>Ga0265780_10007093_pt1 | contig 13803 bp, 12 predicted proteins | sample P1T30metagenome_FD_192432 | JGI IMG/M metagenome (GOLD analysis project Ga0265780, IMG submission 192432) | Plant litter microbial communities from East Loma Ridge, Irvine, California - P1 T30 | ecosystem: Environmental > Terrestrial > Plant litter > Unclassified | place: USA: California... | reverse complement strand
GAGTCATCGGAATATCGGTGAAAAGTCAGGTTGGTGCAGTGTACGCAAAACGTGTCTGGCTTTGAATAGCGGCCAGCTACGGATGGGTACATGATCCCACGAGTCTAGACAGGTAAGTACTCCTACAAAATCGGATGGGCTTTCTAAAATCATAAGTAAAATTGAAAGAATAAATAACAACCCTGCAATGAATGCCTCAACTGAGCACAAAAACGCGGCTCGTCCCGAAAAGCTGTCCTTGATCATTTTTTCTCCGTCGTCCAATAATTCCAGTCAAAATCGTTAGAGTAGAACTTGGTCAACTTTCTTTGTGCTGACCACGCGACATGAACCGCGTCGGGTTTGTAGACGCTTCATTGTTGGGGAGAATGGAGTCATGAAGAAATAGCCCCAATATTCCCCGAGGTCATCGCGCGCGCCGTGCGCATAAATCAGCGAAGCCGGCGGCAAGTAAGATTCATTGTGGGGCCGCGATCACGTCGATCGCGGCCAAGATCGGCTGCACGCCAACGACGCTGCGCAGCTGAGTACATTCGCGAGAGCGCGATACCGGCCTGCATTCAAGAACGACTACCGTCGAAGAAGAACGCTTCAGGGCGCTTAAGCGAGGAGTGCGCCAGATGCGCAAGACAGAGCAGCCAAGCCATTCCAGCTTGATTCACACTAACCGGCCTCCACGAAAGCCGGGGCGATTCAGACCGGCGCCGACGGTTGTGGAGGCGCAGAGACCACCCGTTCCGCCTTACAGGCAAGGCAGCCAGCGCAGGAGAGGATAACGGCAAGTATCCATTGAGCTTCTTGTGGTCGCCGTTACATCGGGGCCCCCTTTGCAGTTAATCGGCTGGTGATACATCGTACCGGGTTAGTGACAGAAGCCATTGCTTCCACGCAACGCATCCGCCTACGGCTCTCGGGCTATAGAGCTCTTCAGCGACAAGATTGAAACCGCGTTTCTCCCGGCGACTTAAGCAAACAGAGCCGGAGGGTTGGCTGTCGGCTGAGCCAAGCGGCCGTGTGACGCATTTGTGACGTACAATTCGACAACTATCGATTCTTACCCTTGAGTGACGTTGACTGTCGAGCTTGGCAAGCGTTGCAAGTCTTTGAATGTTAAGGCTTTCGTATTCCGACCCGGCGACTTTTAATCCGTTGGTCGCAGGTTCGAATCCCGCACGGCCTACCACGAATTACCAAGAAGCCCACGAATTTCGGTTCGTGGGCTTCTTGCGTTCTGATCCCTCTCTGGTCGGGTCGGAAACATCCTGTCTAGCCTGATTTCTACGTTAACCGATATTGAGTTTTTACAACTTCGGTTGTCGAGCATATACATGAAGTTCTACCCTGCTCACCTAATGCACGGTGAGCCGAATGAACTATGAACCGCCCCGGGTTTTGCGGAGGCTCCATTCTTTGAGAAAATTAATTCTCACTCCCGTACAGCGGCAGATCTCGATGTCTCAAGCATCCGGCAATGCGCTTCTCGCGAACACAACCCCCCTTGCATTTGGTGCTAGAGTCTTGCAACTCTACAATCATTGCCCCCCCGTGAAAGCCATAACAAAACTCTTCGAACTCGGCTACATCCTCATCGTCGCCCTGTTTTTGTCCTGCGGCATCGGCCTGATCGTTCTCGCCGGCGTCGAAATCTGGTCTGCTCTGAACCCAACCGCCGACACCTCTGCGCGCGACCGCTTTGACCTGATCCTCGAATGCATCGGCATGCTGACCATTTCGGTCGCTGCACTGGGCCTTGGCCAGACCGTGCTCGAAGAAGAAATCCAGCGCGAAGCCAACATCAGCTCGCCCACCCGCGTGCGCCGCTTCCTGTCGCGCTTCCTGATCGTGGTCGTGGTATCGCTGTCGGTCGAATGTCTGATCGGCGTGTTCCAGTATGTTCACGGCAGCCCGGAATACCTGCCGCACGCGGCGTCGATCGGCGTCGCCGCTGCCGCCCTGCTGGCAACCTGGGGCCTGTTCGTCCGGATGAACGTCAGCGCCGAAGAACTCGAACCGCACGCAATGCACGATGTGCAGGCGGAAGACAAGATCATCGAAGGCGAAGACGTTGGTGAAGAAGGCGAACAACATGCCGATGAACACGGCGAGGAATACCACGCCGACCCCACTGTGAAAAAACAGTAACCGGCGTCGTCATGCAGACTGGCAAAGCAGCGCAATGTTAATCCGCTGCTTGCAGCCTCGCCTGCCACACTGCGAACCTCGACCATAAAAAAACTACGGACGCACGTCCGTGGTTTTTTAAATTGAGAAACCAGACGCTCGTGGCGTGATTGGCCAGGAGGTCGATGCCATCCTGCTGGTCGTGCGTGGCTCGCCTGTCCGCCGAACAGCCTCGACTACGCCTCAATCAACTCGATAATAAAATTCAGTCCCGTCATCAGGAATACCACGCGCTTGCCGCCGAACGCCACCGCCGGCGTTGGTTCATTGAGCGGGAATCCCCCTTTCGAGCGCAGATCGTCAAGCGTTGCATCGAGATCCGGCGTGCGATAAGCAACGTGATTCAGAATATTACGCCGCGATTTTAGGATGCCGTCGACCGGATTGCCTTCCCCGAACGGGGCAACCAGTTCATAGCAGACTCCCGACGCATCAAACAGAAACTGCACCTTTACCTTGATGACTGGATCGGTAAATACCTCGGATCGCCTGATGATCGGAATGATGTCGCTCAAGGCGTCATGACCGGCGGCAATATCGTGCACAAAGACACCAATATGGTCAAATTCCATCATTTTTTCGCCTTTGCTACAAGCAGTTCGACAACTTTGGCTGACTGATCGGGGTGATCGAAATTACAGCCACCTCCCAGATTGGCATTCTCGGCCGCCCCCTCGATACACCGGTCCAGCAGCCGGCTGAATACATTCGCACCTTCCTGGCTAAGGTGAGCACCATCGACGAACATCGCTTGTTCCCAGACTGGCGGTTTGGACTGCAGTAATTGGAAGCGGGGATACTTCGCATCCAGACGGTGCAGGTATGCCATATAGGCCGCGTTGTAGGGTTGGTTGTGCGTGTTGACGTTCGTGGTGTTGTACGGCGTGATCAGGAAATACGTCGTGATTCCCGCACGATCGAGCAGTGCCAGCGTTGCCTCAAAATAGCTCTGCTGAATCGGGAGCGGCGTAAACCGCGCTGTCTCCTGGACCTTGGTCGCGCCAGCGCCTGCAACCTGCGCTACTCGCCTGTAGGAAGGATAACCGCGCGCCATAACGACTTCGTCAAATTTCTGGCGATTCATTGCCGTTTTACCCATCAGCCTGCTTTCCAGGAGGCTGTTAAAGTAAATACCCGGAAAACCGTGTGAATAAGCGGCGTCCCGGAATATGCCATCGATCCCCAATTTGGGCGTCACGGCGAGATAGCTTGCGTCTTTCAGGCGCTCCGCTTCATGGCGTATCTCTGACACTTCCTGCCACCCAAGTGCGCCATAGCCGACCGAGTTGTCCCACAACCAGGGCTGAATGATTTCAAACGCTCCCGGATTGAACGAGAGCATCACGATCGCTGGTTTTGACTCGCATGCCAACACTGACTTCACAAAAAAGAAATTCTCGATCGGCGTACCGCCAGCAACCGCCAGATTGGTCGCGACTTTCTTCAAGCGGTCCGGGATCAACGCCGAGTCCGCGCGCGAATCGCCGAAAACAGCCACTTGTCCCACGTCGCAGTTGCTGACCATGGTTCGCTTGGCATCCCATACGGCGTAACCGGTCTCCATGAAACGCGAGCGCTGCGTCGATGTGTACAGCCAGGAAATCCCCAGCACGACGGCCACACATACCAGGAACGTCGCCAGGTAAGAAAGCAGCGCTTTTCGTCCAATATCATCTTGTGCAAGCATGTCGTTCTCTACTCAAATGTTCTTGCCAGTGTGCGCTGGACATCAGAACTGGAAATACATGAATTCAGATGTCCCGCCCATCGCCATCAGGGATATCGCCAGCATCACGCCAACCGCGCATGCCCAGCTCGCATCGGCCCTCCAGATCAGGGGAAGGCGTTTCGAGAAGGCCTCGACTTTCGTCAGCGCAGGACCAAACTTGCCCATGATTTGCTGTACGTTCGGGCAGCCCCAGATGATTGTCGCGAGCACCAGCACCCAGATGATTTCCGCTTTTCCAATCGAGAATGCAAAACCATGCAAGCCGAGCATGCTCTGGTACATCGTGATCGCACCCTCCAGCGAACGCGAGCGAAACAGCACCAGTCCGACCACGACTGCGATATAGGTGGCGGCAATGTTCAGGATGCGACTCAGCCGCGCCGCGCGCGGACTCGGGTTCTCGGGTGCGGCGCCCCTGAAGATACGCACTGCGTGATTGATGGTCAGGTAGACGCCATGGAGCAGTCCGAATAACAGGAACTGGAACCCTGCGCCATGCCACAGGCCGATCAGCGCCATTGTCATCAAGGTTGGCAATGCGGTCATCGACAGGAAGCCGCCGAGGGTTTTCTGGTTGGCGCGCTTCGTCCCGAACCCATGTTCGCTACGCCACCGCACAACGGCCAGAGCCATCGGGTTGTACAGATACTGGTTCAGGTAGCGGGTCAGCGTCATATGCCACCGCTGCCAGTACTCGATGATGTTTTGCGACTTGAATGGCGAATTGAAGTTGAGCGGAAACCGGACATTGAACATGCATGCCAGACCGATCGCCATATCGGAGTAGCCGGAGAAATCGAAATACAGTTGCATCGAATAGCGTATTGCTACCCACCAGGCGCCGAAAAAGGACAGGTCGCCAGGCATGTTGAACCCCGCAGTAATGTCACCACCCAGGGGATCGGCAAGCACCGTCTTCTTGAACAGGCCCATGACAAAAATTGTCAGGCCGACCGAAAAATTAATCAGAGAAAATCGGTAAGTCAGCTTTTCGGCAAACTGCGGCATCATCTCGCGGTGATGCAAGATTGGGCCGGCAATAAGATGCGGGAAAAATGTCACAAACAACACATAGTTCAAGAACCCGCGTTCCTTGGCCACGCCCTGCTTGACATCAATCAGGTAGCCAATCTGGGTGAACGTAAAGAATGAGATTCCCAACGGCAGAAGAATCGGATCGGCATGCACCTCGAAGCCGACGCCTTGGGTGAGAAACTTTGCGACTTCGAAGAAGTATTTATAGTAAAACAGCGCCAGCAAGTTCAGGCCAACGGCAAGCGCCAGCAAGGCGCTTTGCAGGGCTGGCCGGTGTCCCGACTTGGCAACGATCTCGGACATGCCGTAGTTGATCAGAATCGATGCAATCAGAATCGGGAGAAACGCAGGATTCCACCAGGCATAAAAGACCAGTGATGCCATCACCAGCCAGGCCGCGGCCGACGCGCGGCCAAGACGCGCGCTGGCAAAAAATCCTGCCAGTGCAACAGGCAGGAAGAACGCAATGAATACGTATGAATTGAACAGCATTGTGTTAACGCGAGGCAGCCGTATTCAGTTTTCCAAGGACCAGTTTCACCAGGTCGCCAACGTTCTTCATTTCCTCGACTTCCGCCGTGTGGAATTTGATCTTGAATTCACGTTCGATCTGGACCACGAGCATGACGTGGTTTACCGAGTCCCATTCGTCGATGTCTTCGGCGCTCATGCTGTAAGCGAGTTCCAGGTCGGGCAAGTCGAACAGGTCACGGAAAACTTCATTGAGTTTTTGTAATACTTCTGCTTCGGTCATGCTGGCTCTCCGTGATGTCAAAAAAAGTGGGGACCGTGGTGTACGTATCCAGATGTAATTCGAATTGCTGGTCCGGCGCTCTGCCTGGCAGCGCCGAAAATCCCAGACGCAAGTAATGCTCGGCGACCATGCCGTTTTTCTCCGTCGGCCGGAAATGCCCGACCAGGCGGTGTGCCCCCATGCGGCGCGCTTGCTCGACAACGATGCCCAGCACGGCCTGCTCGACCTGCCGGCCCAGCACACGACAACTCATCAACCATGTGTCGAGATCGATGGTCTGGTCAACCATGTAGCCAATCACGATTGAAATGATGCCGTTGTCGCCAAACTTGTCGACCAGCCGCATTTGCAACGGCAACACCGCTGGCTGGTCCAGGAGGTTGGCAACGTCGTCAGACGAATAGCGGCGGGTGGTCAGGTTGAACTGGTTGGTTTTATTGATCAGCTGGACGACGCGCGCCTGATCCGCATGCGTGAAGCGGCTCCAGTGAAGCTTCATCTCGAGGCTCTTGAGATAACTCGGCAAATCGGTGGCGTTTTCGCGCTCGGATTCCCGTTCGATGTTCGCCCTGTATTGCTGCGTGCGCATGGCGTCTTCCGCCGTCATCGCAATGCTTTCAAAATAGCCTGCACGCGCGATCGTGGCGGCATAGAACGCAGGATCGTCCGGCAGCTCGGGCACTGCCACCATCGGCAACTCGCGTCGTACGATATTGCGTTCGAACGGGTTGTCGTCGGCGAACACGATGGCATCGAGGCCAATATTAAGCTGGCGGGCAATCGCGCGAATCGCCGTGGCCTTGTCGCCCCAACTGGCGGAAAAGCAGGCGATATCGTCGCGCCGCAGGATCATGTCCTGATGCTGCTCGAAAGGCAGCAAGGCGTTTTTTTCGTCATTCTTGGAACACACGGCGAGAATCACGCCGCGCCTGGCGAGATCTTTTGCATACCGCTGGAAATCGCAGAATGCTTCGCCCAGGGCACTTCCCTGCCCCAGCACGATGCCTTCGATGCCATCGTCGCCAATCACGCCGCCCCACAGCGTGTTATCGAGATCGAGTACCAGGCATTTGCGTGATTTGCCTTGCTGTGCCGCGAGGATCCTCGCGACAATGTCGCCATACATCGGCATCGCTGCCAGATGCACTTCCTGTTTGGCGCGGTGCCACAGCGCTGGATCGTGCCAGGCTGCAATGCCGTCCTCGGCCGCCCACTGATCAAGCGCCAGCAGCGTGACGCCTTCTTCGTGGGCGCGCGTCCGCAACTGCTCATTGATGCTGCGCACAAGCGCCGCCGGTGATCCCGGGAGCCGGCTTTCATTTTCGCCAACCAGGCGGGGATAAATCGGCAGGATGGTTTGCTGGATGATCTCGCAGGCGAATTTGCTGCGTGCAGTCTTCCACGACTGCACGATACGATCGATCGTTGCCTTGACGCGTGCTTGGCTCGCATCGGCCGATTCGCCAACCTGGTACCCGGCCAGCAAATGCCTCGCGTCGAATGCAAACAGCATCGTATTCGGCGCCCATGCGTGCAAGCTGGAGGCAGCGTCGTGGAGATCCTGGACATACTGGCCGTAATTGCCCTGATACAGGCTAACCCACATATTGCGGCGCAGTGCACCGATACGAATACCGGCGTGTAAGTGGTCAACCGTCGACGACCCCAATACCGCAAGCCGGATCGGCTTTGTCTGTAGACTGCCCGGGCAATCCTTGAATAATTTCAGCAGCTGACGATCAAGGCGGATGGTCGTCATCATGTCGAGACGTGCATTTGCCAGTTCGACGAGCGCATCCCATGTCGAGGCACTTTCCAATGCCGCCACCCGCTTCAGATAATCATTCCATTCGGGTTGGCCAGGCAACCAAGTTAGCTCAGAAGGCAACATACTTTTTTAAGTAATTAACAATGTTTTACGTGTTTGTGCCGGATTTTTTGTATTAAATATTGTATTTACAACGGAATTGATTATAAAAATGAACATGTCGAATGGATAGCTTTTTTTTAACTTGTGTTTAAAATTAGTAAACTTTGATGGGTGATCACAACAGTTCAAAAAATTGATGTGCGGACATCCTGTTTTCTGGTAAGCGGCCAATACATACCTGCAGTGTGCCACTCGACAGCGCATTGTCACCGAGCGTTCGATCACGCGGTTGGGCGCGAGGCCGCACAGCGCACCCATCGATTCACAAAAGTGATCAGAAGCACTTGGTAAATCTGCCAATGGGGGCTATAATCTCGTCTTCTTCGGGTCGTTAGCTCAGCTGGTAGAGCAGCGGACTTTTAATCCGTTGGTCGCAGGTTCGAATCCCGCACGGCCTACCAAAGATTCAACAACAACGCCAACCTTCGGGTTGGCGTTGTTGTTTTCATTTCCGCTGTTGCTTTCCTCACCCGTTCATCCATGCCCCAGACGATCGCCAGCGCCGTCCACCACGAACTGATCATCAAGAAAAGCCGCTTCATCGCCTGCGTGCAGCCGATGGCGGATCGCGCCGGGGCGCAAAAGGTCGTGGCCGCGCTGCGCGCCGAGCATCCGGGTGCGGCCCACGTGTGCTGGGCGTTATTGGCGGGTGGACAATCGGCGGCGGTCGACGATGGCGAACCGAGCGGCACCGCCGGCCGGCCGATGTTCGACGTGCTGCGCCACCAGGATCTGGATGGGGTGCTGGCCACCGTGGTGCGCTACTTCGGCGGCATCAAGCTCGGCGCCGGCGGCCTGGTGCGCGCGTACACCGACAGCGTGGCGCAGGCGCTGCTGACGGCCGACAAGATCACGATCATCAAGCTGCAGCAGCTGCGCTGCACCGTCCCGTATGCGCTCGAAGGCATGCTGCGGCGCGAACTCGACGCCAGCGGCGCCACCCTCGATGCGGTCGAGCACGCTGACGACGTGCTGTTCACCTTCAGCCTGGCGGCGACGGATGCGCCCGCCCTGCGCGCACGTCTCGACGAAGCGGGCCATGGCCGTATCGGCTGGCCCGCGCCGCCCGAAGACGGCGACGATGACGACGATGGCGACGTCTGAAACAACGCTGTAACGACGCCCATACCGGCTTCCTATACCCGTCATCACCACACGAAAGCGGACGCATGCGGCGCCAGCCGGTATAGTGCCCGGTCCTGGCCGCCTTCCATGTCGGCCGGCTCTTTCCCTACCTAATACACATCCCCGTGATCAAGAAAAGCCTCGCACCTCTCGCCCTTGGCGGCTTCGGCATCGGCATGACCGAGTTCGTCATGATGGGCATCCTGCCCGACATCGCTGGCGGCCTGCACATCACCATTCCGCAGGCCGGCTACCTGATCACAGCCTATGCGCTTGGCGTGGTGGTGGGCGCGCCGACCCTGGTCAGCCTGGTTGCCGGTCGGCCGCCGCGTAGCGTGCTGGTGTGGTTCATGCTGATGTTTGCGGTATTCAATGCGATGTCGGCGTTCGCACCGAACTTCGAAATCATGATGGTGTCGCGCTTTTTGGCCGGCTTGCCGCACGGCGCCTTCTTCGGCGTCGGCGCGATCGTCGCCACCCGCCTGGCCGACAAAGGCAAGGCGGCGGTGGCGGTGGCCTCGATGTTCACCGGCCTGACGCTGGCCAATGTCGTCGGCGTGCCGCTCGGCACCTGGATCGGGCATACCATTGACTGGCGCCTGGTGTTCCTGATCGTGGCCGCGATTGGCCTCTTGACCATGCTGAGCCTGCACAAGTGGGTGCCGTTCATCGAGCCGCGCCAGAGCGCCGGCATCCTGAAAGACCTGCGCATTTTCCGCAAGGCCGACCTGTGGCTGGCGCTGGGCGTGGTGTCGATCGGCACCGGCGGCTTCTTCGCCTGGTTCAGCTATATCGCACCGCTGCTCACCGAGGTGACCGGCTTCAAGTCGACCAGCATTCCGCTGATCATGACCGTGGTCGGGGTTGGCATGACGGTCGGCGTGCAAGTCGGCGGGCGCCTGGCCGACCGCTTCCACCCGCTGCGCGCGGTGCTGATCCTGTTGGTGTCGATGACGGTGCTGTTGCTGTGCAATGGTCTGTTGGCCACGTCACAGCCGGCGATGGTGGTGCTGGCCTTCGCTACCGGCGCCAATGCGCTGGCGCTGGGGCCGCCGATTCAGATGATGTTGATGGAGCAGTCGCGCGAAGCCGAGATGCTGGGCTCTTCGCTGGGCCAGTCGGGTTTTAATATCGGCAACGCGGCCGGCGCTTTCCTGGGCGGTATTCCGCTCACGCTGGGCTACTCGTACATCGCGCCGCAATGGGTTGCGGCGACGGTGGCGATGCTGGGCGTGCTGCTGGCGATGGCGATGCTGGCACGCCACCGCGTGCAACTGCGCGCGCTGGCCTGAGCCAGAGCGCAAGAACATCAGACGAAACTCAAATAAACATCAGGCGCGACGACGACGCAGGCCGACGACGGCGCACAGGCCGGCGGCCAGCAGCGCCAGCGTGCCCGGCTCGGGCACTTCGGCGGGTGCGTCCGGCTCAAGGTTGAGGCCCGGAACATCCACCGGCTTGAAGTAATGATTCGAGTTCACCTGGATCGTCGAGTTCCATGAATCGACGATCACATTACCGTTGATCACGCCCCAATCAGCCTTCACGGTGGCGTTCGGCGCCAGCACGCTGCCGATGACGCCGCGCACATTGATCTCGGTTGCCTCAAAGAAGTTGAACAGCACGTTGTAACCGGACAGTGGCTGGAAGCTGATGCCGCCCTCGTTGAAGCTGCCAACCTGGCCGCTGACGTTGAAGATCAGGGTCTGGCCGGCCGTCAAGCCATGCAGCATCCAGTGGCTCGAATTGCGGAACATATCGGCCGAGACGTTGAAGATATCCAGGCTGCCATTGCCGCTGCCGGTCACCTTGGCGCCGCTCCAGAGCGATTCCACGGTACCAGTCGAGCTCAAGCCCGACAGACTCGTGGCGAGCGCCTTGAATTGCTGGCTGGCCGCAGCAAAGTCGACCGGCTGCGTGCTGCCGCTGTCGACGCGCCCCGCCTGATTCAGCGAGGTCGTGCCGCCGGCATAGGTCTTGCCGTTACTGATCGAGCCGCTCGTGAGCTTGATGTCGCCGCCGGCGACGACGGCATAGTCGCCGTAGGCTTTCTGGTTGTTGAGGTTGACGGCGTAGTTCTGGATCGTGACGTTGCCGCCGGCAACAATCGATCCCTCGACGTCGCTGGAATGGGCGTTGAAATCACGCGCCGTGTAGATATTCGCGCCGCCCATCATGGAACCAAGATCAATGACGCCGGCCTGGGCGCCGGTCATTGCACATGCTGCGGCCACGAAAATAGCAATCTTGCTCATAGTCGATTCCATAAAGAAATTGATAATTCGCAAGAGTAACATTGATGCAAGCTCCGTTCGCTTGGCATCCAACACTATTTTGGGTGTTTTCCTCTAGACCAGCGCCGTTACACCAGCACCGCGTCGCCCATGGCGCGCGCAGTCTCTGCTGCTTCCTCGAGAATCTCGTTCAGGGTCTGCTCATCGAACACGAAGTCGATTGCGCTCTCGCCATGCGCTGGCGGCTCGGTGCGCTTGCTCAGCGGCGACGGCACCGGCGCATACTGATTGGCCAGCAACAGCGTGTCGAGCAGCGTGCCAGGTGGCATGTTCAGCCAGCCGCCGCGCATCTCGCCGATGGCTTCGGCCACCAGCGGCGGAATCGACAGCTTCTTCATCACCTCGGCGCTGACCACGTCTTCGCACAGGGCGCCCCAGTTCTCGGAATCGTCGTCCAGCAGGCCGGGAAATTCATCGGCGCGCGCGAGCAGGTAAAAGGCGCCGACCTCGTGCACGATGCCGGCGAACAGCGCGGTGTCGGGATCGATGCCGGTGACGCGGCGCGCCAGAGAATGGGCAATCGCGGCCACGTGGGTGGTGTGTTCCCACAATTGTTCGGCCTTGCTGCGCAGGCCGGGGTCGACGATGCGGTTGCCGAACTGGCGCACGATCAGGCTGGCCACCAGTGCCTGCAGGCGACGGTAGCCGATGCGGCTGACGGCGCTGCGCACATTGGTCACCGGTGCACCGGCGCTGCCGCCGAAGGCCGCCGTATTGGCGATGGCGACCGTGCGCGCGGCCAGTTGCGGCTCGGACAGCACAAGGCGGATCGCCTCGTCGATATGGCAATCGGGATCGTCGAGGGCGAGCTGCAGGCGCAGCACGGCGTTGACGCTGGTAGGAAACGTGATCTCACCGCGCACTGCTTGTGCTGCGATGTATCCGAAGGCTTCGAGTTTGTTCACGCGCGCCATTATAGCGCCGGGGCGGCACTCAACCGATGCCGCCGTCCGACGATCGCCGCCACTCAGCCGAATTGTGGCGGCGTATCCACAACAGCATATAACCCGCGCTGATCCTTACTTGACCTTGATCTCGTTCTTCACGCTGGTGACGCCGTCGATGCTCTTGGCCACTTTCGCGGCGCGATCGGCCTCGGTCTTCGATTTGACGACGCCGCTCAGCATCACCACGCCGCCTTTGGTATCGACGCCGATCTGCATGCCGCTCAGGTCAGGCTCGGCCACCAGACCGGCCTTGACCTTGGTGGTGATGGCGGTGTCGGACGCGGCGCGCGCGGTACGGTCGCCGGCGCGGTCAGCCGCGTCGCCGGTCTTGCGGGTGGCGCCGGACGCCATTTCCTTGGTGCGATCAACCGCCGCGCCAGTCTTTTCCTTGACCGTGGCCACGGCGTCGCGCGTGCGTTCGGCAATTGCGGCGCCGGGCGTGGTGACATTGCCGTTTGCATCGACGACGCAGGCTTTGCCCGTGGTGCCGGTCATCTTCTCGCACTTGGCGATGGCCTCGGCCTTGCCTGCTTCGGTGGTCTTGTCCTGTGCCTGGACAGGTGCGATTGCGAAGGCGGCTGCAATCAGGGTGGCGATCAGTGTTTTCATGGTGAGGTCCTCGTGTAGTTTATTGTGCTTGACACCATTACAACCCGACGCCGAGCCAGCTTCCGTGCGACACCGTACCCAGTTTCACAGACGCGCCATGCTCCTACAGCCGAGCACGCCACACGGTCGGGGCGCTAATGGCAAAGGCCGCACATGGCGGCCTTCAAAGCGTTTTTTGACCGGCGCAGCGCCGGGCAAATCAACGGTCAGTATCGATTAACGCTTGGCCTTGTTGGCATCGCGTGCGGCGTCGCGGGTCGACTTGGCTTGCATTTCGCAGCGGTCTTCGGCGTCACCTTTAAGTTCGTCGCACTTTTCATCGGCCAGGTCGTACTCGGCGTCGATCACGTTATCGCGTGCCTTGTACACATTGTTGCCGGTGTTGTCGAACTTGACGGCTGCGTCGTATTCAGCTTTGGCGCGCGTCAGCTTGGCCTGGTCTTCGCAGATGTCTTCAGCCGAGCCGTTCATGGCGTCGCACTTGTCCTTGGCGATTTTATAGTCGGCCTTGGCCTTGTCCATCGCGGTCTTGTGCGCGTCCTTGTTGGTCTGGGCCGAAGCTGGCGCGATGCCGACGGTGGCGAGAGCGGCGGTAGCGATGATGGCGGCGATGAACGATTTCATGGTGCTTCCTTTCGATGTGTTGTCGTAATGGATGTATTACACCTGTGTACGAAAACCACCTCTGTGCGCCAGCGAACGCTTGCCAAAAAATCAATTAAATCAGAGTCAGCAATAGCTTGTGCGTATTTATTGCCGAGCCCGCACCAGGCGCTTCATCCTTGCTGCCAGGCGCTTCGACTACCGCCCGTTCGATCAGTTCAGCGCCAGCGCAGGACGGGCATTGCTCACCTCTGGCCGCGCCGCCGCACCATCCTGCTCCAGACGGAACACGCTGACCAGGGTCGCCAGCCGCGCGGCCTCGTCTTCGAGCGATGCCGCTACCGCGCTGGCCTGCTCCACCATGGCCGCGTTCTGACGCGTGGCTTCGTCCATCTGGCCGATGGCGCCATTGACCTGCTCGATGCCGGCGCTCTGCTCGGCGCTGGCGTGGGTGATCTCGGCCATGATATCGGTGACGCGGCGCACGCTGGTGACGATCTCGTCCATCGTGGCGCCGGCCTGGTCCACCAGACGCGCGCCAGCATCGACACGCGCCACCGAGCTGCCGATCAGGGCCTTGATTTCTTTCGCGGCCG
>Ga0265780_10007092_pt1 | contig 13805 bp, 13 predicted proteins | sample P1T30metagenome_FD_192432 | JGI IMG/M metagenome (GOLD analysis project Ga0265780, IMG submission 192432) | Plant litter microbial communities from East Loma Ridge, Irvine, California - P1 T30 | ecosystem: Environmental > Terrestrial > Plant litter > Unclassified | place: USA: California... | reverse complement strand
CGATGTCGAGGCTGATTGCCATCTCCAGAAGGGCGGAGACGTGCATTGCCTTCAGTTCAGATAAGTGCATGTTATGTGGGTGTCCCGTGACGGGAAAGTAAAGGTAGGGGAGGGGACTACGTGGGTTAATGGTGGGTGGCGGCCGGAACCGGCGGGCTACCCATCTATATTCATGGCGGCAGTGCGGGCGCGCTGCCGCCGCTCTACAAGACGTCCTGCGAACGCTTGATTAGATGTTGCTTTCGATGAAGTCCTTCAGCTTGCCCTTGGCGATGGCGCCAACTTGCTGGGCTGCAGGAGCACCGTTCTTGAACAAGATCAGGGTCGGGATGCCACGGATGCCGAACTGGGCCGGCACGGCCTGGTTGGCGTCGACGTCCATCTTGGCGATCGTGATCTTGTCGCCGTATTCTGCCGCTACTTCTTCGAGGATCGGGGCGATCATCTTGCACGGACCGCACCACTCGGCCCAGAAATCGACCAGGACCGGACGCTCGGACTTGAGCACGTCGGTTTCGAAAGAAGCATCGCTGATGTGTTTAATGTTTTCGCTCATGTTTTCCTCAAAGGATCAATGTACGCCTGGAGACTATAAAAGCTCGTCCGGCTTCCGATTTTTTTAAAAACTGGGTTGCAACACAATGGTGGAGACAATGTGCGCAAACTCAATATTGGAAGGGCGTCAAGAGGACGTCAGGCGGGGGATTTAGGCCGAATAATACCGCATTTTCCCAAAAAGTGTTCAGGCGTTTGTATAAAACTTAACGTGCCACGGCCGAGCGTAATTGGTCGAGTCCGATCGGCTTGCGGAAGGTCCCGGCCACGCGCAGGCCGAGCACCCGCGCCAGCTCGCCGGCGGCGTCGCGCACCCCCGCATCCATGCCCGACAGCAGGATCACGCGGCCATTGAAACCGCGCGCGGCGGCGGCCTGCAGGAACTCGATGCCGTCCATGTCCGGCAGGGCCAGGTCGCAGATCAGGGTGTCGGGACTGCATTCTTCCAGGGTGGACAGGGCGCGGCGGGTACTGGCCTCGGCAAACACTTCGCGCACGCCTACCTGTTCCAGCATATCGGTGAGCACTTCCAGCATGAAGCGGTCGTCGTCGAGCACCAGCACGCGCGGCGGCTGGGCTGGAGGGGCAACGGCGGCGTCATTCATACGTTTGGTTCCGGAGGGATAGTGACTGGAAGGGAATTATGGGCGAGATAAGGCATGCGTGGCGCATGCCGCCCGAAAAAATACTGCCGGGTGTTGCGTGAACGCCCAGGCGCTAGCCGACGCTGCCGGTGAACTGGTACAAGTGGCCCGGATGCCACATGGTGACGCTGGAGGCCACTTGTCCGCCGGACGTCGTCTTGCGCTTGAGCACCAGGCACGGGCCCTTGGCCTCGATGGCCAGCAACTCGGCCACCTCGCGCGGCGCGCCCAGGGACTCGATGGCCCAGGTAGCGCCCTGCAGCGGCGCGACCGCCATCAGGTGTTCGTTGGGCGTGATGGCATTGAAATCCTGGGCCAGGTAATCGGGCGCGCAGGCCGGGTTCACCCAGCGGTCTTCGAGCTGGATCGGCACCTCGTTCTCGAAATGCACGATGAGGGAATGGTACAAGGGCGCTTCCGGCGCCAGGCCGAACTGCAGGGCCAGCGCCTCGCCCGCCGGCGCCGCTTCAAGCAGATGCAGGCTGCTGCTGTGGCGGTGGCCGCGCGCGCGCACTTCGTCGGCGATATTCCGAATCTCGACCAGGGTGGCCTGGTATTTTTGCGGCGCCACGTAGGTGCCCGAGCCCTGGCGCCGGGTCAGCACCTGCTCGGCGGTGAGCTCGCGCACGGCGCGGTTGACCGTCATGCGCGAGACCCCGAACTGGCGCACCAGCGCCTGCTCCGAGGGCACGAGGTCGCCTTCCTTCCAGCGGCCGGACGCGATCTCGCCGACAAGGTAATCCTTGATACGCTGGAAGATGGGGGTACTCGCTTGCGCGCTCTGTTCGTTCAAACTGCTCTCCGTGGGGCGATAATGATGGCTGCCGACAGCCGCGATTCTAGCATCGCAATTCGAAAGCAAGAGCTGGAGTGCGCGTGTGGCGCAGGCGCCTCAGGATAGGGCCGCATACTGAAACAGGAGCCGCCATGAAAAGCGAACATCTTCCCCAGCCCTACGCCAGCGACGAGGCGCGCTGGAGCGCCGTGCAGCGCCGCGAACGCGCCGCCGACGGCGTCTTTTATTACTCGGTGCGCAGCACCGGCGTGTATTGCCGGCCCTCGTGCGGGGCGCGGCCGGCGCGGCGCGAGAACGTCGCCTTCCACGCCAGCTGCGCGGACGCGGAAGCTGCGGGCTTTCGCCCCTGCCTGCGCTGCCAGCCGACGCTGCCGCCGCTGGCCGAACGCCAGGCGCAGCTGGTCGCCGCGGCTTGCCGCCTGATCGAAGCGAGCGAAGAAGAGCCCAGCCTGGACGCGCTGGCCGCCAGTGCCGGCATCAGCCGCTTCCACTTCCACCGCGTGTTCAAGGCGCACACCGGGGTGACGCCGAAAGCCTATGCCGCCGCCGTGCGTGCGGCGCGCGTGCGCGACGGCCTGGCGCAGGGCGCGCCGGTGACCGACGCGCTGTATGCGGCCGGCTTCAATTCGAGCTCGCGCTTTTATGCCGGGGCCGATGCGATGCTGGGCATGGCGCCCACGCGTTTTCGCAAGGGCGGGGCGGGGGAGGAGATCCGCTTCGCGGTGGCGGCCTGTTCGCTCGGTGCGATCCTGGTCGCCGCGACGCGGCAAGGCATCTGCGCGATTTTGATGGGCGACGAGCCGGAAGCGCTGGTGCACGACCTGCAGGATCGCTTTCCAAAGGCGCAGCTGGTTGGCGCCGATGCGGACTTCGAGCGCACCGTGGCGCTGGTAATCGGCTTCGTGGAATCGCCGCGCCTGGGCCTGGACTTGCCGCTCGACGTGCGCGGCACCGCCTTCCAGCAGCGCGTGTGGGATGCCTTGCGCGCGGTTCCGGCCGGGGTGACGCTGAGTTATACGGAACTGGCGCAGCGCATCGGCTCGCCCGCCGCGGTGCGCGCGGTGGCCGGCGCCTGCGCGGCCAATCCGGTGGCGGTGGCGATTCCCTGCCACCGGGTGGTGCGCAATGATGGCGGGCTGTCGGGCTACCGCTGGGGGATCGAGCGCAAACGTGCGTTGATCGAGCGGGAGAAAAACGACGCCTGAGTGTTGCGCAGGCTTGTCTCTGCAGCTTACTTCCGGGCCGCCGCTTCCTGCGCCAGCGTCTTCTCCAGGCGCTGGCGAGCGTCGTCGGCATAGCGGCGGCAGGCGTCGCGGTCGATGAAGGCGGTGCTGCCCTCGTTGGCCTGGCGCGCATGGCGCTCGAACAGGCCGCTGGCTTCCGGGTGGGCCGACACCAAAATGTCGCAGGGGAGCGCCGCCACGCGCGCGATCGAGCGCTCGATGTCGGCTTTCGCATTTGGATAGTGCGCGTTGCCGCTGTAGCGGAAGCCGTTCAGGCCAAACGCGTTCAGGCTGTCGGCATACACCATGTTCATTGCGCCGGCAGGCTCCTGCGCCGTCCAGGTCCAGGTGATGCCGCCTCGGGTATGGCCAGGCGTGTAGTTGGCCTTGACCGCCAGCGGCCCCACGGTGACGACGTCGCCGTCGCGCACCGTTTTCACGTTGGCGACCGGCTCCATGTCGGGCAGGGCGCCGAACTGCGGGTCGCCCCGGTCCGGCTTGCCGCTTTCCAGCACCGGCTTGGCGGCAGGGCTGGTCAGGACGGTGGCGCCGCTCACGCGCTGCAGCTGGGCCAGGCCGCCGGCATGGTCGACATGCGCGTGCGACACCAGGATGGTTTTGATTTCTTCCGGCTTGAAGCCGAGCCTGCGCACGTGCTCAATGATGGTTTGCGCCGACTTCGGCGTGCCGCCGTCGATCAGGATGTGGCCTTTGGGCGAGGTGATCAGCACCGAGGCCACGCCCTGGGGGCCGACGTAATAACTGCCGCCGTAGATCGGGAAGGGGTCCTGGGGATCGTCCCAGTCGGCGGCGTGGCTGCCGTGCAGGCAGACGAAGGTCAGGAAAACACTGAGGGCGAGGCGTTTCAAGGGCGGTCCATGCTGGAGGGTTGAGATCGGTTTCGCGCATGATAGCCAAAAATGCATGCGGAGCGGCTGACGCCAGTGCCAAAGGGACGGCGATTCGCTACACTCATGTTTTGCATTTATTTAATAAAAACGGAGAATCCATGCGCCCCACCCTGAAGCAGTGTTCCATGTTCGTGTTTGCCGCCGTCGCCGCCATGTCGGTACAGGCGCAAACGGTGATCGAGAACGCCAACGGCTACACGCTGAATAAACAGGGTGAACTGGTGCAGTTCACGGCGCTGGCTTTCGATGCCCAGGGCAAGATCCTGGCCGTCGGCAGCGCCGCCGAGGTTGCCGCCAGGGCGCCGGGCGCGCGCCGCGTCGACATGGGCGGGCGTACCGTGCTGCCGGGCCTGATCGACGCCCACGGCCATGTGTTCGGCCTGGGCCAGATGCTGACCCAGCTCGACCTCTCGCAAACCACCTCGCTCGAAGGCGCACTGAAGGCGATTGCCGACTACGCGCGTGCAAACGCCGGCCAGGGCTGGCTGCGTGGACGCGGCTGGAACCAGGAAAACTGGAAGCTGGGCCGCTTCCCGACCGCGGCCGATGTCGACACCGTCGTCAGCGACCGCCCGGTCTGGTTCGAGCGCGTCGACGGCCACGCCGGCTGGGCCAACAGCCGCGCGCTGGCGGCGGCCGGCATCACCGACAAGACCCCGGACCCGGCGGGCGGCAAGATCATGCGCGATGCCAACGGTAAAGCCACCGGCGTGCTGGTCGACGCCGCGCAGGAACTGGTGACGAAAGTCTTGCCGGCCCAGACCGAAGCCGAAGGCCGCGTCGTGCTGGACCGTGCGCTCGGCGCGCTGGCAAAGGTCGGCGTCACCAGCACCCACGATGCCGGCCTGGGAGTGGCGGAAGACCGCCTGTACCGCGCCTATGCCGACCAGGGCAAGCTGACCGCGCGCATCTACGGCATGATCGGCGGCACCCAGGATGACTTCGATGCGCTGGCCAAGAACGGCCCGCTGAAAACCTACGGCAACGACATGTACGCGCTGCGCGCCGTGAAACTGTATTCGGACGGCGCGCTGGGCAGCCGCGGCGCCGCGCTCATCAAGCCCTACAGCGACGAGCCGCATTCGCACGGCCTGCTGTTCTACAAGACCGAGCAGATGGACGCCATGATGAAAAAGGCGATGGCGCGCGGCTACCAGGTGAACGTGCACGCCATCGGCGATGCCGGCAACCACCAGATCCTCGACATCTACCAGAAGGAACTGGCGGCGACGAAAAGCGCGGCTCAGCGCCACCGCATCGAGCACGCCCAGGTCGTCACGCAAGCCGACATCGTGCGCTTCAAGACGCTCGGCATCATTCCGTCGATGCAGCCGACCCACGCCACCTCGGACAAGAACATGGCGGAAACGCGCGTCGGCCACGAGCGTATCAAGGGCGCCTATGCATGGCGCAGCTTCCTGCACCAGGGCTCGCGCATCGCCTGCGGCTCGGACTTCCCGGTGGAATCGCCGAATCCCTTCTTGGGCATCCACGCGGCGGTCACGCGCCAGGACGCTTCCGGCCAGCCAATTGCCGGCTGGTATCCGAACCAGGCGATGTCGCTGAAGGAAGCCTTCCGCTGCTTCACGCTTGACGCAGCCTATGCGGGCCACGCCGAAAACAGCTTAGGCTCGCTGGAGCCGGGCAAGTGGGCCGACTTCATCGTGATCGACCAGGACTTGTTCAAGATGCCGACCTACGACATCTACAAGACCGGCGTGCTGCAGACCTGGGTGGCGGGCAAGCAGGTGTATCAGAAATAAACGAGGCAAACGGAGGGCGGCGGCGGCCGCTCTCTGCGTGGGGCTGACAAAATGAATTGACGCTGTTGTATAGACAACTTAGACTCTGAGCATATCCTCAACCCAGGAGCTGCCATGACCCAAGCATCGCCCCGTGACACCGATCCGCGCTTCGACCCCACGCGCACCATCCGCGCCCCGCGCGGCACGGAACTCAGCTGCAAGAGCTGGCTCACCGAAGCCGCCTACCGCATGCTGCAGAACAACCTCGACGCCGAGGTGGCCGAGGACCCGCAGCGCCTGGTGGTCTACGGCGGCATCGGCCGCGCCGCACGTAACTGGGAGTGTTATGACCAGATCCTTGCCTCCCTGCGCGAGCTGGAGGACGACCAGACCCTCCTGATCCAGTCCGGCAAACCGGTCGGCGTGTTCCAGACCCACGAAAACGCCCCGCGCGTGCTGCTCGCCAACTCGAACCTGGTGCCGAAGTGGGCCAACTGGGAACATTTCAACGAGCTCGACCGCAAAGGCCTGTTCATGTACGGCCAGATGACGGCCGGCAGCTGGATCTACATCGGCACCCAGGGCATCGTGCAGGGCACCTATGAAACCTTTGCCGAAGCCGGCCGCCAGCATTTCAATGGCGACTGGGGTGGGCGCTGGATCCTTACTGCCGGCCTGGGCGGCATGGGCGGGGCGCAACCGCTGGCCGCTACCTTTGCCGGCGCGGTGTCGCTCACCGTGGAATGCCAGCAGACCAGCATCGACTTCCGCCTGCGCACCCGCTACCTCGACAAGCAGGCAACGGACATCGACGACGCCATCGCCCTCATCAAAGAGCACACGGAAAAGCGCGAAGCGGTCTCCATCGGCCTGCTCGGCAACGCCGCCGACGTGCTGCCGGAACTGGTGCGCCGCGCGCGCGAAGGCGGCCTGGTGCCGGACCTCGTCACCGACCAGACCTCGGCCCACGACCTGATCAACGGCTACCTGCCGAGCGGCTGGACGGTCGAGGAATGGAAGGCGGCGCAGCGCGATCCATCGCAGCACGCGCGCCTGAAGGCTGCAGCGGCTGCATCGTGCAAGCAGCACGTGCAGGCCATCCTCGACTTCAAGGAACTGGGTGCCTACGCGGTCGATTACGGCAACAACATCCGCCAGGTCGCCTTCGACGACGGCTTGCAGAATGCTTTCGATTTCCCCGGCTTCGTGCCGGCCTATATCCGTCCGCAGTTCTGCGAAGGACGTGGCCCCTTCCGCTGGGTGGCGCTGTCCGGCGACCCGGAGGACATCTATAAAACCGACGCCAAGATCAAGGAGCTGTTCCCGCAGCACGCACAGGTGCACCGCTGGCTCGACATGGCGCGCGAACGCATCGCCTTCCAGGGCCTGCCGGCGCGCATCTGCTGGCTGGGACTGGGCGAGCGCCACCTGGCTGGCCTGGCGTTCAACGAAATGGTGCGCACGGGCGAACTGAAGGCGCCGATCGTCATCGGCCGCGACCACCTGGACACTGGCTCGGTCGCCAGCCCGAATCGCGAGACCGAGAGCATGCGCGACGGTACCGATGCCGTGTCGGACTGGCCGCTGCTGAACGCGATGCTGAACACGGCGGGCGGCGCCACCTGGGTCTCGCTGCACCATGGCGGCGGGGTCGGCATGGGCTATTCGCAGCACTCGGGCGTGGTGATCGTTGCCGACGGCACCGAGGCTGCGGCCAAGCGTCTGGCGCGCGTGCTGGTGAACGACAGCGGCTCGGGCGTGATGCGCCACGCCGACGCCGGCTATGAAAGCGCCATCGACACGGCCAAGCGCCAGGGCCTGAATCTCCCGATGATCAAGTAAGGTAGCAAAGAAGATGAAACACGAAACATACAACTGGACCCTGGAACCCGGCGCCCTCACGCTGGCCGACTTGCGCGCCGTCTGGGCCGATCACTTCCCCATCACCCTGTCGGCGAACGCAGCCGCACCGATTGCGGCGTCGGCGGCGCTGGTCGATGAGATCGTCGCCAAGGGCGATCCGGCCTACGGCATCAATACCGGCTTCGGCATCCTGGCCAAGGCCCACATCCCGAACGACCAATTGGCGCAGCTGCAGCGCAACCTGATTTTGTCGCACGCGGTCGGCACCGGCGAACTCATTGCGGACAATATCGTGCGCCTGATCCTGCTGACCAAGATCGGCAGCCTGGCGCGCGGCTATTCCGGCGTGCGTCCGCTGATCATCGACACCCTGATCGCGCTCTACAACGCGGGCATCATGCCGGCCATCCCGTCGCAGGGTTCGGTCGGCGCCTCCGGCGACCTGGCGCCGCTGGCGCACATGACCCTGGCCATCCTCGGCGTCGGCCCGGTGCGCGTGAAGGGCGAGATCGTCGATGCAGCAGACGCCTTGCGCGCTGCCGGCATCGAACCCGTGACCCTGGCTGCGAAAGAGGGCCTGGCCCTGATCAACGGCACCCAGGTATCGACCGCACTGGCGCTGCACGGCCTGTTCATGGCCGAGCGCCTGGTGGAAGCGGCGATGGTCACCGGCGCGCTGTCGGTGGACGCGGCGCGCGGCAGCGATGCGCCGTTCGACGCCCGCATCCACGCGGTGCGCGGCCAGCCAGGGCAGATCGCCGCCGCCGCCATCTACCGCGAACTGATGGCCGGCAGCGCCATCCGCGCCTCGCACCTGGTGGGCGACGAGCGCGTGCAGGACCCCTACAGCCTGCGCTGCCAGCCGCAGGTGATGGGCGCGGTGATGGACCTCGTGGCGAATGCCGGCCGCACCCTGCTGATCGAGGCGAATGCCGTCACCGACAATCCGCTGCTTTTCCCTGACGATGGCGCGATCGTTTCGGGTGGTAACTTCCACGCCGAGCCGGTCGCCTTTGCCGCCGATACGCTGGCGCTGGCCATTGCCGAAGTCGGCGCCCTGGCCGAACGCCGCATCGCGCTGCTGATCGACGCCAATCTGTCCGGCCTGCCGGCCTTTTTAGTGCGCGAGCCCGGCCTGAATTCCGGCTTCATGATCGCCCACGTCACGGCGGCCGCGCTGGCGTCGGAGAACAAGTCGCTGGCCCATCCTGCCAGTGTCGACAGCTTGCCGACCTCGGCCAACCAGGAAGACCATGTCAGCATGGCCACCTTCGCGGCGCGCCGATTGCACCAGATGGCGCACAATACGGCTGTGATTGTCGGTATCGAATTGCTGGCGGCAGGGCAGGGCATCGAGTTCCACCGTCCGCTGGCGAGCTCGGAACACCTGGAACACGTGCATGCCCAGCTGCGCGCACAGGTGGCGCCGTACGACGCCGACCGCTTCTTCGCACCCGATATCGAGGCTGCACGGCGCATGGTGGTCGACGGCGCCTTGTCCGCCTCGTGCAAGGAGCTGTTCACGGTATTACACCCATAAATCAACTGCGACAGGAGAGGTGATGGATTTCCGGTTCAAGGCAGGTACTGCGCCGATGCTGCTGTCGATGCCCCACGTGGGCACCGACATTCCCGACGAAGTCGCCGCCACCATGGCGCCCTGCGCACTGGCGACGGCCGACACCGACTGGCACCTGGCCGAACTGTACGAGGCCGCCGACCGCCTCGGCATCTCGACCCTGGCCGCCCGCTGGTCGCGCTATGCCATCGATTTGAACCGGCCGCCGGAAAACACGAACCTGTACCCGGGCCTGGACACCACCGGCCTGTGCCCGGTCGACACCTTTGGCCGCGAAAGCCTGTACCAGGAAGGCAAAGTGCCGGATGCCGCCGAAGTCCAGCGCCGCCTGGACCGTTACTGGCGCCCGTACCACAACCAGCTGCGCGCGGAACTGGCGCGCCTGCTGGCGCTGCACGGCAAGGTGGTGCTGTGGGATGCGCATTCCATCGCCTCGGTCGTGCCGCGCTTCTTCGAAGGCCGCCTGCCGGACCTGAACTTCGGCACCGCCGAAGGCAAGTCCTGCGATCCGGGCCTGGAACGAGCCGTCGTCGATGTGGCGCGTGGCCAGGACCGCTTCAGCATCGCGGTGAACGGCCGCTTCAAGGGCGGCCACATCACCCGCTTCTACGGCCAGCCGCAGGAGGGTGTGCACGCGATCCAGCTCGAGATGTGCCAGTGCCTGTACATGAACGAGGCGCCGCCCTTCGAGTACCGGCCGGAAGTGGCGGCCGAGGTCCAGCCCCTGCTGGCCGAGATGATGGAAGCGGCACTGGCCTGGGTGCAGAAATGAATGCCTTATTCGCACGCCACGCCCTGCTGCCCGAAGGCTGGCGCGGCGACGTGCTGGTCGAATGGGATGCGCGCGGCGCGCTGACCCGCGTGCAGGCGGATGCGCGTGCGCCGATCGGCGTGCCGCGCGCCGACTACGTGGTGCCGGGCATGGCCAACCTGCATTCGCATGCTTTCCAGCGCGCCCTCGGCGGGCTGACCGAGCACGCCGGCGACGGGCCGGACAGCTTCTGGACCTGGCGCGACTTGATGTACCGCTTCGCCGCCAACATCACGCCCGAGCAGGCCGAGGCCATCGCCGCCCAGCTGTTCTCGGAATGCCTGCGCCACGGCTACACCTCGCTGTGCGAGTTCCATTACATCCAGCGCGACCCGGCCGGCGAGCTGTATGCGCGCCCGGCCGAGATGGCCGAGCGCATCGCCGCCGCCGGCCAGCAATCCGGCATCGGCCTGACCCTGCTGCCGGTGCTGTACAGCCACAGCGGCTTTGGCGAGCAGGCCCTGAAGCCGGAGCAGCGGCGCTTCCGCACCGACGCCGACACCGTGCTGCGGATTGTCGAGGCGTTGGAGCCGCTGAGGTCAAGCCAGCTGGAAGTGGGCGCCGCGCCGCATTCGCTGCGCGCGGCCGGCATCGCCCAGATCCGCGAACTGGCGGCAGCGCTGCCTGCCGACAGGCCGCTGCACATCCACATCGCCGAACAGCCGGGCGAAGTCGAGCAAAGCCTGGCGTTTTCCGGCTGGCGCCCGGTCGAGTACCTGCTGGAGAACATCGCCATCGATGAGCGCTGGTGCCTGGTGCATGCGACCCACCTGAACGAGGACGAGGTCGGGGCGCTGGCGGCGTCCGGCGCCGTGGCCGGTCTGTGCCCGACCACCGAGGCCAACCTGGGCGACGGCCTGTTCCCGCTGGCGGACTACCTGGCGGCAGGCGGACGCTGGGGCATCGGCAGCGACAGCCATGTGTCGCAGAGCCCGGTCGAGGAATTGCGCTGGCTCGAGTATGGCCAGCGCCTGCTGCACCAGCGCCGCAATGTGGTCTCCAGTTCAACGCGGCGCGACGTTGCGCTCAACTTGTGGCAGGATGCGCTGGCCGGTGGCGCGCAGGCGGCCGGACGGGCCGTGGGCGCCTTGGAAGCCGGGCGGCGCGCCGACCTGCTGGTGCTCGACAGCGCGCATCCGAACCTGGAAGGCGCGCTGGAGGCCGACGTGATGGGCCGCCTGGTCTTTTGCGGCAACGACAACCTGGTGCGCGACGTGCTGGCCGGCGGGCGCTGGGTGGTGCAGGGCGGGCGCCACATGGCCCAGGACACCATCGCGCGCCGCTACCGGCAGGCGATCAACCAGTTGCGCGAGGCAAGAACATGAACATCCTGATTCCCTTTGCCGGCCTGTCGGCGGTGCCCTGGAAAAACGGCGGCGGCAGCACGACCACGATTGCGGTCGGCCCGCCCGAGGCCAACCTCGAGAACTTCGAGTGGCGCGTCAGCCTGGCGACCATCGCCGAGGACGGCCCTTTCTCCAGCTTCCCGGGCGTGGACCGCACGCTGGCGCTGGTCGACGGCCATGGCATGACGCTCGACATCGATGGTTCCGAACGCGTGATCCTGTGCGAATCCGGCCCGGTGCTGGCGTTCGACGGCGAATCGCAGGTGGTGGCCAAGCTCAATCGCGGGCCGACGACCGATTTCAACGTCATGACGCGCAGCGACTGCTGCTACCACCAGTTCGGCCGGCGCCGGCTGTCGGGTAAATCGACCTTCGTCGCCCGCGCCGATCTGACGGTGCTGTTCCTGGCCGAGGGCGAGAGCCTGGAGATCGCCAGCGACGCCGAACGCATCGGGCTGGTACGCTATGACGCGGTGATGTTCGATCCGGGCACCGTGTGGTCGCTGGAAACCACGCAGGCGACGATCTTCATTGTCGACATTTTCTATTACAACGAGGACGAAGATGAGTGAGCGCAGCAATCCGCGGGTCGATGCGGTATTTGCGAACGTGAACCTGGCCACCATGGTCGGTGGCTACGGCGAGATCATGGACGGCGCGATTGCCGTGCACCACGGGCGCATCGCCTGGGTCGGCGCACGGCGCGACGCCCCGCGCGCAGCCGTCATCCACGACTGCGACGGCGCCTGGCTCACGCCCGGCCTGGTCGACTGCCACACTCACATCGTCCACGCCGGCAACCGCGCCGACGAGTGGGAAGCGCGCCTGGAAGGCGCCAGCTACGAAGACATTGCCCGCAATGGCGGCGGCATCATGTCCACGGTGCGCGCCACCCGCGCCGCCAGCGTCGAGGACCTGATCCGCGTCAGCGCGCCGCGCGTCTCGCAACTGCTGGCCGAAGGCGTGACCACGCTCGAAATCAAGTCCGGCTATGGCCTGAACATGAACGGCGAAGCGAACCTGCTGCGCGCCGCGCGCCGCCTGGGCGAAATCCTGCCGGTGTGCGTGCGGACCACCTTCCTGGGCGCGCACGCGCTGCCGCCGGAATTCGCCGGCCGCGCCGACGACTACATCGCCGAAGTGGCCGAACGCATGCTGCCGCTGCTGGCCAAGGAAGGGCTGGTCGACGCGGTGGACGCCTTCTGCGAGCACATCGGCTTTACCTACGACCAGACCGAGCGCGTGTTCAATGCCGCCAAGCGGCTGAACCTGCCGGTGAAGCTGCATGCGGAACAGTTGTCCGAGCAGCGCGGGGCGGAGCTGGTGGCGCGCTACCGTGGCTTGTCGGCCGATCACCTGGAGCATTTGACGCCGGCCGGAATTGCCGCCATGGCGGCGGCCGGCACTGTCGCCGTGCTGCTGCCGGGCGCCTGGTACTTCCTGCGTGAGACGCGCATGCCGCCGATCGCCGAGCTGCGCGCCGCCGGCGTGCCGCTGGCGGTGGCAACCGATTGCAACCCGGGCACCTCACCGATGAGTTCGCTTTTGCTGGCGATGAACATGGCTTGCACCATGTGGCGCCTGACGCCGCGCGAGGCGCTGCAGGGCGCGACCGTGCATGCGGCGCGCGCGCTGGGCATGCAGGACCGGATCGGGACGCTGGAGGTTGGCAAACGGGCTGACTTTGCGTTGTGGGATATTGCGCGGCCGTCGGAGCTGGCGTATTCGATTGGGTTCAATCCTTGCCAGGCGGTGGTGAATGGCGGGGTGATGCGTGAGCGGGATGCAGGGCTGCCGGCAGGTTTTTGATTAGATAGGGCAGGGCGGGTTCATGTTTGCCGTCCCATTTCAGGTTCCGTGACAGGAAACGATGCACCGCGTGGGCACGGGGCGCCCACCCTACATATTCGGCTGTATCGAAACGTTTGATACCGTAGGGTGGGCACTTGTGCCCACGCGGTATAACGTTCAATCATTCGAAACATCCTCACAACGACTGCAACTTCGCCTTCGTCGCCGACACCGCCCGGTGCAACATCCGCTCCGCATGAAAATCATTGGCCCGCTGCACCTCGATGGCGTGCAGATTGCGCGAGTAATGATCGAGACGTGAACGCAGCCACGCCTTGTAGATCCGCGACTTGACCGGTTTGAGGCTGAGTTTCATGTGTCTCTCCTGACTGGAAGAGCACATTTTCCGCGCCGCTTACCTCTTGCGTTTGTGATAACTCAATCGTGCCACAGCCCCTCACAATGCTTGAGGCTTCTCAAACCACCCATTCCCAGCTCGGTAATTATTAGGATCAAGAGAATCCGTAAGAGAGGTAAGCAA
>Ga0265780_10007091_pt1 | contig 13809 bp, 7 predicted proteins | sample P1T30metagenome_FD_192432 | JGI IMG/M metagenome (GOLD analysis project Ga0265780, IMG submission 192432) | Plant litter microbial communities from East Loma Ridge, Irvine, California - P1 T30 | ecosystem: Environmental > Terrestrial > Plant litter > Unclassified | place: USA: California... | reverse complement strand
ACACACATCCACCTCCTCCACCTCCACCTGCAAAACCCCCGGCTGGTTCGGCTGCAAAGACGATAACGGCGAGCCAACCACCACCACCACCACCACGCATACCACCCCCGCCCCCGCACCCGCACCCACCACCACCACCACCTCCTCCCCAACATCAACATCAACCTCCTCATGCCTCTATCCCGGCTGGTTCGGTGACTGTCTCGACGGCGCCGATCCCCCATCCCGAACAAAACTGCGCACCTCAACTCCCGCGCCGACGGCCTCGTCCACGTCCTGCTCGCACGAAGGCTGGTTTGGCTTGATATGTTATGACAAGTCGAAGAAGCATACAAGGATGCATACGCCGCCACCTACGTCAAAGACGGCATCCAGTGCGACTTCGACGTCGAGCAGTTGCACGTCTGAAGCCTTCTTTGGGCTGGTGTGTTTGGATGGGGAGGGGAAGCATCATAGCACGGCGACAGAGAGGATGGAGATGTAATTTTCACTGCATGAGATGATTCTCGCTCGTTCTTTGTGGTATTGGTATGTTGGTGTATCACTCGTTTAGCTGGTGTCTTTGTGTCTTTGATTAGCAGGCGTTTGGTGGTATGATATCCAAGCACTTTGGGCAGAAATTTGATTCGGGGGAGATTGGGGGCATAAAAGGGAGAATGTTCATAGTATATAACACATCATGAACATCATACACACATATGATTAGGCATAGCAATCATGTAATCAGTGAGGAGAGATTCTATTCAACGCGTCTATAATAATACTAGTAGTTCCAAACTATTCAACTCGGAATTCCACATTAATAACAAAAGCATTTTCGCAGCATACCCAGAACTCCACTCCGAAAATCAATCTAAAGCCCCTGCATGTGTATTCAAACAATCTACTCCTCGCCCATCCGCCCCCTCCTGCCACGCAGCGCCTCCCTTAGCGTCGGCCACTCCACTTCCACCGCACTAGTCTTCCCTCCACTCTCGTCTTCGCAATACTCCACGTCCTACTGGAGGCCAGAAGACACGGACAGCGGCGAAGAGGAGCGTGACTCCGTGTCCACAACCTCGTACTCGAAGGGGAAATCGTCTTCGGACTCTGTGGTAGAGGATGGTGAACTGATTTCCTCATATGATAACACCTCGTAGTCGAGGTCAGCGTCGTGAGGATATGTGTCGGATGACGGTGACCCTGGGACAGTGAAATCAATGTCAAAGCCGGGTGCAATAGCTGGCGGGCTGGATGCACGGGATGGGAGACGAGTAGGGGCGGGGCCTGCAGGGTGAGACAGGCTATTCGAACCCAGTGCTAGCATGCGAAAGTCATCTTCTAGAGTTGACGCGATGTACATGTGAGATGGAGGACGAGTCGAGTTCGGCGTTAGCACAGGCGATGTGCTAGTCGAGCTACTGTACTCCTTGTCCTCACCTGCGACCCCTTGTTGTAGGTGCGCAGGTGATGGCAGGGGCTGGCAATCTCTCTTGCGAGGCTTGCTGGCCTCAACTGTGGCGGGGATATCCGAGGACTTGCTCTCGTGAGAGGTGTATGCTGACCTTCCGTTTCTGTCCACATGCTGGTCGACTGATGGATAGACTATTTCAAGGCCGTAGGTGGAACGCGTGTGTGGTGAGACTGGTATGTAGTTGAATTTGAAATCGTGATGAGCCGCGGAACCGTCCGGGCGCACGGAATCGTGACGGCCCTTGGCTTGGTCTTGCAGCCCCTCCTGGTTGAATTCGGCGCTCGATTGGAATCGCGCCTTTTGAGAGGCATGTCGATTGTAGGCTTCGACGAAGAGATCGTGAAGGGATCGTCCAAACTGTTGTAGTCTTTCGTCAGGGAGCTCGGCGACGGGTGTTTGGTTGGACAGATAATGCTGAGTCGAAGGCGTATATGGCTGGGCAGGCACTGCAATTTCAGACTCCGGATGGTGTGTTTTCTTTACAACGAGCCCATAGTCCTTCCCCTTCTCACGAGCCTGGACATGAGCCCACGGGGGAGCCCAGGCTGTTGGACGTTTGTCTTCTGCCTCTTTCGTCTGCTGGGCAATGTCTTGTCTCTCATTCAGCCAGCTGCACATTTCATGGGACCAACCATCCTGGCAATGTAGAAAGGATGGGCCAGTCGGGATACCAGCTCTACCTGACCGAGACAATGCAGAACGTGGGCCGTCGGTTCCCATGGCACGAGCCAAGGGGCTACTGCCGCCATAAACAGTACGTGGTGAAGGGTTTTTTCGAAGCCAGATATTGGTGTCGAAGATACAGTCGTGACCGGGCACGCTGGCGGGATCGGACAGACAGGAAGACGATCTGCATGGAAACCTATAGCTCGGCCGGCTATGTGGTGAATTAGAGGTTGCCATGGCTGGTTCGGCGCAGCCTAACGTCTGCCGCTCTGCCCTTGGTGTGCTTGGGGAAAACGTTGGTGGGAGCATACTTGTGAGCTTGTCCAGGATGAGAGCGCGGTGTGCCGCCGCCGCCGCTTCTCGCTGTGTGTCCAGCGAGGAAAACGGTAGGACGAAGGGCTTAGGGCTCGGAGGTTGAACATGTCGGCTAGTCAAATTTTCGGGTGGTTTTGCTGACAGTTGGTGTGGTTTTGGTCCCAAAGAAGTAGATAGGGTCAAGGGGTCCAAGCCCTGCACATGTTCCGCATGCCACTCGGCCTTTTTCTGTATTGACGAGATAGGTGGAGAGAATGGAAAGCTTTCTAGCTGTTGCAGAGGTTCTACTCGTAGCGTCGTTTTTGTTTTCCGCGTGGGTATCGTCAGGGTCGCTGGCGGCAGGGTGTTTGGGCGGAACTGCGGTGCCCAGTGGTGTCTGACGCTCTCCGGCAAAAATGCAGCATGCGACACGCTCACGCTACCTTCAGAGTGTACCAAGCGCTGTTGGGATGTTTTGACGGGCTCGCCGGCTGTCGGGTTCAGGGAGAACAGTCGCTTGCACAGTTCTGCGGCGCTCTCACCATCCTTGGCCGGCACCTCCTGTAGTGGACGCTTCGCTCTGTGACGATGGCCACCGCGCTTTCCGCGTCGCTTTGTAGACCCGCTCTTGGTCGCAACAAAGTCGAAGGACTATTTCGACTCGGTTGGCGATGGCGAGAGGCCTGCAAGAGCACCAAAAGGATTGGCTGTAGACGGATCAATTTTCTCGAGTGCATTATACCAACAAAGAGGTGCCACTTACGCGTCGGCGCAAATTCTGTCTTATGTGGACAAATCTTGAGGCAATATTTAGAAGGGCTGGTCGGGGGATGGCGAAGCCGGCAGTCGAAGCATCGCTTGTCACTTGATGGCGGCACCGCCGATGGGCGGTTCTCAACAGGCAGTCTGTTTCGGGACGCAGACTGCGCGGGTCCAATTACCATACTCCTGTGTAGGACAGTAGGAAATGTGCGATAGGGTCAATAGGGGCTAGGAAGCAAAAAGATGAGGACGCGTCGTAGGATGGAGAATGTGTTTAGGACTGCAACGCATGCTTCTGGAAGAACATTCATGTGGCCAGGTGGTCGCGTTATCTTCCACGTGGGTGGTGTTTGTGAGTCTATGCAGAAGGAGCAACGAAGTCATGTGAAGCAAGTGCCATATACCAATCGCGGCAGGAACGAGCAAGCCCAGCTTGGAACGAGAAGCCCAGCTCGAGAAAATACGTGTATCAAATCAATCAAAGACAGTGGAACTGTGGCGAATGAGACCTTTCGAAGATGTAAGTGATGGTTCGACATGCAGCCAGGATATGTTTCCATTCATCGTCGCCTCTCCGGAGAGGACCTGATATGTTTTGATTAGTGAGCATGTAGTTGCTTGAAGCTGAGCAGCCCGCAGTGTGTGAAGCAGAATGGCAAGACAAACATGGTACCGCCCCGGACAGTCAACATAGAGATGAATTGACTTTGTATCTGATGCTGCTCTCAAAGTGACAGGTAGACGCAGAGGGGCCGACGAGGCTGACTAAGTCTAACTCTCGGGATGCGTCATAGCTCCTGGCTGCTATCCCCACAATACCCGTCGATCGGAAGACTCCATTGCACCAGCGCGCCTTCTCAGTCCGACACACCCCGCCTCGATCCCACATCCACCTTACCTGTCCAGAGCGCTCCAGGATAATTGGCTCGAAATCCAAGCTGCTGATACCTGGAGCCGCTGCTGCAATCGAGCACCGCTTGTGTCTGAAAAAAAACATCACAAACACCAACGCCAGCGCCAACATGGCTCCCCCAGCAGCCGACACAGCGCCGTCAGCGCAGAGGCAGGCCCGCCGCCCACTTTCGCGCATCGTGCCTGCCATTCCGCACCGTCTGTCTCGCTCGCACAACATGGCGTCGTCAAGGCCTCTTTCGCCGCCAGAGGAGCCCAACGGCCGCACTGTCAGCAAACACGAGCCGGAACCGCAGCCCGTCGTGGAACAGGTGCCCAAGGAACACCTGCCGGTGCCAAGCAATGCTGAGGCTCCGTTGACACCACAGTCTCGCATCTCGAACCGCGACGCGAGTGAGGCGGAAGCACCGGTCCTTGCCACGTCTCCTGCGAAATCTGTAGACGACCATATCGAGATCGCTGGTGAGCCTACAGGTATGTCTGGACTCGTGCAACCCCTGTACCACAGGCTGCACATGATGCTGACATAGTATTGCCAGATACCGACCATAAGAGCAACACCAACGGCAACACTTCTGTGGCTCCTGTCTCAGACGTCGCCGAGAAGCCTGCCACCAACGGCGTCCCTCGCAAACTGACGGTGCCCGCCGAACTGCCTCCGCCTTTCTACCCCTCGAGCAAGACGGACAGGCAGACACCATCCACAGACGCGAACGGCGCCGCACTCCCTCCGTCTCATCATTCCCAGCTCAGTGCTGGTGCTGTTGCATTCCACGCCCCCAATGGATCCTCGTCGCACCCTCAGACACCTCACAAGGTTGACCCCATCGAGCACATTCAGCAGCCCAGCATGCCGCGCCCACCCCCAGGGTTCTCGGCTCCCGAACATAGCGTTTCGTTCTTTCCAGGACACTCGCACCACCCGTCCGAAACTGGTGGCCCATGGCCGTACCCCTCTTATGCAACAGCCCACCCTGACACTGTCTACGAAAACAGTCACGACCACCACTCACCCTCGCTTCCTGTCGGCCCAGCCGAATACTATCCCGGCAATCATGCTCCAAGAGATCAGGTGAACGCAGTCGCTCCCCCGCAAGTCGACCCATCTGGTAAAGCCCACGTCGCTGGAGTCAAGTCTGGCTCAATCCCGGAAGAAGAGCAACGTGTGCCCCTGTACCAGGACAGCCTTGCTTCGCATGTGTCGCGCTTTCAAGACTCGTCTTTCGAGCTGGCTGCCTACCTGACGACACAGTTTGGCAATCCCGAATTCGCAGATTTCGTGCTCCAGATCCGCTCGCCTGAGTCTGTTCATATTTCCATTCCTGTGCACGGCATCATCGTGGTTCGGAGTCCGGTAGTAGCCGACGCCGTTCGTCGAAGCATACCGGCTCCTCATCGTTCCCGGGACGCTCGACGTATGCTCGATGTTGTCACTTCGGACCCCCTCGTTACACGAGAAGCAATCGAAGAGGCCATCAAGGTACTTTATGGAGCGCCCCTACTTTCTCCGCATGGCTTCCTGTACGGGCTTGCGCCTTACATGTACGACAGTGCTCAGCCGTCTGATGATGCTCAGATGCGCATGCGGCAGCTGCTGAGCTACATTGCAGCAGGCCGAGCTCTACAGCTGCCTAGCATGCAGGCCCGTGGCGTAGACATTGCAAGGTCGCTAGTACGATGGGATACCATCGTGGCGGTCCTGCAGGTCACCCTGCGGACAAGCTCAACGTTTTGGCCTAAGAAAGATGGTGTTGACACTGACGACCCTTTCACTACAGCACTGCTGAACTGCGTCATCGACTTCATTGCTTACACATTCCCGGTCGACTTCAAGCTATACGCCATCGCCCCTGAGCTAGAGGACATCCCTCGCCTACCATCCCTTATGGAAGCGAGGTCATCTTCACACAACCCTCGGCTGAGTAAGATTCGCTTTGGCGATGCACCGCCTGAAGACGATGTCCACACAAACCATATGTCCCGTGTCCTGTCCTCCGTGTTGATTTCCTTACCACTCCCGCTTCTTGACCGCTTGTTCAATCATCGCGCTACAGCCAACCAGATTGGTTGGACTGGGGTCGTCAAGATCATGCGGGAGGCTATTGCCGAGCGTGAAAACCGTCGCAAGAAAGCGCTGAGAAGGGAAATCAGGGCAGCCCATGACGGAACGATTCCCGGCAATTTGTTGAACAACATTTATGTCGAAGAGCATATCGAACAAGTGGAAGAGTCCCCACTCCACCCATCAGGACACCGCCTCGTCGCACAACGCTTGACTGCACAGGCCTAATTGAGCCTGCTTCTTTTGGCCGACAACACGACACCATCTCTCGTTCGTCCTTTTCTACACATATAAGACGGATCTCCTTGTCTCCTACCCTACCGATCTCGTTTGCAAACTAAAAAACCGGGGTGGATTTTGCTTATTGCGGGGTGTAACAGCATAGCGAGCGTTTTGAGGCGTCTAGGCATTTCCGTTTTCACATCTCATGGCGATATTCCAAAAGTACGAAACGACATGAACGAAAGCATATTCCCCATACTGAGATCACGACGGGCATCTTGGAGAGTGCCTGGCTTAGTTTTCTTTTTTTCTTCACTTTACTTTGTAACATCATCCTTTCATTTTCATTGTGCGAATATCCAGGCAGAGATGGCTTGTAGTTGCTGTCGTACGCTCTGAGTCGTATTCATACATATAGATTGAGGGCGTGGGTAGCCTGCGGAGATGGGCGGGGCAATGCTACATTATCTGGTACCTCTGATCTGTGCTCGGTCTTTATATGGTGATACCTTTCACTCACGCTAATATGCTCGCATTGTAGGATCTTTGCGGCACACTTTTCTCCCTGGATTTGATGTAGCGAGTTCTCACACAAGACTTCACATGAATATATCTCGGCAACTTTGAAAATCTGGGCGATACGATGCATTTCGTGTCGCATTCGTTATCTACTGGCGTGCAGGCTGCTGCACGCGAGGGTATATATGCAATGGCTGTTGAATGGCCACATCCCTCACTTTTCCTCCCACGCCAAAACACTTTTTGAATGCCTCGGCCATGCCCCATACCACTGTTAATGGCTCGGATCGCAACCTGACCTTGGCGGTCGTGCTGCCTCTCGTAGATTGTTGAAAACACGAGCATCAGCGCTCACATGTTGCGGCGCTTAGCTGGAAGTGTACGTCTGCTTGGGCTGGGGGTATGAAGGGCCAAGCTCCTGGATGCTCAGCTTGGCCAACCACTGGCCCATGTCGATGGCGGTCTCGAGGGGCTTGCCCTGGACAATACCGGCGACAAAACCACCAGCAAAGGCATCACCGGCACCGTTGGTGTCGTTGATCTTGCCCTCGTCGAGAGCGTGTACCTTGACCTCCTTGACATCGACGCTGCCGTCCTTTGCAGTAACGGCAACGGTCGGCTCGGTGCCTTGTGTGATGACGACTGTCCTTGTGCGCTGGGTGTTCTTCTTGGGGCCCTTTGCGATGGTCTCGGCGATCTTCTTAACATCCTTGGACTCGATGTTGTGCGACTCAGCGAATGCGGCCGCCTCGGTCTCGTTGCCGATCAGGATGTCAACGTAGGGCAGGATCTCATCAAGCGGGTCCTTGAAGAATTGGGAGATGAAAGGTGCGGAAAGGTTGAGGATGAAGATCTATATTGGTCGGCACTGTTCCGAATGGGCTTCTTCAAGACATGACATACCTTGTTCTTTGCGGCGGCCTCCTCAGCAAGCGCCTTGATGGCTGGCACGCAGACAGTCAAGTGGAAGCCACCGACGTAGAAGACCTGTGCGTTCTCGACCTGCTTCCAGATGTGCTCCTGCTTCAAGTGCTCGACCTTGTAGTTGTTGGCAGCCGCAAGATCTGTGCAAAGCGAGCGGTTGTGGCCAGTGATGACGACACCGCAGCGGCCGGTGGGGGTCTTCTCGTCGTAGAGGTACTCGGTCTTGACGCCAGCGTCTCTCGAGATCTTCTCAAGGGTCTCGCCGTACTTGTCCTTGCCAATGCAGCCAATGTAGACGGACGAGTTGGGTGCGAGCATGTACTGAGCGCCTCTTGCTGTGTTCTGGGCAGCACCTCCGGCAATGAGGACGGCATTGTAGTTCTGGATCAGATCCTCATAGAGGCCCATGTGCTTCTCAGGATCGGCAAGAATGGCATCGTTGGCCTTAAGGCCATACTTGTCGAGCAATGCTTGGTCTCTGTTCGGGACAATGTCAGCATAAGCTCATAGCAGCTTCCTTTAACAGCATTCCATTAACCTACCCTTGACCCTGGATGTCCAGCAGAGGGTTCTCGAGGCACAGAAGTTCGTATTTGCCAGCCATTGTGTATGTGAGTGTATATGTGTGTATGATGTGGTAGAGAAAAGTTGTGGTGAGGTTCGGAGGAGAAATCGTGGGGCAGGAACGGCGGTCGGTGATCGCGGGAGGGGCAGCTTCGCGCTAGTTCGGAGGTAAACATTCGAGACATCGGCAGTAATAAGGTCCGAATCTCTCCACACCTTGATCTTGTGCATTTGCCCATGACAACAGATTATTCGAGATCCTAGGACAGTCGTCGACTGCATTGTACTGAACAAAGAGCTTCTATCTGCAGCCTCGTTCATGCGAATTACAACTACATGGATCTCCTCCACATCATGCATATTCGCGTCCTCCTAAGGCTTGCCAGCCTACTTGCCCCACGGCGCCCGTGACTCCGGCGCGACTTTCTGAACATTCTCCAGCCTTGTTGCATACCAATCGTTATGACACGACTAAAAGCACCTCCCGACGATTTATCGATCTTAAAGACAAATGAGTGATGTAACCTCTTGTGAAGAAGCTCCAAACTCATACTTTCGTACAGCGACTCTAGCTCCGAGTGGAGTGCAAGATCAAATCCCGACGACCAGGTATCCAGTCGAAAGGGTACCATAGCTAGGCGACAGAGGTATCCGGGCCTAAAATGCTTTCCTCTGCGCATAGGTCGACGCAAGATTGCTTTCCTTGAGTGCCACAAGAAGCTTACATCAGAGCTACCAGTGGCTTGACTGGACGCCTTCATGGAGAGGCATGTATTATTGCCGCATGTGCGAATGCTTTTTGTTGCTGGCCCTGAGGACATAACTCGCTTTATGGGGCTTTGCGGTTTAAATAATACATTTTTTCACTGTCGGGTTCATGGAAAATAGCAAAGAATACGACTTGCCAAATTAGAAAATAGCCTCGAGAAAGAAACGGCATGTAATGAGTTGTCCAGAAATGGTACCAACCTCTCCAGCGATTCATCGGACCCGACAATCAATTACTTCGAAACTGTCATCTTGAAACTGTAGCAAACAAGCGGGTGGATACACAACGTGGAAGATGTGGGAGCACGTGAGCGCAAGTGTTGGATACCTTTCACTCCCTTGGCACGCCGACTCCTTCCTAAGCTCCAAGCTAGTGGCCTACCCCCCGGAGTACTTGTACACCTCGAACCTTGAAAGCTCTCGACTCTTGATCCTTTTGATCACGTCAACGGCTACCTCCACTGCAGTGCTCAACTCCTCTGACTTCTTTCACTCCCAACACTGGGCTGACGACATTGAAGCGCCAACACAATTCCAGCACAGAGTTAGGCCTTTCACTGTCGATAAAGCTTGGCACTAACAGACCCTCGACAAGCTCGCCAACTCGCCAACACTCTCCCGCTTCTCACTCTTCTTGTCAACCACCCGCAGCATTTCGCAACCACCCACGTCTCAACCAACACGTTTGGAACTCAGACTCCTAACTATCCACCCTCAACCGAGCATACCACCCGAGATATACCAACCTAAACAATGTCTTCCTTCCAGATCTTCGATGGCGCTTCTGCCGACCAGGCCTTCCGCGTTATCAACATGAAGAAGTGCAAGAAGGCCGCAGATATCGCTGTCAACGACAATGCTCTTGACATCCTCCGCGCCACCATTACCACCACGGATAATGTCCTCGATCAGCCGTGGGCTTTTGCCATCTTGTTCGGAAAGCCTACCGAGGCTGGCTTTGACGAGCCTTGCGCCGTTCTCGAGGAGCATTCACTTCTACACATGACGGACACCGAAGATCACGTCGTAGTTAGCTTGAAGTATGGCGGCATTGAGTACTCGAGCTGGGAGCTTGTCGGCATCGAGGACACCAACATCCCGGAGCCGTCCTCACAGCCCTCTGACCGTGCTTCTACTTTCCCAACCGCGGGTGTACCTCCTCGTATCTCCACATCCAAGAACTCACGCCATGGATCTGGCATCGCCTCCAAGAACATGGACGCTCGATCCCGTCTTCGCCTCAAGTACGAGAAGCAGTTGCAAGACAAGAACCTCGCCCTTTGGTTCGCACTCCAGAAGAAGCATAAGTCCATCGCCGCCCGCAAGCCACGTGGAACCTACAAGACTACCCAGGAAGACTACTGGCTCGATGTTTTCATGCAGGTGTTCCCAGACATGCCGGATGATGAGCGTGCTGCTCGCCTGACAGTCTTGGGGGGTTTGGAAGATGTTGATGGCAATGGCTGGGAGTCCAAGTGGCGGTCGTTCGCATCTGTGCAGGCTTACAAGCCAGCTGAGGCTGCTATCGATGCCTCTATCTGGGATCCTGTCTTCTCCCACTTGTCGAAGGGCTTCGACAAGTACATGCCTGATTCGGTGGTGGATGAGCAGCCTGCAAAGCCGACTCGTGTCTACCCATCAGGCCCGTTCCCTAAGGCTAGCCCTCTTTTCGCTAGCCAGCAATCCTCTGCGTTGGGGGGCTTCGACAAGCCAAAGTTCGAGTTCTTGACCAACAAGCAGGCTGCACCAGCTCTCTCCTCGGCAGTTCCTGCTCGAAAGGAGACCTCATCGCCGCATACATCGGTCCTGCAGCAGCCACTTCCATTGTTCTCCGCGCCCTCACTCTTCAGTGAGATTGGCTCCGCGCCCGCTTCGCCGAATAGGCTTAGTTTTGGCAAGACGTTCAATAAGACTTTGCCATTGGGCCTTCAGAAGCCATGGAAAGGTGTGAATACGTCGGCTGAGCCAGAGACCAATATTCCCTTCGTCTTCGATACCAGCAAGCTATCCGGCACCGTTTTCTCTCCTCAAGCTGCTGCTACCACCACACCGCCGTTTGTGTTCGGGGCGAGCTCCAAAGCCGTCGCCATGTCCGAGACGTATTACGCGACTGACACTGACGAAGAGAGCGAGGACGATTCCTTTAAGGTCAATAACGGCATCTTAGAGGAGTTCCTTGAATCGGAAGAAGAGTGGGAAAACGTATGGCCGACCGACGACACAGAGATGGCACAGGTCATTCCCGCTGAGGATGCAGTTGCCCTCGAAGAGACGTCCATCGAGGATGCACAACTCGCACCCTACACAGTGGGCGAGTATCTCACCGACAACATCACCCACATCTTCCGCCACAGCTCCGAGCTCAGCCGTACATCAGCCATTGAGAAGTACGCAGAGCTAAACGCACACTATGGAGTTGGTTTGTCTTCGCCCTGCCCACCCACTTGGACTCGCCCATCGTCACTCCTGAAGTGGAGCGAAGTCGTGGAGAACTTTGAGACTGACTTCGTTGAGCTCACGATGCCTGGTGCTACTCAATCTGAGAAAGATAAGCGGGTTACCTTCTTGATGAGCGTGCTCAAGGCGTCAATGGACGGTGCTTGGGATAGCATGGATGATGTTGTGCCGCTTCCTGCTCGCGTCGAAGTCATCGTTAGCCAAGATGGTGACAAATTCGAAGACGATGACATGTGTCCGTACGTTAATGGATACGACTTGCTTGCCCTGCGCGAGTATGATGCTTCGCGATCTGATGCTGCCATCACCGATGAGCAGTATGCTCACCGCGAGCCCGCGCCGCTCTCTTCGTCGCCCATCGAAGTCACCATTGGCCGAGCTGGCGACAAGTTTGAAGATGATGCTATGCATGCCACTTCCAATGGCTACGACCTCCTGGCTCAGCGCGAGTACGATGCATCACGTACAGATACGGCGATCACTGACGAGCAGTTCGCTCGTATTGAGTCTCCTCTACAGCAGCTTGAAGTTACCATTAGCCAAGCCGGTGACAAGTTCGAAGACGATGTCATGTATGGTACCACCAATGGCTACGAGCTGCTTGCTCAATGCGAGTACGACTTATCAGCTATTCCACGCTCTTCGCCTTTGGAGATCACTATTGGTCCACCAGGCCCAATGTTCGAGGACGATGCGATGTATGGCGGCGTCAATGGCTACGAGCTTCTCGCACAGCGCGAGTATTACTCCACCGATGGAGAAGATGAATCAGATGGATATGACACTAGCCTGCCCTTGTCAATCGATTCGCCCGCCTCTTCGCCTGAGCGACCTCTCAGTCCTGATGATGGCATCTACGCTGTGTTCGAACTCCGCAATGGCATCTACGCTGTATTCGAACTCCGCAATGGCAAGGTCCACCTTGTGGACATTCGACAGGAAATATTCGAGCTAGACGGCCATGAGCATACATTCTCCGACGATTTCTTCGGACAACGTGTTGATACTCATGAAGAGGTTCAGTCACCTGCAGCCACTACAGACCGTCCCGGTCCTCTGACATTCGATCTCGATGTCAACGGCCACATTGAGGTGGCCATTCAAGATCCCTCAGACGCGGAGCAAGACACCTTGGTAGTATTTGACGAAGACAGCGCAGTATCTGACAACGAGACTGTAGTTGCGTCGGATGACGAGGACTTCGGCTACGCGACGATTGCTACAAAGGCAGTGCCACCTGTACCGAGCACACACAAGCTCAACAATGGCCCTCTCTTAATGAATCTTGAGCCTTTCGAAGACATGCAAGACTGGGTGGATGCTCTTTGCGACAAAGCTTTCGCCCCACTCATAGCTCCTCAACTACCCATGCTGCAGTTCGAGACGACGGCATTTTCGAGCCTCTTCGATTCCGACATGCTCTTCGGAACTACAGACACTCCAGAGGACCCCAACTATATCCTCCCTGAATTGAGTGACTTCTCCACTCCATCGTCGCCGAAGATCTGCAATGATGAGCAACTCTCGGTTCTCGACCTAGCTATTGATAATTACGACATCGACGATCCGGACTATCTTGCTCGGTATAAAGAGAAGCTCATAGCTGACCTAGCCGAAACTGTCGCCGAGATCGAGCACGAGAAGATGTCATCCCTCCTACCAACCATCCTCATCACACCTCCGGAAGCTGAGCACAGCGCTGCATACTACAGGCGAATCAACGAGGCCTGGGCGCCGACCCCAAAGTTCACTCGTCAGGATCACAACTTTCTGCGCGTCAGCGAGCTCTAGATTTTGTCGCACTGAACAACGAAAAGGTATGAGATCCACAGGCGTCATTATATTGAGTTTGGCTGATCCCTTCTACAGCTCCCTCGTATGTACATGTGATCTCGCCCTACCATTGGGTTTCGAGATTGGCATACGAACAGCTGAACATTTACGCTACATCACAACTCCCACGATCGCCTAGCTTGACGCTTCTCGATCTCACCGTTCAAGGTTGAGATTGGCGTGAGCTGATATCATGGTTTGAGTTTGTGGCGATTCAAGAGGACATGCACACTGCATCACGACTCCTGCACCATTTGCTTGAGATTGGTGCTGGCAGATTATGTGGTTTGAGTTTGCAGTGTTTGGGTACTTTTCATGAGATTGTTCAAATGCCCTTGGGGGCGTGGTTTTTTTGAGAGATGTAAAGGAAAAG
>Ga0265780_10007090_pt1 | contig 13811 bp, 5 predicted proteins | sample P1T30metagenome_FD_192432 | JGI IMG/M metagenome (GOLD analysis project Ga0265780, IMG submission 192432) | Plant litter microbial communities from East Loma Ridge, Irvine, California - P1 T30 | ecosystem: Environmental > Terrestrial > Plant litter > Unclassified | place: USA: California... | reverse complement strand
CGTTGATGATGACGCGCGCCACCGATTGCATCAGCACGCGGTCTTCCTGCGGGATCTGGTCGAGCAGGCGCACGAACACACCACCCGGGCGGTCGATCGACTGGGCATCGGCGCCGGAGGCGATCAGGCTCATGATCTGGTCATGCAGCGCCTGGCGGTAGCCGGAGATGTCTTCGTACCAGATCACCAGGTCGACCACCAGGCCCTTCAGGCGCCAGTAGGCGTGCGCCTGCACCAGTTCGCGCGCGAGGTCGATGTTGGCCACGTCGCGGATGTGCATCAGCACGATCGGCAGATCGCCCGAAATGGCGTAGGCCCAGAGACCGGACTGGCCGCGGTTGTTGCGCGCGACGATGGCAGGATCGGCACGCAGCACCGCGTTCGGATAGAGCACGCTGGCCGCCAGGCGGCTGTACATCTGCGCGTCGGTTTCGGTGGCGTTCAACTGGCGCAGCACGACCTGGCTATGGGTCCACGCCAGTTCGAACACGCGGTCGGTCAGGTGGCGGTCCTGGTATTTGTCGATCAGGTGCAGCGCGCCGTCGCGTGTATCGTGCATGCCCAGCACCATGTCGAGCACCACTTCTTCGTCTGGCTGCAGGCGGATGGTGCGGCGAATCGCCACGATCGGGTCGAGCACGGAGCCATGCGCGCCGGCCAGCTTGCCGCCGGTGCGCAGCGCGCCTGGCGAAATGGCGTTGTAGCCGCGGCCGATGAACGCCGCGCGGCTGGTTTCAAACGACACGTCGACGCTGGTGGCGCCGTGCACCGTCATGAGGTTCAGCAGGTACGGCACGTGCTCGTCTTTTTCACGCGAACGGCGCGTGGCCAGGATGGCGCTGCGCGCTTCCAGGATTTCAGTCTGCACGAACAGTTTGCTGAACGCCGGATGGGCGTTGTCGGCCGCGGCCGGCGCCATCACCACTTCGGCAAAGCTGGTCACTTCGATGGTGCGCACCAGGTTCGACTTGTTGATGATGGTGGTGCGGCGCAGTTCGATGTCGTCTTCCGGCGAGACCACGATCTCGGTATGCATGTCGATGCCGTTGTCGCTGCGGCGGAATTCCGCGCGGCCTTCCGAAAACACGGCTTCATAAAAGTCGGGCTTGGCGGCGGTTGGCTGGTACGTCGTCGACCAGTAGGCATTGCTGTCCATGTCGCGCACGTAGCAGAAATTGCCCCAGTCGTCGGCGGTGCCGTCTTCGCGCCAGCGCGTCACGGCCATCTCCTTCCAGCGGCTGTAACCGCCGCCGGCGCTGCTGACCATGACGTTGTAGCGGCCATTCGACAGCAGCTGCACTTCCGGATGCGCGGTGGCCATCGCGGTGATGACGCGCATTGGCGTATCGGCCTCCTGCTTGGCGGCGCGCAGCGCATCGGTTTCGACGTTGGCCGATTCGAACGCGCCGGACTTCGGCACGCGTTCCTGCAGCACCAGCATGGTGGCCTGGAACAGCGGGTCCGATTCGAAGCGGCGCTGCATCGGCCGCTCGTGCAGCAGGTACGACAGCGACAGGAAGCCCATGCCCTGGTGGTGGGCCATGAACGAGCGCACGACCACGAAATCCTGGCCGCGCGGCAGGCGCGACGCGGTGTAGTCGACCGCTTCGTAGAAACCGTAGCGACCCATGAACCCGAGTTCGGCCATGCGCTGCAGGTTTTCGGTGGCCAGTTCCGGCTCCACCATCAGGCCCATCATCGTGGCGTACGGTGCGATGACCAGGTCATCCCCCAGGCCGCGTTTCAGGCCGGTGCCCGGCACGCCGAACGCGCGGTACTGGTAATTCATCGACGCGTCGATGGTGTTGTAGCCGGACTCGGAAATCCCCCACGGGACGTTGCGCTTGCGGCCGTAGTCGGCCTGCGCGCGGATGATGCCGTGATACGTCTGGTCGAGCAGCGTGTTGCTGTAGGTTGGCATCACCAGCAGCGGCATCAGGTACTCAAACATCGAGCCACTCCACGATTGCAGCAGCTGTTCGCCGCTCACCAGGCACAGCGTGCGGCCGAGCGCGAACCAGTGCTCCTGCGGCAGCTGGCCTTGCGCGATGCCGACAAAGCTGGCCAGGCGCGCTTCGGAGGCGAGCAAATCATACGTGCTGTTGTCGAGGCGGCGGTCGGTGACGCTGTAGCCAATCGCGAGCAGTTTCAGGTCTTCCACATACAGGAAGCCCATCTCCATGCGCGCATACTCGGTGGCTTGCTGCGCCAGTTCCTGCAGGCGGGCGATGCGCACGCGCGCCGTGGCGGTGCCTTCGGCGATCAACTGCGCCAGCACCAGCTGGCGCTGGCGCTCGGCCGGCGCCAGGTCGCTCGCGGTGCTGAAGGCTGGCGTGAAGTCGGCCAGTTCCTGCAGCGTCGGAATACGCGTGAGGCTTGAATCGATCACGTGTTCCTGGGCTGCGCGCATCCATGGCGCCAGCGTGAGAAGTTCGGTTCTGGCTGCGGCGCATTGCGTGGCCAGGCGGCTGCTCCATTCGCGCAGGTACGCGTCGGCATTGGCCGGAATGGCTGCCGCGACGGCGTCGGCCTGGCGCGCCAGCGCTTCGAGGTTGTCGGCAAAGCCAGGCAAGGTATCGGTGCGGGCGCGCTCGCCAGCACCCAGCAGCGCGCGCAAGGCATCGAGCTCGGTGCGCAGGCTTGGCGCGGCGACGATCACCTGGGCGGTGGCGTGGCCTTCCAGTACATCGAGCGTGTCGCGGATACCGTCAAGCAGTTGCGGGCCGACGATGGCGCGATCGGCCAGCTGCCGCAACCCAGCGGCCAGCGTGATCAGGTGGCCGGCGAGATTGCCGCTGTCGACCGCCGATACGTACTTCGGCATCAGGGGTTCGAGGGTGCGCGTGTCGTACCAGTTGTACCAGTGGCCGCGGTATTGCTCCATCTTGCCCATGGTGTCCAGGGTGTCGCTGGTGCGGCGCAGCAGTTCGGCGCCGGCGATGTAGCCAAAGTCCCAGGCGGTCAGGTTGGCCAGCAGCGCCATGCCCATATTGGTCGGTGACGTGCGGTGCGCCACGACAGCGGACGGGTGCTCCTGCATGTTGTCCGGCGGGAGCCAGTTGTCTTCAGCGCCGACGAAGTTCTCGAAGAAGTTCCACGTACGGCGGGCCAGTACGTGCAGGAACAGCGTCTGCTCGCCCGACAGCTGGTGCGAAACCCGTTCGATCGGGCGGCTGAGCCACCACGACAGCACTGGCGACAGGAACCACAGCAACAGCAATGGCGCGGCCGGGAACAGCGCGTACGGATTGACGAACGACAGCAGGATCGCGGTGCCGATGGCCAGCGCCGGCGCGAACCACATACTGCGCACATTGCTTTCCAAATCCGTGCTGGAGCGCGACAGCGTCGAGGCGCGCCATTCCAGCAGGTGGCGATGCGAGGCGGTCATGCGCCACGCAGTGCGCACGATCGCGTCCATGCTGTACCAGGCCTGGTGCGGCATGAAGGCCAGGTCCATCAGCGCATTGCCAAACGAGGTGCTGGCGCCTTCGGACCAATTGGTCAGGTGCTGCTCCCATGGCATGTCGTGGCCTTTATCGACCAGGCCAATCAGGGTGCCGATAATCGCCGGCAGCAGGAACACCGACAGGATCGCGGCGCTCCAGAACGCCGGCGCCATCAGCATCGACCAGCACAGCACCAGCAGGACCGTCAGCGCCGGAGCGACCAGGCTGCGGCGCAGATTGTCGAACAGCTTCCAGCGCGACAGCGCCGACAGTCGATTGGGCTGGCGCTTGCCTTCCACGCCCGGCACCGTGCCACGCAGCCAGCCGGCCAGCTGCCAGTCGCCGCGGATCCAGCGGTGGCGGCGGCTGACGTCGTCGCTGTATTTGCCGGGGTACGATTCATATAGCTGGGCGTCGGAAAGCAGGCCGGCGCGCAGGTAGCAGCCTTCCAGCAAATCGTGCGACAGCACCTTGTTGTCGGGCAGGCGGCCGCCCAGCACGTGTTCGAACGTGTCGACTTCATAAATGCCCTTGCCGACAAACGAGCCTTCGCCAAACAGGTCCTGGTAGACGTCGGACACGGTGCGCGTGTACGGGTCGATGCCCGGCTCGCCGCCGCACAGGTGTTCGTAGCGCGACGCGTTTTCGTGCGGCAGCGAGGTCGATACACGCGGCTGCAGGATGCCGTAGCCTTCGATGACGCGGCTGCCGGTGGGATCGAGCTTCGGCTGGTTGAGCGGGTGCGCCATGGTGGCGATGAACTGGCGCGCGGCGTCGCGCGGCAGCTGCGTGTCGGCGTCGAGCGTGATGACGTAACGGATATTTTCCAGCCCGTCGGTGCTGCCTTCGACCAGGCTGAAACGCTCGCGCGCGCCGCCGCGCAGGAACACGTTCAGGTCTTCCAGCTTGCCGCGTTTGCGTTCGCGGCCGATCCACGCCTGCTCGCTTTCGTTCCAGATGCGCGGGCGGTGCAGCAAAATAAACGGTTCGATGCGCACGGTGGACGTCTGCGCGACTTCGTCTTCGTCAAACCCTTCCACCACGTCGTCAAAACCATAGCGCACGTTCAGCGCGGCGATGGCGGCACGGGCCTGTTCGGCCAGCTCGGCGTCGCCGGGCATTTCCTGGCGCGGCGCGTCGGTGAAATCGGTCAGCAGGCAAAAGCGCAGCTTGGGATCGCGGTTGGCGAGGTAGCGCACTTCGAGCGCCTCGGCCAGCGTGTCGATATTGTCCGGCGTGTAGATCAGCGACGGCACCACCACCATCGCGCCGCCGTCCGACGGGATGCCCTGGCTGAAATCGAGGCGCGGCAGCGGATGCGGATGCGCCAAGCGCGTCGCCATGAAGTTCACCAGCGCCAGCGCGAGCTGGCTCGAGCCGATTGCCGCGAGCACGCCGATGACCACCATCAGCCACGTATCGGCATCGCCATTGCGGGCGTGGATGACGACAGCGGCGGTGAACAGCGCGGTCATGAGCAGGATGCCGCCCAGGTAGGCGCCGAGCGGGCGCGCGGTGACGGCGTGGCGCAGCGTGCCGGCCAGGTCGTAGGTCGCTTTCAAGCGTGCGCGCAGCGTGGGCAGGCCGGAGCCGATCAGGTAGTAGCCGACGTGGCGCGTGCGGCCATCCAGGCCGCCCTGCCCTGCGTCGCGCAATTCGCCGGCCAGCGCCAGCGCGGCTTCAGCCACCTCGACTTCGGTGTGCGGCGACATGCGCGCCAGCTTCTCAACGACGTGGCGGTAATGGTCGCGCGTGGCGAAATCCATGCGGCCGTAGGTACCCGACGGGTCCAGGCGCAGCGTCTGTTCGACGGCGCTCATGGTCTCGACGAACTCGCGCCAGTCGACCGTCACGAGCAGGCGCAGGCTGCCGATGCTGTTGCTGATCGAGACCTGGTCGGTCGATTGCTGGGCAATGTCGGCCTGCACCTGGTCATCGATGTTCTGGCCTTCGTCGTTCAGGCGCGTGCCAACCCACTGCATCACCAGCGTGAGCGCGGGGTTCTGGCTTTGCAGGCGGCGCTGCAACTCGGCGACAAAGCTCGAACCCATCGGTCGCACGGCACGGGCCATGTCGGCCACCAGCAGGATCAGGTCGCCGGGACGCGTCTCCGCGGTTTCGATCATGCGGTCGGCCCAGCTGTTGGCCAGCTCGCGCTGCGCCAGGTGGTCGTCCAGGCGCGCCGCCACGCGGCGCAGGTTCTCGATCAGCGCCAGGCGCAGCATGATCGGGATCGCCCACAGTTCGCCCAGGCGCAACGGCGCCGTTTCCTGGTAGGCCGCGATAAAGCGCGTCAGGCTTTCGGCGTCGATCTTGCCGTCGCCGTGGGACACCAGTTCAAGCGCCAGCTGGTAAGCGCGCGGCGTACCTTCGATGCCTTTGTTGGCCAGGCGCGGCAGCTCGCGGCTGTAGTGCTTCGGCAGGTGGCGCCGCGCCATGCGGATCTGCTCTTCGATCAGGTAGAAGTTATCGAGCAGCCATTCCGCCGCCGGCGCCAGGCGCAGGCCCGATTTGGCCGCACGCGTCAGGTCGGCGCTGGCGCTGGCAATGACGTGCGCATTGTCGGTCAGGCGCGCGAGCAGTCGATCCGGGCCGCCCTGCTTGCTCAGTTGATGGATTGCGGCCAGATTGCGGCCGTGGGCCGACATCTGCGCGGCGCTGAACAGCTCCGAGCGCAGCGGCGCCTGGTCGTCCGAGGCGGCATTGCTGGCAATGGAGGATGGCGTGATTGACGCGCTGGGCGCGTCCGCGACGATGTCAGATTCTTTGTTCAACAGGGGACCTCGGTGGTGTCGGGAGTGGCGGCCGCTCAGGATTGCGCCAATGTAAAACGCAAGAGCGCAAGGCTACGAGCATGCTAAAACATCATCAACGCCACCACTGTTCGCTAGCGAACAGAAGGGCGAGGTACCCGGTGTTTTTTGATGCTTATGGTGTCAAAGCGGGTGCTACTGTGTGTTCTGTTGCAAGAGCGTAGCCACCGCTCAGATGATAAACCTGACGATGGCCGAGGTGGCGCAGCATGGCCGCGGCGCGGGCGCTGCGTTTGCCGCTGCGGCAGACGAAGACGATGGCATGGTCCTGCGCGGCCAGCCAGCCGGGAATCGCGACAGCATGGCGCGACACAGGGACCGATTGCGGTGCGCGGCCACCCAGGCTGGGTGCGCCGGCGGCATGCTCGTACGCTTCGCGCACGTCGACCAGCTGCGCTTGCGGGTGGGCGGCGAAGAAGGTGGCCAGTTGCGCCGGGTCGAGCGCTGGGGCGGGGGCCATCTCGTCGTGGATGATGGTATCGACAGCGACAGGTGGATGGTCGGCCAGCGCCCTCCCGCAGTGGGCGATACGGGCGCAGGCGGCATCAATGAACGCGTCGTCGACCACCGGGCCAAACGACAGGCGCACGGCGGTGGCAGCGCGCGCGTCAGGCACCGCCATCGCCTTGAGCACATAGCTTGAGGTGACAATGGCGGCCGAACACGCCGAGCCGGCGCTGACCTGGATGCCGGCGGCATCGAACAGGTCGACGATATCGCTGCTGGCCAGGCCCGCCACCGAAAAATTGAGTGTGGTGGGCAGCGCCTGCGCGAATGGCATATTGAAGACCAGGCCGGGGAACGCATCACGCAACGCTGCGGCCAGGCGGTCGCGGTAGCGCACCAGCGAGGCGTGGTCACGGAAGGTGGCGCCATCTTCGAGCGCCTGCAGCACCGCGCCCAGCGCCGCGATGCCCGCCATGTTCTCGGTGCCGGAGCGCTGCCCCTCTTCCTGGCCGCCGCCGACGATCAATGGCGTGAACGGCGCGCCTTCCCGTACATACAGCAGGCCGATGCCTTTTGGGGCATACAGCTTATGGCCGGAGAACGGGGCGTAATCGATCGTTGTGCCTGACAGCGCGAGCGGCAGCTTGCCCAGCGCCTGTACGCCGTCGACCATCCACAGCGCGCCGCTGCCGTCGATGGCGGCGGCGATGCCGGCCAGGTCGGACACGGCGCCGGTTTCGTTATTGGCGGCCATCGTGCAGACCAGGCGCGCTTGCGGCGCCAGCGCGCGCAGGATATCCAGGCGGTGCTGGCCGCATGCGTCGACCGGCAGCGCGCGCAGTTCGCAGCCGGTGCCGAGGATGGCGTTCCAGTGCGCCAGCGCCTGCGGCACGGCCTTGTGTTCGGTGGCGCCGTACAGCAGCAAACCACCGGACTCGCCGCGCTGTTTCATCGCGACCAGCGCCGACAGCACCGCGGTTTGAATGCCCTCGGTCGCGCCGCTGGTAAATAGCAAGCGGCCAGTGGGAGCTTGCAACACGCGGCGCGCACAGGCACGGGTCGCATCGAGCAGCGCGCGGGCGCGCAGGCCGACCGCGTGCGTGCTGCTTGGATTGCCGAAGTTTTCCGCCAGCGCGGCGTGGAAGGCGGCACTGGCGGCCGGCAGGATGGGAGAGGTGGCGTTGGCGTCGAGATAGATCATGGCCCCTATCGTAGCGGCCGGAACGCGGACAAACATCCCAAATAGTTTGTCCTGATGCGATGCTATAGAATGAATATTCTTATATTAGGACAATTTTAGCATGAATCACCTTGACCATTTTGACTACGCCATTCTGTCCGCCTTGCAGGCCGACGCCACGCTGTCGATTGCCGCTGTCAGCGAGAAGGTCGGCTTGTCCAGCACCCCGTGCTGGAAGCGGGTGCGGCGCCTCGAAGAAGAAGGCTATATCGAGAGCCGCGTCACAGTGGTCAACCGCAAGAAGGTCGGCTTGCCGGTGACGGTGTTCGTCAGCGTGCGCACCAGCGAACACGATGAGAAATGGCTGGCGCGCTTTGCCGCCGCGGTCATCGCGCTGCCCGAAGTCCAGGAATTCCACCGCATGAGCGGCGACGTGGACTATCTGCTGAAAGTAGTCACCACCGACATCGAGGGCTATGACCTGTTTTACAAAAAGCTGATCCGCACGGCGAAACTGACCGGGGTCTCCTCGGCGTTCTCGATGGAGCAGATCAAATCGACCAGCGCGCTGCCCCTCGAACTGGTCGCTCACGGGGTCTGATGCGGGCTATGAAACGACCGGTAAAACGTGCGATGATTGCGCGCGTTCCGACTTCCAGGAGACACCATCAATGAAGTATCGAGTACATCACGCTTACGCCCCGCTGGCCCTGGCCGCGGCATTGTTTTCCGCGCAGGCGATGGCGGCTGACCAGGTAGTCAAAATTGGCGTCAGCGGCCCGCTGTCCGGCGCCAACGCCTTTGCCGGCAAGGACGACGAGAACGGCGTGCGCCTGGCCGTCGAAGAACTCAATTCGCAGAAGATCACGCTGGGCGGGAACGTCCTGCGGTTCGAACTGGTGTCGGAAGACGACCAGGGCGACCCGAAAGCCGGCGTCAACGTGGCGCAAAAACTGGCTGACGCCGGTGTCAAATTCGTCCTCGGGCCGTACAACTCCGGTGTGGCCATCCCGGCGTCGCGCGTCTACAGCGAAGCGGGCATCCTGATGTCCACTGTCGGCACCAATCCGAAAATCACGCAAAGCGGCTACGCCAATGTCTACCGCATCGTCGCCAGCGACCTGCAAGTGGGCGGGGCCATGGCCACCTACGCCGCGAAGGAACTGAAACTGAAGAATGTCGGCGTCATCGACGACCGCACCGCGTTCGGCCAGGGCGTGGCGGCGGAGTTCAAGCGCCAGGCCAAGGCTGCCGGCCTGACGGTGGCCGGGCATGAGTTCACGACCGACAAGGCCAGCGACTTTGCAGCCATCCTCACCGCCTTCAAGGCGAAGAAAGTCGATGCGATCTTCTTTGGCGGTTACGCGCCGCAGGCAGCGCCCATGGCGCGCCAGATGAAGCAGCTCGGGCTGAACGCCAAACTGCTCGGCGGCGACACGCTGTGCAGTCCGGAGATGGCCAAGCTGGGTGGCGCGGCGGTGGGCGACAATGTCCGCTGCGCGCAAGCTGGCGCGATCCTGGCGAAGCAGGCCGGCGGCCCGGCGTTCCAGCAGCGTTACCGCAAGCGCTTCGGCATCGACGCCGATGTGTACGCCCCGTCGTTCTACGACCAGACCATGTTCATTGCAGAGGCTATCCGCGGCGCCAGTTCGCTCGACCCGAAAGCCGTGGGCGCCAAACTGAAAACCATGGCTTACCAGGGCGTGGTGGGCAGCTACGCCTACGATGCGCAGGGCAACCTGAAAAAAACCGCCGTCACTGTCTACACTTTTAACAACGGCGCCCTGGCGCCATTAGCGAGCTACTAATTAATGAAATCATTGTTCAAACTGTGCGCCATCGGTGCAGCCCTGTCGATGGCGTTTGCTCCAGCGCGAGCAGCTGAAGGCCCGCCTGCGCCGGTGACGCAGCAAGCCGCGGCGGCCAGCAAGCAACTCAACGCGCTGGCTGACGAATACTACGACGCCCAGGCGCGGTTCGATCCGATGTCCGCCAGCGAAAACGGCGACAACCGGTTCTCGGACCAGCTGGGCATGTCGATCGCGCCTGCGGTGCGCGCCAGGCAGTTTGCGCTTTACCGCGGCTACCTGAAACGCCTGCATGCGATCGACCCGTCCGGCATGGTCCAGCGTGACCGCACCAGCTACGCCATCCTCGACTACGAGCTGGCCATGGCGCTGCGCTTCGAGCCGTTCCCGGAGCACCTGCTGCCAATTAACCAGATGGACAGCGTGCCGGTCACGCTGGCCAACTCCGCCAGCGGCCAGGGCTCGCAGCCGTTGACCACCGTTAGCGAATACAAGGCTTACCTGAGCCGCCTGGCGCAACTCGGCCCATGGATCGACCAGGCGATTGCCAATATGCGCGAAGGCGTGCGCACGGGCGTGGTGCAGCCAAAAGCGATCGTGGTGTCGATGCTGCCGCAATTCCAGAAGCTGGCAGCGGCCAGCGCCGAAGCAAGCGTCTACTACACGCCGGTCACGAACATGCCGAAGACTTTTTCGGCTGCCGACCAGCGCGCGTTGACCAAGGCGTACCACGACACCATCGCGAACCAGCTCAATCCAGCGTTGGCGCGCCTGGCGCACTACCTGGAAGCCGACTACCTGCCGGCCGCGCGCAGCAGCACCGGCTGGAGCGCCCTGCCCCACGGCGCCGAATGGTACCTGGCGCGCGTCGCGAGCCAGACCACGACCAGCCTGACCCCAAGCCAGATCCACGCGACCGGCCTGTCGGAAGTGGCGCGCATCCAGGGCGAATACGCCAGGATCGGCCCGCAGATGGGCTACAACGGTCCGGCGTCAAGCCTGCCGACATGGGTGCTCAGCCAGCCAAAATACAAGCCGTTCAAGACCGACCAGGAAGTCATCGCGGTGTACCGCGACCTCGACGCGCAGTTGAAGAAGAAGCTGCCGGCGCTGTTCTCGCTGCGGCCAAAAACGCCGCTCGACCTGCGCCTCGAGCCTGAACTGTCGCGCGAAACGGCGTCCGACCATTACACCCCGCCAGCAGTGGATGGCTCGCGTCCGGGTGTGTTCTGGTCAGTCGTCAACGATCCGAAGGAATACGGCAGCACCGGGATGGTGACGCTGTTCCTGCACGAAGGCCAGCCGGGCCACCACTTCCACATCGCGCTGATGCAGGAGCTGCACCTGCCGAACTTCCGCCAGTTTGGCGGCAATAACGCGTTCACCGAAGGCTGGGCGCTGTATGCCGAAACGCTGGGCCGCGAGATGGGCTTCTACGACAATCCGGAAAATTATTTCGGCCACCTGAACGACGAAATGCTGCGCGCGGTGCGGCTGGTGGTGGACACCGGCATGCACGCGCAGGGCTGGACGCGCGAGCAGTCGATCAAGTACATGCGCGATACGCTGGGCTATCCGGAGTCGATCGCCCGCAGCGAGACCGAGCGTTACATGGTCTGGCCGGGACAGGCCCTTGGCTACAAGATCGGCGCGCTGAAGATCCTCGAACTGCGCAAGCGGGCCGAAACGGCGCTGGGACCGAAGTTCAGTTTGCCGGCGTTCCACGCGGTGATCCTGGACGAGGGGACGTTGCCGCTGGCGTTGCTGGAGGCGAAGGTGGATCGGTGGATTGCGGCTAACAAGTAAGGTAGCCACACCCGTCATTCTCGCCTTCGCGAGGATGACGGTCTTGAAGTTAGCGGTACTGCATTAATCCAGCATCAACACCGGATACCTCCGCCACTCCGGTTCCGCGTACTTGCTACAGTTCGCAAACACGAAATCCAGCACCGCCGCCTGGTCCGTCACCAGATCCGGATGCGCCGCTTTCCACGCATCGAACTTCGCGGCCAGCCCCGGCTCATCGCGCAGCAGCGCCACCGCGGTATCCTCGAATACATAATCCGAATACGCTTCCTTCTTTTCCAGCACGCTGTTGAAGAAACCCCAGCGGAAGAAACTGTCGTGCCCTTGCGGCTCGAGCATCTCGATGGCGTAGCGCGCCGCGTCCTGGTCCAGTGGCACCAGGTAGTCGCCGGCCCGCAGCGTGACCTGCGCGCGGCGCTTTTCCAGTTGCACGTCATCGTGGAACATGTGGCCCTCGTACGCATGCGCGCGCGATGACACACCGTGCAGGTGGTAATACGCCGCTTCCGTCACGCGCTCCGCGTCGACCCGCTCCATGCGTACGCCGTTCCATTGCAGGCGCTCGATGACTTCGCGCCACGCCTGCGGCACCACGTAATAGCGCGGCGCCGTCACCGTGACATCGGCCGGAAAGCGGTTGTAGTAGGCGATGTCGCGCTCCCATGGCTCGCTGCGGTCGTACCACAGGCGCGAGTAAGTACCCAGCACGCTCGGCTTGTATTTGGCGGCATAACCCTTGAAGCGGAACTGGGAAGGCTGCGCTTCGTCCATGGCCCAGTGCACCGGCCAGTCGCGCTGCGTGCGGCCGGCTTCGCGCGTGGCGCGGCGCAGCGCCTGGATCTCTGCGCCATGCTGCACGGTGAAGTCCAGCGCCGTCTCGACCAGCGCACGCATCGACGCGTAGCGGTCGGCGAACGATTTGAGCATGTGCGTCTCGGGCATGAAGCCGATCGTGTGATGCAGCGCCGCGTAGCCGGTGGAAAAGCGCGGCGTCTCGAGGAATTCGGCGATGCCGTGATCGGGGCTGTCCTTGACCGGATTGACGTACGGGCAGGTTGGCCAGCCGCGCCGATCCATTTCGCTGAACATCGCCGGCAGCATGGTGCCACGCAAGAAGTCACCCAGCGCGCCACCGAGTTTGTCGGCCTGCGTGTGAATCAGCGTCATCGTGTACGGGTAGTCGGCGCCGTTCGACGTGTGCGTGTCGACCATCACCTCCGGGTCCCACGCGGCGAACAGTCGATTGAAGGCTTGCGCGGTCAGCGTATCGCACTTGGAAAAGTCGCGGTTCAGATCCAGGTGGCGGCTGTTGCCGCGAAAGCCGAACTGCTCGGGGCCATCCTGGTTCACGCGCGATGTACTGGCGCGGTTGATGCTGCCGTCGACGTTGTACAGCGGGATGAACAGGAAGACCGTCTCCTTTAACGCGGCAAGGCGCGCCGGCTCATGGCAAAAGTCGCGCACCAGCGCCATGCACGCGTCGACGCCTTCCGGCTCGCCCGGATGGATGCCGTTGTTGTTGAAGAAGACCGGCCGTCCGGCGGCCTTGATGGCTGCCCGGTCGAATTGGCCATCGGCGCTGACCACGCCGGCGTGGATCGGCAGGCCGGCGTCGGACGTGCCGATGACGGCAAAGCGCAGCGCGTTGGGGAAGCGCGCGGCCAGGTCCTGGTACCAGGCGATGCATTCGTCCCAGGTGGTGGTCTGGTTCTGGTTGCCCGCCTCGAACGGCGTTTGCAATGGGGTCGGCATGGTGTCAACTCGTGGTAAAAAGCGAAGCCGCTACGATACTCCAACTGGGCCCGCCAAAGGCAGGACGATCGCGACCTCGGTGCCGGCGCCGAGCGCGGCATGCACCGCGATCGTGCCGTGCAGCGCGTACACGCGTTCGCGCATGCCGATGATGCCGATGCCGTCCGGCGCCTGCAAGGCATCGAAACCGGCGCCGTCGTCCGCCACATTGATCCGCAGCGCGTCGCCCGCCAGCACCAGGCTCACCTGCGCGTGCGCCGCTCCCGCGTGCTTCATCACGTTCGACAGCGCTTCCTGCACGATGCGGTAGGCCGAGATGGCGAGGTCGTGGCCGAGGTGTGAAAAATCGCCCTCCGAGTGAAACGTGAAGCTGCAACCGGAACCACTGTCGTAATGGCGCAGCATTTCTTCGACGGCCCCGTGCAGCCCGAGCATCTCCAGCACTTCCGGGCGCAGGCGCCGCACCAGCCGGCGTCCGCTGGCGTACAGGTCGAGCGTCAGCTTGGTGATGGCCTGCGATTTCGCGCGGATGTCGTCAAAGATGGGATCAAACCCG
>Ga0265780_10007089_pt1 | contig 13811 bp, 22 predicted proteins | sample P1T30metagenome_FD_192432 | JGI IMG/M metagenome (GOLD analysis project Ga0265780, IMG submission 192432) | Plant litter microbial communities from East Loma Ridge, Irvine, California - P1 T30 | ecosystem: Environmental > Terrestrial > Plant litter > Unclassified | place: USA: California... | reverse complement strand
CCTGGAGGTGAATGAACGGCGGCTTCGCGCGATGGCAGACGGCCTTGAAAGGCCAAGTAGCGACCATGCTCCTACTGGCGAACATTGCAGAGACAAGCATATAGAACCAGGCAAGCTGAAGTGAAGGTAAACGAGAACTGTACAACGATTTGCAAATCACATTTCATTGTCAGGAAGTGGCCATAACGCGGTGCGGCATAGCTATCGTGCTGAGAGATTGGCTACCGTACATGAGCGAGATCGACAAGCATCGAGATTGTTGACCTAGCAGACAAGGACGCATCAAAAGGAATTGCTAGAACATAGTGCAGGAGTATGTCAGATGAGAAGCAAAGATCGGATGCATGTGCAGGTACAAGAGAAAGCTCATCGCAAGCGCGTCCTAATTGAGCCTAGTACGTCCGTGTGCGAACTTTCATAATCAACTCCACCAGCAAGCCATGTCGTAAACACAAGTATCTTTGCGAACCACGGTAATTACCTTCTCAGCCTGAACAACTCGGAATCCCACCTCTTATACTCACCTCAACACTGCAATGCGGCGCACACGCGTCTGAACTAGCTTTCCGACTACACGAAAGCTTCTCGCAAACGCCATATCGCCTTCACAGCAGCATTCCTTTCACCATCCATTGAGAACAACATCAAAAAAAATCGACATGCCACCTCCCCTCTCCCAATCAGACATCCTCTTCCCCTACCCCATCAACACCCCCACCCTCTCCAGCACCCTAACAACCCTAAAACGCTCCGCCCTGTCCCTCTCCAACCGCCTCACCTCCATCCTCTCCGACAGCCACTACGTCACCACCGTCTCCTCCGCCTACGCCCTCCCGCTAATCGCCAACGAGCGCTGCGGATCCTGGTACATCCCGCCGGACCTTAAGGCCGGCAGCGTGTACTTCAAAAGCACGGACGGGCACACGGGGCAGTGGGCGTTTAGCCTGCGCCGATTGAATTTGCAGCTGCTGGATGTTTTGGGTGAGCGTGGGGGGGCGGTGGTGGTGGATTCGACGCGCAGGGGGAAGAGTATGCCTGATGCGTTGAGTAAGAGTGTGCCGATTTGGTGTTGTGTGGTTAATCGTGCGGTGTTTGGGGAGGGGGAGTTGTGTACGCCGCCGGGGGTTGTGTCGGCGAGTGAGCATGCGCAGATTGAGGCGAGGATTGATGGTTTTGTGCGGGGGTTTCTTGTACGCTTCCCTTTCTCATCTTCCTACACCACATCTCCATCTTCTAACACCCAACCAACCAGGAAATATGCCACCAGAACATCCCCACCCTCCGCTCAAAATTGACCAAACCCCTCCGCCCAATCTGGTCAACCCACACATCCCCCCTCCCCCCCTCACCCCCCTCATTCCCAAACTTCCACCCCATCGTCCTATGCACAGCCTCGCGCCGCGTCCACGGCGCCGAAACCTCAGAAAACGGATACATCCAAGGCGCAGCCGACGACCACGAGTCATGGTCCCACGGCCTGACACCATCTGTATTCTGGTTAAACGTCGACCTTCTACTATCTACGCGTGAGGAAGATGCGCCGAGTGTTGTTGCGGAATTACTGGAAAAGGAATCGCAGAATGGGACGGTGTCGACGGCCACATTGATCAGACCTACGACGAATCTCTCCATCTCCTCCTCTCAAAACCCCACCCTCACACCTTTCAACGTCGTAATATCATGCACCTCAACCCCCCTCCCCACCTCCCTTCTCGCAGCCGCACACATAAAACACTACCTCCCCCTCCACTGTCCCCCCGGAAAACTCGGCTCGCGCGCCTTGCGCACCGAACTCCCTTTACTCGCACCTTTCCTCGCCAACGCACCGCTTGATGCGAAGATCCTGGTATGTTGTCCGACGGGCAGGGATTTGAGCGTTGGGGTGGGGCTTGCGGTGTTGTGTATGTACGCCGACGACACGGGCTTGGTTGATATCAGGATGCGGAGGGAAGGAAGGGGGATTGATAAGAGTCTCATCAAGCAGCGCCTCTCGTGGATTACTACGTCGAATCCAGCTTTAAATCCGAGTCGGGCGACACTTCAAAGCGTAAATGCTGTACTACTAAGCAGCGCGCAGGACCAGAAAGCCACCACAGCACTACTGCCAGTACGAGCCAAGTCGATTTTGATCGGAAACATCGCAAGCAGTACTCCCACCCCACCACCGCCCAGCAACGACGACATACCGCCCCGCTCCATTCCCACCCTCCTCTTCGACCACTTCCCCACAACATGGTCCTTCCACCGAACCCTCTCCTCCACCCACCCCACCACACCCTCAGGCACCGTAACCGGGCACGCGACATTCACCCCTTGTGTCCTTCCCGCCTCATTCCCGCCGACGCTGTTATACACCGAAGAAGGGGAGTTCGTAACGAATGAGGGAGCGAGCGTGGAGGTGGGGAGGAAGTATGTGTGGCAATTGCTCGGTTCGGAAGACGGGGGAGGGGAAAGGGTTGTAGTCAGATTCTTCAACGACGACGACGCGAAAGGAGGCAGTGAAGTGGGATCGAATGGTGAGGGTATTGGCGCTTTGTTCGTTGAAATGGGATGTATCGAGCAAGGCGAAGCGCGGAGTAAAAAGGAGCATTTATGCGGTGAGGATGTGTATGGTGCGACGTGGCGGTTTGGTGGGGGCATGATGAAAGAAGGGAGAGAAGGAGATGGGGATGGGGATGGGGATAAAGGAGAGGGGGATATGTGGTGGGAAGTAAGATACGACGTGCAAGGACCGAGGAAGGAATATGTGAGCGAAACTCGCTACACCAAAACCCAAACCCAAACATAGTCCCAGGTCCCATAAAACCATCTAGCCACGCACATATATAAATAAATACAACCACCTCACCCCCCCTCCTGATCCCCAAACGGATAATTAAACTTCAGCAGCGCATTCAACCCCCCCACCCAATGATCCTCCCCATCCTCCCCCCCACCCGCCGTCCCCCTAACAATACTCGGCACTCCCCCCTCCCACACCCCATCCGCCTTCTTAACCTCCTCGCCCGCCACCCTAACCTCCATGCCCACGCCCATGCCCTGCGTAACCGTCTGCCCATCGATACTGACTTCTACTTCGCGGCCGCGGTTCTTGGTGCCTAGGCGTAGTGTGATTGGTGTATTGGCGGGCAGGACTAGGGGTCGGAAGGATAGGCTGCGTGGGCAGATGGGTGTTAGGAGGAGGGAGGGGACGAGCGGGTGGACTATGGAGCCGCCGGACGAGAGGGAGTATGCGGTGCTGCCCGTGGGCGAGGATATTATCATGCCGTCTGCGACTGCTTCGGTGAGGAAGCGGTTGTTGATGTACACGTCTATGATTTTGAGATGTGGGCTTCCACCGCGATGGAGGGTTACTTCGTTGAGGGCGTAGGTGTCGCCTGAGTTGCCGATGCGTGAGCCGTCTGGGGCAAAGACACCGACTTTTAGGCGGTTGCGCAGGAGTATGCGCGCTGTGCGGTTGGGGCCCATGGCTTTGCCGCGTATGTCAGCGTAGCTTAGGGGCCTGTCGAGCGGGTCGGAGGGCGAGGTTGGTGGGGGAGGGGGTGGAGGCCCGAGGGAGTCGGACAGCGTGGCGTATGTGTCTGGCGCGCCGCTCATGTAGACTTCGCGAAAGGCGCGCTTGTACTCTCTGAACTTCCACTCGCCCAGGAAGCCAATCGTGCCCATTGCGAAGCTCAGCACGGGCGGTACGCTTTCTGCATGGCTGAATAGGCTGCTTGCGCGCAGCAATGTGCCGTCGCCGCCGAGTGTGCAGATCAGGTCGGTTTTATCCGGCAGGTCGCTGACATTCTCGTATGTGTAGACCGAGAACGGGAGTTGGTCGTGGATTTCGGCGGCGGTCTCAGGTGTGAGGAGGATGTTGATGGCGGGGTATGTGGAGCGTATGTGTGATATGAATTCTAGTACGGATGCGGTGATGTTGGGGGTGCGCTTCTTCTTGGTGATGAGGATGTTGCGCGGGGGCGAGGGCCATTGGAGGTTCAGGAGTGTGTTGTTTGGGCTGGGCACATATGAGGGTCGGAGGCGTGGGGGGAGGTCGTGGACGGGCTTGATTTCGAGGTGTGATGGGGTGCTGGAGAAGGCGCGGACGCGGACTTGGGGTGGGAGCGCGAGGAGCCGCCATGGGAGGACGCGGTGGGGGACAAGCTTCATTGTAGGATGAAGGGCTTGTGCTATCGATCGAGGTCTGTGATGTGTGCTGTGTGAAGCTCGAGGCCGTTACTGAAAGCCATGTGATCTAGTTGTGACGATTAACACGTAGATGTGGTGTGGGTATCGCGTGCTCAAAAGTGCGTCCTGATTGTCTTCGAACTGGAAGGATATGTGGAAAAGGCGAGGGAATGGAATTAGTTTCGTACAAGATCTATCTCCGTATTAACACGTGAAATCCCATGTCCTCCACAAAAGCGCAAAGTTGCGAGTGAAAGTATCGGCGGCCCAAGCTTGTTCCATGCGGGGGTGACTTTATTCGTCCGCATCGGAGGATTGTGTCATGCCGCCCAACAACTGGAAGCCTACGGATCGGCTCCTCGTGCCTGCAACCACGAACCACGAACCACCATGGCACTATCGTGGCCTGACCACTCTCACATGTTTATAGTCGCGCGCCAGGCACCCACTCGGCTCTCCACTTCATGATTACCTCTAAGCAGTGCCCCACCACGCGCCGCACACCTCTCTTTCACATGTCCACCTGAGCATATTTTATCACCACCAGACATCCTCGCGCGCACGCGCACACCCACCTAATCCTCCCAGCGTTCAATTTCCGACTACACGCACTCTCCTCTGTTGTATCAACGCGACCATGGGCACCGATACCCTCAGGCAGCGCCATGCCACCACCACAAGCCCAACAACCAACTCCACAACTCCCCCAGACTCAGAAGAAGTCGCAGAGCACCCAGGCGGGAAAATCAAGCATGGCGCCTGGACACAAGCCCTCCGCATGTGCCTCTTCGCCGCCTACTTCAACGGCAGCATCATGGCGTGCGTCCCACCAAGCCTCACCAACAAATTCACCATACTAACAACTCCAGCATCTTCGTAACCCAAGCCATCGGCGCCCCCCTCTACTTCTACTCCAAAGACCTCTTCTACGCCTGGATGGCCATGACAAAGCAGCACTTCGGCGTCGTAACCACCACCATGACCCACTGGTGGGCCCCGGTCAAAATGCGCGTATCGGGCGACGCGAGCGTACGCGGCCAATTACGCAAAACGTCCGACGGACGCCTCGAATGCGATTTTCCAGAACGCATGGTCTTGATTTCGAATCATCAGATATACACCGACTGGGTGTATCTCTGGTGGAGCGCGTACACGGCGAATATGCACGGGCACTTGTACATTATACTCAAGGACTCGATTCGGTATATCCCCGTGCTGGGAACGGGCATGATGTTCTACGGCTTCATCTTCTTGAGTCGTAAATGGGCAACGGATAAGAAGCGTTTCCAGTATAGGCTTCGGAAACTATCGACCAGCCACGCGGGGCCGTTGTCGGGAAGTAAAGGCCTGGATCCGATGTGGTTGCTTCTTTTCCCCGAGGGAACGAATCTAAGCGTCAACGGCCGGAATGCGAGTAAGAAATGGGCGGATAAGAATGGCATACCGGATCTGCGTCACGCGCTTCTTCCGCGCAGCACGGGCCTGAATTTCTGCCTGCAAGAACTCAAAGACACAGTCGAGTATATGTACGATTGCACACTCGCATACGAAGGCGTTCCGTAAGCCACACCACCATCCCCCTCTCTTCCCACATCCATCATCCGACTAACATCCAACCCACCAGCCCCGGCCAATATGGCCAAGACCTCTTCACCCTGCGCGGAACCTACTTCCAAGGCCGCTTCCCCGCCTCCGTTAACCTACACTTCCGCCGCTTCGCCATCTCCAGTATACCCCTCGACGACGAGAAGGAATTCGCGGACTGGTTGCTCGCGCGCTGGCGCGAGAAAGACGAGCTACTACAATATTTCGTTGAGAATAATCGGTTCCCAGCTGACGACGGCGTGAGCAAGACGGAAGACGGTAAGGAAATCAAGGGCGCAGGACACATCGAGACAGGCGTCCGGCCCGTGCATGCGCTTGAGTGGTTCCAAATCCTCGTCCCTGGCGCTGCGCTACTTCTGGTGGTTAATGTGCTGATTAAGATGTTTGGGATTGTGGTGAGGACGATGGGGATGAGGTGAGCTGCGGATAGATGAGATGAGATGCTTTGATTTTGATACCCCTACATTATATTAGTTTTACGCCCTTGATCTAGACTGCTCTCTTCACACACACACACATCTTTCACATTGACAGATTCGACACAAAACAAGAACTCACGTTCGATCTCATTTCGCTTCCTTTGCATTTTCGTACAAAACACCGCTTTCCTTCCCATCCCATCCCCACACGCTCCACGCTCCACAAAACCCCAACCAGCTGGTTCTCTACTAAAACATTCCCCTCCTCCCCCCTACACCCAATACACCTCGACAAAGAAAAAAAGAAAGAGATCCAGATCTGATCGTACATGGTGCCCTTCAACGCCGTGCGCCACCGGTATGGTCGAAAGAAGAGGACCCGGCCGCATACTGCAAAACGCCATGATAGTGCCTTGCTCGCAGAAAAAGGGTGATTCGAAAAGGAAAACGCTGTTGTTCTTGCTGTGGTGGTGGTAGTGGTAATGTACAAAGTCGAAATAGAGTGGGTGGTTGAGTGATTTCAGCACTCAGTCTGGATGGCGACCCAGACCCAGCGATCCAAGGTACCATGCTTCCGTCAGCACCAGAGATGCATTTCCCCCTAAAGATGCACCCGCATAGTATCATTACTCCCAAACGCCTTCCCGCAATTCGGACATTTCCTTGCACGATTCGTCAGACGATCCTGCACGCACGAGTCGCAGAACAAGTGCCCGCAAGTCTTAATGACCGTGTTCTTAAACCGGCTCTTGCAGATTTGGCACTGCAGCATGCCTTCCATCTGCTCCATGACGGAGGACTCGCCTGTCGGGTTCGTGGTCGCGCCTTTTTTCTTGTACATCTGGACTTGCTTCTCGAGGCCGGCGATTTGCGCGGAGAACTTGTCGCGTTCGGCTTCTGACTCGCGCTGGGCGTGTTTCGCGGCGGTGCACAGGGTGTCCTTGGCTTCGACGACTTTCTTGAGCTCGGCGATTTGGCTGACGTGGCCTTCGGACGTGATGGCGTTTTCGCTGACCTTTTGCTGCAGTTGGCGGTGTTGGATGGAGAGCTCGTCCATCTGTGATCGCATTTCGGCCGTCTGCTTCTCCAGTTTGTCCACGAGTGACCGGCTGAGACCGTCTGCGTCTTTGAGCTGTGCGACGACCTCGGTTGATTTGTTCATTTGTAAGCGGAGCGTCCGCACCTGCTGCTCCAATTCGCTCTTCGACTTCATAGCCGCAAAGAATTTCTGGTCTGCCTTGGACTTGTCCGCATTCGCTCTTGCAATGTTTTCCTCCCACGCAGCTGTGTCGATGACCTTTTTGGTTGCAATCGTTTGCGCCTTCTTCCATGCAGCCTCCATCGATGGCAGTTCGTCGTTGAGAAGCTTGACTTGTTTTTCTAGATTAGTGATCTTCTTCTGCGACTGCTCCGGCGTCATATCCTCCGCCATTGCATCTTCCTCGCCTTCAGCTGGTTCCTTCTCTGCGATCCGCAGCCGCAGTCTCTCGCACTCAGATTCAAGCGCGGAAATTCGGTCTTCGCATGCACTGACAAGCTCCTTCGATTGCTCGGTCGATGCATCTGTGCTTTTCCGTCCACCCTCCAAAACGTTGTTCTTCGCAAGAAGCTCGTCTCGCGCGGCTCTGATTCGCGCAAGATTTGCTTCTGCTTGTGACACGGCACTTTCAGACTCGGCCAGAGATGAGCGCGCCTCGTCGTCGATCTTGATCCGATACGCCGTCCGCTCTGCCTGGTACTTCTGTGCTTCTTCTCGCAGCTGGTTGTTGGTAGCTTCAAGGTGGTTGACCTTTTTGATAATGTCTCCATGTTGTGATTTCAGTGCTTTGAATAGATCTGTCTTCGCATAGTCGTCGTCGCCGAGCAAGCTAAACTTGACCTTCAACGACGTGACTTCTTCCGTGAGCTTCTTGTTCTCCTCTTCGACATGCTCGAGCTGCTCTTTCCTCTTCGCCGCGTCGGCTACGGCCACGTTTCGCGCAGTCTCCACCTCTTCACCAACAAGCCCTGGTGATGCAGCTTTGCCGTTGGCGGATTCGGTGCCATTTGAAGGGGCTGGGGTTTCTTCCTTGACGGTACTGCTGGCTACGGCCTGCTGCTCGAGCTTCTGCACCTGCTGGCTCTTGATGCGGTCAACCTTCTTCTCGGCAACCAGGTAGCGATGGGTAGCAGTGTCTAGCCTATCCGACAACTGCTCTTTTTCGGTTGTGACCCGTTGCAGCTTGACGATATGATCCTTTTCGGTGGCCAGCAGTTTCGATAGTTGTCCCTGCAGGTCGGCGACGTCCGGGCTGCTTGGAGGATACTTGGCGAACAGGCCAGACAGTGATGACATGATGTTTTCTTTGCGCTTTGCCAGATGCTGCCGGAAGGTCTCGCTGTCTTCGAAGAGTAGCGCGGCAGGGACCACCCCGTTTGAGGGCTGGTCACCTGACGAGGCTAGGTTTTCTCCGCTCAGCACCTTGATCTCGTCGACCAGCTAGCGTCCATCAGCATGCATCCATGTCATCATTGTGTCTGTCACTGACCTGTTCGAACCAAGCATCTATTATCCGCAGATGATCGTCGTGGTATCTGGAGCGGTGCTCGAGGTCGCGCAGGAGTGACTCAACGGTGGCCTTCTCCCGCTTGTATTCGCGCATTTGCCGCAGGATGGCGTCCTTTTGGTAGTTCTACGCGCACGCGCAGTGTTAGCAGTGTGCGGTCACGCGAGGGGGGTGTGAAGGGGGATAGGGATGGGGGGCGAACCTCGATGTCTTCCTTCCACGGAGCGTCAGCGTCTGGGTGTGAGCGTGCGCCATTGACGGCGAGTGCCTGCCTCTTCGCAGGCGGGGCAGCGTCGTCGGCGATGGGGCGCTTTCGGTCCTCCATCTTGACAGCGTCAAGTGATGGAGCTGCAACGAGCCTGGCCTCGAGCCTCATCGAGCAGACGACGGCTTTGTCAGAGGCACAGGCGACGCGCGTAGGGCTCAGGTCATTAAGGAGAGATGAACGAGCAGCCTGAAGATGTGCGGACGGCGTGCGGGCATGGAGAAGGGGGCGGCGGTAGGTCGTGTGAGGGCGGCGAGTGAGGGAGGAGACGGCCTCAGTCCTGTGCTTGAATCGAGAGGAGAGAATCGCACTCACCCAGGTGCCGCCAAGACACGCTAAGGGCATTAGTCTTGATTGTCAAGTACTCCCCACCCAAACTTGCGTGGAACACCCGCCCTACACATTATTCGAAGCAGACAGTCGTCGAAAATGCCCGAGGAGGAGGGCACCGCAAAGGCGCCCGCTCCGAAAGCCGCGGCGATTTCCACCTCTTTCATTCTCAACAGTGGGTTGCCGCAAGAGTGCAGTGAAGCGCATAGCTAAGGCATGGACAGAGGGCAGCAAGAAGTTTGCACCCGCCAAAGGCGTTCGACGAAGAGCTGCGCCCGCACCGGCACCGCAAACTACAGCGCCCAGCTCCACGTCATCAGCGACACCGGCTCCCAGCGTCGACCAGACTCCCCAACCCGAACCCGAGCCGTCGAGTGCGCCCACGCCTGCGGTCCAACTACCCACGCCCACCGCAACTCAGGATCAACCAGAACATGATGCGCCCGAGCCCACGCCAACCTCAACGGAATCCACGACCAGCGCACCTGCCTCTACAAGCCACGATGTTGCGCCTACCGTGAGTGAACCTCTTCCCACACCCACAGAAGCCGACCCGGAGAGTGAAAGCCGAAGTCGGCCTACCGAAGAACCTACGCAAGATGCGCATGATGTGGCAGGCACAGAAAGCGCCAGGAAGAGGCGGCGCACGGATCCACCTGCATCGAAAAGCACAGCAAACGCGAATACAGTCGCAGAGTCAAGTAGCGTCGAGGCTTCCGCTGTCATAGAGTCGGAAGCTACTAGTGAGCCGCAGCCCAATACTACCCTGGTTGGAAGTGAACAGGCAGTAGCGGATGCTGAGCACACAGCCACTGCAGTTGGAGGCGCAGAAGAGCGAGGCGTACCCGACTCGGAAGCGGCGCGACCGCGCAAGAGGAGGACGCTCCCATGGAACGCCGTGAACAGACCGCAGGAGGTGGTAGAAGAGGAGGAAGCTCCAGTCCCTGCGAAGAGGCCCCGCAAGCCACCCAAGCCCAGAGGAAAGAAAAAGGCAGCAAACGTGGACGAGACACAAGAAGGTGAGCAGCAAGAGGTTGCAGACGGCAGCGAAGCCCCACCGGTCCAAAAGATGCCCAGCGCAAAAGCACGTGCAAAGCGGCGAGCCGATGCGCCCGTGGTGGAGGAGGGCGAAGATGCATCAGCGCCAGCGAAGAAGGCCCGGAGAGCGAGAAAAGTCAAGAGCAGGGCTACCGTCACCGATGCTGATGCAGATGATGATGTTGGAGCACAACAACAAGCAGAAGAGTCACAAGAGGTTGTAGTCCGTCGTAAGCCACGCCAGCCTCGCCAGCCTCGCAAGAAGAAGCAGAAGACAGTCACAGAAGGCGAAGCAGAAGACGGTCAAGACCCCTCACAACCCAAACGCAGAGGCCGACCACCCCGCGAGCCCACCCCTTCCGACGCCGAAGACAACGAGATCGACCCCGACGACACATACATGGACACGCTCGCATCGCGCAACATCCGCGTCGGCCGCCTCTCCAACCGCGAGCGCCAGATGCGCGACGTCGACTGGGACGAGGTCCGCCGAAAGCGCCGCGAAGAAGACACGCGCCCCATCACCACCAAGGAGCTCCGCGAAAAAGCCGACGCCCTCCTCGCCGCCCAGCAATCCACCACTGAAATGCCCCAAATTCGTGTCGGCGCCGACGGCACAATCGGCCTCGTCCACGCCTCCACGACAATCGACCGCTACGCCGACGCCGACCGCGAACGCGAAACATACGTCGTGCAAGAAGAGCGTCCCATCACGTCACGCATCACGTCCCGCAGTTTCCTAAAAAATAATAAGCGCTTTCCCAACGACTTTCTACTCCCCGGCCAAGGCAAGAAATGGACCGCCGACGACACGGACCGCTTCTACCAGGGCCTGCGCAACTTCGGCACAGACTTCCAGATGATATCGCAAATGTTCCCGCACTGCACGCGGCGCTCCATCAAGCTGAAATTCACGCGCGAGGAGCGCGAAAACCCAGACGCGGTGCGCGACGCACTACTCGGTGCGAGCGAAATAGTTCAGAACTGGGACGATTTCATCCACGCGTCGGAAATGACGGAAGAAGGGCTCGCGAATACGGATAATATTCTTGCGGAGATGGCGGCTGAGGAGGCGCGTATGAGGGTGCTGATTGATAAGGCGAAGGAGGAGAAATTGGAGAGGGATAGGCAGAGACGGGATGCGGGGCTTATTGATGAGCTGGGGAATGAGTTGGATGGGGAGGGGAATAAGGTTGAGGTGGGGGGGAAGGAAAACGGGAAGGGGAGGAAGAAGGGGAAGGGCAAGGTGGTGGCGTTTAGGGAGGAGGTTGGGGTGGAGATTTTGGGGGGTGTGGATGAGGATCCGGGGTGGGGGGTTGTGGAGTGATGGAGTGGGTTTGGGTGTGGGTTGTGGATGTAGGTTGTGGATGTGGGATGAAGACATGGATGTGATATGATATGATACCCCATGGGAAAACTCTCCCAATTCGACTCTCATTTGAATTCAAATGAATACAAAACAAAATAAGCCATCCACAGCATCCTTCACTCCCCTTCCATCCACGCTATCTTCCCCTTCGTACTACTCATTCCGCATCCCGCTCGCACAAAGTATCGTGGTAACAGTGACTAACTATTTGGCGGTATAGCATGCTCTCTAGGTTCGTGGGCACTGGTCATGTGGGACTCCAAGGGCCTTGGTGTTGTGTTTACCGTGATGAACTGATTCAGGCCTTCGTTAGGCAAGAGACGCGATTGCACGAAGCAAGATTATGGGCAGACACTATCGTAGTTGTTCGTAAACACCCCACCACGAGATTAGCGGGTATGTGGGAACTGTGGCGTGGGCTATCAGTACTCGGCCGAAATCTCTTTGCTGTCCTATCACGGCTTAGGCCTTGCTGCTCTGTAGTCGCGGGATTATTAAGGTGGCACTGCAAAGGCGTCCAATTATTACTTTGCCTCTCGTAGCTTTATAATATACACTATACATAGAGTAGAGAGGAATCAAACGCTCGAAATCTATACGTCTTGAGCAGCCTTAGCACGTTGGTGTAACTATGTATTTCAGTGACGAGGTGAAAGTGACTACGTTGATCTTCACAAGCCGCCTCGCGCGTTGAGTGTCGGGGACACTTATCGTTAAAGCAAGACAAACACATTCCAAGGGAATGTTGATTATATGTCCGACCCCGGACCATCCAAATTAAGCTGAACATCCTTCTTTTTAGGTGGTCAGCGTTTGCATGCCTGCCGCCAGCAGGCACAAGAGAATCATCGCTCAGAAAAGACTGGGTTGTCAGCTGTCTGGGAATACCTTCACCGCAGTAGACCCGGGAACAACAAGAAAACGTCCATGGTTCGCAGAAAAGAAACCGATAAATCCTCGGCATCGTGTTGAGGGAATCTTCACTATGCAAGTCAAGTTCATTTTCTCCAACTCTCCCTCAAATAAAGAACAACTTCTGCGTTGCTCTCCTACTCCTCACTCCACGGACTATCAGCTTCTTCTACACAGTACGAACGTCTCTCTCCGAGCGCCCGAAGCTCAATTTCTCGTCGAACGCCTTGGGCTAAATGAAAATCATTCGCGCCTCGCTGAAGCACAATATACATCGTGCCTAGGCGTTGTAACTCGAAAAACTCCATCAAGCACGCAACGCTCGCTCCGCAGGTAGTTCGCCACATCTGTACATGTGCTGCTCGTTGTTACCTTCATGCCCACACGCGTGACTGGGTCGATCTACTTTGGTCTCAGGCATATACTTATCCAGTCTCCATCGAAAACAAGATCTAGTAGCCTGACCCGATCCCTCGGAGTGATTTGCTCTACCTGCCCACGTGACGCTTCTTTCACGCAATCAGAACAGCCAAGACGTTTGGACTGCTTACACACTCTGGTCAGCGCCGCTAAGGGGTAGTAAACGCGTTTCGTCGATCTCACGAACCGCGGACTCCCAGAAACATTACCTCACTTCGCCCTCCAGCATCACCTAATCACCTCACCCACGTCGACTACACTCTCTTTCACGGCTTAGCTGCGGTATAGAGCGACTGATCTAGATTCTACGCATTTCACGATTATGACTACCAGCGGCGGCAACTTCTTTCGCTTCCTAGATCTGCCAAAAGAGCTGAGACTCATGGTGTACGAACGCCTTCCGAGTAAGTCCCCATACACTCACACCAATCTTCTCCTTCCTAACATACCGCAACAGTCACAATCCGGCACCACACCCTCCAAGACCCCGCCCACGAAGTCGGCCACTACGCCCGCCCTTTCAAAACACTCCCCGAATTCATCCACGTAGTACGCTGCCCACTCTACGCAATCCTCCGCGTCTGCTGCCAAATGCGCGCCGAAGCCAAACCCTCCTCGATCGGACATTTGTCTACGAACCGCCACGCTACATCATCGACACGCCCGCCCTAGCAACTATGCTTTCTCCACGATTCACATACTTTAATATCCTCGCGTCTATTCAAGATACGGAAGAT
>Ga0265780_10007088_pt1 | contig 13811 bp, 15 predicted proteins | sample P1T30metagenome_FD_192432 | JGI IMG/M metagenome (GOLD analysis project Ga0265780, IMG submission 192432) | Plant litter microbial communities from East Loma Ridge, Irvine, California - P1 T30 | ecosystem: Environmental > Terrestrial > Plant litter > Unclassified | place: USA: California... | reverse complement strand
TGGTCATCTGCACGTAGTGTTCGGGGATGAAGCGCACCACCTGCACCAGCATCATCAGGCCGAAGATCGTGACCAGCGAAAAGCCGAGCGAGAACAGGTTCAGCGAGGGCGCCACCCGGTTCAGGAAACCGAAGCCTATCTGCACCACCAGCGTCGAAAACACGATCGGCAGCGCCAGCAACACCGCGGCCGAGAACACCCAGCCGACGTTCAGCGCCACCGTCTCCAGCATGATCGGGTTATAGCCGCCACCGACCGGCCAGGCCTTGAAACTCTGGCCCATCACGCCGGCCAGCACCAGGTGGCCGTCGATTGCAAAGAACACCAAAATGGACACCAGCCCGAGCAGGCTGGAGACCACGTCCGACTGCTGGCCGTTGATCGGGTCGTTCATCTGCGCCATAGAAAAGCCGATCTGGCTCGAGGCCAGGAAGCCGAGCATGCCCACCACCGCCATCGTCAGCTGCAGCGCGATGCCGATCACGCCGCCGATCACGGCCTGCTCGATCATGGCGACCACGCCGGCCAGCGAGAAGGCATCCGGCATCCCTGTCACCTTCGTCAGCGGCAGCATCAGGAAGGCCAGCACCACCGACAGCAGCACGCGCACCGGCAGCGGCACCATGCCTTCGCCGATGACGGGGGCGGTCGACAGCAGCGCCATGATGCGGCAGAACGGCCACCACAACGCCATCATCGTCGGCAACAGCAGGTTCGCGACTTCCAGCATGGATCCAGCCGCCCTAGCCCACCAGCTGCGCCGCACGCTGGAACACGGCGACGCAGTAATCCATCAGCTTGCCGGTCATCCAGTGGCCGGCAAGGATCACGGCCACCAGCGTCACCAGCAGGCGCGGCAGGAAGCTCAGGGTCTGTTCGTTGATCTGGGTGGCGGCCTGGAACAGGGCGACGACGACGCCGGTGATCAGGCCGGGCAGCACCAGCACCATCACCAGCAGCATCACCAGCTGCAGGGCCTCGACCACGATGTCGACCGCAATATCGGGAGTCATATATATAGCCCTACCAGGCGTGTATGCTGCCGACCAGCGTATTCACGGTCAGCGTCCAGCCATCGACCAGCACGAACAGCAGCAGCTTGAACGGCAGCGAGATCACCAGCGGCGACAGCATCATCATGCCCATCGCCATCAGCACCGACGACACCACCAGGTCGATGATCAGGAAGGGAATGAACAGCATGCAGCCGATCTGGAAGGCGCTCTTCAGCTCGGACAGCACGAAGGCGGCCAGCTTCACGGTAAAGGCGCGCTGCATCGGCTGCATCTCCGCCGGTTCGCCGGCCAGGTGGGCGATCTGGTTGAGCGCGGTCTTGCTGGTCTGGGCCAGCATGAAGCGCGACAGCGGCACCTCGGCCGTTTTCAATGCCGTCTCCAGCGTGATCTTGTCCTTGTCGTAGGGGACGAAGGCTTCGTTCCAGACCTGCAGCCCGACCGGGCGCATCACCAGCAGCGTCAGGATCAGCGCCACCCCGGTGATGATCCGGTTGGGCAGGCCCTGCTGCAGGCCGAGGGCCTGGCGCAGCAGCGACAGCACGATCACGAAGCGGGTGAAGCTGGTCATCATCATGACCATCACGGGCAGCAGCCCGAGGATGGTCATCAGGACCAGGATCTGGGATTTGACCGTCAGGCCGCTGGTGGAACCGGGGATCACGCCGGGAAGGACGTCCTGTCCCGCCGGCGCTGCCGATGCACTTGCTGCCGCCACGAATAAGAAAACGCCGGCAATGGCCGGCGTCCAGCGGCGCAAACAGGCGCCGCGCTGCGCGAACATCATGGTGCGATCAGGTCCAGGTTGAGGCCATCGAGGTCGATGACTTTCAGGCCGTACTGCTCGCCCGCCACCACCACTTCGGCGCGGCCGATGGCGGCGCCGTTCACCTTGATGGTCAGCGGTTCGCCGGCCAGGGCGTCGAGCGGGATCACGCTGGCCGGGCCGATGGCCATCAGTTCCTGCAGCGAGATGCGGGCCGAGCCCACTTCCAGCGTCAGGTTCACCGGGATGCGGCGCATCATCTGCGGCAGGCGAGCCGACGCTGCGGCAGCAGCTGCGGCGGGCGCGCCCTCATTCAAGTCGTCGATGATGATGTCGCCGCCGGCGAATTGGTCGTTCATGTTCATATCTTTACTCGGCATCTTCAAAAGAGGTTAAACACAGCTTGCCTTTGCTCTCGGCGACGGCGGCGGTGAACAGCCGCGCTTCGTCGAGCAGGACGTCGGCCCGGCCCATGCTGACCGGGATCACGTCGCCCACCTTCAGGTCGAACAGCGCGCCCAGCGTGATTTCCTTGCTGACCAGGCGGCCGTCGAGCTTGACCTGCAGCTTGGTCGCCAGCGGCTCGCTGGGACCGCGCGCGGCGCGTGGACGCGCCTGTTCCGGACGCAGGCTGCCGAGAATGGCGGCCATCAGGTCCTGGTCGGGGGCGATCCAGAACTGGCCGACGCCATCCTGGGCATCGCGCACCTGGATCCGCAGCGCCCAGTGGGTGGCGCCGGGCGTGCTTGCGGCAGCCACGGCATTGGCCGGGACCGGCTGCGGCGCGACCTCCATTGCCATGCTGACAGCGATGCGTGCATACAACAGATCGATCATCTGTTGCGTCATAACGACGGTAAGACGTTCTTCGGTGGCCGTCACGCGCTCGGATTTACGGTCCTTGGCCGGGTCCTGCTGCGTTGCACCGGCACCACGGCCACCGTAGCGTCGTTCCAACAATGTCAGCAGCAAACAACGTTCGAAGGCCACCGAAACCGTGCCCAACACGCCTGTTGCGGACATCCAACGCAGCTCGTCGAGCTGGGGCGCACGGCCGAATTCGACGGCGTCCAAACGCCAGCCGGCCCAGTAACGGCGCGCGCTACCTTCCATCAGGGCTTCGAGGTCATCCTGCAGACGGGCTGCAAACTGGGGCAGCAGGTGCACCGGACGTCCCAGGAGACGGGGGTCGAGCACGGGGTGCTGGCCAGCGGTGTCGGTGTTAACGATCGGCATCTTTAAATTAACAATTTACTAATCGGGAATGCCATCTTTTCATTCCCACGGGCAACAATTATACCTGCTAAATTGTGTCGCGGCGTTTGAGATTCCTCTTTGATTTCATCGTTGCCGTACGGTAAGATGCTCATATCCAACGCGAAATTGACGAAGTGACTCTGGATCACGCAAAAAATTGACGGAGTTTCCACACCGCTCAGCGTGTTACACCAAGCTCTGCCAAACCCCTGCAGATTTAACAATTTCCTCAACGCAACATCAATTCAACTGTAGTGACATCGGGCAACACTGTCAAATCACTACCGCGAATCGCATTACGCACATCATCTGATCATGGAGTGGAAACACGATGGGAACTGAACTTGCTGGTCTGATCCGGGCCGACCTGGCTGCGCTGAGCAACGATGCCAGCCGCCTTGCCGTGGCACCGTCGATCGACGCCGCCCAGCTGGGCCAGGGCCACACCAATGCCGACAACGGCGGCTTCTCGTTCGCGCAAAGCATGAAGGATGCGATCGCCGGCGTCGACCAGGACCAGCATGTCGCCAACGACAAGATGGCCGCGGTCGACAGCGGCAAGAGCGACGACCTGGTCGGCGCCATGCTGTCGTCGCAGCAGGCCAGCCTGTCCTTCTCGATGCTGATGCAGGTCCGTAACAAAGTGATGGGCGCCGTCGACGAGCTGCTCAAACTGCCCGTTTGATTCAAGCCAGGAACCGAAACGTGATCGCTGCACTGAAGTCCGCCATCGCCGGCAAGCGCCTCGCGCTGCCGCCCGCGCTCTCCAAAAACCTGACCCCGATGCTGGTGCTCGCCCTCGGCGTGACCGCCGCGGTGATGCTCTACATGTGGAACGACCAGTCGAGCTACAAGCCGGTGTTCGGCGCCACCGAAAAGGTCGCCGCCGCCGACATGATGGGCGTGCTCGAAGCCGAACACGTGCCCTACCGCGTGCATCCGCAATCCGGCCAGGTGCTGGTGCCCTCTTCCCAGCTCGGCAAGGTGCGCATGCTGCTGGCCGCAAAGGGCGTGACCGCCCAGCTGCCGGCCGGCCTCGAACTGATGGACAAGAACGACCCGCTGGGCGTATCGCAGTTCGTGCAGGACGTGCGCTTCCGGCGCGGCCTGGAAGGCGAACTGTCGCAATCGATCCTGACCATGGATGCGATCGCGTCGGCGCGCGTGCATCTCGCCATTGCCAAGTCGACTTCCTTCGTGGCCAGCGACGGCGACAAGTCCTCGGCTTCGGTGGTGGTGGCGGTGAAACCGGGCCGCACCCTGTCCAACGAACAGATCGCGGCGATCGTGAACCTGGTGTCGGGCAGCGTGGCCAGCCTGGCCCCTGGCCGCGTGTCGCTGGTCGACCAGAACGGCAACTACCTGTCGTCGCGCGTCGACCTGAGCGACGGCTTCGACGGCGCCGCCCAGGCCGACAGTGCCGCCAAGCGCTTCCAGGACGAGGTGCGCGCCAACGTCAACGGGCTGCTCGGCCCGGTGCTGGGCGCCGACAACTTCAAGCTCAGCGTGACCGCCGACGTCGACAACGACAAGGTCGAAGAGACCCAGGAAAAGTATGGCGAAGCCCCGAAGGTGACCAGCGAGGCGATGCGCGAAGAGATGGAAAAGAACCGCATGGCGCTGGGCGTGCCCGGCACCCTGTCGAACCGCCCGCCGGCAGCTGCGGCGGAAGCCGGCGCAGCTGCGGCACCAACCGATAATGCCGCACCGAAGCAGGACGACGGCAGCAACCGCAAGAACGCCACCACCCGCCAGTACGCCTACGACCGCGCCATCACCCAGATCAAGCGGGCGCGCGGCCGCCTGAAAAAGCTGTCGGTGGCGGTGGTGCTGAACAACGCCAAGGCGGCCACGCCGAAGACCGGCTGGACCCCGGCCGAAATCGCCAACATCGAAAAGATCCTGCGCGGCGGCCTCGGCATCGATACCCAGCGCGGCGACGTGCTGGCGGTGTCGGCCCTGAGCTTCCCGGCCCCGGCCCCGATCGAGCCGTGGTACCAGCAGCGCGACAACGTGGTCGACATGACCGGCTGGGTGCTGTACGCGCTCGGCGCCCTGCTCGGCTGGTTCCTGGTGCTGCGTCCGCTGATGCGCGCGCTGAACGGGCGCCTGATGCCGCAAGCGGCCGGTGCGCCGAAACTGGCAGGTGCCGCCGGTGCCCAGCCTGCCCTGGCCGGTGCCGCCGCCGCGGGCGCGCTGCCCGCTCCAGGCGCAGCAGGCACCGCCCCGATCGCACTCGGTGCCGCAGGTAGCGCCGCCCCCAACCTGGGCGGCACCACGACGGTCCAGCCGCTGCTCGAAAACTACGATTTGCCCCCGGCCGGTTCGGCCGTGGATGTGATGGTCGACCACCTGAAGGTCCTGGCAGCCAAGGAGCCGGAACGGGTCGCTGAAGTGGTCAAACAATGGGTGCAAAAGAAAAATGCCGGAACTGAACAGTAACGAGTCGCAGGAAGTCGCTCTCACCCCCGTCGAACAGGCCGCCATCGTGCTGCTGTCGATCGGCGAGGAGCCGGCGGCCGCCGTGCTGCGCTGCCTCGAGCGCGAAGAACTGATCGAACTGACCCAGGTGATGTCGCGCATGAGCGGCATCAAGGTCGACGCCGTCAAGAATGCGGCGCAGAAGTTCTTCGACGATTACCGCCAGCAAAGCGGCCTGCATGGCGCCTCGCGCAGCTACCTCAAGCGCTCGCTCGACCTGGCACTGGGCAGCGAGATCGCCAACTCGGTCCTCAACACGATCTACGGCGACGCCATCCGCCCGATGATGGCGCGCCTGCAGTACGCCTCGCCGAAATGGCTGGCCGAGTACATCGCCAATGAGCACGTGCAGATGCAGGCCGTGTTCCTGGCCTTTTTGCCGGCCGCGCTGGCCGGCCAGATCATCGACGCGCTGCCGGAAGACGGGCGCGAACTGGTGCTGCTGAACCTGGCGCGCCTGGAAGAGATCGACCGCGACCTGCTGCAGGAGCTGGAAGACCTGGTGCAGCGCTGCCTGTCCGCGCTCGACACCCAGAGCGCCACCGTGGAAGGCGTGCGCCAGGCCGCCGAAATCCTGAATCGCCTGCCGACCAACCGCGGCACGATGGTCGAGCTGCTGCGCGCCCACGATCCGGAGGTCGTCACCAAGATCGAGATGTCGATGTACGACTTCTTCATCCTGTCGAAACAGACCGAACAGACCATCACGCGCCTGCTCGACGAGATCCCGCTGGAGCAGTGGGCGATTGCGCTGAAAGGCGCCGAGCCGGCCCTGCGCGATGCCCTGCTGGGCGCGATGCCGAAGCGCCAGGCCCAGAGCTTCGAGGACTTGATGCGCCGTTCCGGCCCGGTGCCGATGTCGCGCATCGAGCAGACCCGGCGCGAGATCATGGCCTCGGTCAAGGAACTGGCCGACAACGGTGAGATCGAAGTCCAGCTGTTTGCCGAGGCGACCGCGGAATGAAGCAGTTCCGGCCTTATCACTTCCCGCCGCTCTCGCAGTACATCGCTGCGAGCGGTGCTACTACGCCCTCGCCCAACGCCGGCGAGGACTGGCAGGGCGCGGTGGCCGACGGCTTCCGCCAGGGCCAGCGCGACGGCTACGACGTCGGCCTCGAACAGGGCCGCAGCGAGGGCCTGGAATCCGGCCACGCCGAAGGCCTGGCGCGCGGTTACGAGGAAGGCCGCCAGCAGGCGCTGGCCGAGATCGACGCCGCGGTCAAGCCGGTCGACGCCATGCTGCGCGCACTGAAGAAGCTGAAAACCGAATACCGCAATGCCCAGCGCAACGAAGTCGTCGACCTGGTCGGCAAGATCGCGCGCCAGGTGATCCGCGCCGAACTGGCGCTGCAGCCGGTGCAGATGCTGGCCCTGGTGGACGAAGCGCTGGCCGGCATGCCGCCGACCCGCGACGACGTCGAAGTGCTGCTCAATCCGGAAGAACTCAAGCGCATCCAGGAACTCGATCCGAAGCGCGCCAAGAAGTGGAACCTGATGGCCGACCCGAGCCTGGTGCCGGGCGAATGCCGCGTGCGCGCCGGCGACCATGAAGTCGATGCCGGCTGCCAGAACCGCCTGGCCGCCTGCATGGAACAGGTGCGCGAAGGCCTGGCCGCCGCCGATGGCGGCAAGGACGCCGCATGAGCGCGCTCGCCGATACCCTGCGTTCGCTCGACATCGGCGCGGTACCGGTGGCGGTGCCGACCGGGCGCCTGGTCGCGGTGCAGGGCCTGCTGCTGGAAAGCGTCGGCTGCAAGCTGCACACCGGCCAGCGCTGCCGCGTCGAGACCGTCGACGGCAGCTGGCTCGACGCCCAGGTGGTCGGTTTCCGCGACAAGGTAACTTACCTCATGCCTTTCAAAAAGGCGGACGGCCTGGTCACCGGCGCCCGCGTGCTGCCGGCGACCGGTCCGTCCAGCATCCAGATCGGCCCGTCGTGGATGGGCCGCATGGTGAATGGCCTGGGCGAGCCGATCGACGGCCTGGGCCGCCTCGGCGGCGACCAGACTCTGTCGACCACGCCGCCGAAAGTGAACCCTTTGCGCAAGGCGCCGGTGGACGAGCCGCTGGACGTCGGCGTGCGCGCCATCAATTCGATGCTTACGATTGGGAAGGGCCAGCGTGTCGGCCTGATGGCCGGTTCCGGCGTCGGCAAGTCGGTGCTGCTCGGCCTGATCACGCGCCAGACCGTGGCCGACGTGATCGTGGTCGGCCTGATCGGCGAGCGTAACCGCGAGGTGCGCGAATTCGTCGAGAAGTCGCTCGGCCCGGACGGCCTGAAACGCGCGGTGCTGGTGGTCGCACCGGCCGACGAATCGCCGATGATGCGCGTGATGGCGACCGAATTGTGCCATTCGATCGCGGCCCACTTCCGCGACCGCGGCCAGAACGTGCTGCTGCTGTGCGACTCCCTGACGCGCTATGCGATGGCGCTGCGCGAAGTGGCGCTGTCGCTGGGCGAACCGCCGGCCACGCGCGGCTATCCGCCGTCGGTGTTCTCGAACCTGCCGCAGCTGTGCGAATCGGCCGGCAATGGCGAACACCCGAACGGCAGCATGAGCGCCATCTATACGGTGCTGGCCGAAGGCGACGACCAGCAGGACCCGGTGGTGGACAGCGCGCGCGCCATCCTCGACGGCCACATCGTGCTGACGCGCGAGCTGGCCGAGCGCGGCCACTACCCGGCCATCGATGTCGCCCAGTCGATCAGCCGCTGCATGGCGCAGGTGGTGGCGCCGGAGCACGCGCTGGCCGCGCGCAAGCTGAAGGCCGCGCTGGCCAGGCATGCGCGCGTGCGCGACCTGATCCCGCTCGGGGCCTACCAGCCGGGCGCCGATCCGGAGACCGACCGCGCGGTGAAGCTGCATCCGCACATCGAAGCCTTCCTGTGCCAGGGCACGCGCGAAGATGCGCCGCTGGCGCCGTCGATCGGCCAGTTGCAGGCGATGATGGCATGAAAGGTTCGGCATGACTAAGCAAAACACCATCCAGAGCCTCGGCACGCTGGTACGCCTGCGCAGCACCGAAGTCGAGCGCCTGCAGGCGGATCTCGCCAAGCAGGAAGCCACACGCGTGCGCTACCAGACCAGCGTCGACCGCCTCACCGATCTGGCCGTCGGCAGCGGCGCATCGGGCCACAGCGCCGGTGTCTTGTCGCCGGTACTGGCCGCCAACTGCGGCAACTACAAGCAGGCCGTGTTCGCGCTGGCGGACACCCACCGCACCGACCTGCAGCTGCACGAGGCGAACATGGCGGTCTCGCAGAACCGGCTGACGCAGGCCTGGACCCGGCGCGAACTGCTCGGCAAGGTGCTGGCCCAGCAGGAAACCGCGTTCGCGCGCGAACAGGACCGCGCGCAGCGCAAGCGCGAAGACGATATCGCCACGCAGTCGTGGCTGGCCGGACGGGCCGTATAAAAGAGGAACAAACCATGTCGACGATTACCGCACCCACCTACGATCCGACCACCACCGCGCAGGCGCTGGCCCAGAAGTACACGGCAACCGCGCAGAGCGCCCTGACCACCGACACCACCACGGCCAAGGCGACGGCGACCGCGCTCGGCAGCCTCGGCGTGGCGATCACCAGCTTCCAGAGCAGCCTGGGCACCCTGACCGGCACCGGCAAGACCTTCCTCAGCCAGTCCGCCACGCTGTCCGATACCGCCTACGGCAGCGCCACTGCCAACGGCAAGGCGGTGGCCGGCACCTACGATTTCTTCGTCGCGCAAGTCGCCACGGCGGGCCAGGCCAAGTACGGCAACCTGACCGACAGCACCGATGCCAGCGGCACGCTGCGTGTGAAGATCGGCAGCGGCGGCTTCGACGTCGACCTGGGCAAGGCCGCCGGCGACGCCACCCTGACGGTGCGCGAACTGGCGGCCGCGATCAACAATGCCAGCGGCAATGCCGGCAAGGTGTCGGCCTCGGTCGTCACCTTCGGCACCAACACCCAGCTGGTGCTGAGCTCGACCCAGACCGGCGAAGCCAACGCGGTCTCGCTCGACCTGGCCAACGTGAACGACGGTTCGCTCAAGACCGCGCTCGGCACTGCCGCCAACGTCAGCACCACCACGCCGCAGGACGCCATCGTCTGGGTCGGCGGCAAGAGCGGCACCGAAGTCAAGCAGGCGTCGAACACCTTCACCAACGTCGACGGCCTGTCGGTCAGCTTCACCAAGGCCCAGCTTGATACCGACGCCAACCTGACGGTGGCGGTCAAGACCGACAACAGCGGCACCGCCGCCAACGTCAAGTCCTTCGTCGACGCCTACAACGCGCTGAAGAAGACGCTCGACGGCCTGGTCGCCGCGGCCAACGCCGACACCGGCGCCGCCGCCGGCGCCTTTGCTTCGGATGCCGGCGTGCTGGCGCTGCAGGCGCGCCTGGTCACCCTGCTGCGCCCGGCCGGCAACGCCACCCTGGCCAGCTTCGGCATCACCGCCCAGCGCGACGGCACGCTGGCGCTCGACAGCACGCGCCTGAACAAGCAGCTGACGCTGCAGCCGGATGGCCTCGACCGCCTGCTGGGCAGCACCAGCGCCAGCAGTCCGAGTGGCATCGCCGGCGCGCTGGACACCTACCTCGACCAGTGGAGCGGCATCAGCGGCCAGCTGAAGCAGCGCACCGACGCCAACACCAAGCAGCAATCCGACCTGACCAAGCGCCAGACCGACCTCGATACGAAGTACAACGCGGCCTACGACCGCTACCTGAAACAATTCACCGACCTGCAGACGCTGCAGTCGACGATGAACAGCAACGTATCGCTGTTCGACGCCCTGTTCAGCAGCGACGACTCCTGAGAGAAATCCCATGTCCTATCAAGAAGCCTACGCAAGCTATCACTCGACCAGCCTGGACGCGCAGACCTCGCGCGCCTCGCCGGTCGAACTGGTGCTGCTGCTCACCGACGGCCTGATCGACGAGCTGGCGCGCGCCCGCGCCCACATCGTCGCCAAGCGCTACGAGCAGCGCGCCAACAGCATCAGCAAATGCATCGACATCATCAACGGCCTGTCCAGCTCCCTCGACATCGAGAGCGGCGGCCAGGTCGTGGCCAACCTGGCCAACCTGTACGACTTCTGCGTGAACCACCTGCACGGCGCCGGCATCAAGCAGGACCCGCAGATGGTCGATGAAGTCATCAAGATCATGACCACGATCCGCCAGGGCTGGGCCGGCGTGCAGGCCAAGCATGGCCGATAAGCCGGCTGGCGCGCGCACCGGCCTCACGCGCCAGGCGCAGCTGGAGCGCATGGCCGAGGCCCTGCGCAGCAGCAGCGCCGGCGCCGACTGGGCGCTGCTCGGCGAGCAGGTGCGCGTGCTGGCGCCGCAGCTGCGCGCGCTGGCTGCGCACGGTCCCTGGAATGCGGCCGAGCGCCAGGCATGCGCGCGTCTGCGCGCCGCCCACGACGCGGCGCAGGAAACCGCGGCGGCCGCTTCCAGCGTGCTGGCCGCCAGGCTGCAGCAATTGAACAGTAATAAAGACGGCTGGCTCGCGTATGCGATGCACAGCGACACCGAATCGGGCACCAGTCAGTTATGAGCATCATCACCTCCACTCCAGTCAGCAGCGCGGCCGCACCGGTCCAGGGCCAGGCAGTGCAGGCGGCGCAAGCCCTGCCGGCGGGCGCCGGCCTGCCGCCCAGCGGCGGCGCCGGTGGCGCCATGGGCGCTACCACGGCCACGCCTGCCAGCATGGGCACGCAGGGCGGCGCCGGACTATCGGGCGCCGGGGGATCGCTTGCCACGGTAGCGACCGCCGCCGCATCGAGCGCCGGGGTATCGAGCGCCGCGGCATCGTCCACCGCGGCATCGTCCGCAGCGACCGCCGCGCCGGCGCCATTTGCCCAGTGGCTGGGCCAGCAGGCCGACAGCACCGCCGACGCTGCGCAACCGCAACCGCAATTTCCGCCTCAATTGTCGCAACAGCTGCCGCCGACGGCAGGTCTGCCGGCCGCCTTCACGGCTGCGCTGCCGACCGCCGCCACGGCACAAGCCGGCACCGCTGCACCCGCAACGGCCCCTGCTGCCGCCGACGGCACACCGGCCGGCGCCGCCGACCAGGACAAGGACAACGGCACGGACGCCACGCACGACAACACGCTGCTGGCCGCGATGGCCATGCCGCTGATGCCGCTGACCCCGATGCAGATCGCGCAGGCGGTGCAGATCGCCCAGGGCGGCATGAATGCAGCGGGCAGCGCAGGCGGCGCTGCCAGCGCCGATGGCCGGACCGCGGCAGCCGCCCAGTCCGGCCTGGCCGCGATCGGCGTGCCGGCTGCCGGCCAGGATGGCGCCCGCCGTGCCGACATCGCCCTGCCCCAGTTGGCCAAGCAGCCGGCTCCGGCGACCCAGCCGGCTCCAGTGGCCGCCACCGGCCAGCCGCTGCGTCAGGACGACGCCGGCGTGCGCCTGGCGGTGCAAACGGCAGCCACGAATGGCGGCGCCACCAGCGCCGCAGCAGCCGATGCCGCCAGCCAGGACGGCAACGCCGCCACGCAAAACACCACCCCGGCCACGCCGGCGCTCACCATCGCAAACGCTGCGGCCGCCGCCCAGCCGGGCGCCGACAGCGTCAAGCTGGCCGGCCCGCCGGCCGCCTGGCGCCAGAGCCTGCAGGAAGCCCTGGGCGACCGCCTCCACGTCCAGGTCGGCAAGAACGTCGAACAGGCCGTGATCCGCCTCGAGCCGCCGCAGCTGGGCCGCATCGACATCGCGATCCGCCACAGCAACGGCACGCTGGAAGTGAACATCTCGGCCACCCACGGCGAGGTGCTGCGCCAGCTGCAGGCGGTCGGCGACAACCTGCGCAACGACCTGGCCCAGCGCCAGTACGCCGACGTCGCGGTGTCGGTGACCCCGGCGCCGAAGAGCGGCAGCGCGGCGCCGTTCGGCGACCCCAACCAGCAGCAACAGGGCCGCGGCCGCGGGCAAGGCCGTGAGCAAGATGAACCAAATGCACCCGGTCGCGCACTGGCCGAAGCGAGTACCGGCACCTCCGCCTTCTCCCTCGGCGGACGCGAGGCTTGAGCCCGGCAGACCTGGATAAGCAGACACGAAGAACAGCAGAATGAACAAGAAAACATTATTTGCCATCGTCGGCGCCGTGATTCTCAGTGCGGGCGCCGCCGGTGGTGCGGTCTGGTGGTTCATGCCCAAGCCGGCGGCCGCCGCCGGCGAGGAAAAGAAAGCCGAAAAGCCGAAAGAAGCCAAGCCGATGAAGTACGTCACCCTGGACAAGGTGATCGTGATGCTGCGCCGCGGGCCGGACGAGGCCGATACCCACTACCTGTCGACCGACCTGGTGCTGGCCACCGAGCCGGCCAAGGAAAAGGAAACCAAGGAAAACCTGCCGCTGCTGCGCAGCCTGGCGGTGCGCACGCTGTCGGGCTACACCATGGCCGAGGCGTCCTCCATGACGGTCGACAAATACGCCGAACAGCTGAACCACGCCTTCGATGCCAGCTACGAGCACGAGCACGCGGAAAAGCCGTTTGCCGAAGTCATGATCGGCAAGCTGATCATCGAATGATGCACTGACAACAGCAGGGATACCGTGGGTTACATGACCGACTACGCCGACAGCTACGCCGCTTCCGAATACGCCGACGCCGCCATCCACGCGGCGATGAGCGCGCAGGACGAGGGACGCCATCTGGTCGCCTATGCGCCGCTGGTCAAGCGCATCGCACGCCAGCTGAACTCGCAGGTCTCGGGCGCGATGGGACGCGAGGACATGGAACAGATCGGGCTGATGGGCCTGCTCGAGGCGCTGCGCCGCTACGGCACGCCCGACGCCGGCTTCGCCAGCTACGCCTCGCTGCGGGTGCGCGGCGCCATCCTCGACGAGCTGCGCCGCCAGGACTGGCGTCCGCGCAGCGTGCGCCAGGACAGCCATAAAATGCGCGACGCCGTGCGCGCCCTCACCCGCAAGCTCGGCCGCGAGCCGAACGACCAGGAAGCGGCCGAGGCGCTCGGCATCGACCAGGACGCGTGGCGCCAGTTCCTGCTCGACGATTGCGCCGAGGAGCTGCTCAGCTTCGACGACATGCTGCAGGAGAGCGTCGAGCGCGCCGAAAGCAGCCCCGGACCGGAAGAACAATTCCTGGTGCGGCGCAGCCTGGAGCAGGCGCTGGGCGCCCTCAACGAGCGCGAGCAGCGGGTGATCCAGATGATCTACGAGTTCGAGCTCAGCTACAAGGAAATCGCCGCCGTGCTCGACCTGTCCGACGCCCGCGTCTGCCAGCTCAACAAGAGCGCGCTGGCCAAGATGAAAGCCGCACTAACAA
>Ga0265780_10007087_pt1 | contig 13812 bp, 14 predicted proteins | sample P1T30metagenome_FD_192432 | JGI IMG/M metagenome (GOLD analysis project Ga0265780, IMG submission 192432) | Plant litter microbial communities from East Loma Ridge, Irvine, California - P1 T30 | ecosystem: Environmental > Terrestrial > Plant litter > Unclassified | place: USA: California... | reverse complement strand
GTTTCAGAATAATCGTCTCCTATAAAAAGTGAAATAACGGCTTTTTACCCGTTTCACGGCTGATTTAATGGATTACTTACGCACAAGGAACGGTTGCTATCGGTTGTTACTGCGCTAACCAGCTAATCGTAAATTGGAACAGGCTACCTTCCGGCACAGGTCTTTCCCCCTTTTTACGTACTTTTGCGGCCAAGTTCTTGTCTCCTTTTAATCACTCTTTACCCAAGTACAATGGAAAAGATTAAAGTAGCGAATCCGGTTGTGGAGCTGGATGGCGACGAAATGACCCGCATCATCTGGAAGTTCATCAAGGACAAGCTGATTCTGCCCTACGTTGATGTTGATATTAAATATTATGACCTCGGCATCGAGTATCGTGACGAAACCAATGACCAGGTAACCATCGACGCGGCTAACGCGATCAGAGAATACGGTGTTGGTATTAAGTGCGCGACCATCACCCCGGATGAAGACCGCGTTAAAGAGTTCAACTTGAAGCAAATGTGGAAGTCGCCGAACGGCACGATCCGCAATATTCTGGACGGTACCGTGTTCCGCGAGCCAATCGTGATGAGCAACGTACCCCGTCTGGTTACGAACTGGACAGCACCGATCATCATCGGTCGTCACGCGTTCGGCGATCAGTACCGCGCTACGGATTTCGTCGTACCAGGACCTGGTAAACTAACGATGAAATTCGAAGGTGAAGACGGTACGGTGATGGATTTCGACGTGTATCAGTTCAAAGATGGCGGTGTTGCCATGGGCATGTACAACGTTGACGAGTCGATCCGTGGTTTTGCCCGGGCCTGCTTCAACGTAGCCATGGAAAAAGACTGGCCACTGTACCTGTCGACCAAGAACACGATCCTGAAAAAATACGATGGTCGGTTCAAGGACATCTTCCAGGAAATTTATGATGCCGAGTACGCAGGCAAAGTTCATTACGAACACCGTCTGATCGATGACATGGTTGCATCGGCACTGAAATGGAATGGCAACTTCGTATGGGCCTGCAAAAACTACGACGGCGACGTTCAGTCGGATACCGTAGCGCAGGGCTTTGGTTCGCTGGGTCTGATGACCTCGGTATTGGTTACGCCAGACGGCAAAACGCAGGAAGCCGAAGCGGCCCACGGTACCGTTACGCGTCACTACCGCGAATACCAGAAAGGCAACAAAACGTCGACCAACCCAATCGCTTCGATCTACGCCTGGACGCGTGGTCTGGCTTTCCGGGGCAAACTGGACGACAACCAGGCGCTGATCGACTTCGCTAACGCCCTCGAAGCAGTTTGCGTTGAAACCGTAGAAAGCGGCAAAATGACGAAAGACCTAGCGCTGTCGGCTTTCCCATCCGGTACGAAACTGGTTGCCGGTGAACACTACCTGTACACCGAAGAATTCCTGGAAGCGCTGGACGAAAACCTGCAGGCTAAACTGGCTTAATTGGTAATAGACGCTGGTGGAAACGGGTTAACCTACAGTTGGGTTAACCCGTTTCTTTTGTTGATAAATGGCTAACTTCGTTTTACTTTTGATCCTATGCAAGTTCAAATAGATATTGAATTCGACCAGTTGGTGAAGATTATCAAAACGCTGCCAGTAAGTCAGTTAAACAAACTCAAAGCAGAGATTGAGCAAAAAACCAGGATCGAAGAAGTGAACGCTGATTTTGAAGCGTTACTGCTGGCCGGGCCTGTCGCTACCAAAAAACAACTGGACACGATCGATTCGAATCGGCAGGCAATCAACCAATGGCGAACAACCTAATTCTGGTCGATACGTCTATCCTGATAGATTATTACCGCAAGACGGATAAGAATAATTCGGTCTGGATCACTTTGGTGAGGCAAGGGTATCGTTTTGCTATTTCATCCATCACAAAATACGAGATTTACGCAGGTGCAACTCAAAGCCAACTACTGTTTTGGGATCGTGTACTACACACGATAGATATACTGCCATTCGATACTACCTGTGTCGATACAGCTGTTCAAATCAACGCAGCATTAAAACGTAAACGCACGCAAATCGCCCTAGCAGATTTATTCATTGCTGCTACTGCCGTAACGCACAGCCTGCCAGTAGCTACTCTAAATCGAAAGCATTTTGATCGAATCGACAATCTGAGCATCATTGAGTAGTAAATCATGTAATGTTACCTATAAGACTGTATCCCTTTTTAAACGCTTACTTTTCATGAAACACATTCTTGCCTTACTAGCCTTCACGTTACTTTTTTCAGCCAGTGGGATGGCCAAACCGCCTAAAAAAATGACCAAAAATACGTCTGTACAGCATATCGTACTCTTCAAGTTCAAACCCGAAACGACGCCCGAAAAGCTGAAAGAAATCCTGACCGCCTTTGAAGCGCTTCCCTCGAAAATCAAGCAGATCAAAGGATTTCAGTGGGGCACAAACAATAGCCCCGAAACGCATGCGCACGGGCTAACCCACGCCTTTATCCTGACCTTCGACAGCGAGAAAGACCGGGACGATTACCTGCCCCACCCAGCCCACAAAGAGTTCGGCACCATCGTCGGTCCCTGGCTGGCCGACCTGACCGTCGTTGACTTTACCAATCAGTCTAAGTAATAGATCTACAATAAATTGAATAGAAAAAGGGGGGCTTTTGTAAAGCCCCCCTTTTTCTATTCAATTGTTATACAGTTTTACTGATCAGCCCTTGTAATAGTAACCATCCAGTTGATGCCATACTGGTCGGTCACCATCCCGAACGTATCGCCCCAGAACTGTTTCTGCAGTGGCGATGTCACCTGGCCTCCTTCGGAAAGTTTGTCGAAGTATCCTTTTAGCTTCTCTTCCTCTGTCCCTTCGAGTGACAGACTGAACTGGCCCGTATTTTTCGTTTCGGTATTGTGTGGATTGTCGCTGGCCAACAACTCGACATCACCACTCAGCTTGGCGTACATGATTTTGTCTTTTACCTCCTCGCTGTTGGCTTTCGGATCTTTGTGCGCCCCTTCCGGACTTTGACTAAACGGCGACAACAACAACTCTCCACCAAAAACGTGCTGGTAAAATTCCATCGCTTCCCGGCAGTTTCCACCAAAAAACAGATGCGGGCTTAGCTTTGTGGGCATAGGGTCGGGAGTTAACAGTTGAACAAAGAATGAGCACCAAATTACTTACTCGACAATCTACTTATTACTAGCTCAAATAATTCTTGTGCATTGTTGGTACTACCTTGTGCTCCCCTCTCCAACGCCATGTTTTTATGAACTGGTGCATTAGAGCCAGCATAAATAAAGAATGGTATCTTTTCTCCAGACTTTCTGATTTTCTCTAATAATACGTACCCTTCTTGAGGACCTTCCTTCCTGCCCATATCAGATATAACAGCAGCAAATTTACTATTATCGAGGATTTCTAAAGCTTCGTTGGTAGACAGAGCGATGCTCACACTGAATCCCTGGGCTTCAAACGCTTTACGTTCATAAACGTTGTTTTCTGGTCTATCGTCAACCCATAATATTCTATTTTTCCAGATTTCGTTTATATTGCTCTGTTCCTTTGGGCTCGTTTTAGAAACAAATTCAACGATAGAATTTAATTGCTGAACAGATACTTGGTTTTCTCCATCTTCAGACTGCTTTGGCTTTGCCGTTGCGGCTGCCAATGAAGCAACAACTGACATTTTCATTTTCATGAAATTATCCTCATTCTTAAAATCGGATGGACCGTAAATTTTATCTGAGTGGGTTGATACTAACCATAGAAAACCCAAAAAAACAATTACAGGAAATCCAACCAAAAAATAGATAAGTGGAGCTAAATAATCTTTTAAATTGTCACCAAATGTCACCGCAAGCGTGGCAAAACCATATACTAATACGATGAATAATGCTATGATCCCTAATGGACTTTTAGTGAATCCTTGAGCGGACTGTGAGAAGTCTTTAGTCTCCAACGCCATATTCATAGATAATTATTGGTGTTTAACAAGTTTAGTTATAACGTAAGAATTTTACTATACGCTAAGGTAAGGCCTTCACTATTGAGCAAGTGCGAAGACGCTGTTCCACAATCTATTTGATAGATTTCGTTCGGCTTAGCAACTTGGCGTTTTTAAGTAACCTTTGGTTCTTGCCAGATTTCAGGAAAAAGTACTTTATCAGAATAATACTCCAGTGGAGAATCAATACGTACAATTGCAGTTTATTGTTATTGAGTTCCTGAACGCCTTTCATATCATTAATTCATATTTCATAGAGCTCACTTTCTCTTCTGAAACGTTACGTTCCGTGCCCGGCTTACCGTTACGTTCATGCCATTAACGTCGGAGCTGTCACGCACAAACGTGATCGTTGCCCCGAGCAACCCTCGGGAGGTGGCAGGGGCTTTGAAGATATCCTGCCCTATTGGTAGCAATTCCAGGTCAACGCCGGGTGCCTGATGCAACATCAATCTGCCGTTCCTGTCCGTTACGATAAACGTTGCCTGCGCTTCGCCCGACTCATACGTTCCCGCATAGCTTTGCAACGTAGCGGCCGATACAGCAAACGATTCCTGTTGTTTCTGCGTCGCATTTCGAGCAGTGGGTTTATCGGCGGCTCCGTTTCTGTCTGGCATAAACAGATTCCCGACTTCCCGCATGACGTTGTAAGAAGCTGTATCAAACTCCGACGTATTACTCAACCAGGCAATGGACAGATGTTGCTGGGGATAGCGTTCCAGCATGGCCCGGTAGCTGGCCGTTGATCCGGTATGATACACGTAGTCCTGCCCCTTAGCTTTCGTAACGTACAGACCAGCGCCATACGGATACGTCGTTTTATTATTGAATACCTCGATCGTCAGTTGCTTTGGCAGGAGCGATGGGCTCCCGAAGTGGCCACCCCAGTAGTAGTCATTCCATTTCAGCAGGTCTTCAGTTGTTGTCAGCAGGCCACCGTTACCATAGACGTTTTCGTTTGGCATATCGGTTTCGTACCCATCAACTGCTTTTTCGTAGGCCATGGCCCGGTTCTGTACGATACGTTTAAAGTTATCGCGCCACTGCGTGTGCGTCATGCCCGCCGGTTCGAAAATATATCTACGGGTATAATCAGCCAGGCTCATCCCGCTGACCCGCTTAACCAGAATAGCGAACAAGTTATAGTTCGAATTGCTGTATAAAAACTCATCGCCGGGTTTGTGGTTGAGCGCCTTCTGGTGAACAATAATATCCAGTGCGTCGCTATTGGTGTATGTCTTTGTGGTGCGCGGCCAGCCAGTAATACCGGCTACGCTTCCCCAGTCACGCAGACCACTCGCGTGGTGCATCATCCGCCGGAGCGTGATCGGCGACCCGTAATCGGGCATTTCTGGAACGTATTTTCGGATGTCGGCATCCAGCGACAGCTTGCCCTGCTGCTCCAGCAACAGCACGGCTGCGGCCGTAAACTGCTTCGACACCGAGCCTGCTTCAATAATTGATTCGGTCGTGAGCGGGAGGTTGTGCTCCATGTCGGCCATTCCCCAGGCTTTGGAAAAAACGACTATGCCGTTCCGCGAAACAGCCAGTTGACAGCCGGGATTCTGCGGCTTGTACCGGCTGAATATCTTATTGATCCTGGCGATTGTATCAGCCTCCGTCTGGGCGAAGGTCAACGTAGCGGCAGACAGGAAATAGAGCAACGTAGCTAATTTTTTCATACAGGGGCGCTAAAAGACAGACGTTTAGTACCCGAAAGAACAGAAAAAATGAGAAAGGACGTAGTCTGCCCGCGTCCTTTCTCATTTTTATCCCACTGTGCCCTCAATAAGTCAAAACTTCCTGAATGTTTATCGTGAAACCAACGAGAACATCTTCGCTTGGAATTGTTTCCGTAAATGGCTTTGTCACGGGCTCCGCGTCTGGGCGATAACTAGTTGTGTGGCGAGCCTGTGGATCAACGAGCCAACCGAGTTGAACACCATTTTCCAGCCACTTCTGCATTTTCGTCCGCAACTCGTTCAGGTTATCCGACTCGGATCGAACGTCAATGATAAAGTCCGGGCAGACATGCGCAAACTTTTTAAGTTCATCCGGGATAACCTGCATCAAGCGCCATTTACTCACCCAGCCAACATCAGGCGCCCGCATTGATCCGTCCGGCAGCGTATAGCCGCCATTGGAGTCAGACACACGGTCATTTTTCGTTTTTCGGTTCCAGATACTGACTTCAGTCTGGAGATTATTATTCGTAAAACTGCTTTCTAAGCCGATGGGCGGTATGATGATGATATTGGCCGTTTTTGTCCCGCTCGATGCACAGCTCTGCATTAGCCAGGCAGAACGCGTATAGTTCGTCGTCCGAAAACACATTGATAGTAGGCGGTATTGTCAGCGTAATGGACTGCATAACCTCGTTCGTTTTTGACTAAGATATGCAAAAAAGCAGCAGCCAGGCGAACTGTAGTTTGGTCTCCCCAGCGCTTAGTTTTGGCTAAAAAGAAGAATCCAGCCCCGAAGACAAGGCTGGATTCTTACTATTGTTTCTGTATGTTATCCATACAGACGGTTTCCATTATTTTACGGTCTCTGCAATGTTCTCGCCAGCCAGCAGGCCCTTACGCTTCAGAAGCGCTTCGGTGAAACGCAGGTCATTGTCGCTGGTAAAGATCGAAAAGGGCAGGTACAGAAACTGCGCTTTGGCCAATCCTTTCGTTACCGTCCGGGCAAACCAGTTGGCCTTTACACTTTTCATCGACTCGCTGTTATCCAGGTAAAGAATGTACGCATCCTTGTCTTTGGCAGCACCACTAATCTGCGACCATTTCAGGATACCACCTTCCTTCGCGTTGATGCGCATCAGAATCTGGCGACTGTCGATCTCATACACATACTTTTGAAACAGGGGTTTACTCTGCTCCATCTGCGTAATTCCAGTGATTTGCACCGCCCAGAAAAGGACATACAACACGGCGAGAACAAAAACGACGATAGCCGGCCAATAGTGATTAAAGGTACCAGTTGCATACAGAACGATATTCAGGATAATCAGTCCTAGCGGTACAAATACCCATTTCCAGTTTTCTTTCAGCCATTGCCGCAACGCAATGTTTATATACGTTTTTTGTTCGAGGGCGTATTTTTTCGTTTTAACAATCATGGCACTTCAAAAATGAAGCACAAAGATAGATTGATTTACGATTTACGACCTATTTAGCTGCGGTAGCTTGCTGAAATAGCCGCTTTTATCAACCCTATGCGTGCCGGAAATGTACGGCGTCGATTACGTACGGCTGATTCGCCGATTTGTGCATGAGTACGTACACGGCATATGTCTGACCATTGGCTTGGTACGAGCCGCTGCTGTATTGTACGTTGTCAGACGTACCACGATGAACGAACCGGAAATGATGAGGTGGGTTTTTCCGGAAAAAGGAGCGCAGGATCATCTCGGCGTGCGTGGCCTCCACTTTTGCGAAGTTAACTTTTTCCGAATCGATGATCAGTTCGATCGACTCATCAAAATGATCAGATAAGAGATTGGCATCACCCTGACTCATCGATGAGCGAACGACTTCGTTCATCGAGACAGGTAACGTTGGCCTTTCCGGCCTGGCCCATAGCAGAGCGGTCAGGAATAATCCAGTGAAAAAATTCATAAAGTTTAAGTTTGAGGAGATTCTGCTGAGACAGGCGCGAAAACTATGCCAAAGCGCAAAATAGCTTTGCAATGCCGCTAAGTATATTTACTAAACGTACCAACTGGCTGCGGAACGCTCAATTTTATTCACGGCAAAGTTTTCTCATATTTGATGCCAGTATTTATTCGCGCTATGACTAGTACTTCACCTACACTTATTCTCAACGCCGAACAGATACGCCAGAAAATCAGGCGCATCGCTTTTCAGATTTACGAAACCAATTTCGAAGAGTCGGCAATCATACTAGCTGGCATTACGGGCGAAGGGTTTGTGCTGGCGCAGGCACTCGCCGACGAAGTTCGGTCAATCGCCCCCTTTTCGGTTGAGATTCTGGAGTTAACGCTGGATAAATCGAAGTCAGCCCAGCCAGCCGTCAACATTACGCCTGATGACTACGACTACACGAATAAGGTTGTGATTGTGGTCGACGACGTACTCTACACCGGCCGAACGCTGGCGTTTAGCTTACAGCCTTTTCTGAGTGTCCCATTGCATAAGCTTCAGGTAGCGGTGCTGGTCGACCGGAACCACCCGCGTTACCCCGTTGCCGCCGATTATAAAGGGTATGAACTCAGCACCACCCTAACCGAGCACGTCGACGTCGTCCTCAGCGATGAACGCCGGATGGGGGTGTATTTGACATAGGATGATGGAGGAAAGAAAAACCAGAGTGGGCTTTCTTTCCTCCATCATCCTATTATCTATTCGCCTATTATGTTCTCGTACTTCGGATGAGGCCGATACCGGCGAAGAAGAAGATACCGCCCATGATGACGTAAACGAAGGAAGCCTGCGAAACGCCCCCCTTTGTGAAGTCGATGCCGCCATAAATCAGACCAATAAGACCCGCTAGTGTCAGAATTATTCCCAGTATGCTTTTGACATTCATAATGTTCGTGTTTAGTGAATATGTGGTACCAGAAGCATAACTGACTTTAGGACCGATCGTCCCAAAACTCTTTTCTATTACCTGATTTATTATTCAAGCAGCACGAGAATATCCTCTTTGGTGAGGGACTTCATGAAGTTTTCCTCCGTCGTGATCAGGCTCCCTGCCAACTGCTTCTTGGCTCGCTGCAACGACAGGATTTTCTCTTCCACTGTGTTCTTGGCAATAAACTTATAGGTAAATACGGTTTTTTGCTGCCCAATCCGGTGCGCCCGGTCAACGGCCTGCGCTTCAATGGCGGGATTCCACCAGGGGTCCAGAATAAAGACGTAGTCGGCCGCCGTCAGGTTGTGGCCTAATCCACCGGCTTTCAGCGAAATCAGAAACAGCTTCACCGAGTTATCGGTCTGGAACATATCGACCTGCTGGTGGCGGTCGGTGGTAGAGCCATCGAGGTAGGCGTATTTGATATTTTTCTCTTTCAGGTACTGTCGAACCACGTTCAGGTGCTTGATGAACTGGCTAAAGACGAGAATTTTATGGTTCTCGATCATGGCCGTTTCCAGCCGCATCAGCATATCGTCTAGCTTGCCCGAATCGCCTTCGTAGTCGGCATTGACCATCCGGGGGTGATTGGCAATCTGCCGCAGTTTGGTCAGGCCCTGTAAAACGACCATCTGCGACTTAGCCATGCCTTCCTCCTCGATACGTTCCAGAATCAGATTGCGGTAGTAGGATTTCGCTTCCTCGTACTGCTTTTCCTGGTCCGGCGTCATTTCGCAGTAAAGTACACTCTCTACTTTTTCGGGAAGATCGGTAGCTACCTGCGACTTGTTACGCCGGAGCATGAACGGCTTTATCAAATTGTAAAGTCGAGTCGTTTTTGTTTCGTCGTGTTTTTTCTCAATCGGAATCTGAAACTCGTTCCGGAAAAACGCCTGGCTGCCCAGCAGTCCTGGGTTGATAAACGACATCTGCGACCAGAGATCCATCGTACTGTTTTCCAACGGTGTTCCCGTCAGAATAAGCCGGTTGGCCGTGTTGAGCTGCATCACTGCTTTTGTAATGTGCGACGACGGATTCTTGATCGCCTGCGACTCATCCAGAATGACGTAGTTGAACCGATAGGGGCTCAGCAGATCAATGTCGATCCGCACGATACCATAGGAGGTCAGGATCAGGTCATACTGGTCGAACTGGGCGGTGTTCTTCTCCCGATACGTACCGGTGTAGACCATGATCCGTAGCTCAGGCGTAAACTTGCGGGCTTCCAGTTCCCAGTTGTAGAGCAGTGAGGTCGGCATCACCAGCAGACTCGGTTCGGTAGCGCCCGATTCCTTCTGACCCTGGAGCATCGCTAGCGTCATAACCGTTTTGCCAAGCCCCATATCGTCGGCCAGACAGCCGCCAAAACGATACTGCCGCAGGAAGTTGATCCAGTCATAGCCCGCCTGTTGATAAGGACGTAACGTACCGTTGAAATGGACGGGCAACGCAAAATTCTCGATCTCTTCAAAATCGCGCAGTCGCTCCAGCTTCCGGCTCATTACAGTCGTCGCGAGGTTATCACGCTCCAGCTCCTGCACCAGCGCCAGATGCTGTTTCTGCAGCACAAATTGATCGCCATCCCAGCTGTCCAATCCATCGCCGTTACGTAGTTCCAGGAAACCAAATAGCTCGGAATACTTAGTGAACCAGGCCTCCGGAATGACGGCAATCTCACCATTGGGCAGCGTGAACTCTTGTTTCTTGTTCAGAATCAGCGTACGCAGTTTCAGAAAAGGAATTTCGAACTCCCCAAAGCGCACGTTGGCGTAGATGTCGAACCAGTCCCGGCCCTCTTCGATGGATAGATTAATGCTGGAATAGCCCAGGAAATAGCGTTTGGGATCTTCGTCGTGCTGACGTAATAGAAATCCACCTTCCTGCACCAGCGAACTATTTTCTGACAGCCACGAAAAGGCCTCTGCTTTCGGCAGCGCCAGCCGGCCGTGCTTTAAGTCTAGCCCCTTCTCGCGTAGAAAAGTCAGCTGCTGCCGTTCGAAACGCTGGTCCCGGCGGATCTTGTGAAAAATATAGTCGCCGTTTTTAGCCTCAAGGCTAACATTGGCCGCCGGCCCGAAACTATCGAATCGGAACGTAAAATCACCGTACTGAAACGACAGGTCGAAAACTATCTTCTGCCCGGTGTCCTGCTCATGGTCGGCCAGATCAACGCCCCCCGCTGCCGCTACAGTCCGGTTGATGGTAGCCAGCTCCGAAACGGTAATGATGGGTACGGGTAACAGGTTTTCGCCCCTGATCTCAAAGCCTTCGGCATACACATCATACGACGCGATGAGCTGAGAGACAAAACGCTCGTAGTACTGGGGTTCCAGCACCCGCGGAATCACGATATGGTTCTTGGTAAAGAAGGGACGTAGTTTCTTTCCATCCACATTCTTGCTGAAATGATACAGGCGGTTATCGACCAGCATGTAGGCCGGTTCGTCGCAGATCATCAGCGCATCCCGAAACTGGAACTTTACCCGATCGGTACCGCCATTGCCGTTAGGGTACCGGATAATGGGGAAATAATGGGTTGCCTCGGCCAGCCGATGAACGTGAAAGTGCACCTTGGCCGGTTCGGCCATCCACTCGATGGGCGCCCAGGCGGGGTTACCGTCATTGCCCATAACGTAAAAGGGCCGACCTGCCATCAGGTTCATGATCTGCCCTTTCATGTTTTCGAGGTAGCCACAAATAGTATCCTGCAGCAGCTTGTCGCCTTTCTGTGGGTCATACACCTTCAGCAGAAAATCGACAGCCGGTAAGCGCTTCGTATTGAATTTCTTAACGATCGTATCTTGCTGAATACTGTCAATTAACTTGACCAGTTCAAAATCCCGCTCGCTCAGTCCCTGGGCAAATTCCCCTACGTTCTGCGTCGACAATGTCTGATTCTGCAGTGTCAGTTCTCCCCGGCTATTCTGCTGCACCACAAACGCTTCAATAAGGTATCCCAGAAACTCATGCTCAAGGAGCGAGTAAACGATCTGGAACGGCTGGGTTGGAAAAACTCTCATACGTACACGCAGCTATCAGTTGACTGACAACCGATTAGACGGGATAAACAAGGGCTTGAAATAGATTGCTGAACTTCGGATGAAGTGAAACCGGCCTGTCGAAAAATAGCACCAAATTGCTCACTATTAATCACTTACAGCTAAAGACAGAAAACCAGAAGTCTCAAATATACAAATCAATCCAAAATGCGCAACCGGCTTGCCCGTAAAAGAGAATGAATGAGAAACAGAATTGGCGTGAAGTTTACTGAATGGCCATTCTACTGGCCATTTCGCTGATTAAGTCTGCATTTCTCCCCCCAAACTCGATAGTTAAATATTTGTTAAAAAAATTTAATAAATCCATGAGTAGTTCTACCATAACCTGTCTTTTCCACCAGATTAAGCTCCCCTCCGAGCTTATGAAAACCTAAACAGCTGCATACTGCAGTTCAGCTTTTATGGAAAAACCTTTACCCCTATCAGGTAGGGCAGGCAGGCTCCTACGGCACTCCGTTTCGCCCCTTGCATTGGCAATTGCCTGCCTGACCAGCAGCCAGGCAATGCCCTCCAATGACCCAGAGTTACTGGGTAAACGTGCTACTCGCTTTCTGACCATGAATACGATCCAGGTTGATCGTACTATTTCGGGTCGGGTGGTCGACGACAAAAATGAAAGTCTTCCCGGTGTTAGTATCGTTATTAAAGGCACTCAGCGTGGTACCGTAACAGACGCGAATGGACAGTATAAACTGGATGTTCCGGATGGTGGCGCTACGCTCGTGTTTTCGTTTGTGGGTTACAACGCGCAGGAAATTGCCGTAGGTAATCAGGCAAACGTCAATGTAACACTCAAAGCGGACGACAAAACGCTGGACGAAATCGTCGTTATCGGTTATGGTACCGCCCGCAAATCGGATTTAACAGGTTCGGTATCAGGCATCAAGGAAGCAGAGCTTATGGAACGCCCGGCTCCGTCGCTCAACCAGCAGCTGTCTGGTCGGATGCCCGGGGTGCAGGTAAACACCAACTCCGGTCGTCCGGGAGGTCGTACTACGATTCGGATTCGCGGATTCAGCTCCATTAACTCCTCCAACAACCCGCTTTATGTGGTGGATGGCGTTATGCTGCCACAAGGTACCGGCGATCAGTTCAGCAGCCCGATTGACTACATCAACCCCAACGATATTGTGAGCGTTGAGGTCCTGAAAGATGCGTCGTCTACTGCTATTTATGGTGCCCGGGGTGCCAACGGTGTTATCTTGGTAACAACCCGTAAAGGGAAGGCCGGAGAAAGCCGCATTACGTACGACGGACAGTTCAGCGTCAATACCATTGGTCCGAACAAACCAAAAGTGCTGAATGCTAAAGAATATCTGGCTACGGAAGATCTGGCCTACGCTAACATGGCCAAATACGATCCCGTCGGCTGGGCAGCTGGTAAATGGTCTTATCTGGACCCAACTGTCCGTCGGCGCGCGTTCAGTGCCGCCCACCCAGGCGTTTTTGATGCCAACCTGAATCCGTTGTATGATACCGACTGGTTTAAGGAATCGGCGCAGAACAAACTATCGCAGAACCACCAGCTTGGCTTCAGCGGAGGTAACGAGCGGACCCAGTACTCGGTTTCGCTCAACTACCGCGACGATCAGGGGCTTATCAAAACCTCGTACATGAAGCGGTATTCGGGCCGGTTTACCCTGGACGATCAGGTGAAAAAATGGCTGAAAATCGGTGGTACGCTAAACTACAACTTCCAGACGGAAAACCTGGTGGACGTTAATGATGCTGTTGCCCGGCAAATTGTGGAAGATTTTCCTTTCCTGCCCGTACGCTACCCTGACTCGGGTATTTTAGCCGAAAACCGGGATTATCCATACGCTGAGGGTAGTATGAGTTCGGTCCACCGGCTTCTGGATCGTCGGTATATCCAGAACACACAAACCATCCTGGGTAGTCTGTTTGCCAATATCAGCCTGGCAAAAGGCCTGGAGTTCCGGTCAGTATTAGGTACCAACGTACAGACGCAGGAAATTAACCAGTCGCAATCCCGGACGCTGAACATTGGCGGTAACGGTAACGCATCGGCCAACAACAACCGCACGACTTTCTGGTCGCTGGAAAACTACCTGACCTATAACAAACAGTTTGGTCAGGATCACTCAGTAACGGGACTGTTGGGTCTATCGTGGCAGGAAACCAATACCTTCGGCATCGGTGCCAGCGTGAGCGGTTTTG
>Ga0265780_10007086_pt1 | contig 13812 bp, 9 predicted proteins | sample P1T30metagenome_FD_192432 | JGI IMG/M metagenome (GOLD analysis project Ga0265780, IMG submission 192432) | Plant litter microbial communities from East Loma Ridge, Irvine, California - P1 T30 | ecosystem: Environmental > Terrestrial > Plant litter > Unclassified | place: USA: California... | reverse complement strand
GCGGCGTTCTCGGCCAGCGCCTCCGCGACGGCCTGGTGGAACCAGTCGGCCGAGACGGGGCCCTCGGCGCGCTCGAGGTGGCGGGAGAAGAGCGGGAGGATCCAGCGGCTGTTCGAGCTGCGGAGCAGGGCCCAGGTGGGGTCGCTGCCGAACACCTCGCGCACGCCGTCGCGGCTGAGGACGTCGTGCCCCGACGGTTCTTCCACTGCTCGCCCCTCCCGATCGTCGACGGACGACGATACCGCGGGTGCGTGCGGCGGGCCGACGCGGGGCACCGGCTACGGCGCGCTCGGCTGCTCCGTCACGCGCAGCACCACCACGCGCTCGGGCCGCGAGCCCGGCAGGTGCAGGCCCGCCACCGCGAGCGCCCGGCCGCTGAGCACCGTGCCCGTGCCGTCGCCGTACCAGGGCGGGTCGGCGCGCCCGGCGTCGGGCGTGCCGACGACGACGGGCGCCACCCGGTACCGACGCTCGGGGTCGAGCCCCGGGACCGTGAACCGACCGAGCGGCGAGACCGTCGACCGCCCGACGAACGCCACGACGACCAGCGCCTGCGACCGGTCGGCGGCGACGACGCCGGAGACCTGCACCGCGGGGTCGACCTCGTCGGCCCGCACCAGGTCGCCGGTGTGCAGCAGCGCGCGGTGGTCCTTGTGGAACGCGATCCACTCCGCGAGGTCGCGGGTCTCTTCCTCGGTCGCACGGCTGAGGTCCCACTCGACGCCGAGGTGCCCGAACACAGCGGTGCCGGCGCGGAACGACACCGGGTGCGACCGGCCGGTCGTCTCGTTGACGGTCGAGCCGACGTGCGAGCCGACGAGCTCGGGGGGCAGCAGCTGCATCGTCCACCGGTCCACCTGCTGCCGCTCGAGCGGGTCGACGCAGTCGCTGGCCCAGACCCGGTCGGTGTGCTCGATCACGCCGAGGTCGACGCGGGCCCCGCCCGACGAGCACGACTCGATCTCGAGGCCCGGGAAGCGCGCCTTCAGCTCGTCCATCAGCCGGTACGCGGCGAGCGTCTGCCCGTGCACGCCCGCGGCGCCGGTCGGGGACGTGCCGGCGTCGACGAGGTCGCGGTTGTGGTCCCACTTGACGTAGGCGACGTCGTACTGCGTGAGCACCGCGGTCATCTGGCCGAGCACGTGCTCGAACGCCTCGGGCACGGCCAGGTCGAGCACCTGCTGGTCGCGCGAGCGGAGGGGCAGCCGCCCGCAGGTCTGCATGATCCACTCGGGGTGCGCGCGGGCCAGGTCGCTGTCCTCGTTGACCATCTCGGGCTCGAACCAGAGCCCGAACTCCATCCCGAGGGCGGTGACCCGGTCGACGAGCGGCGCGAGGCCGTCGGGCCAGACGTCGGTGTCGACGACCCAGTCGCCCAGGCCGCGGTGGTCGTCGCGCCGCCCCAGGAACCAGCCGTCGTCGAGCACGAACCGCTCCACGCCGATCGCGGCGGCGCGCTCGGCGAGGTCGATCAGCCGGGCCGGGTCGTGGTCGAAGTAGACCGCCTCCCACACGTTGAGCGTCACCGGCCGGGGCCGTGAAGGATGCGCGGGTCGGGCCCGCAGGAACCGGTGGAAGCGGTGCGCCTGGTCGTCGAGGCCGTCGCCCCACACCGCGTAGACCCACGGTGACCGGTAGACGTCGCCCTGCCCGAGCTGGACCTCGCCGGGCAGCAGCAGCTCGCCGCCGCCGACCACCTGCGCGCCGGCGGAGAGCCGCTCGGCGTAGTGCCGGTGGTTCCCGCTCCAGCCGACGTGCACGCCCCAGACCTCGCCGCGCTCGAAGCCGAAAGAGGGGGTGCCGACGGTGAGGACGGTGGCGGCGTCGGGACCCGTGCGGCCCTTCCGCCCCTCGCGCTCGTGGATCCCGACGACGAGCTCGCGGCGCTGCGGCACCCGCTCATGGCTCCACCGGCCCGCGAGGTCGAGGACCTCGCGCGCCCGGACGGGCACCGGCAGCGCGATCGTCAGGTCGTCCACGGTGTAGGGGGAGGCGCCGGTGTTCGTCAGCTCGGCTCGGGCCCGGAACAGGCCCGAGGAGGCGAGCTCGAGCTCGAGCACGAGGTCGAGCTCGGCGACCTCGTCCCGCGCCGCGACGGTGACCGTGGCGGCGGCGACCTCGACCAGGTGGCCGTCGGTGCGCGGACGCACGGCCGAGTCGACGGTCACCGAGTCGACGGTGAACAGGGGCGACCAGTCGCGGCCGTCGCGGTGCCCGGCGACGCCCGGCTTCCCCTGCCAGCCCGCGTGGTGCTCGGGCAGCAGCGCGACGCGCACGGGCCCGTCGACGACGTTGCCCGAGCTCGGCTCGACGGCCGCGCCCGCGAGCGCGGCCGCGTCGGCCGCCGTCTGCTCGCCGAGGGCGGCCCCCCAGTGCACGACGGCGGGGAGCCGACCGGCGGTGACGTCGAGCAGGACGCTCACGCCGCCGGAGGTGAGGTGCAGCAGGAGGTCGGGGGCGAGCTCGGTGCGGAATTCCGACGTGTGCGGGGCCGGCATCTGCGGTGCCGGGACCTGCCTCGCCGGGGCGACCCGCGCCTCCTCGGGGCCGTCGCGGTCGGTCACCGGCTCCCTCCCGTGCTCGTGGCGCGGGGCGCCCGGAAGCGCAGGGTGACGAGCTCGAACGGGCGCAGCTGCAGCTCGACCCGGCGCTCGTCGACGGCTCGCACGGCGGTGCCGGTGACCGGCCGCTCGAGCAGGTCGGTCGTCTCCACCGAGTCCCAGTCGACGGTCGTCGTCAGCGTGGCCGCCGAGCGGTCGCCGTGGGCCTCGTACAGCCGGACCACGAGGTCTCCGCTGGCGTCCTCCGCGAGCTTGACCGCCTCCACCACGACCGCGGGGTCGGAGACCGCCAGCAGCGGCTCGACCGGCGTGCCCCGGAGCGGGCGGGGCGGCAGGCTCTGGCGGTAGCCGTCGACGACGGCCTCGGCGACGCCTCCCGGCCGCAGGCTGACCGTGAAGGCGTGGCGGCCCTGGTCGGCTCCGGGGTCGGGGTAGAGCGGCGCTCGCAGGAGGGAGAGCCGCGCGGTGACCATCGGACGGCCGGAGGGCGCGGTCGTCGTGCGGAGGTCGTGGCCGTAGACGACGTCGTTCGCAATGGCCACGCCCCACGACGGCTCGCCGACGTGCACCCAGCGGTGCGCGACCGTCTCGAAGCGCGCGGTGTCCCAGGAGGTGTTGCGGTGCACCGGGCGGTGCAGGTGCCCGAACTGGATCTCGGAGGCGGCCCGCTCGGCCCGCACGTCGAGCGGGACGGCGAGCTTGAGCAGCTTCTGCGACTCGTGCCAGTCGATGTCGAAGGCCAGGTCGACGCGGCCCTCGACGAGCTGCACCCGCACCTCGATCGTCGACGCGCCGAGGTCGTGCCGCACGACGACGGCGCGGCCGTCGCCGTCGACCTCGACCGAGACGGGGTCGAGCAGCTCGCGGCCGGAGCGCTGGTCCTCCTCGTTGATGTCCCAGGCGTCCCACTCCCGCGGGGTGTCGCGGAGCAGCTGCAGCACCGCTCCCGCCGTGCCCTCGGGCAGCACCTCGCGACCGGTGGCGTGGTCGAGCACCGAGACGAGCACGCCGCGGCGGTCGACGGCGACCCGGAGGAGGCCGTCGTCGAGCACGAACAGCTCGCCCTCCGCACGCGCCTGCGCGGCCTGCACCGGCGACGCCGCGCCGATGCCGAGGCCCGCGACGCCGTGCTGCGCGTAGGGGCCGGCGTTGGCGACGAGCTCGGTGGCGGTCTCGGCCCCGGTCTCGCCCCCGCCGACGAGCGCCGCCGTCGCCGTGTCGATCAGGCCCTCGAGCGCGGTCGCGACGCGGGCGTAGGTCGCCTCGGCGTCCTGGTGCACCCACGCGATCGAGGTGCCGGGCAGGATGTCGTGGAACTGCAGCAGCAGCACCGAGCGCCAGGCCTCGGCGAGCGCCTCCGCCGGGTAGGGCGTGCCGCGCAGCAGCGTGGCCGTGGCCGCCCAGAGCTCGGCCTGGCGCAGCAGCGCCTCGCTGTGGCGGTTGCCCCGCTTCGTCGCCTGCTGCGACACGAGCGTGCCGCGGTGCAGCTCGAGGTACATCTCGCCGACCCAGACGGGCGGCTCGGTGAGCTCGGCCTCGGCGGCGACGAAGAAGGAGTGCGGGTCGCTGAGCTGCACCCGCGGCGAGCCCTCGAGGTCGCGCTTGCGGGCGGCCTGGGCCAGCATCTCGCGGGTCGGCCCGCCGCCTCCGTCGCCCCAGCCGAAGAGGCCGAGCACCTCGCGGGCGGCACCCTTCTCGGTGAAGTGGCGCTCGGTGCGGGCGAGGTCGAGCGCGCCGAGGTCGGAGTTGTACGTGTCGGCGGGCGGGAAGTGCGTGAACACGCGCGACCCGTCGATGCCCTCCCACTCGAAGCTCGAGTAGGGCATGCGGTTGGTCTCGTTCCACGACGGCTTCTGCGTGAGGAAGTACCGGGCACCGGCCGCGCGCGCGACCTGGGGCATCGCGGCGCTGTAGCCGAACGAGTCGGGCAGCCATACCTCGTCGGTCTCGACCCCGAACTCGTCGAGGAAGAACTGCTTGCCGAGCACGAACTGGCGGGCGAGCGCCTCGCCGCCGGGCATGTTCGTGTCCGACTCGACCCACATGCCGCCCACCGGGCGGATGCGCCCCGCGGCCACGGCCTCGCGCACCCGGGCGAAGAGGCCCGGCTGGCTGTCGCGCAGCCAGGCGTACTGCTGCGCCGAGGAGGCGGCGAACACGAAGTCGGGATCGCGCTCGATCAGGTCGAGCACGTTCGCGAAGGTGCGCGCGACCTTCCGCACCGTCTCTCGCGTGGGCCAGAGCCAGGCGCAGTCGATGTGGGCGTGCCCCACGGCGGAGACGCGGAGCGCGCTGCCGGCGGCCGTCGCCGCCAGCACGGGGGCGAGCACCTCGCGGCCGCGGGCGGCGGTGCCGGCGACGTCGTCCGGGTCCATCACGTCGACCATGCGCTCGAGCGCGTGCACGAGGTCGGCACGTCGGGCGCCGTCGCGGGGGAGGACGTCGACGAGGCCGTCGAGCGCCACGACGTCCTGCAGCAGCTCCCAGACGACGAGGTCGCGGCGGGCGACCTCGAGCCGGACGAGCCGGTAGTGCGGGTCGTCGCCCGAGGTGGCGAGGTCGCCGAGCGTGGTCGGCTCGTACTCGTAGGGCACCTGGATCGTCGGGTTCGCGGCGGCCTCGAGCAGCAGCCGGAACGGGCCGGGCTCCGGCAGCGGCACCCACGCGTTGAACGGCTCCACCGCCTTCACGACCGAGCCGTCCGGCCGGTAGGCCGTCGCCTCCGCCTGGAAGCCGGGCTGGTCGCCGCTGAAGCCGAGGTCGACGACGAGCTCGGTCTCCTCCGGCGACCACCCCTCTGGCACCTCGCCCCGCACGTCGAACCACACGGTGTCCCAGGGCCGGCCCCAGGGGGCACCCACCGCGACCGGGTCGTACCGCCGGGCCACCGCCTCCTCGAAGGGCACCGGCTCACCGCCGACCGTCCACGCGGCGATCTCGACGGGACGCGTCTCGCGGTACAGGGCCGGCTGGAGGCGGAAGGTCGTGAACCGCCGCACCCGCTGCATCGAGAGGGCCGCGGCGTCGAGCCGGCCCCGGCCGTTGGGGTTGAACTCGTCGATCACGATCGGGCCTCCCCGGGGGTCACGGGCTCGCGCGTGTAGTAGTCGACGAGGCTGCCGTCCGGCCTGTCGAGGAGGGGCCGGCCGAAGTCGCCCGCGAGGTACATCGGCGTCACGACGTACGACTCGCGGGCTCGCTCGGACCGGGCCCACCGGACCCCGTTGGCGATCACGCGCTGCACGTCGGGGTGGTGGTAGACGGGGTACACCTCGTCGCCCGGGCTGAAGTAGAAGACCTTGCCGTAGCCGCGCCGGTAGGTGATGCCGCTGCGGAAGACCTCACCGCCCGTGAAGCTGCTGACGAACACCAGCTCGTCGGGCTCGGGCACGTCGAAGAACTCGCCGTACATCTCCTGCCCGGGGATGACGATCGGCTGCGGCACGCCCTCGGCGATCGGGTGCCGCGGCGAGACCGTCCAGACCAGCTCTCCGTCGTCGGCGTTCCGCCAGCGCAGGCTGCACGTCGTGCCCATCAGGCGGCGGAAGATCTTCGAGTGGTGCCCCGAGTGCAGCACGATGATGCCCATGCCCTCGAGCACGTGGCGGTGGATGCGCTCGACGACCTCGTCGGCGACCTCCTCGTGGGCGGTGTGCCCCCACCAGAGAAGCACGTCCGTCTCCGCGAGCAGCTCCTCCGTCATGCCGTGCTCGGGGTCGTCGAGCACGCGGGTCGCGACGGTGACGTCGTCGCCGAGCAGCGCGCTCACGCCGGCGGCGATGGTCGCGTGCATGCCGTCGGGATAGATGCCGCGCACGACCGGGTTCACCTGCTCGTGCCGGTCCTCGCCCCAGACGACGACTCGGATCGGGGTGCTGCTGCTCATCGGTCGTCTCCTGACGCTCTCGTGTCGGGGCGGGAGCCCCAGGGTGGTGTGGCGACGCCCGCCGCGGCGCTGCCCCAGGAGCGCAGCACCGCCGTCACGTCGTCGTGTCGTTCGTCGGCGATCGCCTGGACCAGCGACTCCTCGAGGAGGTCGGCGACGACCACGCGCTCGCCGCCTCGCTCGCTGCTGCGCACGGCGCCCTCGACCATGGCGAGGCTCAGCACGTTCGCGCGGACCTCGGTGGAGGGGGTGCTGCCGGTGCGCAGGGCGGCGACGAACTCCTCGAGCGCGCCGGCGATGCCCTCGGCGCGGTCGGGCAACTCGACGGTCACGCCGTCGGCCTCGACCTCGACCACGTCGTCACCGTCCCAGTGCGCCGAGCCGCGCTCGCCGCGGACGTGCCAGTCGGCGTTCCACGAGGTCTGCAGGCCCGGCGTGCAGCGGCTGCCGGCGTACGAGAAGTGCGCGCCGGAGGCGAGCTCGAACTCGGCCGTCGCCGCGGCGTCGCCCGCGAACCAGCTCCACGGCGGGCTCCACGAGCTGCAGCGCACCGCGACCGGCTCGTCACCCGTCGCGTGGCGCAGCTGGTCGAAGTGGTGGATCGACATGTCGACCAGCAACGGGTGCGCCATCTGCTCGCGGAAGCCGGGCTCGTGGTCCTCGTGGAAGAACGACGCGGTCACCGCGCCCAGGGGCCCGAGCTGTCGCACGGCGCCCCGGAAGGCGGCGAGGTGGTCGAAGTACCGCCGCGACTGGCTGACCATCAGCAGGCTGCCGGTCAGGTCGGCGAGCGCGACCTGGCGCAGCGCCTCGGCGACGGTGGGCGAGAGCGGCTTCTCGCAGAGCACGGGCAGCCCGGCTCGCAGCGCCTGCTCGTTCACGACGCGGTGCGCCTGCGGCACGGTCACGTTGACGACCGCCTCCGCCCCCGACCGGAGCGCGACGTGGACGAGCGAGTCGCCCACGACCACGTCGAGCCCCTCGGCGGCGGTGGTCGCCAGCTCGACGTCGAGATCGACCAGGCCGACCAGGACGGCGTCGGGCGAGTCGCGCAGCATGCGGATCCACTCCCGGCCCATGGCGCCCGCGCCGACCACCACGACCGGCAGGCGGCCGGGGGAGTCGCGGGGCGCGTCGACGGAGGAGGTCGCCACGGTCATCCCTTCACCGCCCCGCCGAGGCTCGAGCGCAGCAGGTTCTTGCGCACGAGCACGTAGAGCACCGCGGGCGGCGCGACGTAGACGACGGCGCTCGCGGCGAGCAGGCCCCAGTCGACCTGGTTGTGCTCGCTGAAGGCGCGGAACAGCCCGATCGAGAGCGGGTACAGCTCCTGGCTCTGCAGCAGCACGAGCGGGGTGAGGAAGTCGCCCCAGACGTTCGTGAAGGTCAGCATCGCGGCCGCGCCGAGACCGGGGCCGACGAGCGGCAGCACGATGCGGCGGATCGCCTGGAGGCGGGTGTTGCCGTCCATCCAGGCCGCTTCCTCGAGGTCGAGGGGCACGGCCGAGATCGTGCCCGCGAGCAGCCAGAGCGTCACCGGGAGCTGGAGCACCGCCTCGACGATGATCAGGCCGATCAGGGTGTCCGACAGCTGGATCTTCACCATGATCAGGTACAGGGCCACGATGGTGGCGGGCGCCGGGATGACCCGGATCAGCAGGATCCCGAACATGAAGACCCGGCGGCCCCGGAACCGGAACCGGGCGAGGGCGTAGCCGCCGGCGAAGCCCAGGGCGAGGTTCACCCCGGTCGCGGCGACGCCGATCACGAGGCTGTTCAGCAGGAGGCGCGGGGTGCCGGAGTTCGTCGCGAACGTGACGAAGTTCTCGAGCGAGAAGGTCGGCACCTGGACGTTCGGGCCCGCGGCCGCGTCGAGCGAGCTCAGCACGACCCAGGCGAACGGCACGATGCAGAAGAGCGCCAGCAGGGCGATCAGCGTGTAGCCGAGGCCGCGCTGCACCTTGTCGAGGGTCGACAGCGGCCGGTGCCGGATCTTGGCCGGCCTCGCCGACGGCCCGCGCTCGGGATCGACGCCGACGGGGGGACGGGTGACGACGGCGGTCATCTCAGACCTCGACCTTCGCGAGACGGACGTACACGACGCCGAGCACCAGGACGATGATCAGCAGGATGATCGAGGCGGCGCTGCCGATGCCTATCTGGGAGAACTGCAGGGCGCGCTCGTAGATGTAGATCGCGGCGAGGCGCGTCTGCCCGCCGGGCCCGCCCTGGGTGAGGAAGTACACCAGGCCGAACACGCCGACGGTGCTGATCGTCGTGAGCAGCAGGTAGAGGAAGACCGGGCCGCGGATCAGCGGCAGGGTCACGTGCCGGAACACCTGCCAGGCTCGGGCGCCGTCCATCCGGGCCGCCTCGATGAGCTCGGCGGGGACGTCCTCCAGGGCGGCCTGGAACATGATCATCGCGAAGGCGACGCCGCGCCAGATGTTGATGACGATGATCGACGCGAGCGGGACGACCTGCAGCCAGTCGGCCGGGGCCGCGCCGAAGACGCCGGTGAGGCGGTTCAGGGTGCCCTCGGGGCCGCTGGTGAGGACGCTCGCCCAGGTGAGCGACGCGACGACCTCGGGCACGACCATCGGCATGAGGACGGCCGCGCCGAAGAGGCCCTTGCCGCGCAGCCAGGGGCGGCTGAGCAGCACCGCGGCGACCATGCCGAGCACGGTCTGCCCGACGATGGCGCTGAAGAAGACGAAGACGCCGGTCTGGCCGAGCGACCCCAGGAAGTCGGAGTTGGTCAGCAGGTACACGTAGTTGTCGACGCCGACGAACTTCGGGTCCCGCGCCGCGAAGCCGGTGAGCTGCGTGTTCGTGAAGCTGAGGTAGACGCTGTAGACGGCCGGGGCGACGATGAAGGCCGTGATGAGCAGGGCCGACGGGCCGAGCAGCAGCAGGATGAGGGGCCGGTCGCCGGAGCGGCGACGCCGCCGCCGCGGCGACGGCGACGGGAGCTTCGTCGTCGCCGCCGCGGCGGTCTCCAGGGGGACCGTCGTCACTGTTTCACCAGGGCCGGGCCGAGGAGGTCCGTCGCGTCCTTCTTGAACGCGTCGTACGCCTCCTCGCCGTCGGCGTCGCCGTTGAGGATGAGCTCCGTCGCCGTGGCGACGGCCTGCGAGACCTGGTCGGCGCCATCGCCGGTCGGCACGAAGACACTGTCGGCGAGGTCGTCGCCGGCCTGCAGCAGCTTCGGCTCACTGGCGAGCGGCTCGACGTCGGCGAGGTCGTCGCGCGGCGAGGCGGCGCCGGAGGCGACCAGCTGACGGGCGAGCGGCTCGCCGGTGGACAGGTACTCGGCGAGCAGCAGCGCCTCATCCTTGTGGTCCGAGCTCTCCGGCACGGCGTAGCCGAAGCCGGGCGGGCTCCAGCCGAAGGGCTGGTCGCCGTCGCGGAGGGCGGGGTACTGCCAGGTGTCGACCTTGTCCTCGAGCTGCGGAATGGGCGCCTGGCCCTCGGGGCCCCAGTCGAACTTCCAGCCCCAGGAGCCCTGCGCCGCGACGGGCAGGGTGCCGGCGGGGAAGGCGTCGTACTTCGTCGGCTCCCACGGGTTCGGGTTCTGCAGGTCCTGCGTGGGCAGCAGCCCCTTCGACTGCAGCTCGGCGTAGAGGTCGAAGACGGCCTCGAAGCCGCCGCTGTCGAGGTCCCAGGTGCCGGAGTCGGCGTCGTAGAAGTCCTGGTCGGTGCCGCCGAGGATCGGCTGGAACCCCTCGGCCCAGGTGCCGCCGCCCCACGCCGCGCCGGCCGGGACGACGATCGGGGCCTCGCCCGTCGCCTCCTTGACGGCTTCCAGGCGCGTGATCAGGTCGTCCCACGTCTCGGGCTGGCTCGTGTCGATGCCGAGCTGCGTCAGGACGTCCTTCCGGTAGAAGAGGTTGTAGACGCCGGTGTCGTGCGTGAGCGAGTAGATCGAGCCGTCCTGGCGGACCATCGCGTCCTTGAACTGCGGGCGGTAGTGGTCCCAGCCGTCCCAGGCCTCGAGGTCGTCCTCGAGCGGGGCGAGGTAGCCGGCGCCGGCGAAGCCGGGGACGAGGTTCTCGCCGATGTCGATCAGGTCGGGCGCCTCGCCCGCGATGAGCTGCTGGGTGATCTTGGTCTTGAACTGCTCGTCGGTCAGGACGTCGGCGACGAGGTCGACCTTGATGTCTCGCCCCTGCGCCTTCATCGCGGCCTCGAAGCCGGGGATCTCCGCCTGGAGGGCGTCGATCCGGGTCTGCTGGTACTGGACGACCGAGATCGTCACGGGGCCGTCGTCGCCGCTGCCTCCGCCGTCGCTGGAGCAGGCGGTGAGCCCGCCGGCGGCGACCAGGGTGGCGACGACGGCGGCTGTCGCTCGGGAACGCTTCATTGCGATGCCTCTCTGGGCCTGACTCCCGCTGGCTACTTTGCCACTTCGATGGGATAAAGGCTCAGCGTGATGTTAGGACAAGGTGTCGAACGGAGTCAATGGCCCGTCCGTTAGGTTGTCCAGCACGGAACGGGGCCGCGTGGCCCGGCCGACGAGGACGGGGAGGGGCGGCATGCTCCGAGGCAGCAACCTCCTCCGGCTGGCCGACTACAACCAGGCCGTGATCCTCGACCTGATCCGTCGCGGGCCCGGGCGCAGCAGGGCCGACCTGCACCGCGACTCCGGCCTGGCCTCGCAGACGATCTCGAACATCACGCGTCGACTGATCGAGGCCGAGCTGGTGCGCGAGAGCACGCCGGGCGACGTGGTGCGCGGTCGACCGAGCATCCCGCTCGCGGTGAACGGCGACGGGGCCTTCGCGGTCGGCGTGCACGTCGACCCCGCCCGGCTCACGGTCGTGCTGCTCGACATGGCCGGCGCGGTGCGGCACCGCGAGCAGCTGCCCACGACCCCGGCGACCGGGCCCGACGACGTGACGGCCCTGATCGCGGCGAGCGTGGACCGGGTCATCCGCGACTCGGGGGTGGACCGCGAGCGCGTGCTCGGCCTGGGCATCGCCGTACCGGGGCCGCTCGACGTGCGGAGCGGCGTCGTGCTCGACCCGCCGCAGCTGCCGACCTGGCGCGGCGTGCACCTGCGGGCCGACCTGCACGACGCGACGGGCGTGCCGGTGCTGCTCGACAAGGACGTCACGGCCGCCGCGACGGCCGAGCTGCGGCGCACCGCCCACCCCGACTTCCTCTTCCTGTACCTGGGTTCGGGAGTCGGCGCCTCGGTCGTGACGGAGGGCCGCGTGCTGCGCGGCGTGAGCAACAACATCGGCGAGATCGGCGACATCCTGGTCGACCCCGCTGCCGAGGACCTCGGCTGGGAGGGACGACGCGGCGGCCTGGCCGCGGCCTGCGTGCCGGAGGCGCTGGTCATCCAGGCCGCGCAGGCGGGCCTCCTGACGCTGCCGGACCTCACGGACTACAGCGCCACCGACGCGGCGCTCACGACGCTGGCCGACCTCGCGACGGCGGGGGAGCCGGCCGCCGTCGCCGTCCTCGACCGGGCGGCCCGACGGGTGGCGGTAGGCCTCGGCGTGCTCGTCAACTTCCTCGACGTGCCGCGCGTGGTGCTCGGCGGGCCAACCTGGAACCGGCTCAGCGGGGCCTTCCTGCCGGTCGTCGAGGACGCCGTCCGGCGGGAGCTCGTCGTCGGCCGGGAGTCGTTCGCGGTCGTCGGCTCGTCGGTCGGCGAGCAGATCGCGGCGCAGGGCGCCGCCGAGCTCGTGATGGACCACTTCCTCGCGCCGAGCCCGAGCGTGCTCACGATGGACTGAGGTGGTCACGGTGGTCACCCGGTCCCGACCCGCCACTCGACGTCCAGCGTCGAGCGCCCGCCCGGGGGCAGGGTCGTGAGGGGGCCGAGCACCTCGAGCTCGACGAGGTGGGAGGAGGGGTGCAGCCCCTCGAGCGACGCGATGGGCGCCGCCGTCGGTCGCTGCAGCCAGACCTCGACCTTCGACCCGCCGTCGGGCCAGGTGCCCGAGGTCGGGGGAGTCGTCGAGAGCGCGAGCACCGGGCCGTCTCCGTCGTGCAGGGCGACCGAGCCCGACGCCGTCGGGTAGCCGCGCTTCGCGACGCCGGTGCCGAGGGGCAGGACGACGTCGTGGCCACGGCGTGAGCTCGGCAGCTCGCCCTCGTAGGTGCCGAGGTCGAGCTCGACGGGCTCGTGGTCGTGGGGCACGACCACCATGGAGGTCTCGGCGGGGGAGCCGACAGCGCCGGCCGTGTCGGCGGTACCGGCCGTGTCGGCCTGGCAGACCTCCCAGATCGCCCACCGCCGCGTCGTCGACGACACGTTCTCGAACACGACGTGCTGGCTGAAGCAGGGCGACGCCGCGGGGACCGTGAACCGGCGCGTGACCCGGAGCCCGGAGCGCGGGTCGTCCGGGCTGGTGAGCGTGACGACCGCGACCGCGTCGTCGACCGACCACGTCGCCGACCAGGCGCCGGAGTCGAGCACGGGGTCGGGCGGGCCGGCCCACTCGTCGGGACCCGACCACCCCTGGGGCGCCGGCCAGGTCTTCGACCCGCCCACGTTCGCCCACGTCGACATGCCCCCGTCGCCCGTCGGCCACTCCGCGACCGGCACGACCGGCCGGAGCGACGCGTCGAGCAGGGCCGGGTCGCGCCAGAGCAGCTCGCGGCCCCCGTGCACGACCGAGAGCAGGCGGCCGCCGCGGGTGGGCGCGAAGACCAGCTCGAGCTCGTCGGTCGACACGCTCAGCAGGGGGAGATCGCCCTCGCCCCGGTGCTCGACGCGGACGGTCACGAGGCCGGGTGGCCCACGGTCGTCGCCCGCGAGGCGGGCTCCTCGCGGACGGGCGCCCCGGCGGGCACCAGCACGACCTTCCCCGTCGCCCCGGCGGCGGCGGTGCGGTAGGCCTCGTCGGCGTCGGTGAGCGGCAGGGTGTGCGAGACGACGATCTGGGGGCTGAGGCCGCCCTCGGCGATCATGCGCGCGACGTCCTCCATGCCCTGCAGCGACGTCACCCACGACGCGGTGATGGTGAGCTGCTTGTGCAGCAGCGTGTCCGACACCTCGGTCTCGAGTCGGCCGCCCTCGCCGAGCAGCCCCACCCGGCCCCACTCCGCCGCGGCCTCGACCGCGGTGAGGCGACCGGGCGTGCTGCCCGAGCAGTCGACCGTGACCTGGCAGCCCACGCCGTCGGTGAGCGCGAGCACGTTCTCGACGGCGTCGCCGTCGGCCAGCACGACGTCGTCGACGAGCCCGGTCGCGCGGACGAACTCGATGCGCTCGGCCGACCGCTCGACCCCGATGACGCGGCGAGCGCCGAGCATCCGCCCGAGCATGGCAGCGGCGAGGCCGACCGGGCCCAGGCCGACGACGAGCAGGTCTTCACCGCCGTGGACGCCCGTGCGGCGGAGGCCCTC
>Ga0265780_10007085_pt1 | contig 13813 bp, 15 predicted proteins | sample P1T30metagenome_FD_192432 | JGI IMG/M metagenome (GOLD analysis project Ga0265780, IMG submission 192432) | Plant litter microbial communities from East Loma Ridge, Irvine, California - P1 T30 | ecosystem: Environmental > Terrestrial > Plant litter > Unclassified | place: USA: California... | reverse complement strand
ATCCGCCTTAAAAAAAAACAAAAACGAGAGCAAGCTCGGCTTCAAGACGCAATGGAGAAGTCGTACTTCCACTCCTTTTGTACCTGCCGAAAGTGTCGTCCACAAGGCCACAACAGCTTAGATGCCTGTAGGGTGCTTCATGTTCTGGGTGAGATAGTACTGAAGGCCGGAGAATCTGCGGACTTTATATGGCCTACGGACAACAGCTACGCAGAAGCTCAGCTAGCACGGGCGGCAATTGCCTACATGCTTCGAAGTCCGCAAGATATGGATGCTACGCAGCGCGAGGCGTTCGACGAAGTTCGTCGCGACGACTTCAAGGGATTGATCGGAGCGTGAAACACCATAGATCTCACAGAGGGTCTGAAAGTCTCAGAGGTCACAGAGATGATGGAAGTGCTTGCTAGGCTCCTTTTTTTTCAATAAAATTAAGTCGATCGAGTTCGAGTGGTCCGAGGACTTTCCACACACTAAGGCTCAGATGGCACACTTTTGCGACGAGCTCGCGGATGCGACCTATGTCAGGACAAACGGCGGAACACATAGAATACGCATACATCCTACGAGGACTTCAGTACATGCGCGATGTATGGACGTAATGGGTCTCACTCTCCAAGAAGAACAATTTGGCACGCTCTTGCACGAATTAATACACTGCTTCCTCACGCAGCTTACCTGCCGGGATTGCGAGGTCTACCGGGGTTACAGGGGCGGCGGACATGGCAGAGGTTTTCAGTTGATCGCAGAAGCTATCGAAGAGAATGCTTTGGCTCTTTTCGGAGTCGGTGCTGATATTGGTAGACTGAACAGTATCCTAGCGGACATAGAGGGGCCGCCTCCCGAGGAACTTCGCGGACCAAGCGTACATGACATGCAGATTCATGGCTTCTTGGATAAGCCCAAGCAGTTTCTGTCTGACTTGGAGTCATCGAGCTCGTATGCGTCGAGCCAAGTGGAAGCGCAGGAAAACCTTCGCAAGCGAGAACGCTCGGAGAGTTTAGATTCCACCATCGAGACTCAAAGCAAGGGCTATGGCGAGATAGATGATTACCTTCGCTTAGAGAAGACGGATTTGTACCTTGCGAAGGACACCTTGGTTCGCCGCGCCGTTACCGGACCCGTATCGATTCACCTTAGTCAGACAGCAGTCTGAAGCTGTAGCACTCGATACGAGGGAAGACAAGACTGAAATACAGGTAAATCACGAAATCGCCAAGGCGGACGAAGCTACTGCAAGTCGTGAGATTGGGCTGGAGAATGGTGCAGCCGGAAATGACAAGCGACGCAAGAAACAAGAAGACAAAGTTGGCTGGTGGAGACGGAGGAGAAGATGGCGAGAATATAGAGGATAACGGAGAAGAGAAGTAGCTTGACTGGTGTGTGATGCAGGGCAATCAGTGATCTCTGGTGTCGATTTGCGAAAACGGTCTTGATGAGAAAGGTGTTTGCTGTAGGCAGGGTCATCCGTAATAAGCGAACAATGAGTGAGTGACATCGACTGCTGATACGAATGTCTATTCATTTCTCCAAGAAATCCCATTACCACCCAAGAGACTTCTCGAGTGCTTAATTTCAGGTGAGATCGTGGATTGCCCGCAGTATCTTGTTCTTGTCAGCCGTGTCACGTATAAACTAAGGTTCCCCTCCCTCAAATAAAGATTTCAGTATCAGCGACCTGGGCTCACCGACACCCTCCTTTGAACTTAAGAGCACTCACGAGGTCTTCTGTATAATTCGTCGTGCACGTGGCCCGGAGATTCGCGAGCTATATCGCCATTGTCTGCGGTTGCATGCATCGCGGGCTTCCCGCACCATCTCTAATTAACACACCCAGCTCCTGCGCACACAACCCGAAAAATGAGCCATGAATTAGGTTTAGACCTAGAGAAACATTCATGATACCGACCGCTGGATGGGACAATTTGTTGAATTACTGATTGGTGGATGTTCAGTCGCATCCGTCGGTCGATACCATATAGGTTACGGGTCCCAGCTTGAAGCTGAAGATGGCATACTTTAATCGAGTGTATATTGAGGTGTAAAACCATCATTGTATGATTTTCAGCATATAGGTCGCAACAGTCGTGGAACTAATTGGTCATTGTTGGAAATGGCCGGTCTTGGAGGTAACCGCTGGGAACGTCAGAATTTCTTCGCGCTGAACCTTTGGAAGGAGCACGCAATGCGATCTCCGCGACCGATAACTAGAAGCTGAATTCCAAGACGATCATCTCTCGATCCTGTCATGTCTTCGGTTTTGACGAAGATATTGGGTGGCACCCGGGTCCTTCAGTTGTGCTCCCCGGCAGTCTCAATCACAACGATCATTGGATCTGTAAGAGCAGGATCATCCGGGGGTATTCTGTTCTCAATCTGCGAGCTTCTAGCAACGTCCAGATCTGCAGCACGATGGGGTTTGTCTCATTCTTCTCTCTAGGCAGCAAATTGACACACTAGCAACCTCGCTTTCGCCATCAGCAACCACCGATTCAAGACTGAGTGATCACGCCGCATCAAGATCGCAGCCGCGCCCGAGATCGGACCCAACAACGTCTTCATGACAGTGACTAGCTGTAACGGAGGCGCTGTCGCAGAAGACCGAGTTGAAAATGCTAGGAAATGTGCATATCTGTCAGTGTGCCACATACCTAGGTAGTCGTCTGGGCACCAGCCTTTCGGTGTGCGATCTGAAATGCTCGTGACCATCTATATACGACATAACTATGATGTTGCCGCTCATCTGTATTGACCCAGTTTGTTGGTCTGCGCGTGGCGATTCGCGTTTGCGCTTTTCTGTTCCCGCTCTTTCACCATAGCAACCATCACCGCAGACTTTTGCGCGTGCCTCTCGGCTAGACTAGCGCTGGATCGAGCGCCCATTGATATACACAATTCCATGCCGGCCCCTCCGACGATTTCCTTTTCATCGCACCACGTAAGTCAACCCGGTCCCATTTTCTTGCCTTGTTAACACTGCTAGGTGCCAAATCATTATCACAACAATCAGCAAAGTACGTACGCATATCTACTGGTCTATTCAATGCCAACTTTCCCGAGACCGCAACCAGAATACAGGCCAGCGAGGCGACTCCGCCGGCAACCAGTCTCGACCAGGTATGTGCATGCGGCTGTCTGCCTGACGCACAGCTAATATAATCCAGACACGACAGCAATAAGCCAGAGTTTTTCGCGTCTGAGCGCGCAGAAGCTGGGTGAGTAAGACCGTTTGTTGTTCATGAGCGTTGAGTCTGATATACAGTAGAAGATTTGACACGTGCGACGGCGCGCGAAAATGCGCAGCGTGCCACCGCGCAGTCAGCCCCTCGCAACGGCAGTCACAATCCTAGGCGCCCTGCTCGTGGAGGTGCCAACTCCAAAACACATCAGCGTCGTGGGGCGGCAACTCTCGATGCCATTGTTGGCCGCGCAGTCAATGCCAGCCAGCAGCCCACTCCACCACCGCCACCGCCGGCGCCAACCGTCTTGCCTACGATTACCAAAATCGGCATGAGGCGGTCCAAGGGCGTCGTTCGAGACCAGTACAGTTCGATCGAAGAGAACTACAATGAACTCCGAGACAGAGCAGAACACCTCTAAAAGCGCTACAAGCACCTCGTGGAAGAAGCCAACCGATCTTTCACGGGCCATGGTCGTGGCGCCACGGAGGTCTTCAACACCAATGCCGGCGAATCGAACAAGAGGCTTCGCCGAGAGCTCGACGCTAAGCGGCTAAGGAACATGTACCTAGAGGATGTATATGGCGCACTGTCCAACGTCGCAAAGGAGCAGACGGCCACATGGGATGATCTGAAGCAGACGCACGTCCACATCGAAGCTGGCCTGGCTCGCCTCAACGAGCTTCTATCCCGACTCCAGAGAGTCGTCGAAACGGGTGTTGAAAATGCCCATATCATTGCCGAGCGGCTCATCCGTAAGTACGACGAGGACGTCACCCTTGCCACGAGTAAGCTGGCTAGGCTTGATCTCAGCCTGCAAGAGGCTCGCCTCCTCTGGGCAAAGAAGCAAGAGAGAATCAGATCCGAAGATGTCCTGTTCCTTAGTAGATGGGGGAAGGAAATCCAGGAGCAAGCGGAGGCCCGTGGTGCAGAACACGCCAAAATGGAGCGCGTTGCGTCTATCTTCTCCGCAGACGCGCTCGTCGCAGGCATGATGATCAAAGACAAGAACCAAGCTGAGGCGCTCTTGCAGCTTGGTCGTCTTACAGGTCTGACTTCGGCTGATCGGGGCGAGTACTCCGAGGCCTTTGGTTACGCACGCTGCATGCGTGTCGTTGCCATGTGCGACAACGGTGCCCTACACGAAGAAGACGTTGCAACGCTGAAGATGTGGGGCAACAAGTACGCGGAGCTTCTCACGCCATTTTTCGAGCACATGCACCGCCTGAACGGCCTCGACCACCGACTGGCAGACATCCGGATGAACAAGGCGCACCCACTGACTTATACCCATCCTGTTTTCTATCCCGATGAGCTGGAAGACGCAAAAGACACCGCCTCGCACTTCTATCGTGCGGTGGAGGATACATACATCACCAACATGCTCGCGGGAAAAATCCCGTCAGCGCTTGACTTCGAGACCAAGCCAGAACTACAGCCTACCGAGGACAGCATCCAGCACCAGCTCCGATCCATCTACGGCAGCGAGCGACCGTCCCGGGGGACTAGAGTCTCCGGTGGTGTTAGTTTCCTCATCGCCGACGCTGCAGACCCAGACAGTGTCCAAGAAGTAGACGTGGTTCATGCACCAGGTAACCTTCCGATGTACCCCGTCGTTACCAATGGCTGGTGGCAGCCCGACACTGGACCCCTAAGTACAGTGCCGCGTCGTCTCGCCAACGAATACCGCGACAAGAAACCTCTAGGAGGGCCGTTGGAGGTGTACTTCCCTTGGATCAAGACAATGCGCTGGAAGCATCATTCGGCTCCAGGCAAGCCTGTTTCAGCGAGCACATTGTCCGCGCGACGGTACGATTGTGTGCGTACCGACTTGACGCCCCCGTCTAGACGTCAACTTGACGACTCTGACATTGCGCGTCTGTTGGGCGACGAAGATCGCTGCTTCGAATATCTCTGAACTGTGACAAGTCTGAACCACCCCAGTGGTCTTGACTGTCTTGAATCTTGTGAACATTTGACTGATCGGTAAAAATGTTGAAGGGTTCTAGACCCAGCTGTGATTCAGCTGAACGATGCAACCTCGATCGAATAAAGGTCTTAGCCGCTCTTGTGGCATTGATTTTGAGTATCGATGGCTTTTGGTCCATGATTCCAAGTAAGGTCTTAGCTGCTCCTGCGGCGTTGACTTTTCGTCGAGTCTGATCATGCACTTAGCACCTCTCTCGAATGAAATGACCTAAAGGAAAGTCTGATCTGCTCCCGCGGCATGACTTGACCTCTGGTCTAATCTTTCGTTGCCAGCCAGCCCTTGACCATCCTTTAATCTGCGATGCGTCCGCGCGTCTTTGAGCAAGCTCGGTCTGCGGCCGCGGTGTCTCCGCGTGCTCGTAGACAGCAATAATTCAGCGATCTTAATGTTCTGTTTTCTGCTCTATGCGTGATGCCATGGTGTTGCACAATATCTAGCCGTTGCTGAAGCAGCTCGTTGCTCAACTTTAATATCAAGCTTCTTCCTCTTTCTGCATACTACAAACCTAGATCAAGCGGCTTATGCCTACCGCACCGCAAGTGAGCAATGAGTGAGTGCCACCAGCTGCTAGTTGTTAGCGTCTCATGACCTTTACTCACTTAGATGGACCGGTGTATTGTGATCAAGTAGCAATCCAGCCCAGTTTGCGTACCTCCAAAAGCTGGCAACGCCTCTTTTCATGACACTCACTTCCGCTTTTTCCGTCGACATATCGATGAGGCGTCTCAAGCGTTTCACCGTTTCCAAGCAAGGCACAACCAGAGTAAAAGTCAATGAACCCAGACGACTGCAGGTGTATCGAGATCGTCTCCAGAATTACATGCGCAATTCCACGTTCCGCGCTGACTGCAGCTGCCCGTCGTGCTCACCAAGAAGCTACTTCCACCATCCCACATCCTGCGTAATCGAGCATACGCCGATGGACTTGCGCAATCGGGTTAACCGCAGGTCAACGATGCTCGCCGAGTCAGACGGGTACCAAGAGCACCACCTAGCGCAAACCGCGATCCAGTTCTTCTCGCGGAGCTTCGATGACATGGATCGCCGGCAGATCCGCGCTCTGAGCAAGATACACGATCCACGAAAGCGTCAGCGTCTCCTGCGATCGCTTGAGGTAAAAGACTTGCTCACGACATTTAGCTCTCCCAACATCGAAACATTACTCATGACATTCGAAGACCTGTTCTTCTTCGGCGCGCTGCTGCCTATTGAATTCAATTGGACCCTCCGTTTCCCGACAAAGACGGCCTTGATCGTGACTTGATTGCGCGGACATACATCACTGAACACTGGGGCGGGGGACTCTAGCACCGCATTGAGATGCACCCGTGTAAATTGCCGCATAATGTTGCATCCAAGGCCGCGGACCACATAGGTACCATGCTGCACGAGATGATCCACTGCTTCCTTGACGAGCATGCGTGCCAGAGGTGTGCCACTCACGAGAAGTATCACGGCGACCACAGTCGTGCCTTTCAGCTAATTGCAAAGGCCATAGAAGAACAGGCTCTCAGACTGCTCGAAATGGACGTGAACGTTGGAAGGTTGGATAGTATACTGGGCGACATGGATGCATACAGAAAGTTGAAAGATAATTGGGGCTTGCCTCAGGGCGTGAGTGTGCACGATATGGAGATCTACGGTTTCCTCGAACCCAAGGTCATGAGGGAGGCTCGACTTGGACGTTGGCGTTCTGAGATGGAAGAAAGTGTGATTAGTACGGAGGCCTAGTGATCGTAGACCCGCGACCAGTCTTGGTGTGTCGAATGACATGTTGTGTAAATGGTTCTTGTGACGCCTGAGCGGATGGTTGATAGACTCGTGCAGTTGTGGATTGCCCTGAATAACGTTTCCTGTGTCGCCATGGTACGGAAAGTTGAATGACATGAGGATCAATGAAGGTTCCACGATCGTTACGACTTTCGAAACAGTCCATGACCCAATCATAGTCTTCGCTCCAAGAGTTCGCTGGTCGTCCTTCTAGACATACAAAATTTCGAATTTGTCTTTCCATGCTTGTTCGATGTCCTCCGCGACCAGCTACGAAATGTTTGAGAAAGCACCATCTTCGCTGAGACATTCCCTCTGAGACCGTCGAGACAATAAGCAGCAGCCGAGAACCGTATTCCGAGGATGTTCCAGACACTACGCATAAGATGGTAAGTGTGAAGGTGCTGTACCCTGCTGTGTTCTGCTATTCATCTCAATGGTATCTGTCCTGCACTCCACCAACCAATTGCTGTCCAGGACCGCCTCAGCCATGTTGTCGTGTCTCTTTCGAAAGCCTTCCCCACGATTCAAGCGGCAAGTGACAACCCATTCGACGGCAGCTGTCACCACTAAAGCACGGTCATCGCGGCTCGATGTACATGAACTGCCCCAAGTCGTAGCAGTCAATCAAGAAAGGTCCTCGAGGCGCGATCGGTCTCGGTCTTTCCGCAATTCCATGCTTTTTAGGTTCGGCTGTACATGCAACGAATGCCGACCAGACCTCTACTCCAACGAAACGCCTTCATGCCGTCTGGAGCACCAGAGAGCGCACCTTTCCATCGACGAAGACGGGGAGCCAATGGTCACAGGAACACCTCACAACAAGTTCGAAGCCCTTCACCTCGCAGACACAGCAATCGAAGCTTTCCGCCTCGGCCCCACGCGCATGAGAGACGTACAATTCGCCGCCTTGCAGACGTTCAGGCTGTACAGAAACGATCTGGTCAAACAACTGAGCCAGAAGGATTGCAGTTCGTTAGCGCCGCGCATGATGACAACCGTAATCAAGCATCTCGACCAGATCCTATTCCTAGGCGTGCGGTCGCCGAGGATAACTTTCTCGTGGGACGCGAACTACGTCGAAGATGCTACGAGCACGCATCTCGGGTACTGCAGCACACGGCTTGCCCACACAGGCCAGTATTACCACGACATCTTTCTGAACCCGACGATGGTGCTGCCGGGACTGGAGGGATCGCGTGCGGCGGCTCGTATTGGAACGCTGCTCCACGAGATGCTGCATGGCTTCCTATTTGCGCTGGGATGTGGAGAGTGTCGTACGGCTACGGAGAACATGGGCGTGCCGATTGAGGGACATGGGAGGGCGTGGCACCGCGTTGCCAAGGCGATTGAGATGGCTGCGCCTGGGCTTCTGGGGATACCGGGGATCGATCTTGGGCGATTCGAGACTCTCGTGCTGTGGCACGAAGATCCGAGGGCCAGGTGTCAGAGCAGACTCAAGGCTCAGTGCAATCCGAGCTGCCACGACATGCAGAGCTACGGCTTCGTCTAGCCTGCTCATTCGCACGTAGGCTTTTCAACTGTTGTTCCTCCTCTCAAACTCCTCCTCCCTCCCAGCCCCCATATAGACACCCCTCAAACTCGGCATGACCTTCTCCACATACTCGCTCATGCCCTTGAGCACCTTGTTCGGCGTGCGATGCTGATTCAGCGGCCTCTTGCTCACATCGCTCAAGCCCGGGTGCGGCACGCTCTTGGCTAGGTCTTCCTGCGCAACGCTCTTCATAGGGTGGAAGTGCTTCCAGTACGGCTGACGCTCCACGAAGTCTTGGTGCACGGCGCGCGAGCGGTCGACGATGATTTGGAACCATTTGGTGCGTGTGCGTGGGGCGGCGGGGGGTTGGAAGGGCATGGGCGGCTCTTTTCCGTCTTGTGCTGGTTTTGATGGTGTGGGGGTGGGGGAGGTTCGTGTGCTGAGGGTTGAGGGGCGCAGAATTTCGTCGATGCCTGTCTTGGGTGTTATGGGGTGGAGCGTCGATGTCGTGGTATCGGGCATTCGTTCGTCTTCGTCTTCGTCTTCGTCGTGCGACAGAGAGGCGAGGTCATCGGGGTGCGTGAGGACTTTTTCGAGGGCGAAGCGGATGGGGGATGCGTCGAGGGCCTTCTGGGCGGCGGCGGCGTCGCGGAAGATGGCAAGGGCGATGTTGTCGGCGGGGTTGTGGTACTCGTATCTCAGGTTCTTGAAGACGCTGATTTCGCCGAAGCGCTGCAGCACGCGGAAGATCTCGCGACTCTCGGACAGATTAGTGGGACGGGGCACGATCCGCAGGTGAATGGAGCGCGCAGGCAGCAGCTGCGTTGCGCTGCGTCGGGCGGCCATGGCGGCGTGCGATGTCGATGTCGATGTCGATATGCTGATGTCGAGATGTGAGGTGCAGAGTAGCACGTAGGTACAAAGCAGTGGGTCACGGCTAAATTTACCAGTGCACAGGAATGATCGACATGTCACTCCCGAAGGATCGTTGCTTGTGCGATGACGATGATGGTGTTGTGTAATGTATCACGCTGTGACATTGTTGACTATACAGTAATAATAATATGTTTGCGAGCGTTGAAGCTGCGCGGTCCGAAAACGCCAGGCTCAACCCTCGGGGAGCATATCCAAGTCTGTACCCTTTTGAACGCCGTGAACCTCGTCTATCATAGAAACCAAAGAACCAATTGGTATCACAACCCTGCAAACCCCAAACGCCGTCGCTATGCTGCAAAACAAATCGTCCAAAGACGTCAATTAAGATGCCCGCCTCTTCTCGATCCTGTGGCCGGTCCGCCTGCGCATGCGCACTGGTCGGGGAACGCGTACGCAACTTTCGCGGATCGAGTCGGCGCGATACTGAGGCATGCCCATCAGGGCCTCGGCGCCTTGACTAGGCGCGTCGTACTCCATGTCGATGCCCTCGTCACCTGTGGAAGACGCCGCTGATGACGACGAGGCTGTCGAGGTAGACGATGAGCGCGACATGACGTCCGCGATGGTGCACTGCTCTTCCACCTCGATCATCTGGACTAGCCGCGCAATGTCGCGCACGTGCGACGAGCTGCACTGCATGCGCGAGCTCGACTGGCGCTGCATCCGGAGTAGTGAAGCCGAGACGCGAGAATACGTCGGTCGCGGTGCGTACTGCACTGGCCAAGTACGCTCGGTGTCGATCAACGGTGACGGCAGGCTTGAGCAGCCGTCGTGGACTGCTGTGTCGATGCGCAGACTTTGCTGGTTGAGCTTCGAAGCCAAGTCCCCTACTGTGCAGGGCGGGGTTGTTGGGCGTGTGAGGTAGTGTTGCCGTGTCTCGGGTTGGGACGTTGGAGAGACGTTCATCGCAGCGCGGTCGGCCTCGTACGCGGACATGGACGCCGGCGACGCCTGGTCAAAGGAGAAGTCGCGGAACATTTTGTGGCGGTTGTGCGGCACTGCTCGATATCGATATCAATCTCGGTGGGTGTTGATTGTCGATGTCGATGTTAAAGACGGGCAGCGACGTGGGTCAAGGTACACCCAACTTGCGTGCAAGCGGCCCCCAGTGTTAAAGGGCAAGTCGAGCCAAGGCGCGGGCGCAGAACCGCGGACATGGTTGGCAGAGCCCACGCTGAAAGCGGCAAAGATGTTCGCGGGTGGCGCTCACCAAATGCTGCGACCGCGCCGTCACTGCACGAGCACGAGCTCGAGAGGGGCCCAATGGCGGCGAGTTCGCTGCTCCTGGCCCTCATCTCCCTAGGGCCCATCATGCCATCGATTCAAGAAAGACAGGAGGTAATTCCAGAGGCGTCACCTGCACTCCATGCTGCCCACTGCCCCGGGAACACGAGTATTCCCGGCAAATGTGCAGGCTGAAGGCCAGCTGGGACTCGATTACCACCCTTGTCCAACGGTTCGGAGGTAACATTCCAGAAGGCTGAAATCACAGGGGTCGAAAGCAGCATGCACAGCCGGAAGGATTCTGCTTCGCTTCGCTTCGTCAGAGCTGACAATCTGGAGAGACGCTCCACTTGCGTGCACTTGCTCATGATCCGCACAGGACACGCTGACCGTCTCCCCAATTATTCTGCCCTGGACTTTTGCCTCGGGCACTTCCACGCCAGGCACAAGGGAGATCGCCCCCCACGTGCTAGACATGCTGCTCCAGGGCTGCTGGTTCTGATGCGGCGCTTTCCAACCAGTCTGCAATCGAGGCTATCGCTATTCCCACCTCTCAGATGCCACCGCTGAGATTAGCACTGCCCGGCATGTTCCAGATCGGCAGACTTCGACTCTTGGTGGTGCAACGATCGACGCAACTCTGTTCTGTGGGTGTCTGTCCAAGATGCCTCATGCCTGCAAGAAGGCAACTTCCATCTTCGTCCTTCACTAGTCCTTCATCTCGCAAGCCAGTCCATGACTTCATAGGACGAAGCGGTTGCTTTTTTGCGCCGCCGCAGAGGCTCGGGTCACATCCGCCTCCCTCTTGCATGGCGCTACATTCTGGGGCTCCTTTTTCTCCACCGGAACGCCTGTTGGCCCCACGATCAGTTGCAGGCATCTCTGGCTGACTCCTGCATGGACGCCACAGTTTGAGCCACCCCGCCTACACATCCTATTGGCAGACATGCCGCCTACTACCGAACACGAGACCTCTCGGAGGCTTCCATCGGAAACACCGTGTTTCTCGAGTGCCAACGAACAGCAGTCCACCGTTGCATGTCGACAGCCAACATGTCGCTGTGTCCGACTTGCAGCAGAATTAGCGTACCGAACCTCACTCGTGAGCTAGACAACCCGCCAGCCTGGATGCCAGGAGTCGGTCGCGAATCCCACGAGCCGAGAGGCATGGTGCACCACCATGACGCACGGCAACTCATAGCTTCAGCTTCCGCCGGGTGCCCTTTCTGTATCTTGATTATCGAAGCAGTACTACAGTACAACAACTTTACATATATTGCTACTGATATTTGTGATTCTCCCATAGGCAAAAGCAAAGAAGATCCGCATGAGCTCGATGTCACTTACAACCTAGCGCCGGAGCCCATCTACCTGCAGACCAACTACGACCCTATCAAACCAAGCTTTCCAGAAGACGGCATCCCCGGTAGTTGGCATATTAGGGGGGTGAAGGTATTTCTACCTGCCACAAATGGAGGACTACTTGGACGGATCAGGCTGTACGCAGAAAGAGGTGACTTACACCGGCAATTTCACCATCCGGCTCAGCTGAATACCCAACAGAAAGCCCTGCCGGCTTGAGCTGCGATATCATCGGTCGACCTCCGCTGCCCTCGTCGGATTCGGCGCAAGCCTTTGATCTGATCGAACGATGGATGAGCGCCTGCTTAACCAAGCATCAGGCATGTCGAGAATCGTTAGCTGGGACTACCGTTGACGAAATCCCGCCGCCTGTCTTACCCACGCGTGTTATACATGTTGGCCAGCTCGATCAGGCACCTTCACCGCGCCTACTAGAGACGCATGGTCGGAGAGGCCACTATGTTGCATTGTCGCACTGCTGGGGTCCTGCAGCTCACAGGCCTCTGATGACGGTGAAATCCAATTTGGCTGAACACATCACAGGCATTCCCTGGGTCAACTTACCCCAACTGTACCAGGACGCCATTACCGTAACACATCGCCTTGGCATTGCGAGCGTCTGGATCGATAGTCTCTGTATCCTGCAGGATTCACACATAGACTGGCTCAGCGAATCGCAACGCATGGGCGACGTGTACCAACATGCGCGCCTCACCATCGCTGCATCCCACGCAGCCGACTCAAGTCAATCTCTCTTCTTCCCACATGAGGCACCTCCACGAATCGTGGAGCTCCCACACGTGACTCCTTCCCTTTCTTCTCAACACGCCAGCAACATTTTCGCCAGCGTCCTCCCTCATAACTACGACTCCATATCCCCCGAATCCAGCCCCCTCGCCACCCGCGCCTGGGCAACCCAGGAATGGCTCCTCTCGCGTCGCATGCTCTTCTACACCGCCGGCAGCCTCATCTGGTCCTGTAAAACCACCACGCAGCGTGAAACCGGTGCGAGCTTTCACTCAACGGCCCGCAACGCGCGCTGGAAGAATCTCGTGGAAAAGTACTCTGCTCGCAAGCTTACGCAGCAGACTGATCGTCTCATCGCACTCGAGGGTATCAGAAGTGAAATAGCAAAGACACGACCGAATGATGTGTATTGTTGCGGTTTGTGGAAGAACAGTATGCCTGATCAATTGCTATGGTCGTGCTTGGAAACTGCAGAGCGAGAGAAATGTGAGCTGGAAGTGCCGAGTTGGAGTTGGGCGAGTACGAGGAGCAGTGTGCGATATCTCGAACAATTTGGCGCGAAGAACGCGTGCCAACGCATCACCCTTTTTGCGTCTTCGCAAACACTCATCATCAAATCACAGATCCGGCAGATAAAACGCATGTTACCGTACAGCCACCTTGATTCCCATAGTGCGTTCCTGGTCGCAGCTAGACCGTATCCGCCGCACATGACGCCCACGGAGATGATGTTCTTCCCAACTGATGATGAGATGGAGAGGGGAAGTAGTTGGTGTGTTTTAGACGAGGGAAAGGTGCCGGAGGGTGCCGTGTGGTGCTTGAGGTTGATGAGTAGTGTGGTGAAGAATCCGAGACAAGGGGTAAAGAAGATGGTCAAGGAGTGGGTGTTGATACTGACAAAGGTAGAACAGCCAGAAGGGTATGTGAGAGTCGGGGTGGGCAGTATCGAACGGCAAGACAAAAGTTGGTTTGGTGGTGTTACGGTGAGCGACATTGTGCTGCAATAGCAACGGATGCGCGGGTCCCAACAAAGGCGAGCCTTGCGCTGCGGTATGTGGTAGGGCGCTCTTCTTTCGTCCTCGGATGCCAGCTCAGTCATGCCTTGTTAGGTGA
>Ga0265780_10007084_pt1 | contig 13814 bp, 10 predicted proteins | sample P1T30metagenome_FD_192432 | JGI IMG/M metagenome (GOLD analysis project Ga0265780, IMG submission 192432) | Plant litter microbial communities from East Loma Ridge, Irvine, California - P1 T30 | ecosystem: Environmental > Terrestrial > Plant litter > Unclassified | place: USA: California... | reverse complement strand
GCTGCCGCGCTCGTCGCGCCGGGCCAGTCCTTCACGGTCGACTCGGCCGTCACCGCGGCCACCGCCTCGCGCGACGCCTACGAGATCACGCAGTACGTGCCCCCGGCACCCGTCGTGACCGAGACGCCCGAGCCCGAGCCGACCGCCACGAAGGGCGCCGCGGCGAAGGCTGCTCCGAAGAGCAGCGCTGCCCCCGTGGCCGGCACGCCCGACCCGGGCAGCGCCAAGGCCGTCGCGGCCGAGATCGTGGCGCAGCGCGGGTGGGGTGCGAGCGAGTACGACTGCCTCGTCTCGCTGTGGCAGAAGGAGTCGGGCTGGAACACCTTCGCCGCGAACCGCAGCAGCGGTGCGTACGGAATCCCGCAGGCGCTCCCCGGCAGCAAGATGGCCAGCGCCGGCGCCGACTGGCAGACCAACCCGGCCACGCAGATCACCTGGGGGCTCGGCTACATCTCGGGGCGCTACGGCACCCCCTGCGGGGCGTGGGCCCACTCCCAGGCCAAGAACTGGTACTGAGCCTCCCGGCGACAGGAGTCGCGACCCGGCCCCGGTCGCTACGCTGGACGGCATGCCCCGCAGCAACCGGCCCCGTCGCCCCCGTGGCGCGCAGTCGGCCGAGCCGGAGCGCGACCTCGCGCAGGCCGTCCTCGGCGGGCGCCGCACCGAGCGGCGCGGCGGCAGGGACTTCACGGTCCAGCCGGTGAGCGCGGCCGCTGCCGTCAAGGAGTACTCGTGCCCGGGGTGCAGCCTCGTCATCGCGCCCGGCACGGCGCACGTCGTCGTCTGGCGGGCCGACGGCCTCCTCGGCGACGCCGCCGACCTCGCGGCCAGGCGACACTGGCACGCCCACTGCTGGAGGATCGCGTGACCGACACCGAGCCCGTCGAGATCAGGGGCGGCGTCCTGCTGCCCGCCGACCGGAGGGACGTCGAGCTGCGCACGAGCGACGGCCTCACGCTCGTCGGCGAGCTGAGCCTGCCGCTCGACCGTGACCCGGTGGCCACGATCGTCGCCCTGCACCCCCTGCCCACCGCCGGCGGCTTCATGGACAGCCACGTCGTCCGCAAGATGGCCGCGCGCCTCCCGGCCCTCGCGGGCGTCGCCGTCCTCCGCTTCAACTTCCGGGGCGTCTCCTCGCCCCGCGGCACCTCCGAGGGCAGCTTCGGCGAGGGCGTCGCCGAGGCGGCCGACCTCGAGGCGGCGCTGCGGCTCGTCGCCGACGAGGGGCTGCCGACCCCCTGGCTCGTGGGCTGGTCGTTCGGCACCGAGGTCGCCCTCAAGCACGGCCTGGGGCACGACCTCGCCGGCGTGGTCCTCCTGTCGCCGCCGCTGCACCGCACGACGGACGCCGAGCTCGCCCGATGGGCGGGCAGCGGCGTCCCGCTCACGGCCCTCGTGCCCGAGCTGGACGACTACCTGCGCCCCGACGAGGCCCGCCGGCGCTTCGCCCTCGTGCCCGAGGTCGACCTCGTGGCCGTCGAGGGCGCCAAGCACCTCTGGGTGGGAGAGAAGCAGACCACCCGGGTGCTCGCCGAGATCGTGCAGCGCGTGGCGCCGGAGGCGCTCCCGCTGCCGACCACGTGGCCCGCACCGGGCGCTCCCGCCTGACCCGCGACTCCTGCGCTGCCGCAGCCCGGACGACGAGCGGCGACGGCGACCTCAGCGGGTGTTCTGCCGGGGGACGACGACCTCGCGGAGGACGATGAGCACCGAGGCCGCGACGGGGATGGCGACGAGGGCGCCCAGCACGCCGAGCAGGGTGCCGCCGACGAGGGCGGCGATGACGACGAGCACGCCGGGCACCTCGACGGCCCGGGCCATGATGCGGGGGCTGAGCACGTAGGCCTCGACCTGCATGTAGACGAGGTACCAGATGGCCGCGGTGATCCACGTGGCGGGCGAGCCCGGGAGCAGGGCGACCTGCGCGAGCACGATGACGGCCGAGCCGCTGATGGTTCCGACCAGGGGCACGAGCGAGCCGAGGAACGCCACGAACGCGAAGACGACGGGCAGCTCGGCGCCGATGATCGTGAGGAACACGAAGCTCAGCACGCCGTTGACCGTCGCGAGCGTGAACTGGCCGGCGACCCAGCGGCCGACCGACTCGGTGATCTGCTCCGAGATGTCGACGAACCTGGCGCGGCGGGAGAGCGGGACGAAACGGTAGAGGCTGCGCTTGACGGAGCCGAGCGACGACGTGAAGTAGATGGTGAGGATGATCACGACGATCGTGCCGAAGACGCCGTTGCCCACCGCGACGCCCACCGCCAGCACGCCCCCGCCGATGGTCGCCACGTTCTGCGGGTCGGTGAGGAACGTCAGCAGCTGGTCGAAGGTGGCCTGGACGTCGAAGAACTCCTCGGGCACGAGCGCCTGCAGGTTGTCGACGAACTGCTGCGTCGTGACGCTCTGCAGGTACTCGACGAGGCTCGTGACGAGCACCGTGATCTGCTGCACCAGGACGGGGACGATCGCGAAGACGATGCCCACGAAGGCGCCCATCGCCACGAGCAGCACGATGACGATCGCCAGGGCGCGGGGGACGCGGCGCTTCTCGAGCCAGGACACGACAGGGTCGAGCCCGAGCGCGATGAACAGCGACGCCCCGACGTAGGTGAGGATCGTGGAGAGCTGCCCGACGGCGCCGCCGATGAGCAGCGCGGTGAGCACCCCCAGCCCGGCCAGGAGGCCGAGCCGGAAGGGGTCCTTGATCTTCACGCGGGAGGGCTCCTGTCGACGGTCACGGGCACGCCCGACCGGACGGCGCCTCGTGCTGTCTACTCTGGCGCAGCCTCGCCCGTCGTGCCGAGCATGCCGCGCAGGTTCTCGAAGTACGCCGCGATGCCGTCACGCTCCCGGCGGAGGGCCGCCAGGCGCTCCTCGGCGTCGCGGGTGAGCGCGTCGGCCTCCGCACGGGAGTCGCGCAGCAGCGCCGCTGCCCGGGCCTCGGCCTGCTCGGTGACGGTGCGCGCGTGCTCGTCGGCCTCGGCCCGCGTGCGCCGGGCCTGCTCGTGGCTCGTGGCCGCGAGCTCGTCGGTCTCGGCGCGGATCTCGGCGGCACGGCTCGTCGCGTCGGCGAGCTCGGCCCGCGCCACGTCGAGGTGGCCCTGGATGTCGGCGACGGCGTCGTGGTGGCGCTGCAGGAGCTCCTGCTCGGCCTCGTCGCGCCAGGCGACGAGCTCGAGCTCCACGTCGGTCCTGGCCTGGGCGAGCTCCGCCTCCAGCTCGTCGGTGGCCCGGGCGCGCTCGGCCTCGAGCTCGGACCGGGCGGCCTCGTCCTGGGCGGCGATCCGCGACTCCTGGGCGGCCTGCTCGTCGGCGAGACGGGCGCGGACCGAGGCGGTCTCGCTCGCCAGCTCGGCGCGCACGCGCTCGGCCTCGCCCGTCAGCTCGGCCCGCTGCTGCTCGGCCTCGCGGTCGAGCCGCTCGGCGTGCTCGGCGACCTCGCGCGCCAGGCGCTCGTGGGTCTCGGCGGCCTGGCGCTCGAGCGCCTCGTGCACGCCGGTCGACTCGCGCTCGAGGTCCGCGGCCTGCCGCTCGACGTCCGCGTCGAGCTGCTGCCGCACGCGCTCGGACTCGCGGCGCAGCTCGGCGGCCTCGTCGCGGGCCTCGGCCAGCTCGCGCTCCACCTCGGCGCGGCGCTCGGCGCTCTCGCGCTCGACCTCGGCGCGGAGGGCGGCGGCCTCGCGTCGGGCGGTGGCGACGTTCTCGGCGGCCTCGGTGGCGGCCCTGCCCCGCTCGGCGGCGGAGTCGCGGTGCGCGGCCTGCAGCACGAGGTCGGCCTCGGAGCGGGCCCGGGCCAGGAGGCGGTCGGCCTCGCCGGTCGACCCCTCGAGCTCCGCGGCGGCACGGCCCCGAGCGTCGTCGAGCAGGGCGGCGGCGCGCTCGGTCGCGTCGGCGACGAGCTGCTGCGCCTCGGCCCGGGACTCGTGGCGCAGGCGCTCCGCGTCGACGTCGGCCTGGCCGACGAGGCGGGTGGCCTGCTCCTCGGCGATGCGGAGGGTCTGCTCGAGGCGGGTGCCGAGGCCGGAGTACGTGGGGGAGCCGGTCTCGTCGAGCTCGGACTGCAGCTCGTCGACGCGGGCCTGCAGGTGCGACACCTCGGCCGCGACCTGGGCCCGCGACGCGTTGGAGGCGATGAGCTCGCGCCGCAGGTCGCCCAGGGCACGGTCCACCTCCTCCTTGCGGTAGCCCCGCAGCTCGGTGCCGAACTCGTTCTCGTCAGCTGCCACCGTGTCGTCTCCTCTGGGTCCTCGTCCGGCGCGCGGTCGTGCTCGCGCCCGGATCGCCGATGCTACCCGGCGCCCTCGGCCCGGAGCTGCGGGGGCACGGCACGGCGGGCCCGGTCGCAGGAGGCGCGACGACGCCCGGCACGCTGTGGACGGCTCCCAGGGTCGGCGGCTACGCTGAGCCGTCTTTGTCACTGCTGCCGCGCCCTGTCCTGCGACCGGGCCCGTGCGAGCCCGGGCCCCCGGTGCTCCGGCCCGACCGGGGGGCGGCACGGAGGGAGAGCTACGTGCGTTTCATCATCGCGGCGGTCGTCGTCGTGCTCGCGGCCGTGACGGTCGGGCTGGGCGTCGCCCAGCGGACCGTCCTCGCGCCCCCGTCGTCGGTGACCTCCGAGGTCACCACCTCGGGCGCGCCGGTCACGATCGTGCCCGCGTCGGCCCTGCAGGGCCACGACGGCCGGCAGACGGTGCGGATCACCGGCGGTGACGAGGCCTTCGCGGCCTACGCTCGGACGACCGACGTCGAGGCGTGGGTGGGCGACGCCCGGCACGACGTCGTGAGCTGGGACGACGAGGCCGGCGAGCTGGCCTCCCGCACGGTCACCGGCACGGAGGACTCCGTCCCCGATCCCGCGGGCTCCGACCTCTGGTACCGCGAGTACGAGGGCTCCGACCTCGCCTTCACGATCGACGTGCCCGACGACGTCTCGCTGGTCGTGGCCTCGGACGGCACGGCCGCCGCGCCGGACGAGATCAGTGTCACCTGGCCGCTCTCCACCGCGACGCCGGCCGCCGGGCCCCTCATCGCGGGCGGGCTCGTGCTGCTGGCGATCGGCCTCGGCCTCTACGTGTGGGCGCTGCGCCACCACCGCCGCCTGCGCGGCCCGCGCCGTCGAGGGGGAGACGGGGGCCGCCCGGTGCGCGCGTCGCGCCGTTCCAGCCGCAAGGCGCTGCAGGCCGCCGGTCCGGGCCGCGTGCCCGGCCAGGGCGGTGGCCGGCGCTCGCGCCTCGCCGTCGTGCCGGTCGTCCTCGTCGGCGCCCTCGCGCTGTCCGGCTGCTCGGCGGACTACTGGCCGAGCGGTGCCTCCGAGCCGGCGTCCACCCCGACCCCGAGCACGACGACGGCCCCGCCCGAGGCGGACGAGATCCAGCCCCCGGTGCTCACGGCGAAGCAGGCCGAGCGCGTCGTCGGGCGCATCGCCGCGACCGCGGCCGAGGCCGACGCCGCCCTCGACGCGACGGCCGCCGGCACCCGCTTCACGGGCCCGGCGCTCGAGCAGCGCACGGCCGCGTACGCTCTCCGCACCAAGGACCCGGCGATCGCCGGACCGCCCGCGATCCCCGCCGGCGACGTGACCCTGACCCTCCCGCAGCAGGCCGACACGTGGCCGCGCACGGCCTTCGTCGTGGTGCAGGGCGACGACGCCGCGGTGGCGCCCGTCGCGCTGACCCTGCTGCAGGAGGACGCGAGGGAGCCCTACAAGGTGCTCTACCTCACGAGCCTCGAGGCGCAGGCCACCCTCCCGACCGTCGCCCCGGCGGTCGTCGGTGCCGCCCGGCTGGCGCCCGACGTCAAGCTGCTCAAGGTGCAGCCGGACCAGATCGCGGCCGACTACGCGGACATCCTGCGCAACGGCGACGAGAGCGAGTTCGCGGCCCTGTTCCAGTCCGAGGGCGACACCCTGCGCGAGAAGATCGGCAAGCCCTACAAGGACGCCAAGCGCGCCGCCCTGCCGACCACGGCCACCATCGACTACGCCTCGAACGTCGCCGACAGCCCCGCGGTCGCGCTCGCCACCAACGACGCCGGTGCGATCGTGTCGGTGGCGCTCGAGGAGGTCGAGACGGTCAAGCCGGCCGCCGCCGGCGCCGAGGTCAACCCCGCCGGACAGGTCAAGACCCTGCTCGGCATCGAGAAGTCCACGAAGGGCGTCGAGGCCACCTACGGCGTCCAGCTGCTCTTCTCCGTCCCGCCCGTGGGCAGCGACGACGGCGTCGTCCTGCTCGGCTTCAGCCAGTCACTCGTCTCAGCCAAGGAGCTGCCGTGAGCAACGTCCCACCCCTTCCCGCCGGCCTGCGCGGCGCCGTCGACCTCTCGTCGCTGGTGCAGCGCTCGTCGCAGCCCGCCCACCAGCACGCCCCCGCACCGGCAGGAGGCGCACCCGGCCCGGGCGCGCCCGCGCCCGGTGCTCCCGGCCCGGCCGACGCCTCCGGCGCCCCCGCCACCGTGCAGGTGCCCTCGCTCGTGCTCGACGCGACCGACGCGACGTTCTCGCAGGTGCTCGAGCTGAGCAACGTCGTGCCGATCGTCGTCGACCTCTGGGCCGAGTGGTGCGGGCCGTGCAAGCAGCTGTCCCCGGTGCTCGAGAAGCTCACCGAGGAGCTCGGCGGACGCCTGCTGCTCGTCAAGGTCGACGTCGACGCCAACCCGCAGCTCACGCAGGCTTTCCAGGCGCAGTCGATCCCGACCGTCGCCGCGGTCGTCGGCGGGCGCCCGGTGTCGCTCTTCGTCGGCGCGCTGCCCGAGGCGCAGGTGCGAGACGTGTTCGACCAGGTGCTCGAGCTCGCGGCGCAGAACGGCGTCACGGGCACCGTCACGGTGGCCGGAGCCGTCGAGGGGGAGGAGGCCGCGGAGCCCGCGCCCGAGCCCCTGCCGCCGCACCACCAGGACGCCTACGACGCCATCGACCGCGGCGACTACGCGGCCGCCCAGGCCGCCTACCGGACCGCCATCGCGCAGGACCCGCGCGACCAGCTGGCCGTGGCGGGCCTCGCCCAGGTGTCGCTCCTGGCCCGCCTCGAGGGCGCGACCATCGCCGACCTGCGCACGGCGGCGGCCGACTCCCAGGGCGACGCGGCCGCGCAGCTGGCCGTCGCCGACCTCGACGTCAGCGGGGGGCACGTCGACGACGCGTTCGATCGCCTGCTCACGCTCTTCCCGCAGCTCGACGCCGCGGGCAAGGACGCCGTCCGCACGCGACTGCTCGAGTACTTCGAGATCGTCGGGACCGACGACCCGCGGGTCGTCGCCGCTCGTCGCCGCCTCACGATGCTGCTGTACTGACCCCGGCTGCTGTGCCTGCCCGGTGCGACCCGGCAGCACGACGAAGGGCGCCCCTCCGGCCGGAGGGGCGCCCTTCGTCGTGCGGGTGACGGGTCAGCGCTCGAGCTCGAGCCAGACCACTCCGAGCGGCGGCAGCTGCACGTCGGCCGAGGCGGGGCGCCCGGCCCACGGCTCGTCGGACGCGGTGACCGCGCCGCCGTTGCCCACGCCCGACCCGCCGTACTCGCCGGAGTCGGTGTTGAGGACCTCGCGCCAGGTGCCCGCCTCGGGGAGGCCGAAGCGCATCGTCACCGGGTGCCCGGAGAAGTTGGCGAGCACCGCGAGGCGGCCGCCCTCGTCGGACTTGCGCAGGAAGGCCACGACGCTCTGCTCGGCCGCCCCGCCGTCGATCCACTCGAAGCCGGCCGTGTCGAAGTCGTGCTGCCACAGGGCGGGCTGACGGCGGTAGACGGCGTTGAGCTCCTGGACGAGGCCGAACAGCTGCTGGTGCTCCGGGCGGTCGAGGGCCGACCAGTCGAGGCCGTTCTCCTCGCTCCACTCGGTGGGCTGGCCGTACTCGGAGCCCATGAAGAGCAGCTGCTTGCCGGGGTGGCCCCACATGTACGCGAGGTAGGCGCGGAGGTTCGCGCGCTGCTGCCAGTCGTCGCCGGGCATCTTCGTGAAGAGCGAGCCCTTGCCGTAGACGACCTCGTCGTGGCTGATCGGCAGGACGAAGTTCTCGCTGAACGCGTAGTGGAACGAGAACGTGATCTCGCCGTGGTGGTAGCCGCGGTAGATCGGGTCCTTCTCGACGTAGTCGAGGGTGTCGTGCATCCAGCCCATGTTCCACTTCAGGCCGAAGCCGAGGCCGCCCTCGCTGGTGGGGCGCGTGACGCCCGGCCAGCTCGTGCTCTCCTCGGCGATCATGACGATCCCCGGGTTGCGGCGGTACGCGGTGGCGTTGGTCTCCTGCAGGAACGAGATCGCCTCGAGCGCCTCGCGGCCGCCGTACTGGTTGGGCAGCCACTCCCCGTCGTCCCGGCTGTAGTCGAGGTAGAGCATCGAGGCCACCGCGTCGACGCGCAGGCCGTCGATGTGGAACTCCTCGAGCCAGAACAGCGCGTTGGCCACGAGGAAGTTGCGCACCTGCGAGTCGCCGAAGTTCGGGACGAGCGTGCCCCAGTCGGGCTGCTCGCCACGGCGCGGGTCGGGGTGCTCGTAGACGGCACGACCGTCGAACTTTCCGAGCGCCCACTCGTCCTTGGGGAAGTGGCCGGGCACCCAGTCCATGATGACGCCGATGCCGGCCTGGTGCAGCCGGTCGATGAGGTGGCGCAGGTCGTCGGGGCTGCCGAACCGGCTCGACGCCGCGTAGTAGCCGGTGACCTGGTAGCCCCACGAGCCGCCGAAGGGGTGCTCGGCGAGCGGCATGAACTCCACGTGCGTGAAGCCGAGGGCGGTGACGTACTCGACGAGCGGGTCGGCCAGCTCGCGGTAGCCGAGCCCGGGGCGCCAGGAGCCGACGTGCAGCTCGTAGATGCTCATCGGGCCCTGGTGCACGTCGGTCTCGGCGCGACGGGCCATCCAGGCGTCGTCGGCCCAGTCGTGGGCGGCCTTCGTGATGACCGTGGCCGTCGCGGGGGCGACCTCGGCGCGGCGCGCCATGGGGTCGGCACGCTCCACCCAGGCGTCGTCGGGGGTGAGGATCTCGTACTTGTAGGCCCCGGCGTCGACGCCGGGCACGAAGAGCTCCCAGACGCCGTTGCCGTCGAGCTTGCGCATCGCGTGCCGCGAGCCGTCCCAGCCGTTGAGGTCGCCCGTGACGCGCACCGCGTGGGCGTGCGGGGCCCAGACGGCGAACGACGTGCCGCGCACGCCCTCGTGCTCGCGCACGTGGGAGCCGAGCATCTTCCAGAGCTGCTCGTGCCGGCCCTCGCCGAAGAGGTACAGGTCGAGCTCGCTCACGGTGGGCCCGAAGCGGTAGGGGTCGTCGGAGGACCAGGGCGCGCCTCCTGCGTACGTCGCCTCGATCTCGTAGGCGCCCAGGGCGCCCGAGGTCGTGCCCTGCCAGAGGCCGTCGACGACGTGCTCGAGCACGACGCGGGTGCCGGAGTCGTCGGTCACCGTCACGCCCTCGGCCAGCGGCCGCACGACGCGCACCGTGGTGCCGCCCTCGTGCGGGTGCGGGCCGAGCAGGCGGTGCGGGTGCCCGTGCCTGCCGGCGGCGGCGGCGCGCGCCTCGTGCTCGTCGAGCGGGGGAGCCGTGGGTGCCTCGGGGGCGACGGCGGCGACCGGGACGTCGGGGGGCGTCGGGTCGGAGGGGCGACGGGTGTCGGGTTCAGTCACGGGGTGCTCCTACGGGGCGCGGTCGAGGTCGACGGAGAGGATGTGCACGGGCTCGACGAAGGAGTCCAGGCGGACGTACGCGTCGTCGCCCCAGGTCCAGGACTGCCCGGTCACCAGGTCGCGCACCGTGTAGGTGCCGCCCGGGCGGAGGCCGAACTTGGTGACGTCGAGGTGCACCATCGTCTCGCGCGCCGAGTGCGGGTCGACGTTGGCGACGACGATGATGCCGTCGGCCCGGCCGCTGCGCGTGTGCGCCCGGCCGAGGTACTTCGAGTACACGAGGATCGCGTCGTCGTCGCTCGAGTGCACGTCGAGGTTGCGCAGCTGCCGCAGGGCCGGGTGGCTCGCCCGGATGCGGTTGAGCAGGGTGAGGTACGGCGCGAGGGACGCCCCGGCCTCCTCGGCGGCGGCCCAGCCGCGCGGCTTGAACTCGTACTTCTCGTTGTCGATGTTCTCCTCGGACCCGGGCCGGGCGACGTCCTCGATCAGCTCGTAGCCCGAGTAGACGCCCCAGGTGGGGCTGGCCGTGGCGGCGATCGCCGCACGCACCTTGTAGCCCGCCCGGCCGCCGTGCTGCAGGTAGGGGGTGAGGATGTCGTGGGTGTTGGCGAAGAGGTTCGGGCGGTACCAGGGGCTGGTCTCGTGCGAGAGCTCCTCGAGGTACTCCTCGAGCTCCCACTTCTCGTTGCGCCAGGTGAAGTACGTGTACGACTGGTGGAACCCGACCTGCGCGAGCGCCTGCATCATGGCGGGCTTCGTGAAGGCCTCCGCGAGGAAGACCACCTCGGGGTGCACGTCGCGGACCTCGGCGAGCAGCCACTCCCAGAACATGACGGGCTTGGTGTGCGGGTTGTCGACGCGGAAGATCGTCACGCCCTGGTCGATCCAGAAGAGGACGATGCGGAGGATCTCGCGGCTGAGGCCCTCGTAGTCGTTGTCGAAGTCGAGCGGGTAGATGTCCTGGTACTTCTTGGGCGGGTTCTCGGCGTACGCGATCGTGCCGTCGGGCAGCTGCGTGAACCACTCGGGGTGCTCGGTCACCCAGGGGTGGTCGGGCGAGCACTGCAGCGCGAGGTCGAGGGCGAGCTCGAGGCCGGAGTTCTTCGCCGTCTCGACGAACCAACGGAAGTCGGCGATCGTGCCGAGGTCGGGGTGCACCGCGTCGTGCCCGCCGTCGGCCGAGCCGATGGCGTAGGGCGACCCGGGGTCGTCGGGCCCGGCCTCGAGGGTGTTGTTGGGGCCCTTGCGGAACGTGCGGCCGATGGGGTGCACCGGCGGGATGTAGACGACGTCGAAGCCCATGCGGGCGATGGCGGGGAGGCGGCGGGCGGCGGTGTGGAAGGTGCCGCTGCGCCAGGAGCCGTCGGGCTGCTTCTTCGCGCCCTCGCTGCGGGGGAAGAACTCGTACCAGCTGCCGACGGCGGCGCGGGTGCGCTCGACGCGGAGCTGCTCGGGCGCGCTGCGGGTGACCAGGCTGGCCAGCGGCTGCTGCTCGAAGACGGCGGCGAGGCGCGGGTCGGTGGCGACCCGGAGGCGCGCGGCGGGGGAGAGGCCCGTGTTGACGAGCGCCTTGGCGGCGTCGCGCACGAGCGTGGTCTGCGGGTAGTCGTCGACCGCGTCGGCCAGGAGGAGGCTGCCGACCTGGAAGGTCACCTCGACGTCGATCTCGGCGGGCACCTTGATCTCGGCGACGTGCAGCCACGTGGCCCAGTCGTCCCGCCAGCCCTCGACCGCCCAGGTGTGCAGGCCCTCGGCCTCGACCTGGACCTCGACGGTCCACCGGTCCGTGCCGGGCACGCCGGCCGTCATGCGGTGCCGGGCCTCGACGCCGTCGGGGCCCGCGAGCACGAGGGTCGCGCCGATGAGGTCGTGCCCCTCCTTGAAGACGGTCGCCCCGAAGGGCACCACCTCGCCGACGAAGGCCTTCGTCGGGAACGCACGGTCGGGGGTCGCTGGGGTCAGGCCGGTGACGGGGATCCGTCCCACCTTCGGTTCGTCATGAGTCGCCACGGGGGCGACGCTACCCGGTCGGCCCGGAGGGGGTGCGACTCCGGCCGGAGGCCCCCCGGCCCTCGCGGCGGGGCGGGGCAGGAGGGGGACCGGTCGGGGTACAGGACGGGGTACAGAAGCTGTCCTCCTAGCCGCCGACAGAACGACAGGTGGCGTTTTGTCCCCCCAACTGGGTGCATGCGAACGCATATTGACCGTGTCAGCACTTTGGGGGACCGCTAGCGTCGTCATGAGAACGAAGGCCAGCCCGCCGCGGGACCCGACCGCGAGCCCGGCGCCTGCAGCACCACCCGCAGAAGCACCGCCTCGATCGTCACCCGACCGATCATCAGCTCCACGCCCGGAGCCGCACAGCCGGACCCGACCGGCACGCAGCCCGGCGTCCACCCGCGCCAGAACAGCGCAGAACGGAGAACTCGTGAACAAGCTCGTCAAGGGTGCCGTCGCCGGCGCCGCCGGCATCGCCCTCCTCCTCGGCGGTGCCTCCACCTTCGCCCTCTGGAACGCCAGCGCCACCGCGAACGCCGGCGTCGTGCAGTCCGGCCAGCTCAAGCTGGAGAAGGGGACGGCCGGTGCCACCTGGACCGACCTCTCGACCGGCACGGCGACCACGATCGACAACATCGCGACGTACCGCCTGGTCCCCGGCTCGAAGATCCAGTTCAGCCAGCCCCTCACCGTCACCGCGGTCGGCACGAACCTCCGGGCCACGCTGGCGCCCACCCTGCCGGGCAGCACGACCGCCCTCGGCCAGGCGCTGACGAAGACCTTCACGGTCACCTCGCCCGGCTCGAGCGCGGTGCCCGCGGGCTTCACCGCCGGCCCCACGGGCTACACGGTCGTCGCGGGCAGCTCCGCCACGACGCAGATCGTCGCCACGTACACGCTCGAGCTGCCGAGCTCGTCGGACAACGCCACCCAGAACGGCACCCTCGACCTGTCGCAGCTCGCCTTCACCCTGACCCAGCAGTCGATCTCCGGCAGCTGACCCGATCCAGGAGGAGCACGCTCCTCCCGCACGGGGCCCCGCCCGGACCGCACCCGAGTCGGTCCGGTCGCCCGGCCCCGCAGACCGCCCGACCCGGGCCGCACCCGACGCGGCCCGGTGCGGGCGGACCACCCGTTCCTCCTGCACCCGCACCTCCTGCACCGCTCATCGACCATCGGGGACGACATGACGGCACGACGCAGCACGGCCCGCCATCGCGCGGCGCCCGTCGGCGCGCTCCGTCGCCTGTGGATCGGCACCGCCGTGCTCACGGGCGCCGCGCTCGCCGGGGCACTGGCCACCGGCGGCACGTACGCGCTGTTGTCGTCGTCGGCGCCCGCCCCCGCCGGCACCGTCCGTTCGGGCACCGCCTACCTCGGGGTCGAGTCGCCGCCGGTCGTCCGCCTGCAAGGCCTCGTGCCGGGGGGCTCGACGACCAGCGCGACGACGATGCGCAACGGCGGCCAGGTCCCCCTCGCGATCACGGTCGCGGCCACCGACGTCACGGCGGCGTTCGACGACGGACCCGGCAGCACCGGCACGGGCGCCTCGCTCGACGAGCTCCGCCTGCGCGTCACGCCCGTCGCGGCGACCGCCGACTGCCGGGCCGGGCTCTCGGGCACCACGCAGTACCTCAAGGCCTGGGCGACCCCGACCACCGTGGGCGGGCCGCTCGCGCAGGGCGTCGCCCGCACCTTCTGCCTCGAGTTCCTCCTCGACGAGGACGCCCCCTCCTTCGTGCAGGGCGGCGTCGACGGCTTCACGCTCCGGGTGACCGGGACGCAGGTGCGCCCGTGAGCCGCCGCGCCGCCCGCCGCGGCCCCTCGCCCCTGCTCGTCCGCGTCGCGGTCGTCGTCGCCCTCGTGGTCGCCGCCACGGGCAGCGGGGCCGGCGCCGGCTGGGCGCTGTGGACGACGTCGAACTCCCAGAAGATCGAGGTCGTCCTCGGCAAGACCGACGTGGCCCTCACCGGCGCCGAGCCGAAGAGCGTCACCTTCACCGACCGTGGGGTGCCGACGGTGACCAGCCTCCGCGTGACGAACGCCGGCACCGTCCCCTCCACCTGGACCCTCACCTCGTCGATCCCCTCCACGAGCACCGACCTGTCCCGGTCCCTGGCGGCCGCGGTGGACGTGAAGATGTGGACGAAGGGCGCGGCCGAGTGCGGCACCACGGCGCCCGCGGACGCCCTGACGGG
>Ga0265780_10007082_pt1 | contig 13816 bp, 16 predicted proteins | sample P1T30metagenome_FD_192432 | JGI IMG/M metagenome (GOLD analysis project Ga0265780, IMG submission 192432) | Plant litter microbial communities from East Loma Ridge, Irvine, California - P1 T30 | ecosystem: Environmental > Terrestrial > Plant litter > Unclassified | place: USA: California... | reverse complement strand
GACGGGGCGTTTGGCAACTCATCAAGGATGAAGAGAGCAAGCATACCAGCAGTGAACGCGAGGTACCATGGGATGAGACGAAGACCCCACTTCAGCGGCTCCTTCCTCTCAAGAACGGCGTACTTGACAGTAAGGAATAAGGCGCCTGAGATGCCAGCAGCGATCAAAGGAGCGATGGCCCAAGATGCGGCGATTTGAGACAGGGAGCCACTAGACCATGCCCATTTGAGAGGGGTCTGGGCAGCGATACCTGCACCTGCAAGCGCACCAACGACAGTTTGGGTGGTAGAGACAGGCATTCTAGATGAATTAGTACTCGGTCGTATTCTTGGATTTAGTAAAGTCTTACCCATAGAAAGTGGCAATAGTGAGAAAAGTAGCACTTCCAACTTCAGCGCAACCCATGACCAGCATAAAGGTTGCGGGAGCCGGTGCGAACTTGTCGGGGCCAAAGACTCCTGACTTGATGGTAGACGTAACCTTTGAACCCAATGCGACAGCTCCAATGAATTCAGTGAAGCATGCCAGGATACCGGCTTGCCACATCTTCAATGTCCTGGCGGCGACTGACGTCGCATATGAGTTGGCGACATCATTGGCTCCATTGGATGCTGCTGAGAAGATAAAGGCGATCGAGGTAAGTGCCAGGATCCAGCTATACTTTTGGAGTGCTGGTGCCATCTTGGAAAGACACTCGAAGGGGTGTCAAATGAATAGTAGTTGATGGCTTGATGCTGCTACTACGACCGGGCTGGGGTTCTTTAAAGGCCTGCAATAGCACGGCCCGTCTATGAGAAGAAGCTCCAACGGAATAGGAAGTTGAGAAAATGTCGTAGGAAGGAATTGCTGGTGTGGGCACAACAGAGGCTGGGGCCTGTGGTCTTATGGTTGAGGAGCACGTGGTTAGAACAGCGACTTCTATGGACTCCTGAACAAGGTCCATTATCCACAATGGCGACTTGGTTGGACCAGTTGGTGAAAAGTCGAGAAGGCCAAGGTAAATGCATGTCATTTCTTCGGACTTAGAGTCTTGTTCGTCTTGGACGATCCGAAAGAGATCCTTGTTGCCTCCCCTTCTGACGGCTTGTCCTTGTTGACAGCTTCAAAGCTATTACACATTCAGCGAACCAGGGCCCAGGGATGAGAAACGTGGACAGTCTCAGGATCGACTGTGGAGGGCGGAGACGCCAAGGGGAAAGTATTGGCGGGCATTGGCGGTGGCGCACGAAGATCCCGCTCCACGGACCAATCGCCTTCGGGGAAACGGCACATGGTGTCCAAAGATGGCGAACGGAATCATGAATGCCATTCATCTGGTTTACAATAGTTAAAAGGTGCAGAATTTGTCCCTCAACTTCATTCATGTGCAGCGCGCGCAACGAAATCTCGCGCTGCCAATGTTCTCCAACAGCTACATCCCGAGAACAAGCCCGGGCGGGCCTCGCCAGGGGTTAGTGTGAGGTCGCGTGCTCACTTGCTGCTTCAGGTTGGTATGGGGGATGTGGGCGCACGACTTTGCCCAGCAAATTATGGTAACGTCAAGCGCGTTAGGTAAGCGCTGTTCTTCTCCAGTTTTGGCAACACCTTGCTGTTGTGTGCCCATGGTGCCCAAGGACTTGCGCGTCCGATCATCTTGCCAAGTCGACAACACTGTATCAGAAGCATTCTCAAGACGGTGTTCCCAGCGTTTGCAGATACTGAAACGACCATTATCTAGTCGTATGATGACAAGAGGGTTTACAAGAGAAAGCAACCATGGCTCAAGACTGCCCAAGGATTGGGTGAGAAGTGTTGATCAGGACATGTATGAATCGCCCTACGACAAGCGCGGCTATAGTACAGGAAGAGTTCCTTGAGTGCACAGTACTGCAGGTTCACAGCGAGATGGAAAGCGTCCACAGTGGGAGACAATTGCCTGGCCTAAGGCTGCACGCAAAGCCTTTCCGTCAACCTCGAAGGCCAATTGCGCCGTGTACAGTCTCAGGCTATGGGCTACCTTTCCGTCTCACTTGGTGAGCTGCGGCAAGCCAGTGAGGTGGGTTGCGACCTTATCTCGATAACCAGACACACCAACGCCTGCTTAGCAACACTATACGGCATACACCCACCCATACAATCCAGTATCCATATCTCACGTCTCATCATGGACATTCGGGGGTTGTTTTGCCCGCGGTTCCTTCGGCACAGCCTGACTACAGCGCCCTATAAATTCTCTTCAAGTGCACAGAATGGACGATGTACCAAACATGACAGATCACCGTTTTTGCAGTAGGAATGGTCAATTGCTAAGTCAAAAGAGACTAGAGCCTCATGTTTTTGTAGGTGACGTTCTAATAATCTGACATCAAAGTTTGCTTGCCAACACCACTATCTATCGGTTACAAAGTATGACCAACTGACCGCAATGCACACTGACGTTATATGTGACGGCAGAACTTATAACAAAGGTGCGCTGCAGTAGGCCCGAAGATGTGATCAATACGACTGAGGCTTTGCAACGTGTCGAGACACCTGGGCACTTTAATACCATGCAGCATTTTCATAATGTTATCAAAAGGCAGTAGCCCATTTCCACGCTCCACCCTTTTTGTTCAATCAAGTCCATAAATCCGATTACCGCTACATTAGTTCACACCTCCCATCAAGCAAGCAAAGCAAAAATCCAAATCTAGAAAGGGCTTTTGATTAAACGAATCCAACTCCATATGACTAGATTAACTCACCCAACTAAATATGAAAAATTCGTCGAACCCAACTCCATATCAATAGCCCCTTCAAGTATAGACCCAGCACCCGCCCACCAATTGCGCAAAAAATACCCGCCCGATGTTTCAGCAAATGCATGAAAGCAGAAGCATGTCAAGAACTACTCCCACGCTTGGCTGCCTTCGCTGCATGCACCCGCGTAGATTTTAGTAAAAAGAAAGTCCGTAAATCATGCCTCAGGGTTTGGTGTATACTGCAGTCTTGTCAATGTGAGAGGAAGCAGCAAGGGTGTGGATATGCTGACTGACCTTCGCGTGGTGTGATGTGAAGCCATGCATCGACGGGAAAACTCGGGGTGGTTTCCGTCTTTGCTGGTATGCCATGTCACTCTCCCACTGTGCCGACCAGATGCTCGAAAACTATCCCGTTGGTGATACATTCGTTCAGCAGCGTGTGCAGAGCCTTCACGCCGCCCTCATCTTCCTCGGCCACATCGGTCCTCGCGGCGATAGTCCACTGCGCGTGTTTGCGGTGCATGCCCATCACGGAAACCAAGCGCTTCAGATGTTTCTCCGAGTCTGATTCGATGGTGTTAAAGTCCGGCTCTTCGGTTGGGTAGTTGATGTGTATCCAATCGAGCAGCTCTGCGTATTTCTCTTCAGCCTGCGACTCCACGTTGAACGGCAGCATCTGCTGGAAAAGAGTTCCGATGTTGAGGGTGACGTAATGTGCGATGGAGGGCTCGGAGACCAGGTTGGCTTGTTGGTCTTGCCAGTATTTTCCAAGACGGCCGGCGATTTCGGGGAGGTGGCCGGTGAACACGGAGGGATCGCTGTATGCAAGATGCATCTCTGGAACGAAGATGATGATACGGCGGAAGCGGGATGCAGCTGCCCACATGGTGGTCTTGCGTCTGCTATCTTGATCCAATCGACCTAAGTGGCGGATGCTTCTCGACGAACCGTTACGATCGAGGTAGGGCTTGAGAGACTGGCTGACGCTGATTTCGAGCTGGATGCAGTTGTAAAGAACCCAAGAAGCCTCCTGATTGATCTCTTTCGAGACCTGCAGGATGTCGAACCTTCCATCGATGATACTCTTGCCACTTCCATGCCTCTTGCACGAGTCTCGCTCCCTTCTTGTTGCGTCCGGTCCGCAGCATTGCTTGACAGAGACGGCGTGACCTGCTTTGAGCATATACGCAAAGATGATCTGACGAACTTCCTTCGGCAGCACACCCAATTTTCCGAAACCGCCTTGACCTATGACCCAAAACACCGGCGAGCCTGGCTCGGGAGTGGGAGACACGAGATCCAGATCAAAGCGGCGCTTGCGTGGGGTCCGAGGAGGAGATGGCGGGACACTCTCGGCCTTTGCTTTCTTGCCCGATCCATTGTTCCATGAGTATACTTCGTACAACACCTCCACAGACACTGACATACCTTTCTTCAGGCGAATGAGCCCTCTTCGCCTTCCTCGATACAAATCGTCCATCCAGGCCCCTCAACTTCTGAGAAAAACACGCGGTATTTGATGACCCACCACTGAGGCGAGCATCATAGCCAGGTACGGGACTCGGAGACCTCGACAGTATCGTGAGTTCTGAGATATCAGAAAGAGCTGGAGAGCCGCGACGGGCCGAGAGGCGAGGAGCAGCACTCTTCTCATCAGGCATATCGGAAGCCATGATAGTTCCCAGTGTCGATAGCTTCCGCTTGAGGAAGATGCAGCTGCAGGTTCGTAGTTGAAGAAGGCTTGTTCAGGGTAAGATCCCCATGGCCGAGAAGTTGGTGGTCTTCCCTTGCACTAGTAATCTGCCTTCACCTAGGCGGTAAGATGAGATGCGTTGATTGTTTGCCGTCTTCCATGCTGCCTGGGGATTTGGAACGAACTTCACCACGCATTCGCCACTGCAGGTAAGAGGGAGACTTCCTCACCCCAGCTTTCTCGCCCATCAGAACACAATTCATGCATCCTTCTAGCGAAATGTTTTTATGGTGCATGGGAAGCATTGCAAGTACTTGTCGCATGCTGCTGTTGCGCTTCGTAACCTCCAATCCATAGTGGATGGTGATCAGATGTCATGAGCTTCACCTCGACATCGGCGATGATTTGCAGCCCGGATTCAAGATGCATTCGATCTCTCAGCCTGAGTATCAGTTCATGAGCCAATGGACTTGCATGGTAGGGTTACACTTACATGTACGCTCCCGAGACACGTCATGTGAGCACGCGCGGACGCGCCTATTCATGTTGTCCAGTGTTACCATCAACACCAACACCCTCTGAGCGGCCATCACGCCTCACTTCGTTCCCGACCACGAGCTTACTCACAGCATGCGCTGAGCTACAGCTAGACTGAGCAGTGCTGTTCCAAACAATCATGCCATCCCCATTCACAATCACATCACTCGCCCACTCTCACTCAATTTCGCGCACCAGCAGCATCTCCTCAGCTCGCCCCTACTACTACTCCTCCTCCTCTCCACGCCTTCAACAACCAAACAATGCCTACCCACTACGAGGTCCTCAAGATCACCAACACCGCGGACAGTGCCACCATTAAGAAGGCCTACCGCAAGCTGGCACTGACCCACCACCCTGACAAAACTCTCCACTTGCCCGACGCAGACCGCCAAAAGCGCGAGAAAACCTTCAAGCTCGCGACGTTTGCATACGAGGTCCTCGGCGACGCGGTCAAACGCACCTCATACGACCGCACACTGCGAAGCACCCGCCCAGTCCTGAGCAAATCCACAGCAGCACCACCACGTCCTGCGCGCCGCGAGCCACCTTATAACCCAACATGGACACCCCGATCAGCACCTCACAACCCGGCATGGGCAACCCCACCCGCACCACCACCCGCCCCGCCGCGACCCCGTCCCAACATACATGAATGGAGCGCCGGCGCCTACCCACCCAACCCATTCAGCCTACAGCCATGGTTCTACGCGCCCGTCAGCGAAACCACCACGCGCACCGTCTTCAAGTTCACCAACTACCAGGGCTGGGACTTCTCCATCAGCCTCACGCAGCGCTACAAGTTCCTGCAGCGCCCGGTCGTGCCCGGCCTGCAGACGGATACGCGCGGCCAGATCAGCGTCACGTTCCGTCTGCGGCGCGACACCACCGTGGACATGGCTGCGTTGATGAACACGAAAGAGGTGCGGGTTACTGTGGATAGAGGTCCGGGACACAGGGAGATTGCGCTGAGCAGCTTGTTCGTCGAGTCGAGAGTCGAAGACCAGATTGCTAACGCCATCGAGCTGCGTGTTAGTCTTGCGACGGGCGAGGAGAGGGACTCGCCGGCACGGTTCTCGGCGGCGTGGGATGTGGACTGCGGGTTCTTGGCGGGCTTTTATAAGCGGTTCAGGGTCACGCATTTGGTGTTTTGGCCGCATTTCCCGAGGGGCGCGTTCACGGAGGACGGAGAGGTGCCGACGGATGCCAAGGATGGGTCGCCCATGTGCTATGTCAAGCAGGAGTGTCCGGATATTGTGTTTGTGAAGCTGGGCAAGGCGTACTATTGTCAGGAGCAGATGCATGGTTCGAGGAAGTTGTGGCGGGTCGCGGCTGTTGGGACGATGTAGGCGGTGGCTCGGGTGTGGCTGTTGGGACGATATATGGGGGCTGTGGTTACTTGAAAAGGTTGAATGTCTGGATTGAGATCAGTGTACAGCAGATTGGGACAATTTTGTCTATGAATGAAAACATTGCTGATTCTATACCTGTCTAAATGCCATTGCTACGTGAGATGCCAGTCCCGTCGTGATTTATCGCACACCAGGAATCGGACCCTTTTTCTCGTTATGGCCCAGCTCTTCCTCGTTCCATCCACTACCAGCGCCCACTTTCCTGCCACCCTCCTGTCTCTTGACCCTGCACCACAGACTAATATCCTTGTCCCAGATAAACTGCCACATGACGTTAACCCAGCTCTTGTGTATCGGCAGGTCGTCGTAGAACTCGTGCGCGATGCGATTGAGCGCGGGCAGGCGGGTCCACGGAATCGCAGGGAAGTCGTGGTGCTCGTTGTGCAAGCCGACATTATACGTGAAGAAGTTGAGTGCGCCGTAGTACGAGTACGTCTCGGGCAGGGGGATTTTGTTCGCGGGGTTGGCGGCGTCCTTGTTCGGCTTCTCGAAGACGTAGTGCTCGGCGATGAAGTGGCCGGCGCAGGGGTGCAGCGAGCCCGCGAGGAAGCTGCTCAGGATCAAGTAGCCGAGCGCCCTTCCGCCCGCAAACTGCACCAGTGCGTAGTCGAAGGCGAGCTGCACGACGATGTTGAAGAGGTGGATCTTGGTGAGCGGCAGCTTGTACACGAACATGGGGCGCAGGGCGTAGAAGAGGATCTGGAAGGTGGCGAAAAAGGCCTTGCCGGCGACGGAGTCAAGGAAGAGGGCTTCGAATGCAGTGGGCAGGTCTGTGTCGAGGCCGTTGACGCCCAGCGACTTGTGGTGGGTCAGATGGTAGGGTCTGAAGGAAGCGCTGTAAGGGATGCCAATGGGCAGGTTTGCGAAGACGGCGAAGACGCGATTGGCCAGCGGCGAGCGGAAGGCCAGGTTGTGGGATATCTCGTGGATGGCAAGGAAGAGGTTCTGGTTGGCTGTCGCGCCGACGATGTATGCTGTGAGGAAGAAGGGCCAGGACAGCACGGGCGTGTTGCGGAGGAGGAAGGCGCAGAGGACCTGTATCGACACGACGAGCAGGACGACATATTTGGTGAGAGGCTCGGGGCCGCAAAGCTTGGTTACCTGCGCCAATTAGCTGGAGAGCAACAAGAGAGTGGCGGCATCGCGTACCTCTGGGTGCGCCTTGATAATGGCCATCCGCCGTGACCTGTGCGGCTCTTCGGTGTATGTCCAGAAAAAGTGGTCATGTTCGCTGGTGAGTGGGGGTTGTTGCTCTTCCGCCTTCACCGTGAAGCCCCTACTCGCAGGCCTACGTGGGGGCACAGTTGCAGTACTGACTGAAGACCGCATGGTGGCTGCAGCAAGACGCAATCAAGTGTGTTGTTGCTGAAGTACTGAAAGTGCAGCTGTGTGTTGCTTCGAGGAGAGTTGACAGAACCCTGGAATCCAAAACGGGTTAGCGGGGTGGCGGGATATGTGGGGTTCAAGTGCACCAAATTGTGGAACGCTGGCTAGAACTCCTCCGGACGGTTCACCGCACTTTCAACACTAATTTCAGCTTGGAGATGGTTGCGAAAATTAATTGCTTCTGTTGTTACACGAGCAATCTATACTCCCGATCTTGCGGCTTGCCCAGTACGTAATGTATCACTGGAAAGGTGGCTGTGGCTGTTGCTCGTATGGATACAGCTGGCCACTGGACGGGAACGCATTCTAAATCCAATCAGTCCTTGTTCGTTAGCATTGGGTCTTATACTCACCCAGTTGAAAGTGTCTGCGTAAGGGCCTATGTCCATCTGCATATCGTTCATTGTGAAAGGATTCGCGTACATGGCCTCCATGCCAAAAACGTTACGATTTGCGGCTTCAGCCGTGAAATCATTCAAGTCCCATGATGGTGCTGGCGAAACCACGTCCGGCTGTGAGGCTACCATTTGCGCTGTCGTTGTACGTCAGCAATGGACATAGACTTCAAACCCGCATGTCTTACAATCAGATGCTTCACCAGTGCCATGCTCACTGACATCTGCCTTGCTAAGAACCAACCTGATCGCTTCTGCAGCTTTTCTAGCTTCGTGCGATCTCCTACTTGCTTTTTTCCATATTCTTTGCGCTGCACGAAGAAGTTCGATGATATGCTGACGAGATGGCGGTCCACGATCGAGTCTTGGTCCGCTTGTTGTACCATTGTATGTCAGTGGGGACGGAGCGGTCAAGTCTTCATCGAGATCAAGGATCAGAACTGTCGTGGCTAGTAGGAAGTCTGACGCCACTATGGACGACATGTACCAGCTCATGGTAAAAATCTGCCAGCCAGGTGTCCACAGCTTTCCGCCTGGCTGGATTTCAACATCGAGCTTTTGTTGTAAGTCGAGCATCTCAGATGCTGCATTTAAGCAGACTCTCCGTGAGTACTCATATCTGGAATCTGTGCGCCCGGGCAAGTGGAAAGGTCTATGAAGCATGAGCTCGGCTTTCAAAAATGATAGGCCTATATAGAGACGTCGCAGTGACGTCGGATCTATAGTCATGTCGAAATCCTCCGAAGCCAAAGCCTGTGTCGCGGGTGGTAGATTATCGTATACATGCCGTAGCATCGAGTCAACGTTCATGACATCTCGATAAGGCGGCTGGGACGTTGCGTTCATAAGGTCCATGACTTTCGCGTGTACCGTTCGCACTCTTGTCGTGATTATTGCGTACAATAGTGGCGTCAGCACCGTCTCTGGCTTTGATGGGGGAAGCTCGGTCATGTCTTCGTGGAGGTCTTCCTCACCAAGGTTCCGAGGCTCTTGCGTGTCGTACATAAATGGTTGCATCATCCTTGGTAAGCCCACTTGCGCGGACGAGACAAGATCAATTGCTATGATGATTAACCATGCTCTGCGTCGCAGTTCCGCTTGGAAGGGCGAGATATTGGCGAAACGCGAAGGATCTCGATGGTAACCCATCCTAAGCGCAATGCGTACGATCATTCCGACGAGAACAAACGAACTGAATTGTGTATCGGAAGATCGCATGAATTCAGTGCCGAAATATCCAATCATCGTTTCAACTGTGAACGGTGGACATCTAGTATAGTTTGCAAGAATCATGGCTTGAACTACCTTTTCGCGGTAGAAGTCAATGCGTGTTGTGTTCAGCGAGTCGACTTGAGCACTGATCCCGGAACTCTCCGGGTCTGACGATTGGAATGTCGCGCCGATACAGAGGACTGTATACAAGAGACCCAGCCACATGGTGGATGTTTCGAAAGGGTGGGTCCAAAATTGTTCATACTACACAGTAGATTAGTATTCGCGTGTAAAAGGAAATGCATTGCTGACTTGTCTGAGGAAGCTGGGTCGATGCAACAAGGCTGCTGAGCTTAGCGTTCTATATCTCAAGTCTCACACAAAAACTTACTCGGAGCTGTCATCATCGATTCGAAATAGCTTGCAACAAGCTGATCGGCTTCAGATCTGGGAGGCAAAGCCGCAAGTAACTCTTGCTTAGTTGCATGTCGTTGCCGGCCAAAGAGAATATCGGGGCCAGGTATGTCTCCCACATTAGTGTCATTTGCACGGGCAGACGTGGGGATTTCATCGAGATGTTCTTTGAGCTCCGAAATCTATGTTGTGGTCAGAGCTGAGATACAACTTGTAATGTAGAAGACCGTTAAAATGGGAATCAGGCTGCATCTTATGATTTGCAAATCACGAGAGCGTGAATTTTGAGGTGCACGTTCGGAGATGCCGGTGCCACATTGCTGGATCTTCATTTACTCACCCCATCTAGAATGCTTGTCCAGTGGCCGCTATTCGTGTACGTCGTGGTATCATCACTGATCTTAACACGATCGGGCGTGCCAGGAATCTCTGTCTTGATCTCCTCACTTGTGAGATCTGGCAAAGAAGCAACAGAAAATCTAGGACTCGTTTCTTCCCAATCCTTGCTTCCCATGAGAGAAGTCACAAGCTGCTCGAGCTGAGTAATTCGATCGTGAAGGCCATTGGGAGCTCTAGACTCATGACGAGGCGGATCATTTCGTGCAAATGTGCAAGAAAAGGACAGACCTCTGTCGATGCAAGTCTTGCATGGCTGTTGCCGATCGCATTTTAGCCTTCATTGTTAGCATACACAACTGTGGCAAAAGAGTCACTCGGATATGAGGCGCTCACTTCCTTCGTCTACAAAGTGTGCAGGATAAAGTAGGCTTTGGTCGGCGCCTGCTAGGCGGTACATCGTGAGGGTTTGAGTCCTTATTCATGTCTGCATTCAGCGCAAAGACAAATGTTCAGTTGAAAACGAGAAAGATCGCCGACTGAAGGATGCCACTCTCGTCGGCCGAGCTTGGAAGGTCACGGCGTGCCTTCCTTGAGGTTTTCGGCGCTCGGGCAGATACTAGTCCCGCCCTGCCGGTAGGTTCCTGCCACCACTTCGCTTGGGACCAAACTACATACTCCCATACCGTTCACTCAGCAGCTGCACGACAACATTACAGTGAGATAGCATTTCTGCTCTGTACGGACATGCCGGAGAAATCGATTTGTCATGTCTATGGTGCATGCGATCGTCGTCACAATCATCTTGTGGCACAGCCTTGAAACGCTTCACTTCTCTCGACCCGGCCATGATGTTCGCTCATCAATCCTAGACATGTTACACAGAATCTATACTCCCAGCTATTTGGCGACAGGGCGAAACTTCCCACAGAGATGCTCGAGAAAGAGGCTGAAGCATCGCCACAATCACGTGCCCGTGTTTAGTCATTGGTGGTGGCGGATGCAACTTTGGCGGCTTCATCAGTAGTGGGCTGGGCACTTCGGCGTTAACAGCCCCGTATACGGCGCATCCGCCCGGACTATAACCTGCGGTTCTTCAACCTCATCTTGAAACCAGTGTTCAACAATATTCTTCAACCCAAAAGATGCAGCCAACAAAGGACAATCGTGCCACAACATCTTGTTCCGAATGTCAGCGGCGCAAGCAGCGGGTATGTCGGACCTCAGATCGAAGGCCTCGGGGCTAACTAAAGACCCGTCTAGTGCTCTCGCGAGTGGCCATGCAATCATTGTCAGGCTAGAAAAGTTGCACATCTCTGTCAGTTTGGAGCGAAGAAAGCACAGCAAGAATCTCCACCAGATTCGAATCGGTCAGTTTGCTTTCAACAACGGTTCCTCAACGAAGTCGCAGAAATAACAATGGTCATGCAGTGAATCATCCAACGAGACCCGAGGGCGAAAACGGAGCTTCCCGGAACCGAGTGAAACGTTGTCTAGTGAGCAGACAGGCGACGTGGAAGAGCCAGAAGATGGGCTCAAAATATGGGGCTTCATGCCAGGACACGTGCATTACAAAGTCGGTAATGCAGAGGATGTAGGCAGCATCGATCCACCAGGGAGCGCAGCTGATCGTCGATCAAGATTCCTACCCGAAAAGCTTCTGCTTCGGATACTACAACGTCGAATGCAGTTGAAAAGATCATGCACATGATTCCGAAACGATCAATTACAGGTTCGTTACTTTCTTCTTTGTCGGACTTACGAGACTGACAGGTGCAGACACTTTCGTGAACCACTTTTTAAACCTTGTCAATTATCGATACAATGCCATCTATGGGCCTACATTGGCAGATCAATATGTTACGTGGTGGGCCGATCGTCTTGCGCCGGATAGACAGGTCTCTCCCGAATTCACGTGTCTGTTGTTACGGATATGCGCCTATTCAGTACAGTTTCTTACGCCAAGTCTCCGCGAAATGGTCGAATTCGAGCTTGCATGCGACTCCCAGGTCCTGACTGATAGGTTTGCTACAGCCGCAGAGCAACTAAGCCAAAGCTTCCAAGCATCGGATACGACTATAGAGCGTGTACAAGAGCTGTTTTTGAAAGGAGCTTGGCTGAAATCAGAGTCGAAAATTGTTGAGTCATGGCATGCTCTAGGCTGTACAATACGAGCGGCACAAGAGCTGGGTAAGAATTAGCTTCTCATGCACGACCTCAAAACACTAACATGGACAGGTATCGATAGAGATGCTGGGATCGAAGAACTACCAGAATTCGACATCGAGATACGGAGACGCATGTGGGCTTTGCTGTACTTATGGGACTGGTAGGTTGATGAGTTTCTTATGAATTTAAGTGCTGATGAAGTCCTAGGCAAATGTCAGCATGGCTAGGGAGACCCAATCTCATCGACCAGAAGAACCTCGATTTCAAGTTGCCGAACTTGCGACTAGACCATTCCACCACCGAACCAAACGCGCTTTCTCCATTTGCGCACATGTCCCTCCAAGCACAATTGGGCAGGAGGATAGCAAGCGTACTGCGTGACGTGCAGCCTGCCACTGGCCCTTCAGCCAAGGAGGTGCTGGCTGTCGAAGCGGAGTGTGAGAAGTTTATCGAAGAGCTACCACCGATCTTTCGAGTTGAAGACACCGATACCTCTCTCGATGAGCAGCATCCGTACTATGTTTTCCAGCGACATCAGATGCACTGTGTCATCTTTGTGTCGATGCTGAATTTTTATAAGCCATATCTGACACGGGATCGAGCAGATGTATTGACGGACAAAGACGATGAGTTTCGTAAAATGGGTGTTGACGTTGCACTACGTCTTCTCCGGGTTTCGCGCAGACTTTTTGACCACGAGTTTCCTATCAACGCCAAGTTCCACATGGTAATGTTCTCGCTCTTCGACACTGCCACGATCTTGTGTTCGGCTATTATTCACGATCGCAATCAAATATTACCCCATCGCCAAGAGGTTGTGGACGCTATCGAAAATGCGCTCGGTATACTGCATCAGCTCAGCCACACAACTAAGCTGGGCGCTTCATCTTATAGCTTCCTGCAGAAACTTGTACAAGCCACCCCTGAACTGAGACGGTGTTCTCCGGGAAAGAAGCGCCAAAAGCAGCAGCAGCAGCTTGTAGAAGCTCAACTTTCCTCGCCAACTCCTCCGAACACATCACCTCCTATCGCCGTCTCGATCGAGACTTCTAGTATACCGCTGAACGCGAGTACCCCACCACAGATGACAACAACAGACGACATCTCGTTCGATCTAGACCAGTTCCTCGCGAACAATCCGTTTGGAGATCTCTCGGAATCAGCCGCTCTCGATATGGGTGGGATGGAGCAAATCTGGGACTGGGAAAATCTGCATCTCGAAGGCTGCTCGCAGAACGGGTCGACTTCGTGATATGGACCTCGATGCCCTTTTCCTGGAGAAGTTGTAGTGGACCTTCTGACCTACCCGACTTTTGCACATGGTCGCTGAATGCTGGACCTTGCCCTCTGTACTGCGCCTAAAGCTCAGCGGCCGAGAACGACAAATCCTTGACTACCTATGATACCCTCTGCCAGCGGATTGCTAGAAGAGTGCAATGTATGAAGGAACTAGATACAGTGTTTAGAACTCATCGCGCCAGCATAGGACCGATACCAGTCATGGAGCCGAGCAAACCTAGGCATTCCCCAAGGAATGTCCGA
>Ga0265780_10007081_pt1 | contig 13816 bp, 6 predicted proteins | sample P1T30metagenome_FD_192432 | JGI IMG/M metagenome (GOLD analysis project Ga0265780, IMG submission 192432) | Plant litter microbial communities from East Loma Ridge, Irvine, California - P1 T30 | ecosystem: Environmental > Terrestrial > Plant litter > Unclassified | place: USA: California... | reverse complement strand
TCTCCCGCATTTACGTGAGATTGTACGCTTTGCGGAAGCTGATACTGAGTGCCATTCCCTGGTTGATTGAACCAAGGTTCTGCTGGCCCAGCTCGAACGCCACCGATAGGCTTTGCCACTTCATATACGTGGTAACCCGCATTGTACGAGGCCGCTGGAAGTGCGCGGTCCCCGAAGGGTGTTCCTGCGGGCGATAGGAAGCCACCTGTCGGTTGACCAAAGCGGTCGATCTGAGTGCCTGGCGACAGAGTAACTGTAGAGTCTTTCCCCGACGCGAACCCAAAGTTTGCAGGCCATCCTGGGTCCTTGGCAAACCGTCCTTGCGCGTCGCGCCATAGGTCGTTGGTGCCTTTCTCAACTGTGGCAGGGTTGGAAGGGCATCTGCTCAGCCCAAGGGTATCAAGCCAGCCGGTCGGGTTTGGCGCGTACTGATGAAGATTCAATCCGCCGAGCAGGCGAATGGGGTCACGCGATATGAACCTGCCGGCATGCGGGTCGTAGTAACGATGCCGGTTATAGTGTAGGCCAGTTTCCGCATCTTCATACTGTCCCTGAAAACGAATCGGATTGCGCACCCCAGCCTTGCGCGCCGCCTCACTGATCGCTTCCTTCGCTTGCCCCCACGCTTTGTACTGTGCCGACCACGCAACCTTGCCATCGCAATCCGTCAACTCCTGCGGCGTGCCCAAATGATCGCATTGATAGAAAGCGATCTCATCCTTAATGAAAGGCTCGGCCTCCTGCTCAAATTCCCCGTTCCATAGTGGATCGAGTACAACATCATACTTGCCGTAATTTCCCGCCATCAGCGCTTTGACATCGGTCGTCGGCGTCAGCGATAGCGCCCGGCTCCGGGTCGCCTGCACCAGTGGCACGAAGCTGTCGCGCTCATACACATAGTGCACCGTCCGTTCGCCCCCAGCATGGCCTTGATGCACGCTACTTTCCAGCGCCAGCGTATCGCCATCCCAGCAGAACATAGTCCTGGTCGATTCCCTGAGGGCAGTGCCTTCGTGCGCCTGGCTGTGCTTGGCAATGCGCCGCCCTGACGGATCGTAGGCAAAGGTGGTGACCCCGTGCCAAGTCGTGGCGCGTGTCATCCGATTGAACGCATCCCATGCATACTCGGCCCGCTTGCCGTTCCGTATATGTTCCACAAGATTGCCGCGCTCATCGTAGCGGTATTTAACGCCCGCATATTCCTTGAGCAAGTTGTCCAACAGCTTCGGCAGCGGAACGCGGCGGGAAATGGGCCCCTGCTGCGCGGTATCGGCGGCTTGGATGTTGCCCGCCGGATCGAAAGCGAAAGTTTCACAGCCCATCACACTGTTCGCCGCCAGCAGTCGCCCGACCGGATCGTAGCGGTATGCGATGTGGCCGCGCCGGTTGTCTTCTACGCTGCTCAGTTGGCCAGACAGGTCGTAGCGATAGCGCCGCACAATTGCCGCTTGCATGCCGGCCTGGACGTCGGGGTTGTACGGATCAGGATAAAAATGCCAGTCCTTCCGGCTGACCTGCGCAATGGCCCCAAGCTGCTGCTCAATCAGGCGGCCGGCCGGGTCGTATTTCATCGTTTGCTGCAGGCCGTTGGACTGCGTGCGGCTTGTTTCCTGGTACAGCGCGTCGCGCTCAAAGGAGACCAGCTCTTGCCCGTCGAGCAGCAGGCCGTGCGTGTGGCCAGAACCGTAGGTCAGCCAGTCGACGCGGTGGCCGTCGGGGCGGACCGTGCCGATGCGCTGGTTGAGTGCGTCGTAGTGGTGATGCCAGACCGCGGTGCGCTTGTCGGGATGGAACGGGCCCTGGTAGTGCTGGTGCTCGCGCACGAGGTTGCCAACGGCGTCGTAGAACCATTGCAGCCGGGCGTGTTCGTTCTGCGCTTCGGCCAGCTGGCCGTTGGCGTTATAGGCAAAGGTTTCGGTTTGTTCCAGCTGGCCGGGGGCTGCGGCCCGGCGTTGGACGAGCCGGCCCATGGCGTCGAAATCAAGCGACGTCGTCACGCCGCCGTCGACGGTTTGCGCCAATACGCCGCTGGCGTCGTTGTAGTGGTATTCGGTGGCTTTGCCGTCGAAACCCTGTTCTTGCAACAGGCGGCCGACCGGGTCGTACCGGAAGTGGTAGACGCTGCCATTTTCGTTTTCCAGCGCGGTCAGGCGACCGAGCGCGTCCCACCCGTACTGCAGGCTATGTCCATGGGCGTCGGTGCGCTTGGCGATCAGTCCGGCCGCAGTGTAGCGGTAGACGGTGGTGCGCCCGAGCGGGTCGATGTGCGCGAGCAGCCGGCCTTCGGCGTCGTGGCGTAGTTGCTCTGTGCTTCCGTCGGGGTGGATGACAGCTTCGAGCTGCCCGGGATGGTTGCTGCTGTCGCTGCCGTCGCTGTGCGCGTAAGCCAGCGTGTCGGCGCTTACCGGCGTGTAGCGGTAGTGGGTGACGTTACCGGCGACGTCGGTGGATTTGACCATGCGCTGGCGCTCGTCATATTCCCACTTGCTGGTGTGACCGGAGCAATCGGTGTAGCCGGCGAGCGCGCCCCCCAGAGTGTAAGTGAGCCTCGAGACGCCACCCTTGGCGTCAACGACTTCGACGGGGCTGCCGGCCTTGTTGTACGCATACTGCGTCTTGTTACCGAGCGGGTCTGTCTCTTCAACCAGGTGGCCCTGGGCATTGTAATCACGTCGCCAGATGCCGCCTTCACCGTCGCGGATGCCGGTGACACGGTGCTGGCGGTCGTACTCGAAGTGGACCTGGCTGCCGTCGGCGCGCGTTTGGGTGAGCAGGTTGCCGTGATCGTCATATCGGTAATGCTCGCTGCTGCCGTCGGCATCGATGTGGCGCACGACGTTCTTGGCATCGTCGCGATAGAACCATTCTTCGAGCCCGTCCGGGTAGGCGACACGATAGGTGTAGCCGGCAATGTCGTAGTAGTAGCGGGTCTCGTGGCCGAGCGCGTCAGTCACGTAGGTCAGGCGGATGTTCTTGTCCCACTCGAGCCGGGTGTCGAAGCTGCCGTCGTCACCCCATTCGCGGATCGCCCTGGCCTTGGCGCCGCTGTCGATGCTGGTGTCGTAGGCGAGGTTCATGCCGCGTCCGGTGCGATCGGTATAGCGGGTGACGAGATGGCGGTCGTACTGATAGCGCCAGGCTGCGCCGTTTTCGTCCTGGGCGTGGGTCAGGTCGCCGTGCTCGTCGACGTCGTAGGCAGCGAGCTGCCTTACCACCTTGTCGTCCCCGATTTCCCACAGCGCGCGAATGCAGCCGCTGTTGGCGTCGATCTGGGTGCCGGCATGGGCGACGATGTTCTCACCCTGCTTGCTGATGATGTCACTGAGCACTTCTTCGCCAGCGTGCGGGCCATTGGCGATGACATGGTCGTAGCGCAGGCCGATGGCCGCGCCGTCGCGCGCATGCAGCGCGACCAGCCGGAAGTGCTCCTTGCCCATCTCGGCAGCCTTGGTGCGCGGCGTGTCGACCAGTTCGTAGGTTTCGCGCCACGCACTGGCTTCGCCCTCGGACAGCGGCTTGCCGAAGTCGAGCGTGAGCAGCTTGGCGCTCATTCGGATCAGCGTGATTTGCTCGACCGGATCGTGGTGCCGCTGGCCTACACCGAGGAAAGGATACCGATGGCTGCGGCCATCGGCGGCGTGATAGAGCAGGGCGGCAGGCTTGCCCTGCCTGATGACGTCGATGCGGATGCTGTACGGCGTGAGCCAGCGCGCGCCGAGATTGCCGTGGTCATAAGCGCTCAGCTGGCTGCGGTAGGTGCGGCTCCATTCAATGGGAAGCGGCGCATCCAGTACGAAGTCGGTATGCGTAAAGGTCTCTGCGCCGGTGGCGAAGCTGATCGAGTGCGCGGTGCCGCCTTTTGCCGGGCACAGCTTGCAGGCATTTGCATCGCCTTTGGCCGGGTGCTGCCTGCCGGTGGCGCCCAGTTCGTGGCCGGGATTGTCCTTCTTGTGGCTCGCGCCCTTGCTTGAAGGGACCAGCGCTGGATACCGCTTCTTGTGCTTTCTGACCGCGTCGCGCAGCCGCATCAGTATCCACCCGATGCTCATCTGCGCCTGCGGGTCGGCCAGGGCCGCGAGCTTGCCACGAAACGCCGGCTTGAAGTCGGTCAGGTGGGTGATGATGCCGGTCACGCTATCTACCGCGCTGCGCGGCAGGTGGCTGGCCGCTGCGGCGGCAGCGTAGTTCGCGCCCGTCTTGTATTGCCGGGCGAGGGCGCCGAGCATGCGGCGCCATGTGCTTTTCACCTTGGGATCGTGCAGCTTGTCCTCGACGTCGACTGTGGCACCCACATCGAACAGCGGTTCCGCGCCGATGCAGCGCTTGAGGACCTTGATCAACTCGTCGGCAAACCCTTCTGCGACGTCGGCGCCGTCATCCAGGATGCCGGCCAGCTTGCCCATCGCACCGTCGATGAACGTGTCGATCTCGCCGGCCAGCGTCGCGTTGAGGTGCACGACCAGCACCTCGATCAGCGCGCTTCCCACATCCTTGATGCCCAACGCCAGTTTTTGCCGGGCCAGGTGCAGCGCCGGCCGCAAGCTCATGCGCGCCGCGCTCATGGTCGGCGCCACGCCGATCAGGTTGATGCCCAGGCTCACCCATTGCAGGAAATCGGTTTCCTTCTTTTTGATGGTGTTCTGGACGATACCGACGATGTCCATGACGGCGTCGATCAGCGCCATGATGTTGCCGAGCACCGGCAGGCTGCCGGCCACGGTGGCCAGGCGTTCCAGCGTCACATAACCGCCGCTGATCTCGCGCAGCCATTTGTCGAAGTCAGCAGCGGCGGCGCCGACGTCTTGCTGGTCGATGGTGTTGAGTGGCGCCACCGCAACTTCCGGCGCACGTTCGATGGGCTTGGACGAGGCTTGCGCGGGTTCGGTCATGGTGGTTTTTTAACGGATGGATGTTTGCCGAAGCTGGCCCGCAACATGGGCCATGGCCGTCTGGCCGAGCGGCGTCAGAAATGCGCGTGCGCCGCCTTCCTTCAGCGACTGCGCGGCGCTTGTCGCTTGTTCCGCCGCTTGCGCAATCGCCCCCAGCTTGCCGGCCAGGCCGTCCGGACTGTTCGAGGCCGCGTCAATGCTAGGCCTTGGCAGCGCCACGGTCGGCCACGCGGTTACTTGCCCAAAGTAGCTGCCGTCATCCCACGGATCGCGCGGGTCCTTGCCGTAACTGACCGTGGCCGTGCCCATTGGCAGGTCTGCCACGCTGGCAAAGCCGTCGCCATCGAGCGTGCCCTGGTGAATGCCACCGTCGGCATCGACGACGGTGTAGTCACCTTGCCGTATGCCTTGCTTCTTGCTGCCGGCCGAATTCACGTACTGATGAAACAGGTCGAGCTTCCCCGGCGCGAGCTGCACGGTCTGTGGCAATGCCGGCGTGCCTTCGCTCTTGCCGGGCTCAATGTTGTGCTTCGCTGCGTGCTGGCGCCAGGTTCCGGCCGTGCCATGGACGATTCCCCCTGCGTTCCAGCGGCTGAAGCTGGTACCGCCGTTGATCACCACTTCTTCCTTCGCCGTGATCGTGATCCGGTTGGCGGTGTGGGTGATGTTGAGCTTGGCCAGGATGTTGATGCTGTCCTTCAGGGCGGTGATATCGATGTCGGCGCCCGCCGCCACCAGCTTCATGCCGGCCTTGCAGGCACACATGCGCACCGCGTCTCTGACGCTCACGAGAAAACTCTTGCCTGCGCTCAGGCTGGCATGCCCGCCACTGGTGAGGGCGGTGTGCTCCACGCTCATCAAGTGGGTGGAACCCTGCGTGCTGGTTTCAATACCGGCAGGGCTTGCCAAGGTGAGGTGGGGCGCCTGGAATTCGGGGAATTCGCCTTGCTCGGGCTGGCCGCCCTGGCCACCCTGGCCGCCTTGGCCGTTAATGGCGTCGACCTGTGCCTGCAGTGCGGCGGCGACCTGATCCTGGTCGCCCGGCCGATGCGCCTGCGCCTGTTGCGCGGCCTGTGACAGGCTGTCGTGCAATTGCTGGCCCTGCGCCATGCGCGCCAGCGTCTCGGCCATGTCGGTGATATGGGCGCGGGCGTTCGGTCGTGCTTCGGTGCTGATCAGGAGGCCCTGCTGTGCGCGCACCGCACCAATACCGTCGGTGCGCAGCTCGAACCCCTGGCCGCGCGCGTCCTTGCGGCCGGCGTTGTCGTCGATGCGTTTGATATGGCCCAGGCTGAGTTGGCTGGCGAGGTGGTCGCTCTTGAGCTGGGCCTGGATCTGGCCCTGTGTGTCGTCCAGCACCAGATGGTTGCTGCGTCCGCCTGGCGTGTTGCCACCGTTGGCAGTCAACTCGCGGCTTCTGAACCCCATCAGCGCCCGCTGTTCGGGCAGCTTCCACGGCGGCATATAGCTCTGGTTGTGGACCGAGCCGGTCACGATCGGATGGTCGGGATTACCGTCGAGCCATTGCACGATCACTTCCGAGCCAACCCGCGGATGGCTGGCCAAGCCCTTCTCGCCACCGGCCCAGTTACTGCTGACGCGTACCCAGCAGCTACTGCTTTCGTCCCGATCCCAGTGAAACCTCACCTGGATGCGACCGTACTGGTCCACGTTCAGGCTGCTCTGGCCTTCCGGGCCGACCACGATGGCCGTCTGCAGCGCCAGCAGTTTCGTCGGTATGCTGTTGAAGCCGCGCCCGGGCCGCCACGGCACGGCCTTGCTCTGGCAACGCACGCGGTTCTTGTACTCGGCAAGTACATTCTTGCCTTGCAGGTAATTGTTGCTGGCTTCGTGATGTACTTCCAGGATCAGGAATTCGCTGTCTTCGCTTACCCTGAAATGGCCGAGCAGCTTGAACCACCTGCCTGCGGCGACGTGCCGGTTGTTGCCTTGTGCCTCATACAGCTGGCCACGGGCTTCGATTTCTTCCATGCGCAAGCGCGACAGCCGGGCGGCGCCCGCCTGGTGCTGGAATCCGTAATGCCCTTCGTAGCTGTGCACCTCCAGCTTCGGGATATCGCCCTGCCCGTTGATGGTGACGGTACTGGCATGAACCGGGTGCGGATGCTTGAAGTCGAAGCCGCTCACTGTCGCTTGTCCGGACGCCCATTGGCGTAGTGCACTCCAGGCACCGAAAGCGTCTTCTTCGACGGCGCCACCAGCGCCATGAAAGCGAATGCCGGGTGACGGTCCGTCGATCGGCTCTGCGGTGCACGTGTTGTCGCAGACCTGCAGCAGGTGACCTTCGGCAGTATGCTCGTACCAATAGCTGTAGCCAGCCGCTTCCCAGCGACGGCACAGGTAGTTGTGGTCGGTCTCGTCCCATTGCGTGGCCGTCGTGAACTGCGGCTGTTCGCCGGCGACTTTCCAGTCGTATTCCGGCAGGGCACCGTAGCCGGCGAAGATTGTCTCAGCCTGCGCGCGCACGGTTTGCGCATGGAATAGCCGGTTGTTGCGGCGCAGGCGCGTGTACGCCAGCCATGGCATGAGTACAGCCTCGTAGAACGCCACGCCGCCATCCGTCCTGACCAGCTTGAACGAAGTCACATAACCGGTGAACGGTCGCAGGCTGCCGTCAGCCTGCACGAGCGATATGCACAGCAGCTTGCCGTGCATTGCCTCGAGTTCGATCCTGGCATCGTCGCTCAGCAGTTCCGCTGTGTATTCGAAGTCGCGCGACAGATATTCCGTGCCGACGAAGCGGTTCACCATCAGCGTGGCTGGCGGGCCGTCGTTTCCAGGGAACGCCATGCGCAGCAGACGGGTGTGTTGGTGGGCTTCCAGCAGTGCTTGCAGGTCAGTCATCGTGTGCTCGTCAGTTGAGCTGAAAACTTCTTGACTGTAGATAGTGACTTGCCGTGCGCTACTGATGAAACGCAAACCCTTGCCGAACCCTGGCGGCCGCGTTGTAAAGATGCGTACGCAAAGCCCAAAACAAAAAAGGCGTCACGATTTCTCGTAACGCCTTCATTGCGACAACAAATTTTGGTAGGCCGTGCGGGATTCGAACCTGCGACCAACGGATTAAAAGTCCGCTGCTCTACCAGCTGAGCTAACGACCCAAAGAGGCAGCATTATAGCGGGCGATCCGGCATCGCGCTAGTCCTGGCGCATAAAATTTCTGTGCGGAATCGCTCACGACAGCGCCGACGTCACCTTCAGCACCTCATCAGCCGTCGTCACGCCTTCCACCACCTTCATCGCGCCGGCAATCCGCAACGGCTTCATCCCATCGAGCGCACTCTGCTTGCGCAGCGCCACCAGGTCGCCCGATTCCCGCATCAGTTTGCCAAACCCTTCGCTCACGGTCAGCAGCTCATAAATGCCGGTACGTCCCCGATACCCGGTCTGCCGGCACTCCGGACACCCGATCGGCCGATACACCACAGAAGGCTTGGGAATCTTCCACGCGCCGCCGACGCTGGCCCATACCTCGTCGCTCAATTCGCCACCCGGCGCCTTGCAGACAGGGCAGAGCGTGCGTACCAGGCGCTGGGCCAGCACGCCGATCAAGGTGGCTTCCAATAGATAATCGGGCACACCCAATTCGATCAGGCGCATCACCGCCGATGGCGCGTCGTTCGTGTGCAGTGTCGAAAACACCAGGTGACCCGTCAGCGCCGCCTGGATCGCCATCTCGGCTGTTGGCAGATCGCGGATCTCGCCCACCATGATAATGTCCGGATCCTGGCGCATCAGCGAGCGTACGCCATCGGCAAAGGATAAATCGATTCCCGGCTGCACCTGCATCTGGTTGAATGCCGGTTCGACCATCTCGATCGGGTCTTCTACCGTGCAGACATTCACTTCACTCGTCGCCAGCGCCTTGAGCGTTGTATACAGCGTGGTCGTCTTGCCCGAGCCGGTCGGGCCGGTCACGAGAATGATCCCGTGCGGGCGCTTGGTCAAATGATCCCAGCGCTGCGCATCGTCATCGGGAAAGCCCAGTTCAGGCAGCGTCTTGACCACCACTTCCGGATCGAAGATACGCATCACGAGCTTTTCGCCGAACGCGGTCGGCATCGTCGACAGGCGCAATTCGACTTCCTGGCCGCCAGCGGTACGGGTCTTGATGCGACCATCTTGCGGGCGGCGTTTTTCAATCACGTCCATCCGCCCCAGCAATTTGATCCGCGCCGTCATCGCGATCATCACCACTGCCGGCACCTGGTACACCTGGTGCAGCACGCCGTCGATACGGAACCGGACGACAGCAAATTCACGTTTGGGCTCCAGGTGAATATCCGAGGCGCGCTGCTCGAACGCGTAACCCCACAGCCAGTCGACGATATTGACGATGTGCTGGTCGTTGGCGTCGAACTGTTTATTCGCCTTGCCCATTTCGACCAGTTGCTCGAAGTTGTTGCGCATCGCGACGTCTTGCCCGCTGCTGCGGTTGGCGTCGCGGATCGACTTGGCCAGTGCAAAAAATTGCGAGATGTACTGGGCGATATCGAGCGGATTGGCCAGCACCAGTTCGATGCGGCGGCGCGCCACTTTCGCGATCTCGGTTTCCCATTCGGTCAGCGCCGGATCGGCCGTGGCCACCACGAGCGTGGTCGCCGTCATTTCCACCGGCAGGATATTAAAGCGCGCCGCATAGCCGGCCGACATCACATCGGCCACTTTCGTGAAATCGATTTTGAGCGGGTCGATGCGGATGAAGGGCAGGCCGACCTTGGCCGCACACCATTCCGTCAGCACGTCGAGCGTGAGCAAGCGGTTCGGCGGCAGTTCGGAAATGAGTTTGCATTGCGCCACCGCGGTGAGCGGGTGCATCGAGCCGGGGGCATTCTTGAGGATGCCCTGGGCCTGGGCGAATTGGGCCTTGACGTTGTCTTTTGTGACGATCCCGTCGGCCAGCAGCCACGAGAAAATCGATTGCAGGTCGAGCTTGCGCAGGCTGGCTGGTTTTTGCGGGATGGCGTTCACGGTGGCCCTTGGGTAATCAATCGGTGGCTAACAATCCCTTGACCCAGGACGTGGCGGGCAGTTTGGTTTGTGCAACGATCTGCGCCGCACGTTTCATCAACGCTTCCTGGTCGAGTGTCGGACGCGTCTTGAAGCACAGCGCGACCACATTACCATCGTGCACCTCGGGCAGGCACAGCACATGGCCGAAGGCGAACTTCATCGCCTTGATATTCTTGGCAAAACTCGGGTGGTCGCCAAACAGGTTGACGGTCATGATGCCCTGCTCGGTCAGGCAATTGGCGCAGGCCACGTAAAACTCGGGCGTATCGAGCACGGGGCCGCGCGCGGTGGCGTCGTACAGGTCGCACTGCAGCACGTCGAACGCGCCGTGGTGGTCCGGGTCTTCGACGAAGTCCAGGGCGTCCATCTCGAGTACGGTCAGGCGCTCGTCCAGGCCCGGCAGCTTGAACATCGAGTTGCAGATGGCGATCACCGACGGGTTCAGTTCGATGGCGGTAACGGTTGCCTCGGGAAACTGGCGATAGCAGAATTTGGTCAGGGTGGCCGTACCCAGGCCGAGCTGGACGATGGCGCGCGGCGCCTCGATGAACAGCATCCAGGCCATCATTTGCTGGGCATATTCGAGTTCTGGCCAATCCGGCTTGCGGATGCGCATGGCGCCCTGGACCCATTCGGTACCGAAGTGAAGATAGCGCACGCCCTCCTGTTCAGAAAGCGTCACGGGCGCGTATTTGGGCTTGCGGGAAGGGCGGCGCGACGATTCGGCCTGTTCGATGGATTTGCGTTTGATGAGCATAAGACTGCCTGAAGGAATCGCCCTATTATCGGCGGTTGCGTTCCCGCAGCGCAAGCTCGGAGCATGAACACCACTCTGCATGCGACAACGCGGCCACATGGGCCGCGTCGTCGTTGTCGTTATCGCTGTCGCTCTCGGTGTCGTTCTGGAATACAGAACCTTAGCGCTGGTATTGGCTATAGGCCTGGCCGTCGTCGTAGCTGTCCAGCGGCTGGACCGACACGCGCAGGCGCACGCGGTTGCCCGGGTCATTGCGCATCAGCGACGTGTAATTCTGGCCACGGTATTCGTACGTGACGTTGTAGCCGGCGGTGCGCGATTCGACCGCTTCCACGGTGCGGCATTGCTGCACCGCTTGTTCTTGCACGCTGCTGCCCTGGCGGCCATTGTTCTGGACACGGTCGCCGACCATGGCGCCGGCGATGGCGCCAGCGGCCGAGGCGGCCACTTTGCCGTTGCCGCTGCCGATCTGGCTGCCAAGCAGGGCGCCAGCGATACCGCCAACGATCGTGCCGCCGGCATTGCGCTCTTGCTGCACCGGCACTTGCACGTACTCGGTGCGGCACTCCTGGCGCGGGGTGCGCACTTGCTCGACGCGCGGCTCGACGCGCACCACCCGGCCGAAATCTTCAAAGTCGGCAGCCTGTGCCAGCGGCAGGGTGGCGACACCCAGGGCTGCGATGATCAGTTTGGCTTGGAATGTCATGATGGTCCTCGTTCAGTGGTGCAACGTTAATTAAGACAATAAATACAGAATTCGTTCAAGGCTTGATAGTACGCCGATCGCAAAAACGCATCGAATCCCCGTGGCAACAAAATGTAACAGCCGATTGCCGCGTTCGCGAAGCGCGCCAGAATGATTCCAGCCCGATTCACCCTGATTTTGCGCGACGCGTGCCGGTACCGATTCTTACAAATGACTATTCGCAATGCACATTTGGGTTGCTTCCAATACCACAAAACGTTACCCTTACACCAATCATGGACTTATTGGCGTATAGCAACGACAGCGAGGTAAGCGGTAGCAGCGCCCCGTGGCGCCGCGATGGGTTGCGCCATGGCGCGTTATTGACAGGTCAACTTGAGGAAAAAATGAGTTTGTTGATGAGAGTGGCGCCGAATATTGTGCAAGCGATCCGCGCGTTTAACGTTGGTGATCTGCAACAGGAGGCCGGGCAACTCGGACATCATTTTCTGTACGCACATTGCGCCAACACGCTCACCAAACAACAAGTCTGCGCCCGCATCGGCGAACAATTTTATTTCCCAAAACCGTGCAGCAAGAACTTCGATGCGCTGCGCAAGTGCCTGACCGAAACGATCCACGAAGCCGGCCCGCAGCCGGGCTTTATCGTGGTGCTGGAGCAGCTGCCAAGCGCCCAGAAATTCGACAAGGAAGCGCGCGAAAACCTGCTTGACGTGTTTCGCGATGCGGCCGAATTCTGGGCCGAAAAGAAGGTGCCATTCCGCGTGTTTTACTCGTTCGCGACGGTGCCGCCGACCGCCTGAGCGGGTGTAAGGCGCTCCCCGAAGGCTGCGGTTGACAGCCGGCGTTACGGTACAATGCCGGCTATGAAAAATATCGTGATCCTGATTTCGGGCCGCGGAAGCAATATGGAAGCGATCGTACGAGCGCTTGATGCCGAAGCCTGGCCAGCCCGTATCGCCGCAGTCATCAGCAACAAACCTGAAGCCGGCGGCCTGGCGTTTGCGCAGGCGCGCGGCATTCCCACTGCGGTGGTGCCGAGCAAGGCGTTCGCCACCCGCGCCGAATTCGACGCCAAGCTGCAGGAAACCATCGATGTCTTCCAGCCCGACCTGGTCGTGCTGGCCGGTTTCATGCGCATCCTCACGGCGCCGTTCACCCTGCATTACGCGGGCCGGATGCTGAATATTCACCCGTCGCTGCTGCCGCTGTTCCCGGGGCTGCACACGCACCAGCAGGCGCTCGATGCCGGTTGTACCGAGCATGGCGCCACGGTCCACTTCGTCACTGCCGAACTGGATCACGGCCCGGCCGTGTTGCAGGCCCGCATCCCGGTGCTGCCGGGCGACACCGAAGCCACGCTCGCTACCCGCCTGCTGGTCGAAGAACACAAGATGTATCCGCGCGCGGTGCGCCTGTTCGTCGAAGACCGTCTGGTCGTCGAGGACGGTGCGGTGCGCATCGTCGAGCCCAGCCTCGACACCCTCAGTATTTAAAACGCATTGTTTTAAGCAAGCAGTTTACAACCCAAGGATTTACATGAGATTGCCTCCAGCGATCGTCGCCAAGACCGAAGAAGTCTTGCGCGAGATTCTCCGTTTCAGTTCGCCAGCCGACGTCACCCTGTCGCGTTTCTTCAAAGACAATCCGCGTTTTGGCGGCCGTGAGCGTGGCGTGATTGCCGAAGCCGTGTATTCGGTACTGCGCAATAAATCGTTCTTCACCGATTTCGCCGGTCATGGCAGCACGCCATCGATGCGTCGCCTGGCGCTGCTGGGCCTGGCCGAAACGGCCGGCATCGATTCGATCGGTGGCCTGACCGAAGATGAAACCCACTTCCTGACCCGTATCAAGGAAGTCGATCGCACGCTGCTGCCAGGTCCGGTGCAAGCGAACTTGCCGCAGTGGCTGTACGACAAGCTGGTTGCCCAGTTCGGCCAAACCGAGGCACTTGAACTGGCGGCGGTACTGAATACCCCGGCGCCGCTGGACCTGCGCGTCAATTCGATCAAGGCCGAGCGCGATGCGGTGATCGCCACGCTGCTCGAAGCGCCAATCGTGGCCGAGCCGATGCCGTATGCGCCGCTGGGCCTGCGTGTCAAGCAAAAGCCTGCGCTGCAGAACCTGCCGTTGTTCAAGGAAGGCGCGATCGAGGTGCAGGACGAGGGCAGCCAGGTGCTGTCGCAGATCGTCGGCGCGCGCCGCGGCGAGATGGTGGTCGGCTTTTGCGCCGGCGCCGGCGGCAAGACGCTGGCACTGGGCGCACTGATGCGCAACACCGGTCGCCTGTACGCGTTCGACGTCTCCGAAAAGCGCCTCGCCAAGCTGAAACCGCGCATGGCGCGCAGTGGCTTGTCGAATGTGCATCCGGTGCTGATCGCGCACGAGCGCGATGCCAAGGTCAAGCGCCTGGCCGGCAAGATCGATCGT
>Ga0265780_10007080_pt1 | contig 13817 bp, 14 predicted proteins | sample P1T30metagenome_FD_192432 | JGI IMG/M metagenome (GOLD analysis project Ga0265780, IMG submission 192432) | Plant litter microbial communities from East Loma Ridge, Irvine, California - P1 T30 | ecosystem: Environmental > Terrestrial > Plant litter > Unclassified | place: USA: California... | reverse complement strand
GAAACGACGAGGAGACGATTAGACATCTCATCCTCTCGTATCCGAGGTAGACGGACGAGCGTAGAGAGTTACGCGAGACCGTAGGCGATAGGTCGAGAGACGTACCCTACCTCTTAGGGGGGTAGGGTTCGAGAAAGGATATGAGGACGGGATAGCTATTAGATAGCCCGAAAGAGAAATAGAAGCCGGATATAGAGGTAAGTTAGTGAAAGCTACTATCCGGTTTCTAGAAGAGATAGGCAGGTTGACCTATCAGCCAGAGGCTGAGTAGGCAACTATAAGGATAGATCACTCTCATTCATGAGCGAAGGTAGCGAATTTCTTTTATAAGCAAGGTCACTCTCTAGGGACGGCTCATACGGTCACCGTGAATAGCCTGATTGAATCAAACAAACAAACAAACAAACAAACATATTGGTTAGGTAGGTTAACCTATCAGCCGGAGGCTGAGTAGGCAACCATAGGGATGGATCACTCTCATTCATAAGCGAAGGCAGCGGATTTCTTTTGTAAGTAAGGTCACTCTCTAGGGATGGCTCATACGGATACCGTGAATGGCCTGAATGAAACACACACTCACTCACTCACTCACTTGCGAGTAGAGTTGTATACGTAGGATCGGTCCGCTATCGGATAGCTAGCCAATAAGAGCTAGAGAAAAAGGAATAGGGCCTAGGTACATTTTGCCATAGTTACTAGAGTTAAAATCATAGAGCGGATCGCCGGTGTAACCACCCTAGGTATTCATCTCTGCGTTCTCATCAAGTAGCTGCTTCACCGTTGCTTCATGTTCGTTCTCGGTGGCCCATGATAGTGGAGTCCAGCCGCCGTCGTCTCTCGAGTCGACATCGGCCTTGCCGGTATTCAGTAGCTGCTTCACCGTTGCTTCGCATCCGTTCCCGGCGGCCCACGACAGCGGAGTCCGGCCGTCGTTGTCTTTCGAGTCGACCTCGACCCTTCTAGTGTCTAGCAGCTGCTTCACTATTGCTTCATCCCCATTTCCGGCAGCCCATGATAGTGGAGTCCAACCGCTATTGTCTTTCGAGTCGACCTCGACCATAATAGTGTTAAGCAGTTGCTTCACCGTTGCTCTATGTCCGTTCTTAGCAGCCCATGATAGCGGAGTCCGGCCGTTATTGTCTTTCGAGTTGATATCGACCTTACCCGTTTCTAGCAGCTGCTTTACTGTCGCTTCTTGTCCATTCTCAGCAGCCCATGACAGTGAAGTCCGGCCGCTGTTGTCTTCCGAGTCGACATCGACTACTAAAGTGTTAAGCAATTGCTTCACCGTTGCTCCATGTCCCTTCTTAGCAGCCCATGATAGCGGAGTCCGGCCGTTGTTGTCTTTCGAGTCGACGTCGACCTTGCCCGTTTCTAGCAGCTGCTTAACTATTGCTTCATCTCCGTTTCGAGCAGCCCATGATAGTGAAGTCCGGCCGCTATTGTCTTTCGAGTCGACATCGACTACTAAAGTGTTAAGCAATTGATTCACCGTTGCTCCATGTCCCTTCTTAGCAGCCCATGACAGCGGAGTCCAGCCATTGTCGTCTCTCGAGTCGACATCGACCTTGCCAGTTTCTAGTAGCTGCTTAACTATCTCTTCATGTCCGCACCAAGAAGCCCATGACAGTGAAGTCCAGCCGTCGTTGTCTTTCGAGTCGACGTCGACCTTACTAGTAACCAGCAGCTGCTTGACTATTGCTTCATGTCCATTCTGAGTAGTCCGTAATAGTGGAGTTCGGCCATCATTGTCTTTCGAGTCGACATCGACCTTACCAGTCTCCAGCAGCTGCTTTACTATTGCTTCATGTCCGTTTCCGGCGGACCAAGACAGTGGAGTCGAGCCATTGTCGTCTCTCGAGTCGACATCGGCCTTGCCAGTATTCAGTAGCTGCTTCACCGTTGCTTCGCATCCGTTCCCGGCGGCCCACGACAGCGGAGTCCGGCCATTGTCGTCTCTCGAGTCGACATCGACCTTACCAGTAGCTAATAGCTGCTTGACTGTTGCTTCGTGTCCGTTCCGAGCAGCCCGTAATAGTGGAGTCCGGCTGTTGTTGCTTTTCGAGTTGACTTCGGCCTTACCAGTATCTAGCAGCTGTTTCACTATTGCCTCATGTCCTTTCTTAGCAGCCCGTGCTAGCGGAGTCCGGCCACCGTCGTCTTTCGAGTCGACATCGACCTTGCTAGTTCCTAGTAGCTGCTTCACTGTCGCTTCTTGTCCGTACCAAGCAGCCCATGACAGTGGAGCCCAGCCATTATCGTCCTTCGAGTCGACGTCGGCCTTGCCAGTCTCTAGCAGCTGCTTCACTATTACTTCATGTCCGTTCTTAGCAGCCCGTGATAGCGGAGTCCGGCCACCGTCGTCTTTCGAGTCAACATCAACCTTACCAGTCTCTAGCAGCTGCGTTACTGTCGCTTCTTGTCCGTTCTTAGCAGCCCGTGACAGTGGAGTCCGGCCGTTGTTGTCTTTCGAGTCGACGTCGACCTTGCCCGTTTCTAGCAGCTGCTTGACTATTGCTTCATCTCCGTTTCGAGCAGCCCACGATAGTAGAGTCCGGCCGTTGTTGTCTTTCGAGTCGACATCGACCTTGCCCGTTTCTAGCAGCTGCTTTACTGTCGCTTCTTGTCCATTCTCAGCAGCCCATGACAGCGGAGTCTGGCCACGGTTGTCTTTCGAGTTGATATCGACCTTGCCCGTTTCTAGCAGCTGCTTTACTGTCGCTTCTTGTCCATTCTCAGCAGCCCATGACAGCGGAGTCTGGCCACGGTTGTCTTTCGAGTCGACATCGACCTTGCTAGTATCGAGCAGCTGTTTCACTGTTGCCTCGTGTCCCTTTTCGGCAGCCCTTGATAGTGGAGTCCGGCCATAGTTGTCTTTCAAGTCGACCTCGACCTTGCTAGTGCTTAGCAGCTGCTTTACTGTCGCTTCTTGTCCATTCTCAGCAGCCCATGACAGCGGAGTCTGGCCACGGTTGTCTTTCGAGTTGATATCGACCTTGCCCGTTTCTAGTAGCTGCTTTACTGTCGCTTCTTGTCCATTCTCAGCAGCCCACGACAGCGGAGTCTGGCCATAGTTGTCTTTCAAGTCGACCTCGACCTTGCCAGTGCTTAGCAGCTGCTTCACTGTTGCTTCTTGTCCGTTCTCAGCAGCCCATGATAATGGAGTCCGCCCAGCATAGGTGCACTGATCCAAGTCGAACCTTTTGTCGATCCATTGCTCAAGCAGGGGCAAAAGTCCAAATCTTCCTATCCAGTGACTGCCGGAAAACCCCTCTCCTTCTTTTCTTATAGACTCATCCGAAAATTGCCACCTTTCCGACATGAACAACACTTGGCTCATAGCACTAAGACGCTCGGCGTCTAGCAGTAAATATAGGGCCTCTGTGACAACCTCGTTCACCGCAGCACCGCAGTCTGTTCCCGTGAGCAGGTTCAAATGTGGCGCCCAGTATAAAGCAGCATATTCCAGCAACACGAACTCTCTCAGTCGATATTCATAGTGCGCCTGTGACGAAGACGGACCGATAGCCAAGCCATCGATGGACAAGTAAGCAATGCAAGAGCGAGCAACGTCGATTTTTGCGTCCGGTAGCCACGTCTCCAGGTTCCGTTGCAGGTACTCTTGCGTGGTGTAGTGAATGAATCTGACATTGTCGCTTTGTTCATCGATCGTCACGAGTCCTGCGCAGATGGTGAGAAGCTGTTCGGTCTCCAAGATGTTGTCTTCGTCTATTTCCGTATCGCCGGGCTCAACTGCCAGTGCGTGAAGCAGTTCGAGAGTGCTGAGGGGACGACATGCGCAGAGGATCCAAGCCAATATCTTTTTCGCCATCTCACTCGAACCTTTTCCTTGCGCGAGGATCCTCTCCATAGCGGCGTGGTAGGCTACATCGTAGGCATCCGAACCTTTTGGCAAGTTTCGCAGGGCACACTTCACATCCCTTACGGTCAATTTGTCCCGGAAGGAGTCCATGAGAAGCTGGGCTAGTAGAAACCTAGTGTAAATGTTGTTAGTGATCTTCTTCTGCAACAGGTCAGAGGAATGGTCGAGCATACATTCCCCCAGTAGCAATGATTGTGCTAGAAACAAGGTTCTCGAGTAATTCAGGTTTCGACACAAACCGGTCGAGTTCACTGGCTCGTGATCTGATGTACATTTCAAGATCTTCATCGGAAGCTTTCACCTCGAGCGTCGGTCTGCCCAAAAAAGCAGGATGGGACTTGATGGCGGGAAGGAACCTTGAAGTCGCTAAGAGTCGTACCTCACATCGTCTACGCAAAGTTTCCACTGCCGACAAGAACTCCTTCCGGGCGCGTGTCTCGCACTCGTCCAGAGCATCAACGACAATGGTCAATTGGTGAAGATCCCTCGAAACTGCTTCAAGAATTTGCCTAATCTCGTCAACCGAAGGTGCGGTTCCTTTTGTAGTGTGAGATGTGTAGAAGTCTTGGATAAGCTTGGAAACCCCAGGTTGAAAGCCAATGATCTGGCGGAGTATGCTAGAGAGCATGTGCTTCGCTGTCTGCTCGCTCTGCCGCTTGTAGTCGCAGTATACGAACGTAACCGGTCCGTTAGACACATGTTGACTTCGAAGCAGATAATCGACAACAAGAGCCGCCATGATTGTCTTTCCAGCACCTGGAATGCCTGGACAAAACAGCGTCGCATCTTTCGACCGATCCCATCCTTGAAACTTTGCATCTTGCATGAACCATTTTCCAGTGCCAGTCTGACGCCTGTCGATGAAGTCCTGTTGCTGCACGTGATAGTCGACTGGGCAGATCCACCTCATTAGGTCATGCTTGTGTCGTGTAGTGGTGTCATCTCGCAGAGCTGTCGTGTCGCTCTTGATCTCTAAAGTGACGTCTATGATGGTACTCGTGTCCACCTTTATCTCGGTAATGCCTGTCTGAACTGACTGCAGATCCTTCATGATCGCACGTGATAGTGTACTGTGGCAGTCAGCATATAGCAGGAGGAACTAATCGCAAAATCTGGCGACGAACATGTGGTCCATTTCCAGCGCAACCTGGACTAGTGATTTGATGCGTTCGATTCGTGACAACAAGGTCATGGCTTCTTCTTTGCTAAATTTCCAGGAAAGCACTTGCCCAGCTTTACGAAGCCCACGACCTGTGATCTTGGGGACCAGTATCTCGAGAGCTTCCTTGTACTGGTCGAGCGGACCATTGCGCGCAGCCAGCCCGGATGTCGTCTGTAGCCATGGACCGTGAGAGTCCTGTCCAGCCACGAGGTCTTTGAGCTCATATAGCAAGATCACAAGGTTCTTGGCTTCTTCGTAGACTTTCGTCAGCTCTTTGGGTGCATCTTTCGTCTCCTTCAGATAGCTGATGACCTCCTTCGTGACTTGTAGGACGGCGATGATACCGGAGGTGATGCTCAGGGGATCCATGGAACAGGCCGGAACTTAATATGTTTGTGATAGCTTGGACGAAACGGCTCCAAGCCGTGTTCTGGGATACTCCAGCTTTCCCGTTGGTATCGCGCTCATGCGGGGCAGAAAGCCAAGCGTGGCCGTGCCGCCATAGCGACGACGCCTTGTTGGGCTGTGTAAGCCGCAGCCGATTCTAGCCGACAGCATACTGTGGGGTGACCGGCACAAGCCAACCATGCCGACTTTGAACTGTCGTTGGACGAGTTCTCGGAACACTAAACCTTCCAAATTCCACGCAGCCAAGAGAGCGCTATTTCGTGGGTTCAACGTGATCACACAAGTATCACCACTCGGAGCGACAGTCGCAGTATCAAAAGAGCGACTCAAACCAAATGGATCCAGGCTACCTATCGTCCCGTCTCGGCATACGACACGCTCGGCTCAGATGCCGCAAATTGCTTTCTGCCAAGTGTTGCGGCCATTTGTTGCGTTTGAACTATAGTGTGTAATCAGTTTTCGCTAACGCGGGGCACGGGGGCGTGTCAAATCCTAGAGCGTGTCAAACAGATCCGCCTTTTTCCTACTCACCAAGTTCTACGCGTCATGTCTCAGCCAAAACGCGTCCAAACAAGCTCAAAAGAAGGCAATCTATTGCTAGCGATATCAGCTTTTCAATCAGGCCAATGTGCAAGCATCAATGCAGCCGCAAAGCTTTATGATGTAGTTCCAAAATCCCTCTACCGAAGAATCAACGGCGGCACTTCAAGAGAAGACTACACACTAACCAACAAGAGACTCAGTAACTTACCCTGTGGATTTCTACGATCGTGCTTTGAGCATTGTATCCCTTACTGTATGCCACTCAATGATCGTAAAATCATGGGGATATACTATCCGATAGAAGACGACGCGGAGAAAATTATCATGTTATTTTCGTTGTTATACGATTGTTTGGGCTCATTCAAGTACTGGGTAGAAAGCTGAGTCGGAGGTGTATGTTCTCGATCCAGTTTTTTGACTGTCGATAGTAACGACCTCTTTCATTTCCCTCCTAACAGACTCTAGATTTTGCCAGTCGTGTTTTGAAGCCTCTTTCGATACAAGCTCACCAGATCTTTTGTGTACGCACAGTAAAATCAATATAGCAGTAAGTTGGGGATGACATCTAGGGGAAGACTACAAAGTGGCTGGAAGCAGGCAATGTGAGGTCAGATTGGTCACGACTATGGGTCAAATCATCGTTCGAGAATTGCGTTCAGTAACTAGTCGATCGAGTTCCTGTTGTAGAGCCCGTATCCTTTTGGCAGTTGGACTCGAAGGTTGTTCTAGCTTGCGTTTACAGCCAGTTCGACTTCTAGCTTGGCGACTACCATTATGTATCTCACTCGAAGGCGGACCGCGTAACAGCTCTCCGACGCATGCAGCGACCTTGGATGATACTTAGGCTCCTCTCGAGAGATCACATTGGTCTCTGACAAGCGTCGAAGGCGGTTCCCGTTCGAGGTAATCGTCTTTGCTGATCATAAGGATCTTTTGCCAGATGTCGCTGTTTTCAAGGTATCGATGGATCAAGTCAGGCTGGAGTTTTGAGGGAAAACCGTTCTCCAAAGCATAAGCGCCGGAACGTGTTGCTAGTTTGTGCCCTATCTGAAATGAGAGAAGGCTGAGGAAACCGTCAAGATCGTTAGGTAGGTGAGGATCGAATGGCTTTAAGAGACTGGGTATGTGTCTTCAGTGTTGGCCACAAGCAATCAACTCGACTTGAGGCCTACTAAGTTGTTTGTTTGGTTAATCTGGAGCTCCGAGTTGTTTGATTGGATAAATCAGAGGTCTGAGTTGTGAGTTTGGTGAAGTTAGATAATGTCTTGGCAAAAGTTAGCTGAATACCCCTAACACTATTAAAGTCCAATATCTCCACAACCACACCCCCTTTTGACGAACTGATTAGATGAGGTTGTTGCCCTCGGCGTGAAAATGAAGTTGATGTAAGGAATAATAAATGTAATTAGTGGTTAGTCCGCAATCTCTAAAGAGCGGACCCTGGTTTTTCGAGGATTTACAAAAGTTATTAAGTGCTTAGATCCACGGCTCCAGAGCCAATTCGACGAGCTGAGTCGATTGCCGCACTGTTCACGCGATTGATTACCTTATACTTTTGTAATGTAGTATGACTCGCGTATAGGGCCTTAGAGCCACGTCGATCTATCGTCCTCAATTACGTAACGGCCTGCTCCAAACGAGGCATCGTCATCAATCTGAGATGTTGTTGCTACCGCCGAGTTGAATAGACCTTGGCTGAGCTTGATAATGCCGCTTCGGTCCCAACTGCGTAAGCATGTCATCTGTTCAACGCCTTCACCGCTCATGTGCCGACGCCGTGGGGATAATAGGTTGCCAGTGTCGCTGAATACACGCTCTAGCTGATCACTCATCGGTGGCGTCGAATAGACGTCGAGAGCCATCTGTGCAAGCTCTAGCCAGATCTTGCGCTTGCTGATCCAGTAGGGGATAGGAGAGTCCTTCTATAGCATCACAGGGTAAGGTTCTTGCTCGTATAGTTGTAGCTGATCGCTTACAGCGTTGTCGACGTGGGACCACTCGTCGTCGTGATCTATCGTCATAGCCGCCCCGGTGTTGGTGCCGGTAGGCTTATATTCATTCCACTTCACAGCAACTACCTCTCGTGCAGCTGCTTGCCACTTAGGCTTAGTCTTCTAATACCTCTCAAACCAACGCCACTTAAGTAGGGGATGAAGGAACACGGCAAGGCGGTAGATTGACGTATCATCTGTACGTGTGTAGTATTCATTGAGCTTCTGCCACGCCGCGTTGATGTTTGTTGAGAAATGATGCTCAAGCGTGGTAAAGCTGGCGTCGATTTGGCTCTCTACGAAGTCGTTTATCGCGAGTATCTGACTCTCAGCAGGGGTCGCCGCTGTCGCAATATCGCTCTGAGATAACACGTCGGCGGTGGTGGTGCTCGCGGAGGCTCTACCGTTGGTTATGCGCTTAGGTCTCCGCGTGTTGGTTGGCCGTATGGAGTACTGAGTCGATGGTTCAGATGGTGGTGGAGATAATGGTCGAAGTCGTTGATCTTAGCTCTCGCTCGGTCGATGCCGTTAGCGCGCTTCTTCAAATCCCTTCAACAACTCACCTGTAACTGGCAGTACCTGCCAGATAGCACCCTTCACGTTGGTGTCGGCGTTGACGTTGCCTTGGAGCTTCATTGTGGCCTGCTTACAGGGCTTGAGGATGGTCATGTAGGTCGCAATAACATCCCAATCGTCCGGTGTAAGCTTATCTGCGAGAAGTGAGGGCGCCTTCGGAGGATCCTTTGGCGGTAGACCCCTACTTCGAGCCTCGTACCGTGAGAGCTTCGATTTGTATGAGGCAAGCTCGTCATCAGTGAACTCGTCGATGAATTGCCGCAGTTGAATTGCACGCTCGGCGGCGTCGTACCAGCTGTTCCACCTCGTGGCGTTGTCCTTTATAAGGTATAGAGGTTGATCTGACGCTTTATTGCTGCAATAAAGCGTCAGATCAACCGAATTGACAACCGCGAGCACATCGAAGTCGATGGCTTCGCCCTCATGAGCGACAGCAGTATCTTTTCTGACAGCAGCTTCAGATTCTCCGTGCCTACGATAGCCGTAAGAGGGAGCTCGGCGCCAAACCCGCGACGGATCCAGTTGCGCAACTCAACACTCATAAAGGAGTCCAAGCCCACCCCCCCCAAACTCCTATCGACCCGGATGTCGTCGTGGTTGGTTATGGTCATGACCGAGAATCCTCATTTCAAGGCGCTTTGAAGACTCAATTGGCTCGCTGCTTTTTTCTTTTTGGATGTCGGCGAGGACGGCTCGACGATCGTACGATCGGCAAGGCCGCCATTCACTCTTAGCTATGTAGCAAAAAGCTAGGTATCAGTCTTGTTTTGATGTTTGAAGCTGACTGACGTACTCGACCTGTAGAAGCCTCGTTACAGACAACAAATTGGCCTTACCTGCTCACATGCGCCGCAGTCGCTGTCACTCAATGTTGGCTGGACTGGGATGCGATCACCGAAAAAGATGATTTCATACGCCGGGCCCGATCGTATCAATGATCACCGACCACGACGACCTGTATGAGCTACTGATGAACATAGCTACATATGTGCTCATTCGCATAACCATGGGGTCCTGTTTCGTTCGAATCGACCAATACTTGACATTTTTCTAATCTTCTCGTTCTACAAACACCTCGTCGTCTACGCAAGGTCCTTGGTAAGGTCAAAGTCCGAACAGTCGTAATCGTCCTTGGTGTTGAACGGATTCTGGTTCTTGTCCTTGTTTCCCCGGTTGCACTTGGCCCGTGGCCACAGTTTGCCCGCCTGGCCGTCCTGGCCGGGGAAGTCGCCTGCCATCCAGATGGAGCCCTTGGCTATGTCGCTGTAGTTTCCCTTCAAAACAGGCATGGTGAAGAAGCAGGGGTTGTCGTAGGGAGATTTGTTTTGCAGGAGAAGGATGTCGTGGTTGGGCTGGCCGACGCCGCCTTTGTCTTCCCAGCAGTCCACGGCGTTGCGGAGCGTCTTGAGCTTGTCCATGCCCCAGCTGTTCCAGGCGTATTCGACGTCCTTGTTGCCGCCGAGCGTTTGGTCGGTGCTCTTGGGGTACCAGGCGAGGACGTCAAGGCAGCGACTCTTCTCTTCGTCCCAAGCGTTGTTGGGGTGGATGCACTTAGCTTCGGGCAAGTCGTCCCGGATCACGACGTAGAGACCTCGCCAGATCCGCGCCATCTGCCAGAAAAGCGCCTTGTCCATGTTGCTCCGGATGCTGTCGACGTACTTCTCCATGCCTGTCAGGGTGACGGAGCGGATCCAACCGCCCCATCCGAACACGCGCACGACGGGATTCTTGATCTTCTCGTCTCCGGCAAGCATTTTCTCGGGGATTTCACTCTGCGCAACTTGATGCCCGAAGACCGCGTGGATGAGTTTCTTGATCTGCTTGATGCCCTCGTCTCGGGTGTCGCCGACCAGACCGCTGACGAAGCCCTCGGCATCAATCGGGTCGTCGGTCGTGCTCTCGCCTGACCCGACGGTCGCGCCGAGCAAACTCAAGAGTCCGGCGGTTCCCGCGAAGTATCCCGCTAGGGGAGCCGAAGGTGCGGTAGGGCCGCTGGCGACGGTGAAGGCAGCGGAGAGAATGGTCAGGATGTCGACCGAGCCAGGGGGGCTGCCGGTGATCCTGAGGGCCTTGCGCATCGTGGGGACGGAACTGTCTGAGATGGAGCTCATTTGTTGATCGAGCTCGAGGGACAGCTGGCTGTACCAGAGGAAGTAGGCTTCGAGGGACATGAACATGTAGTACAGTCCACCCTTGCCGATGCTGTTGAAGTCCTCTGCGGCACGTTAGCATAGATATGGAGGAAAAGAGAATACGAAGGACAGGCGTGGTTGGGAGAAACATACCACAAGTCCTTGCAAGGTCGCACTTTGCTCCAGGAGCGTCGCAGGAGAAATCCTCCTTTCTGACCTGCTTGTCTTCCACGTTTTTGAACAGATCGTATAACAGGGTCTGCGCCCATTGGGTGTGATCGTCGAGCTGGCTGATGTACCTGTCGACCCATTGTTCCGCACCAGAGGCCCACCAAAGCTTCGCTTTGTCCTCTACTTTGTCGTAATCGCTGATGCACTCGGGCATCTCACGCTTCATCAGCTTGTCGATAACTTCCTTACGACTGAGGCCCTTCCAATCAGGCAAGTCCGGGCCTGAACTTTCTTCGTCGCCACCGCTTTCTCCGTCGCCGCCGCTTCCACTGCCACTGTGGAACAACAGGTTAGCAACCTCAGTCAATTTTTCACATTCCGCACGGGAGTCACTTACGAGCTGGCTTGAAAGTCGATACTCCAGATCATAGTTCCCCCGAAACAGTACCCGTCAGCCCAGGCCTTCTTGTCAGCAAAGGTCTCTTCGTCGTCATAGCCGATCCATTGGTCATCCCAAGCAATCTGCTTCATCATGGAATCCTTGAGGTATTTCGACTCGACGCCCTTGTTCTTGATGAGGTTCTTGATCTCCCCAAGAGACATGACGCCGTCCGAGTCAGTGCACTCGCCTTTCTTACTCGGGCCGGAAAAAGAGCATCCGAGACCGTTGCAGCTCTTGTCGGCGACAGTGTAGCCGCGACCGTACATGGCGAGACCAAAGTTGATCTTCTTGGGATCAAGGCCGTCGAACCAAAGGGGGACTGTGTTGTTGCCAATCTCGCGAATGTCGGCTTGACCGCGAATGATCTTGCCGAGGGTGAGGACATCCGCGTCCCAGGAACCGTGGAGATCTGTAACAAAGATCGTTAGTTATCTGAACAGTCGATGGGGGCTGGTGGGAGAGGCTTGCCGTAAGCCATGAATCCAAAAAAGTCCACGTAAGGCTCCATGGCCTTTGCATCGAACCAGCGGAGATACCAATAGTCGGGTGCCAAGGTCAAGCTGATACCATATTTGTCGCCATAAGCGGCACGCATCTCCCTGAGGAGCAGGGAGAAGTTGCGAGTATCAGCAAGCTTGCGACCGCCGCGCTTCGGCTCACCGGGGTACTCCCAATCGATGTCGACACCCGTAAAGCCATACTCGTCCATGTAGTCGCGAGTCGACTCGATGAAAGCGGCCCGGTTGGCCTTGGTAGAGACCATGTCACTCCAAGTGGTATGGGTGGGAGCTTCAGGGTTGCTCATGTCGAAACCGCCAACGGCAATCCAAGTCTTGAGATCACTGCCCTTGGAAAGATCGGTAAACTCACGCATCTGCTTGATGTCATCGTCGTGGGCGGGGGTGATCGCAAAGGACTTTGGATCAATGAAGGCGAATGAGTAGAAAAGGTGGGTGAAGCCTTTCGTGTCGAGTTGCTTCGGAGTCTTGGTGTCGCACTTTCTATTGCGCACGTTCCAAGATTGGTAGTAACCGATAGTCCGGCCGCCCGTGCTACCACCACCCTTTGCGCATGAAGGAGAAGAGGCGATATTGCAGGAACCGTAACCGGCCTGGCAAGGCAGGGTCCCGTGCTGGGGGTCGGCGTTGTCGCAGAAGGCTTCTGTGGTCTGCGACTGTTAGTCAGTTTGCTGGAGGGAGAATAACACAAGTCGATATGGAAACTCACACCGCACCAGCCCGAGGCGGAGCAGCAAAGGTTCATGCCGCACGGCATTTCACCGACATCATCGTATTCGCCGTCCGCAGTGAAGGTAACGCCATCGCTATCTTGGCCGCACATGGCCGTGGCATCACAGTTGGACGTACATCCCTCGAGGCAGAAGTCGGGTCCGTATCCGCAAACACCCTCGGGGCCGCAGCAGCTATTGAGAGTCAGTCAGACGACGAAGTCAAGGAGTGTCAGCGAACGTTCAACTCACCTATCATCGGGGCAAGGGCCGTCTTTGCAGTATGTAGGACCACTACCGCGCTTCAGCAGCGAGCGGCGCGAGTTGCGAGAGTCGTTCGGGGTGACAACAGCGGCCGATTCATTAGCGTTCGCAATATCCGTGTAGTACTGGTCCAGACTCTTCACAGCGCCGGTTGAGAGTTCGAAACTTCGGATCGGGTTTGATGGAGCCTCAGTAGGGTTCTGATGAGCTGGGCTCAAGGCGATTTTCTTCGTCCATCCAGGTGCCTTGGCTGTACAGAGTGATCAGTATATCTCAGGGTTAGGAATGCTCGAGAGTCAACTTACTGACGACAGAGCGACGGTGGACTTGGTCTCGTTTGGCGTGAGGGTGACGAGGCGTGTCAGAAGCATTGCTGAGCGCTGCGAAACAGATCAAGCAAAAAGCAAGCGCCCAAAAGGGAACGCTCGACAGTCGTGACACCATGTTGCTAGACAGTGATGCGAGGAACACTGATAGCCGCTGTATCTGCTAGGACATCCATTCAGCTGGACGAACACAATGGGCTATATATGTGCGAACACACGCATTGCCACTAGGTAAGGTAGCAACAGTAGTCCGACATGACACGGAGTAGCAGTCTCCACCTCCCAACAGGATCCCGTATCAACACCCGTGTTTCCCTAAGCGAGGAATGAAGCCCCAGTACAGTGGCATGTTCCAACATCATGGGTATATCTCGCAAGCATGCGGTTGTTACAGTCCAACAGAAGAAATTGTAGAGGATGCCCCTGCCCGAAGGATCGCTAGCCTCGCCAAGATTCGGTTCAAGGGTCTCACGCTAGACGCACACTTAAATCAGCCCTGTATACCACTGTGGATTCCACAGGAACACCGGCTGTCTTCAGCACTATAGAAAGCCACTTAGCGCAGAGCCCATGCCGAAATTATACTTGGCAGAAGTAGGGGAACAGTCTGGATCTGGCAACGACGGGCGGCAAAAGGACGGTTATGCAAGGTCCCATATTTGTACCCTGCCCGAAGGATTCAGCCTACAAA
>Ga0265780_10007079_pt1 | contig 13817 bp, 19 predicted proteins | sample P1T30metagenome_FD_192432 | JGI IMG/M metagenome (GOLD analysis project Ga0265780, IMG submission 192432) | Plant litter microbial communities from East Loma Ridge, Irvine, California - P1 T30 | ecosystem: Environmental > Terrestrial > Plant litter > Unclassified | place: USA: California... | reverse complement strand
TCGGCAGTGAGCAATCACTAGATAGCTCTCTGGCATTCCAATTTTGCAATGACCTTGACGCCAATCACCGGGACGAATATATGGCAGATAGCTACAGTTTAGTAATGAGAAGGGCTCTACTTCGCAATATGAGATCAGCTGTCGTCCTCCATGGGTCGAAGTCAAGACGACACGGCAGATCAGGCCGCGTCCCGGCTATCCGTTCACTAGAGTGTCCCGGCCAAATGAGGAGCTACATGATGCGTTCGCTTCGTTGCGCAGTCGCTCGTGGTGGGTTTGCCTGGGGAATATTCCAGTCTCCCAGATTTTGAACTAGGGCAGAATACACGGCGAAAAAGTGAGCTATCACAATCGGACGAGCCGAAGGCGCATATTCACCGGTCGTCGTGCACGGTGTTGCTAAATGTACTGCGGCCCAGCGTGTGACAGGGGGAAACTGAAAGATCTGATGCAAGAGATTAAGTGTTATCGCCAAGATGCAGCCGGATCCTTCGCGCGAATACGGTCGACTGCGTGCCGTGCGCTTGCATTTCTTGTGTGCCGTGCATGAGAGATCACGTGCAGATTGATGTAGTCCTGCTGCGAGGTAGATTTTAGAACACGTGCAGCGTGAGTAAGAACTTAGTATCTACAGGCGCGAATTGCAAAGGAGCGTGGTGGTCGAGAAGTTGAGTCTCGATCTTGGGTTGACAAATGTTGAAGTCCCAAGAAAAAGAGAAGAAAACATTGTAGCTCATCCGTCGCATTCTCTTGGCAACAACTTCTTCAGACGGCTCTGTCGTTGGCCCAAAGCAGCGATACAGCAGCAATGATGACCGGAACAACACTGACGATTTCTCCCAATCCTGCGTATGCCGGAGGAACCCTGAACTTCACGAAAGCGCCCGAGGCCAAGAGAACGGCGAACACGTTGTAAGCGGCTGACCAGGCGAAATTGAACACAATCCGGTAGAAAGCTCGTTTGGAGATGTCCAACAGAGCCAAGGTCCCGTCCAGACCTCCAAGAAGGACAACGTCCGCAACCGCACCGGCCACGTCAGACGCAGTACCCAGCTGCACGCCGACATCGGCCTGCGCGAGCGCCACGGCATCGTTCGTGCCGTCGCCGCAGAACATCACGATTTTGTTGCTGCAAGCTTGCAAGGCGGCAACGTACTGTTGTTTCTGGCCCGGCAAGCGACGAGACGCGGTGTGCTCCTGGTGGATCCCGAGAGATCGAGCGACATCTTCCACGGCTTTGTTGTGGTCGCCGCTGACGACGTGGGCGGTGATATTACGCTGTTGTAGCACGGATATTACTCTCACGGCCTCTTCGCGGAGCTCGCTTTTCAGACCGAAGGCTAAGGCCAATCTTCCTTCGATTGTGAGGCAAAAACAAGTCATACCCTCATCCAGCATCGGGCTAACGTTGGGTTCATGCTCGACTTGGAGCCAAAAAGGGTTGCCGCCTTGAACCTTGCGCTCATTCCACATAGCTTCGATACCGGACCCTGGGATAGACTTTGGCTCGTCGAGTGTGATTGGGCTCGAGGTTTCCTCTTCAAGGTGCGCGACAATTGCCCGTGAGACTGGATGCTTGTCGTCGCGAATCAAAGACTTCACGATTGCCGTAATCGCGTCCTGAGGAACGTCCGAGGGCGACACCTGTACCTGAGCGACAGACAAGTTGCCTTTAGTGAGGGTACCGGTCTTGTCGAAAACTACATCCGTGACCTTGAAGCCTCTCTCCGTTGCGTCGGCAGCTTTGATGATGACGCCAGACTTAGCCGCGATGCCTCCTGCGATGACAAGTACCATTGGGACCGCCAGTCCGAGAGCACAAGGGCAGGAGATAGCAAGCACAGCAATGCCGTAGGTGATTGCGGTCCCAATGGCACTGCCGGCATCTTCACGACGTACTGCTGCTACGATCGCAGTCCAGACAACGAATACAATTATCGCGATGCCGACTGCAACAGGGACGAACCACGACGCGATCCTGTCTGCGAGGTCTTGTATCTTAGGCTTCGTACCGAGCGCATTCTCGACCGACTTTGCGATGTCGCTAATGCTGTTTGCTCCGGGTAGACGGGTCAGTCGGACGTGTAGAACCCCTTCGCCGTTGATAGTTCCGGCGATCACAGAGCCGCCCTTCTGTTTGGTGACGGGTACCGTCTCACCAGTAAGCATCGACTCGTCAACCAGACTGATGCCAGAGATGACTGTTCCGTCTGTGATCATGCGACTGTGTGGTCGTACGACGATAATGTCGCCCAAGTGGAGAAGGCGTCCGTCAATCTCGGTGGCGGCGCCATCGGTTTGAAGGAGGAATGCGGTCTCGACTTGAAGAGACCGAACTGAGACTGCACCCATAGCACGTGCGCGAGCAATGGCTGCGACGAGTCTGCCAAGCAGGACTAGTGTGATGAGTAAGGAGCTCGTCTCGAAAAAAGCGTCTTCCTCGAGCGAGTAACCGGCTTCGGTAAGGCTCAGGGCAACGATCGAATAGCCGTAAGCCGCAGTGATGCTAATAACCACCAGCATATCCATTTCCACGATCCTGCTGAAGACCAGCGATTTGACTGCGTTGATGTAAAACTCCGGCACAGCGATGCCCTGGACCACTGTAGCCAGCACCAGCGATGCTATATCAATAGTTCTGTGAGACAGAGGATTCGGTGCCCAATTTATCACCACCACCGGGATAGTGAAGATTGCAGCGATTGCGGTCATCCAGCTCATACGGATGAGGCGCTTTTGGCCCTCGGAAATGCTGGGGTGTGGTGCAGGCGGCGCAAGCGACGTGCCATGAGGAAGTAGATCCCGAGCGCCAACTGAGTAGGGATTGTAGGCGAGCTGGTATGTGCTCCTCTGGTCTTTCGTTTTTTCATGTCTCTTTGTTATGGAGATCATGCCCGGAGGACGACTCTGTTCCAGAGAAACAGCAATCTCGTGGGACATGAGGACATCCAGGGTCTGGTGGCCCTCAATGACGCAAGAAGCCTTGAAGCCAGTCCTTCTTTCGATCAGGCGGAGAGCATCGTCCACAGTGCCCGTTTCCGAGTCAAAGTCGAAGGATGCGCTACCCGAGACGAAGGTGACTTTTGCTTTGGAGATTCCGGCAATTTGATCGAGCACATTCGACAACTTTGTGCTACAACCAGTGCATGTCATCCCAGAGACACTGAGCACGACATGCTCCCGGGCCGCATCATTCTCTAAGTCGTCGGACGTAGAGATTGTGTTGGCATTGGCGCGTAGGGTGTGCACTGGTCGGTCATCATTTGGGTCGTGGTGGGCTACCGTGCCACATGCGTCATCGCTGCAGTTCGTCTGTACAAGTGCCGTCTTACCAGAGCTGACTGGCTTGGACTTGCCGTAGCACCCAGTAGCTCGTTGCCGAATCGTGCTGCTAGGAGCGTCCGCCGTCGAGATTGAGACGCTGGATGATTTGGCAATGTATGCACCAGGTGAGTTGCGACCATCGGATGTGGCGACAGTTCCATTCTTGGCCAGTGAACAGCAGCAGACGCCTATCTCTTCTGCAACTGTCCGACAGATGCATCTGCTTTCTGCAAGAAGCGCTTGGAACCGGTCAAAGGCAGCAATGAGATGACTGCTGCAAGCAGTGGATTGGATGCTTTTGGATTCGTTGTCCTGTGACTGATCAGCCGAACATTTCGCGCTGGCGATTGTGGCAATCATGTCTTTCTCTATTGTCGGTGCTATGCCATGGTAGCCTGATATGGATGCATCAGCATCGAGTGGAACATCATCTTCTTCACAGCAATTACCGGAGCAGTCCGTCTTGGGCGCTTTGGCGGTTGCAGGGGCATCATCGCAACATTCTTCGGGGCATCCTGGTTCTGGCTTTTCGGTGGTAGTGAAAGTGTCATTGCAACAGCCATCGGAGCATTCTGGCTTGTGCACGTCGGCGCTGGTACGAGGATCATCACAAAAGTCGTCAGAGAAGCGAGCCGTTGGCTTGATGGCGCTTAGTGGAGTACTGGCATCGCCGCAGCAGGCATCGGCACAGCTCAAGCTGACATCGCGTGTGTCTTCGTCTAGAGGATTTTCGTGAGCACTGCTAGCTGGAGTTTTTTGATTGCCACAGCACCAATCTTTGCAAGCAAGATCCTGCTCTTGAGGGGCCGCATTGTCGAGCTTCGGAAGAGTACTGGGGTTGTCATTTTGGACCTTGGCGGTAGTGCAGTGGCTATTCAGGCGACAGAGCCTAGCAGCGATACGACGAAGACATTCCTCTACACACGATCAGCCATCAGACACACTCTCGAGCGGATTGTGCCAGATTTCCTACCACTACATCGGCGGCTTCGTGCAGGCCGCCGATTAGTAGTGCGGGTATCATAGGTCATGGCAATTCGATGTCAAAGGTATAAGCACGCTCAGATTAGGTGACGAATAGATCGCTGGCTCAAGGATGAAGAGCGTAGTTTTTGCACAGGATGGCTGCTGATTCTGCAGAGGGTGGTTGGTTGATTTGATTTATGGGTGGGCAGTGCTGCTGCCTCTTGGAAGTCTTGGAGACCACGTCAAGGCAGCCTTGGCGCTGTGAAAGAGCGTGCGGTAGGCTACAGGAGCGGAACGGCCAAAACGGGCATGCAGGAAAATAACATCTTCAACAAGAGGATACAAACATGAAACAGGCGGGATTCCCAGATGATCACCCACTCTAGTACTAGTTGCGCGGCTCATTGGCACGATAGTATTCAGGGCGCCGCTGGGTCCATCATGGGTCAGATCTTCATAGTCAATTCACACGACAAGCTCACTTTGAGAAACTGAGACAAAGCCCAGAATCGAAGCTGTGAGCAAGAGAAGTTCGGATCGATTGCAAACAACTATTCAACGCCCAGACTATCGATGCCCCCCAGCTGTCAGCTTCAAGAGACCGGCTCTCTCCATCTTGCCTGCGACAAATGCGAAGATCCCGTCATCCTTCACCCTCAAATAGTGACATTCGGATCGATTCTGAAGACGTAACAGTCATTTTCGACGATGCCGCCTTGTTTGCCATTGACGCCAGCACAGTTGCAACTATCGGTAGGGACCGACAAGTACTTCAGGCACAGCGCTGTGTCGAACTTGTCGTCGCGGCTGCTGATGGTATTGTCACGCTTGTTGAAATAACTCAGCTTGCCGAAGCTGCATCCAGATTTGACCTTGAGAGAGATGGTGATATCCACACTTCCAATCCCGCCGTTGTACGGGAAGGAAAAGGCCCTCGAGTGGAAGTAATTGGGTGCGAGTAAATCGCCGGCGATCTCGCCGCAGAAGGATTTCGCCGCGTTCTGCATCCGAATGCCTTCGGTGTTTTCTCCACTGCCATAGCAGCTCACTTTGTTGAGCCTTGGGTCCCCTTCCTTGTAGTAGTAGGTCGGAGTTGGCGTTGGCGTTGGAGTTGCTGTCGTACGACTGCTCGTGCTACTACTGCTGCTCTTGGTCCGAGGACCGGGGCATTTCCAAGTATCAAAAACGTTTTCAACGTCGCCACCACCGCCGCCAGCGCCCATAGTACCATTGGGAAACCCGAACCATGGAGCAATATTGCAGGTGGGGTTGTAGAAGCTGTCGAAGGAGCAAGGATCGATCAGCGGGCCTTCCACAGGACCGAAATTGATCATGATGTCCCGCTTCGGCCAACTGCCAGAAGGCGGTGCAGGGGCATTCGGACCAATGGACGCAGGAGGTGTCGGAAACGGTACAGTGGCGTATGTCGTGGTAGGTTTTCCATCGATGCCTCCGGTGTAGACGAAAGCAGGCCAGAACGGTATCTTCGCAGGGACCGGCCAAACATTAGTCGTCGTCGCTGCACGCTTGGCCTTGTTCCCAGCAGCTTGAATCACCGTGACAGGCTCGAACAACCATTCGGTGATAGCAAAAGGCGGTTTCGTGATGGTGCTAGTCCAGGCGCCCTGACTCACGGTGACGAGTGGGTAATTGACAGTGCTGGTCGCGCCCGTCCATGGCGGAATCTTGATCGTGCAGGGCGCCGAACAAGTAACCTGTGGCGTGTCCATGTCCCAAATTTTCGGATCAATCCAGAGGTAGCTCAAGAAATCGGTGGTCCCGTTGCTGCTTACGTCAAGTGTACTGATTGTCGACCAGTCGGGGTGGGTGTTGACATTGAGGTTGTCGGCGGCTGATATGCCCTTCCCGTCCATGACGGCCATGTACTTCGCGCCGATGGTGATCAGATTCGTGACTCGCACACCAGGCCCGTTGGCAGTAAGAAGCATGAGCGCCTTCTGGCATTGCTGAGTGTCGATGCAGGTTTGTGTGTAAGTTGAAAACCACTATGAGGGTGTTAGTCAGATAGAATGGCTGGCTTGTTGTCAGGGAAATGTGTGGTAATACGGCTGCGCACTCTTCGTGCGCTTCTGTGAACACACTGTCTGAACCTACCGAGTACAGGCCCGCGGCTGCGATAAGGATATTCTCTGACCCGGTAATGATCGTCGACCAGGATTGGTCGCATCCGCTGAAGTCGTTCCCGCTTGCGCAAGTGTAGTCAGGGTCGCCATTGAACTTGCCCACAACGTCGGCAAATGGAGCCGGCGGTTTTGGTGTTGGCTGGTAGTAAGGAGACTCCGTCTGAAGCATGCCAACAAAGAGGTTCTTTGCCTCGTGAAAGTTGTACTGATAAAAGACGGCGTGCTCGGAAGCGGTCCCATATAGCCTTTGGTTGGGTTAGTCATAGTGTTGCAGCGATGCTGGGGTAACGCAGGCTCACCAGGAAGCACTTGTGCTCTCAATTAAAAGTCCACGGGCGACATAAATCGATGTCTGAGGCATGTCGTTGCTGGGACTGACGAGGTCGGAGTCGCTAAGAAAGGGTCAGTGTTCGCCTCCATAGTGCTCGATGCTCCAGGCGGCGGAACGTCGCATGAACGTACTCTATCGTATGGTCTGCGACCCAGAGCCACATGTTCTCGAAGTAGCCCGAGCCAGATTTTGTAAGGTGCATCATCAGACTTCCAGCATTGCAGCCTGAGTCAGTGCCGCTCGTAGAAGGTGGACATTCAGCTGTGGTCAGCTTCGTTCCAGTCGCGCCTCCAACACGCGCGTGACAATCCCAGAGACCGGCAGCACCCTGGGACGACGCCTGCAGGTTCCATTCGACGAGGACTGCACCTGCTGTTGGGCCGACGGTTGTGAACAAGAGGTCCTGCATTTCAACGCTTCCTACTTGCCCCGACTCTCCCACCTTGAGCATGGCTTTAGGATTGCTACATCCGAGTATGGTCAGTGAGTCGATTCAACGGGGACAGTATTGGACTGATGGTACACTGGAAGAAATTGGAATGCACATACCTGGCGTCAGAGAAGAACGAGCCGGATGCGGCCAACTGGGACCAAGTTTCTCCGACGATTCTGGACCCCGGCGGAATGGTGACTGTGGAGGTGAGAATGTATGTGCCGGCATCGATGAACAGTATCTTGCCGACACTCGAGTACAGTGCTGCTTGGAAGGCTGCAGTGTCGTCGGTCAAACCGTCACCTGCGCAGCCTAGGTCTTTGGTATGCAGGAATGCGGAGGCCGGTTGATCTTCGTACTGTGGCCTCGCACGCTCGAAGTAGTTACCTTTAGCGTCCAAGAGAGAGTGCTCGCGTCGATACTGTCCGACCTTCGTGCCTTGTGAGAATGTGCGAGTTGAACCCTCGTAGACCGGGCCGACAGTCCATTGGTCTATGGAGCCTGAGGCGGGAAGGAGTGTTGCACCAGACGTGTCTACGACAGCCACGCCGACCCCCGAGAGGGCGATGTTCTCAAGAGATATTCCTGTGTTGCCTTTTCCAAGGCTCGAGGTTATGGGCTTAACAACGAGCATCTGCTTGACACTGTTGAACGACGAATCCAAGAGTGATATTGATCCAACTGTGGTGAACCAGAGAGTCAGTAGAAGATCTTATTTGTCGAAACAGGTGATTATCGCAACGGTCGTGGACGACCCTTAAATCCAAAAATAGAAGAATTCCTAGGCGCAATACACATCCTTTGGAGTCAGATCGGAGCCATGGGGTACTTACTGTTACCATTCACAGCACTACCGTCTCCGACCAGTTTGAAGCCCACTCCGACATTGGTCATAGTGATCGATTTCCACACCCAGCCCCAGTCCCAGATAGTTTGGACACCGATGTCGCAGCCGTTGAAGGTAAGACGCTGCGATGTGAACTGTTGGCTGCCTCCTTTCAGACCAACGCCGCCGCCAGTGAAGGTGATGTCAGTAAGACTGCCGCCGCTGCCGTTTTCTGCGAACATGCCGATTTGTTCTGTACCAGCTTGCGCGATCAACTGCACATTCTGTGTGCTGGTTGCCTGTCCAACCTGGTAATGTATGCCCGTCACGAGCGCTCCGGCCGAGACCTTGCGGATATCGATGACGATGTTGCGGATCTGTCGGTAGAAGTTGGAAGTGTTGATGTAGTATCTGCATAAGGGTCGTACACGTCAGCCTCCTTTGGCTGAAGCAGTGGTAACATTGAGGGCACAACTGACTCTTGATCGCCACCGTCACCGCCGGTGTATTCATCATTGGAAAGGACACCCAATCCGACAAAGCTGGGTGCAGCTACCAAGGTCGGCCTCGTATTTGCATCGCCGATGACCTGGGTTCCAAAAGGCATCGCAATAGTCGATGAAACCAGGTAGTTCCCTGGAGGAAAGTATACAACAGCATTCTTGGTGGTCGACCCATTGCAGCCTCTCGCACAGCGGGTCGTGTTGCCCATAGCTTTGATGATCGCCATGGTATCATCCTGTATCATGGAGGAACATGGTCAGAGACTGTGCATCCCACTAGGCCTGGCGAGCACCAAGCCAGCAATCTTGACAGAAGAGACTTACTGTGACACCGTCGCCCACTGCTCCATAGTCAAGCACATTCCGGAAGACTTTCTGTACGATCCAGTCAGCACATCACTGCAGTCGAGTGGTCGGGGTGATATAGTGACGCCTCACATAGTTGGGATCGTTACCCCAAGGCACGGAGCCTTTACGCGCGATGCTATCAGAACGATACGTAAGTACAAGGACTCCAGACTCTCCCATCGGAACTACTACCATGCGAATTACTTACCTCTGCATCCAGAACGTACCCGTAGACGCAGCCGCAGCACGTTTCGTCATATTCGTTGAATTACCGCCGACCTCTGCCTCAGCCACAAGGGCCGCGGCGGCGGCAATTTCTGGGGTGATCACGAGTAGTGGTGCTGGTGCGGAGTCTGTAAGTTGGATGGTTCCGTTCGGAGACAGTCCACGCCGACTGAGTTGCGTGTCAGGACTCAGGCTGTACTTGTTGCGGCGCGGATTCGCCACACGTGCTCTGTTGAGCTTGTCTGATGCGGCCAATGCTTGCTCGACTAGACTGCGGGCGGCCGCGAGATCTTTGGGTGTAGCTCGTTTGATGAGTGGCCTGCTATTCTCGAAGGGGATCGTTCGTGGAACGACCTGCGAGTGCGCCGGGACATCCATTGTGCTGCGGGAAGGGATATCGGTTGAATTCTTCGGAATGGCAACGTCTCCAAAGTTCCAACTGAGCGGTAGCCCCATGCCAGATATGCCTGTAAGAGGTAGCGACGCCATGTGTTGTCCCGTGACGGTTGGGTCCTCTCCGCTGGTCTAGGATAACCAAAAGTTAGCACAGCCCTCCCCATACAATGATACATGAATCTCTCAGTTGTCGCTGGTAGACAATCCTTTGAGCGTGATGCCCTTTTATTGCTTGAGCCGTGAACTTACTGTCAAATTCTCGTGAATTAGGATCTCTCGAGCCATGCCAGCCTGTGCATAGGCTTCAAGCTGCTCGACGGTCAGGCCCGGCCCAGCAAAGGTTCCATTCATTGCCACTGCGCGCTTCGCTTGGGTAATAGGCACGTTCGCCTGTAGTACTGTGGAAGTGGCTTGCTCATCCACGACGTAGACGCGAGCCGCGATTCCATTTGCGGCGTTGTTGGTGGCGAATCGGAAGTGAATGACGGCACGGGTACCTGTAGGTCTGTCCCAAGTGCCCTGGCCGTGTAACGTGTCGGCGGCTGCTGCCATCTGGGTTCGTAACACGCTGTGAGATAGGCCTTGCCCTGTTAAATTCATACTGGTCAGCAGCGTCATACTACGAGATCTTGCATCGGTTGCCTGCTTGCGTCTCGTGAGGTGATGATTGCAAACTTACAGTTCTGTTCTGCCTTGACAACCGGCAATAAAGGAAGACGTGGCCCTTCGCAAGCAAGTGCGGCACATCGTGTGTTGGCGGGCGTGGTACCGCTCCAGCCATTTCCGCCTTCCACCCTGAACACATCATGTTAGGTCGCATCTCTTCCATAGATCGCACTGTGACTCACCATGTCGCTGGCGGAAATTCGTCGCAGGTATATTTGATGTTGGAGTATTCTGTGATGATACCATTCGCGTCGTATCGATGCTGTAACAAGTTCCTGATTCTTGAGAACAGTGGAACACCTATTTGAGGATCAAGCAGTGTTGTGTACCACGGTCCATTGTTTCGCATGGGGTTGAATTGGGCTGTTTCCGGGCAAGGATGAGTGATGGCCCATCTGCTCGGACATGAAGCACCTCGTCGATAGTCTTGATGTGAACGTGGTTCGACGTCGCCGGTATCAAAGTCATAACCGAACACGTCGTTGGCCAGTCCACTTTGAGGATGAAGTGCTTGGCCTCGCGCAGACAACGCGAACTGCTGATAGTTGACACAGATGTCTCGCATATAATGGCAATTGTAGATCAGGTAGGGCACTACAGTCCCAAGGCTGACGACGGGATTTGCAACCCCACCTGGAATAGGCGTGCTGGATAGCATTAGCAATCTTGTGACATCAAAAGAGTGGCTCATCGTAGGGATTCAGCAGAGAAGGGCAAACAGAATTTCCTCGCTGTGCCTCTTTCATGCGTGGAACGGAACGACTTACTATGAATAAGTTCCTGCTTGTGGATTGGCAATGTAGTCCTGGACGAATTGAGCAGTGGCCTGACTCGCGAAGAGACAGCAGCACGCGATGGCCAGTTGAAGTAGATTGGAGAGTTCCATATCTTCGCTCGGGGACTCCAAGCAAGTACCCAGAAAAGTCCACGTAAAGTTGATCAAGTAGCCAGGGGCTTTGGAGAGACCTGTGATGAGTATGGGTAGTATATATGTTTGTAGTACAACTACCTCTTCGACGCTGATATTCTGGATTTCTGAGCACCTAGCATCGCTTACGGATCAACGGTCCGTGGGATACAGACTCCTTCTGCCTTGTCTGTATACACCCCTACCAGCGATTGGATCGAAATACCAACAGCAGCAGAGACCCTGGCGAAGGAGTTGCGTGATTAATGTGGCTAATTCCATTTTTCCATATAAATGCGAGTTGGTGCTAAGCCACTCCCTGCATCTCATCTCGCCTCCGCAGCTGCCTCTTGCTACACTGCAATCCGGCGATGCCATCAGACGCCGTAGGCTATGTAGTGGCGTGAAGGATGAACGAAGTGGTGTTGCACGGGGTCTTCAGCTTCATCGGGCTCTCCCCCTTCAAGGTTAGCGCTCGACTGCAAGAAGCAGCGGGGCCGAGGCGGATGATTGAGCTTAATTTGACTAAGCCTTAATGCAGTAGGAGCTTATCCTTCGAGGATTGAGCTGAAGGCAGCCACTATCGCTTACCATCACAAGACTATGGTCTGTACGGCTGGACTCCCTATGTTTAATCAATTGTGTACCTGCAGCCTGCAAGGTCGATCACCAGCGCTTCCACCCTGCATTTGCTCATCTGCACTCCACCAACACGTCGCGATTTGGTGCAAATTTCTCCGTTCAGCTCTCGTGTGAATTGCAAGTACAGACACCAATCCACGGTCGGCCTTCTCCCGAATACGAACGCGATGTACTCTATCAGGCCGCGGCAGGAATCCTGCATCGCCCTGAGACCATGAACTGTGAGTACTGTAGATACCCCTCGGCTACACAAGCAAGGCGAGCGAGCGAGCGACAGAACAGAGGTTGTCACCGCTTTTACCCGGACTGCCATATAAGTCTTCCAAGGTAAATGTTCGCTGGTTCGCAACGAGGCCGTACTACTGAGCTTACTTCACTTACTGCCTTCCTACTTCACCCCAAACCTCGGGCGTCAAGCATGAAATCCACTTGGGGACTATCCATGGTCCATGACCTTGGCTTTTGGCTTCTTCTCTCCTCGTTGACGAGCATCGCAGTAGCCTCCGATGATTGTGCGCCCTCGACATGGCAACCAGGACAGCTCAAGCGGGACGTGACGTCCACATCTTCACGCTTGACATTGTCGATTGGTACTAGCACCGTCCTGTCCAGCTCTGCGATCAGTACATCGAATCCTCCGCCTGCAGCGACCACTGTGACCATCAGTCCTCTGGTCACCAGTGGGGACATCGGTGTCGGTCAGGTCAACTGTCGATACGCGGCCAACACGGAAGGCATGTCAATCAACTACTACACCTGCACTGAATTAGCTCAAGGCTACGGTATCGAGGTGGCGACATTCTTCAAATTGAATCCGACTGTCCTCCCGGATTGCAGCAACATCAAGGCGAACACGGACTATTGCGTCGCTGGCTGTAAGTCAAGAATATCTTTCTGCCTTGGCAAGTCACAATCTTGGAACTGATGATCGATTCGTCGGGACAGTCATTGAGCCACTCAGATCCGACAATGGGCTCTGCGGTCCATCGCACAGCAATGCCACATGCTTGGGTACAGCACTCCAGTGCTGCAACTCCAATACTTGGACTTGTGGCAATTCGGCGTAAGTCCATTTCACGCACATACCAAAGCTCCTACCATCTTGTACGGTTGCCGTTGACGAATGCTGACATGATTCTTCCCTGTAGAGCGGACTGTGCAGATGGGACATGCTACGAAGGCGCATGTGCAGGGGACTCTGTCTTCTCCACCACTGGCCAGTGCGGCAGTCAGAACGGCAACAAGCAATGCGCTGGAGTCTGGGGAGACTGCTGCAACGCTGCTGGAAAATGTGGCGCAGGAGCGAACTTCTGTGGGACTGCGGTATGTCAGTCAGGGAATTGCACTATTCCCAAGGCACCAGTGGGAATTCCTTCATGGTGGGGAGGGAACACAACCGATGGGACCTGTGGTCCTTCGAATCACAACACTTGCAACGTAATCTGGGGCAATTGCTGCAACTCAAATGGCATATGCGGTTCAGATCCGTCAGACTGTGGACAAGGATGGTGAGTTCTGCAATTTCCTCGAGGGCGCGTTGGCCCTACATACCGATCGCCGCTCGCTCCACAATCCAGCATCAGGAGCAGAGGCAACTGAAGTATCACGGCTGCTGACACCACTCCATAGTCAACCTTCGTACGGGAACTGTACATCTCCGGGCACGACAAGTGTACCGGTAAATTTGCCAACCACCACAAGAAGCTCGACAACCACCATACCGAAAACCACCACATCCAACCCGACGACCACCACACCGAAAACCACCACATCCAGTGCAAAGACAACCACACGGAGTCCCACGACCTCTACGTCCGGCTCGAAAACTACAGCATTCTCGGCGTTGCCTACATGTGGCCAGACCTGTTTTAACAACATGAAGGCTCAATACTCAGCGCTGGGATGTTCAGGTCCGGATTCGTACTGCTTGTGTAATAATGTCAACTTCGGGTACGGGCTGCGCGATTGCGCAAACGGCGCCTGTGGATCAGCTGTGGCGAGCACCGTGATCGCTTACGGCAGCGCATACTGTGCGACGGCGTTCGCAACCCACACTGCCACTTCGACGGGTTTCGCCGCACTGCCCTCGTGTGGCCAGACGTGCTT
>Ga0265780_10007077_pt1 | contig 13820 bp, 4 predicted proteins | sample P1T30metagenome_FD_192432 | JGI IMG/M metagenome (GOLD analysis project Ga0265780, IMG submission 192432) | Plant litter microbial communities from East Loma Ridge, Irvine, California - P1 T30 | ecosystem: Environmental > Terrestrial > Plant litter > Unclassified | place: USA: California... | reverse complement strand
GTACCCCGCGTACCATAAATTGCAGCTGCCGATCCGTCTTTAAGGACGTCCATACTTTCAATATCTTCCGGTGCAACGGTATTGAGATCGCCCGGAATACCGTCGACCAGGATGAGGGGCTGCACGCTCGTTCCGAGTGTCGCCGTTCCGCGAAGCAGGATCTGAGTAGACGCAGTAGGATCGCCGCTGGGTGTGGCAATGGCTAGTCCGGCTACTTTTCCCTGTAACAACTGCCCTGCATCTTTTACAGCTCCCCTGACGAAGTTCTCTGCTTTGACACTGGTTACTGCGCTGGTAATATCTGCCTTCTTCTGTGTTCCGTAACCTACCACCACCACTTCGTTCAAATTGGTGGGCTGCTCTTTTAACCTGACATTCAGCACAGCGGAACTGCCCACAGTACGCTCTTCGGTTACAAAACCGATGAAGCTGAATACCAGAACGGTTTCGGGGCCTGCTACTGTAATACGAAACTTCCCGGCGGCATCCGTGCTTGTTCCACCTTCAGCGCCTTTAATCTTGACGCTTACGCCAGGAAGGGATTTATCAAGTTCGTCTGTTACCTGCCCGTTTACCATAAGTTGTATTCCGGCATTCCCGGCTGCCGGAACCGCCGAACGTGTATCGGCTTCCTTTACCGATATAGTACGGTTTATCTGTTTAAAAACCAGGCCGGTTTGCCGGCTGAGAGACTCCAGTACTTCAGCAACTGAAAGCTGCTTCATATCTATCTTGACCATCTGGTCGCTGTTTACGACATTCCTGTCGTAAAAAAAACGGAATTTAGATTGTTTTTCTATGGTAGCAAATACCCCCTTCAGACTTAACTCTCCGGCGGCTATCTTTACGTTTACCTGTTCTGTGGTTTGCGATGTTCCCTCCTTTGCCATAAGCATAAATGAGGACAGGCAGACAAAAAAAATGGACAATACGGCATTCAATGACATAAGAAATAACGTATGCTTTAAATTTTTCATAAATTTGAATGTTTAATGAAATAATATTCGTTGAACTCCCAGGCGCCTGCAATGACCGACCAAAGTAGTTGCAGGCGTTCCTTATTCAGCTTTCTAAAAGCCGAGATCTGCATTAAAATGCGTTAAGTGTAGTAATTTTGCATGTTTAGTAATTGGTTGGTTTATTGATTGATTTTTGTTAGCATATAGTTGTTTAACTCATCTGCACTTTCCTCCCCTGATCATCACGTTTTTGCCATCGATCTTATAGGTGATATTCAGTGCGAAACGCATAGCTTCCAGCACATTCTTTAATGTTTCCTGGTGGTAAGAACCTACCATACTGCAGCTGGTGAGCTTTTGGTTCTCCAGGTGAATAGTTACGCCGTACCACCTTTCTAAAATTGGTTTCATTTCCAGCAGTGTTCTGCCTGTAAAAACCAGGTCGCCGTTCTGCCACCCGGCATACTCTTCTGAGGCAACTCCATGACGGATGCCAAAACCCTTTTCTCCAAGATAAGTAGCCTGCTGAGCCGGACCGAGCGTTACCGTTCGCTGAGTTTCTTTTATCGAAGTAGTTTTCAGGTCTGACCTTTCGGCAACAGATACCCTGCCCGACCGTACCGTTACCGTGGCGGGTTCGTTTTTGTATGCTTTAACATTAAAGGAAGTTCCTAATACGATAGTGTTCAGCCGGTCTGACTTAATAATAAACGGTTTTTCAGCATCATGAAACACATCAAAATAAGCCTCTCCGCTGAGGTACAATAATCTCGTATCACGGTTAAATTTTTCAGGATAACGAAGCCTGCTTCCTGCATTCAACCAGACCCTGGTACCATCTGCCAGTATAAGTTTACGTACTCGTCCGGAAGGGACCTCTACATTTACATAATGCACAGGATCGACAACATCTCTTATTTTATCTTTTTTCGAATACAATAACATGGAGATACCCGCTACGAGAAGCACAGCGGCGGCTATTCTGAACAGCGGAAATCTGCGGCGCCGCAAGAGAACAACTTCATCCGCCTTGTCAGCTTCTTCAGAAAGTGAGTTGAGCAAAACTTCATCTATCTCTCCTGTTTTCACTAAATGGAACAGTACTTCCATTTCCTGAACGGATGCCTGGTTCTTTGTATAGCGTTCTACTAACTGTTTATAAAATTGGTTCTGTTCCATTATACCGGGACTTCAATATAAAGAGTCCTGAAACGCAGGCGGAGGGTACCCCCTGGATGAAATATTTTTTTTTATTAATGCAGTATAGATATAACCAGAAAAGTAAGGGATAACAGCATGTGGAGCACATTCTGAATGGTTAGCCGGAGCAGCTTCATAGACCTCACCATATGTTTCTTAACAGCATCTTTTGATATACCCAGCATATCTGACACCTCCTGGTAGCTTTTTTCTTCCTCTCTGCATAACTGAAAAATCTTCTGCGTTTGAGTAGGCAGGGTATCCATAAGCATTTTTAAATGATCCAGGTATTCAGCAGAAAGCAGATGATCTTCTGTTGGATTGCAGCTTGTTACGGCGCTGAGTATTATCTTCTCCTTCAGGTTTTCCTGTACTGAAGCTTTTTTCAGGAAACCAAACGCTGCATTTCTGGCTACTATAAACAGATAGGATTTCAGGGATTGAATCTCAGGCATTTCTGACCGGCTTTCCCAAAAACGTACAAAAATATCCTGTGTCAGATCATCGGATAAGTCGGGACATTTCACATACTTTAAGACAAAGCGGTGTACCACATTCCTGTACTGCCCATAGAATTCGGAAAAGGCGGCTTCCTCCCCATTCCTTATTCTGCTTAACAGCATCTGGTCGTCCTGGAAATGCATTCGATGGTATAATTTAACTTTTTGTTTAAAACTGGCTATGGCAAGATACGCTGTCTGGTCCTCTCCGGACTTGCAGGCGTCTTAATAATTGGTTAATAAAAAAAATGAAGATACAGCCTTGTTTTGATAAGAACAATGCCTTTTAATAAAAAAACTTCAGCACATTATATGAGAAAGGCTGCCTCAAAAAGCAGCCTTTCTCAACCGATTTAATACTTCGCTAATCCTTTACAATAGTAACATACCCTTTAAGCGTTCTGCCATTACTGAAACTAACAATATAATAATAAGTATCTTCAGCGAGCGGCAGTCCGTTGAATGTACCATCCCACTGGTCGGCATAGTTTTTCTGACTGTATAACTGGCGTCCGGCGCGATCATAGATCTTTAACTCATTGTCCGGATACATATCACTATTTCTTATGATCAGACGATCGTTCTGCCCATCTCCGTTGGGACTCAGGATATTCGTGCCGCGTACCATCTGAAAATCATCGTCTACTGTGATAGTAATGAACGCTTCTGAAGAGCAGCCGCTTGCGTTGGTACCTGTTACTTTGTAAGTTGCAGTCTTAGATGGCCTCAGGGTAATTGTAGCTGCCTCAACACTGCCTTGTATGCCTTCAGCACTTTCCCAGCGATAAGATAATGCTCCGCCTGCGGTAAGTTCGGTAACATCACCCTTAGATAGCGTAAGCCCTTTATCCGATCTTATTTTTACCTCCGGAAGAGTATTTACTGAAAGTGTAAAACTCCTTGAGATCGCATCAACACCATTATGGGCAGTGCCTCCGTTATCGAGAACAGTAACAGTAAGCCCGACTTTTCCAGAAACTCCTTCAGCAAGCGTATACTCCAGGTATGCGTTATCCCCGCCGTTCGGGATCAACTTCAGGGACCTGAAGAAATCGGTATTCGAAGATGTGACCTTCAGACTTACAGACTGACCGGCATCTTCTCCTGCCGAAATTCCGGTAAGCGGAACAATCTGCAGGGCGCTGGTAATACAGATGGTTTGATCGGCTATAATATCAAGTGTCGGCTGTTCATTAACATCCCTAACAGCGATAGTGATCTGCTGCTCAAGCCACAGGTCATGCTGCGTAGTAGAACGGACACGAACGGTGTAAACATTTTTCTCTTCGTAGTTAAATACCGCTGTTGTACGGATCTCATTACCCACAATAACAAATAAATTATTATCTGCATCTCCCCTGCCCTGCACAAGGCTGTAGGTAAAGACAGCCTCCGGATCATCGGAAGTTGAGCCCAGTAAACCGGCGAGCGCCCCGGGACCAGCATTCTCAGAAAGCTCTGCTGCTGTGAAAATGACAGCATTCGGAGCTCCTGCAGTCACTGCCAGTGATCCGGGAATGTAAGTGAATGCATAATTTGTTGCTATCGCTCCTGATGCAGTGATCGGGTAAGTTCCGATAGCCGAAGCCGGAACTGCAGAAGTACTTGCCCTGGCGGCTTCGATCAGGGAGCTTACATCATCCCCCGGCGCAAAACCGCTGTAGCTAACTGTAAGTTGAGTATTAGCCGTGCCCTGGAATCGCCGCTTATCATCGGCGGTAACTGTAAGAAGCCGCTTAGTGACAGCGCCGGTGCCCGAAGACGATATTGTAGTAAGGCGGTAGTTGGCCTGATCTGCTCCCGACAAAATAAAATTCTCTACCCGGAACTGTTTGGAAGCACCGACATTCTTGTCTGCGAAAAAGGCGGAGCCACTGGCTTTAACGTCGTCAACGGTCTGTACCCCGGTTAAAACATAGTTTTGTTCCGCTAGTATTATATCCGCATTCCCGTCGTAGATTTTCACCACAGGGGGTTGAGCACTCAGACTTAATGTGATATTCTTTGGCGTTATTGATCCGGTTGTACTGGCTGATACAGTGGTAAGATTATAATTTTCCTTTTGTTCCCCAGCGAGTACAAATGAGGTGGCTGTTACTGTTTTTCTCTCGCCTGAATGTTTGTCTGAATATTGTGCACTGCCGCCGGCATTCACATTATCGCCAGCTTCAACGCCATGAAGAACATAGTTGTTCATACCAGGGAGAGCTGTTACCGAGCCGTCATAAACTTTAGTAATAGCTGGCAATGCGTTCAGCTCCACCGTGATGTCTTTTCTCCTGATCGTACCTGTTGTAGCTGCATCTAAAGTAACAAGGCTGTAATCAGGAGCTGAGGCTCCTTCAAGAACGAAGTCCTTTGCATTTACGGTAATCGCTGTTCCTGCATTCTTTGCCGCATATTTTGCGTTGCCGCGTACATGCAGCTCATCACCGCTTTCCAAACCAGCCAGTATATAATTATCGTCGCTGAGTACAGCCTGCGTATTGCCATCATACACTTTTGAGACTGCAGGTACACTACTCAGCGTAAGTGTGATATGCTTTGCCGTAATATTACCGGTAGTGGAAGCACTGACAGTAGTCAGGTTATAGTTTGTTTTATCAAAGCCGTCCAGTGCAAACTGGCTTGCAATAACTGGCTTGCCGGTACCCGCATGTTTATCATCAAACAGGGCGGTACCGCTTACGCTCACATGGTCGCCATTTTCCAGCCCTTCAAGCACATAGTTTTGACTTGCCAGCATTGCTGAAGCTGAGCCATTATAACCCCTGCTGATAAGAGGTAGCGGCCGGAGGCTCAGCGTGATGTTCTTAGGAGTTATTTCTCCGCTTGTTTCTGCGTGCAAAGTAGTAAGCGTATAATTGTTTTTGCCGGGGCCGCCTAGTAAAAAGTCATCGGCACGGATTGTTTTGCCTGCTCCCGCCTGTTTATTTTCATACGACGCCTTTCCGCTTACTTCTACCACATCATCTGCTTCGACACCCTCTAACACATAGTTTTCTTTTGCCAGAAATGCGCTTGCCTGTCCATCGTAAACCTTACTTATGAGAGGTTCCGGCCGGATAGCAAGAGTGATGCCTTTAGGCCTTACCGATCCCGTGGTAGAGGCGAATGGAGTGATAAGCTGGTAATTAGAAGCAGAAGAGCCGCCGAGTGAAAGGTTATCTACCCTTATTTCTTTAGCTAGGCCAACGTGCCTGTCTGCATATACGGCAGAACCGCTTACAGAAACCAGATCGCCTGGTTCGACACCGGCAAGAACGTAGTTTTCCTGCTTCAGCGTGGCCGTTGTATTCCCATCATAGACTTTAGAGATCGCCGGAACTTCATTTAATGCCAGTGTAAGCTTTTTAGCGGTAATTTCCCCTACAGTAACTGCAGTCCGTGTGGTAAGCGTATAATTATATCTATCAGGCCCCTCAAGCACAAAATTACCTGCAACAATCTCTTTCCCGGTCCCTGCGTTTTTATCCCTAAACTCTGCCGTACCACTGACGATAACATCATCACCCCCCTCTACTCCTTCCAGGGTAAAGTTCCCCGGGGCAAGGATCGCTGTCCTGCTGCCATCATACTCCTTGGAAATCAGTGGATCTGCGTTCAGAAACAGCGTTATAGCTTTACCGGTTATTATACCGGTGGTGTTTGCTGATGTGGTTAACAAGATATAATCAGCTGAAGAAGTGCCAGACAACACAAAATTGCTTACTGATACCGGTTTAGCCGTCCCACGGCCAGCCGAGTTATATACCGCCGTACCTGTAACAGCCACATCATCGCCTTCCCTGAGACCTTCGAGCTTGTAATTTTCCGGACTCAGCACTGCAGTCAGCAATCCGTCGAAAGGTTTGGAAATAAGCGGTAATTCGCTCAGCGACACAGTGATATTTGCGGGCTTGATCTCTCCGACAGCTGCACTGGCAATGCCGGAGGTAAGCGTATAATTTCCGGCGTCAGCTCCTGAAAGCTCCAGATCCTCCACCGTAACGTTTTTGGCCGTTCCACTGTGTTTGGTATCAAAAGAGGCCTTACCGTTAATTTCCAGTATGTCGCCCTCTTCCAGGCCATCAAAACTAAATTCAGATGTATTTACATCTGCAGCTGTGGTAGCATCATAATGTTTGACCACCGGCCCCTGCAACCTGGCTGTTAAAGGCTTCGCCCTGATTTCGCCGATATCAGCGTTGGCAGTATTAGTACTGAGGCTATAATTTGCAACATCAGCTCCTGAAAGTACCAGGTCTGACAACAAGACCGTTTTTCCCGTTCCAGCCGCTTTTGTATCAAAGTTTGCTGTACCGCTAACATGCAGGTCATCACCTTCTTCCACATCGCTAAGCGTATAATTACCTGCAGTAAGAACAACACTTTTACTGCCGTTGTAAGTTTTACTCACTGTACCTGTGAGCCCCGGAGCAACTGGCTTAGGAGTTATCTTACCGATATTACCACTGACAACCACCGGGCCAAGGTGATAATTGCCTGCATCAGAACCCGAAAGATCCAGTCCTGTTACGGTTATGGGAATGTTGTCGCCAACGCGACTGTCCTGGTAGACTGCAGTACCGGATAAACTGACAATATCATCGTTTTCCAGACCTTCAAACAGGTAATTGGAATCGCTAAGGCTTGCAGCGGTTGTTTTATCGTACACTTTTCCGGCCACACCACGAAGGCTTACTGTAAGCGACTTTGGTATTATATCTCCTGTAGTATATGCTGTAGATGTACTTAATGTATAATTGAGCCTGGAGGGGCCGCTTAAGTTGAAACCGGATGCGGTTATCCTTTTACCCGTACCCGCCCTATGATCTGCATAGGTTGCCGATCCGCTTACTTGTAAATCATCTCCCTCTTCAACACCATTTATAAAGTAATTTGCAGGAGTAAGGGCAGCAGAAGCACTACCATCATAGACTTTTGTAATAAGGGGAACCGCGTTCAGTGTAAGGCTGACCGGCTTAGGGGTAACAGCCCCGCTGGTATTCGCCTCTGTAGTAAGCAGCCTGTAATTACCAGCAGCCGCGCCGGATAGGATGAAGTCTGACACGGTTATGGTTTTACCGGAACCCACGGCTCCGGTATTGAAGACAGCCTTTCCTGACACGTTCAGTCCATCTCCGGGTACAGCCCCTGGCAAAGAAAAGTTAGCCGCGACAAGGCTGACAGCCGTACTACCGTCATACACCTTAGTAATTTCGGGCGCGGCATTTAAACTTAGCCTAATCTCTTTCGGAGTGATCTCACCTATCGGAGCGTCGGCAGTGATTGTAGATATGCTGTAGTTTCCCGCATCGTCGCCGGAAAGGGTAAAGCTGGAAGCTGTAACTGTTTTACCTGTTCCCACCGTTTTACTATCGTAAGAAGCACTTGCGTCTACAGTAAGTTTGTCGCCGTCTTCGACGTTGCGGAGCAGGTAGTTCGACGCTGCAAGTATGGCAGTAAGGCCGCCATCATAGCTTTTAACAGCCGACCCGGTAAGCATAACGGTGAGCGGTTTTACCTTGATCTCACCTATAGCTGCCGAGGCTGTAAGATCGCTTAGGTTATAATTGCCTGCGCCGGCGCCGCTGAGGCTAAGGCCTGAAACGGTCACTGTTTTTCCGGCACCAGCCTTCTTGTTATCATATACCGCTTCTGCAGCACTTACAAACACCTCATCTCCGCTTTCCAGCCCGTTGAGTGTATAGTTCAAGGCAGTGAGCGAGGCGGTATTACTTCCATTATATTCTCTCAGTGCCGATCCTCTCAATGCGGCACTTATAACCTTAGGTTTGATCTCTCCTATAACACCACTAACGCTGTTACCTGCATTTGCAATATTATAGTTAGCTGCATCTGCGCCCGAAATGATTAAGCTGCTTACAGACACCGTTATGCCCGTGCCTACGTCAGGATGCTGGTAAGACGCAGATCCTGACACCGAAACCTGGTCGCCTGCTTCGAGACCGGAAAGCAGATAGTTGGAGGCGGAGAGGCTGGTATTTTTGTTGTATGTTTTCACTGAAGTACCGGTCAGGCTTACAGCTACTGGTTTGGGCGTAATTTCCCCTATGGCTCCACTTGCAGAAGTGGAGGTCAGGCGATATTTCGATGCATCGGCACCACTTAATATCAGGCCAGATACAGTGACCAGCTTACCGGAACCGGCCTGTTCGTTATCAAATGCAGCCGTACCGCTTACAGTCACCTCGTCGCTGCTGCCTGCACCATTCAATACATAGTTTCCTGCCGACAGCTGAACATCATGCCCGCCGTTATAAACCCTGCTTACTGAACCGCTAAGGCTTACCGTTACCGGGGCAGCGTCCCTGTTTACAGTTAAGGTATATAATCTGCCGGTAATGCCATCTTCGGCTGTCAGGTTTATATTAATGGTATTTATGCCGGTATTGAGGGGAATCATTCCCGAAGTGTAACCACTGGTTACCCCGGTGTTCTGTACCTTTATAGTGGCACCTGCATGCGCTGCCGCCGGAGTTAAGCTCAAAGAGGTTGTAGCATTTGGCACCGATACCGAATATTCGCTTACTGCTGTACTAAACTCAGGCTCAAGGTTACCTGTACTTAAAGTCAGCGAAGCCAGGCGGGCATTATCGGAGAGCGTAGTGAAAGACCTGATATCTCCTAATGTTACTCCGGCACTGTTCACCGCCTTAACCCGGTAATAGTAAGTTGTTCCGGGATTGAGGCCTGTCAGCGAAGCGGCCACGGGCACACTTCCGGCATAAGGGGGTAACACCGAAGGTTGTGAAGATACAGAGTCTGCAGCACTCAGCGAAGGATCAGTTCCATAAGCGAATTTAACTGAAGTTGCCGCTCCTCCGTCGTTTACGGTAGCTGAAAGTTTTGCCGCAGTACCTGAAATATCAGAAGCACCGCCTGTTGAAGCCATAGCTGCAGTGTTGACGGTGTAAACATCGCCGCCGGTGAAAACAGCTCCGATATTTGGATTCACTGTAGTTATACCAGTAAAATCGAGCCGTAAGGTTCCCTTTCCGGCTACTCCGCTTAACGGAATCCGCCAGTTAGTTCCTGAGTGCACCGGCGTACCAATAGTCGCCGTAACAGTTCCGGTCATGTGTAAGGAAAAGTCGGCAGCATCTACGTCAGCGACCGCTTCTGAAAAAGAGGCAATAAAGTCTACCGTTCCCGAAGCCATATTTTCTGCATCAAGTACTATAGAAGATACTGAAGCCGCGGGGCGAGCAGTAACAGTAAAGGACTTGACCCGGCTCAGATCTGCAGCGTTAATATTTTCGATCAGCGGCTCTGCATCCGATCCGGCAACCGGGGGATATGAGCTCAAATTACCGGCATTATCCTCTGCTGCTACAAAATATTGTATTACATCTCCGGCTATGACCGAACCATCTTTCAGCTTGCCAAATTCTATCTCGAAACTGTATGGCGACGACACATTCTTTGCAGTTACATATTTCCAGCCATCTACGGCGCTGGTATTATCCGCAAAAACATTCTGTCCGGTCGCTTTTTTAAAGTAAAGGCGGGGCAACGGGCTGCCCTGCAGGTTCGAATCATCCCTTATATCTGCAAAATTATCGAGTTTCAGAACAGCACCTTCGGGGCTGTCCGGAATATCAGTATACATGATCACAGGAGGAAACAGGTCGGCCTGCGACCGTACAAAGTCTCCTTCATCGGCCCCAATATCCGGGGTGGAAGGGTTGCGCGGGTTGCCGTCATAATCCTGTGTAATTTCAGTAAGGGGCGCTCCTCTTCCTTCAGCCGGGTTGACGTGCTGCAGGTGCAGATCGAAGAAACCCAGATCTCCCTGTGTATCGATAAACAACGGGTCTGTTTTTCCTCCGTGCAGATCACGGGAAGTTGAGGTTCTCCAGTAGGAAAATTTAGAATACTGATCTGTGCCAAGCAGGGCGAAGAAATTGCCTGTTACTTCGTTCTGGTAAATATTATTATCTATCAGGATTTCCGTACTGGTGTTGGCATTTTCCATAAAATAGATCATCTGTTTTGCATCACCGCTTAAGCTGGACCGGTTATTAACCAGGATATTGTTCTGATATTTAATCGAAGACCAGGTACCACGACCAACATAGAGAGCCGCGGATTGCCCGCCCTGCCCTGCATTTGTACCGCCTATATAAACCGAATTATTATAGGCAGAGTGTCTGCTCGAAGCATTAAAAGACAGCCCGTAGAGCTGTACAGGTCCGGGGACCGAATTGCCGTTCGGTTTGAAGCCCAGGTAAACCAGGTTATTTCGAGCACTTCCGCCAGCCGCATCTATACCGGTAATCTTCGCATTTTCCGAACTGCTGTTGTTTACGAGATGATATACCTTATTTCTCTCTGTGATTCCTCCCTGTCCCTGGCCAACTCTGATGCCGAATACCTTTGTTGCAGCTGCATTTTCCAGCTGATATAAATTTGAAATCTCATTACCAGACACCAATCCTCCTGTAGCGCTGATACCTGCCAGCGCAGCATCTGTATAGGCTTCAGAGTCTGACGTGGAAGAAGATGTAATTTCTTTGACCGAGTTACCACTGACTGACCCGCTATTGCTTGAAAAGGCATAAATACCGGCAACCCTGGACTTGCTGTCTGCTGCCGTTGCACTTATATTCATCACCGTGTTGTTTTCAACAATAGCCGATCCTGAGGTGGCAATACCATAGGTCGAGAAGTTGACGGTCGTTGAACCTCCAGAGTTATTCTGAATACTGTTAGGGACAGTAGCACTGCCTATAAAGTTATTCCTGATTACAGGACTTCCTCCCGAAGTATTTATACCATGAAATTTACCCGCAATCGAAGGAGTATTTGTATTTACTATAATACCTCCGATCTGGTTGTTCGCTACCGTGCCGGGCATATCGGCGGTAGCAACCATGTTTATACCAGCGTGTGGGGTAGTTGTAACATTCGCAGCAGTATTGAGTACGATATTTCCCGGCGATGTGCCGCTACCTACGATGTTAGGCGTTGTTGTACCAACATTGCAGCGCGATAATGATATGTATATCGCTGCGAATAAGTTAGCCGATCCTTCGATATTAAATTTCAGATTTGATATCCGGTTGCCCTGCACTTCACTGGCAATAGTAGCCCTTTGCTGTTGCACAGTAATTGCAAAAACTGTCCTCGCTGTTATAGTGGGCTGCTGCCCTCCGCAGAAAGGCGCCATACCTCCTACCCAGTTATTTAAAACGTTACAAGATGAGTTGAGTGAACCGGTCGCCTGAACAAGGATCCCTGCGTATCCGTTCGCAGATGCGGTGAAAGGGCTGTAGGTAACATAAAAACTATTGTCTCTGACTGTGTTTGCTGTCGCGGCTCCGTATATAACCACCCCTATACCAGTGATGTTATAAAAATTAGTATTGCTAACGAGGTTATCTGAACATTCGCCGTTCATAACCAGCCCGGCACTGGCAGACAATGAAGATTGTCCATCAAAATTACAATACTCGACTGTATTGTTCCGAACGGGAGCAGCACCTGTTATAGCATAAAAGGCAACTATGCCTTTACTGTAAGTTGTTGTATTATTTCCAAATGAAGTTAAACATTGGAAGGTTATATATTTAAACGTATTATAACCCGATCCCGCACGAAGCATCATGGCATAGTTATACTTGTCAATTGCAGTGTTGGTGTTCTTTATAGTAAGCCCCGCTGCATTCCCTGTTCCGTTTATCCTCCCGTCGATAGTAACATTATTAGCACCGTTCAGGGTAATGACACCGAAGGTCCCACTCACACTGGAAGTTGTTCCAGGAAAACTACCACTGATAGTGCGGGCGGCATCTTTTGGCCTGATAAGCACTGAGCTGTAACTCGCAGCACCGGCGCCGCTGGCATTTAATATGGCCGATGCCGTTTCTGTAAGATCTGAGGTAATGTCGAGGACAATGTTTCCTCTCAAAGTACCGTTGTTAATGGCATCAAATGCCGCCTTTAATGTAGTATAGCTTTGCCCGCTGCCGACGTTGGTAGCATGTGAACGAAAAGCTGTTAGTAAAATAGCGAAGAACAGGAAAAGTTTTCCCTTGCTATAGAATCCCATAAAATTAGAACGTTAGTGAGTACGTGATAGTTGTTGTCACACTTTTACGTTAGCTATCGGGTCCAGGTTTCACAAATTCCTGAAAAAATTGCCTCTACAAGCTTTAAACGCAATTTTTGAGGATAACGTTCAAAAAAACAGCAAGTTAGAACATTCACATACTTTGGACCAGCCCTGGGCGCTTTTGTAGCCATGATCATTTTCCGCATCCGGCCAATCTTTCACTTAAAGAAGTATACAAGTGCATAATTACACCTTTAACAACGTATTAGCTTCCCGCTGCAAATAATGCATGGCATTAACAAGAAAAAGAATGCGTAGCCGCGATTATTATCTGCTATCATCATGTCTTACACATAATTAATCTGTCAATTCAAAAGTTGATTGAAGGAGGATGTTATCGGAAGAATTTCCAATCATCAATTTAAACTCACCCGGTTCTACTCCCCATTTCATCTGTTCGTTGTAAAAAGACAGCTTTTCTTTATCAATTGTAAATGTAATTGTCTTAGCTTCACCGGGCTTTAACTGCACTTTCTGAAAATCTTTCAATTCCTTTACCGGACGAACGACGCTGGCTGCAACATCCTGGATATAAAGCTGTACTACTTCTTCACCGTCATATTTACCTGTATTTTTAAGGGTTAGACTTGCTGTTAACGTATCATCTGCTTTCATTGCCTGCCTGCTTATCCGCAGATCGGTCATTTCAAACGATGTATAACTCAGCCCGTACCCAAAGGCATAAGCGGGCTTATTACTTACATCAATATATGCCGAACGATACGCAATTGAATTCCCTTTAACCGGCCGGCCGGTATTTTTATAACTGTAATAAATTGGAATCTGGCCTTGTGCCTGTGGAAAGGTGATAGGTAATTTTCCTGAAGGATTATAATCTCCATACAATACATTAGCCATTGCATTACCCGCTTCACTGCCCAGGAACCAGGTGTACAGGATGGCATCGGCTTTTTCAGCTGCCTGATTAAATATAAGCGGCCGTCCGGCCGTTATTAACAATACTACTTTTTTTCCGGTAGCTTTGATCGCCTTCACCAGATCTTCCTGTACTCCCGGCAGTGCTATACTCGCACGACTCTT
>Ga0265780_10007076_pt1 | contig 13820 bp, 15 predicted proteins | sample P1T30metagenome_FD_192432 | JGI IMG/M metagenome (GOLD analysis project Ga0265780, IMG submission 192432) | Plant litter microbial communities from East Loma Ridge, Irvine, California - P1 T30 | ecosystem: Environmental > Terrestrial > Plant litter > Unclassified | place: USA: California... | reverse complement strand
GAAAATCCATGTGTCCCTTGTTCGATTCCTGGAGGTACCACTTTTAACTCCCCTGCTTACACCAAGCAGGGGATTTTTGTTTTAATCCAAAAACAAAAATCTTACAACATTTTCTACACACATATTTAGACATAAGTGATTTACATAAAATTTATGTTTTTTTTAACAAGTAAAATGATTGTAATTGTAATTGCTTAAATACTTTTGGACAAACCAATTAATTACAATTATGAAAAAAATTTTAATCTTATTTAGCGTTGCGCTTATGACATTAAGCTGCAGCAAAGATGAATCAACTACTGGTCCTGATGCATCGAATCGAAAAATTACTACAAAAAGCCTTGACCCTTTTTCGTATCCGCAATTTACAAGTACATGGACAGGTCTTTATGGAGATCAGTACAATTTTGATGACGGAAATGAATATAAAGATGAGAGCGATACGTATTTAGTTTATCAATTAAACCTTGGCAAAGATGGTTCTGGTGTCGTTGGAGGTTTTTTAATCAAAAACACCGATACCGGAGAAACTATGTACTTAGCACATAATGTATCTATAGGAACTGCAGATGTTTACACAACTTCGGGAAAAGACATAATTAAAGAGACTTATACTCTAACTCTTGACCCTATTTATCCTGTTTATGGCTTAGACCCTACGATGCCTTTTGCTTTCGAACCCGGCCCTATTAGAAGATTTTGGGGATGGGGAAAGCCTTACAATGAAGAGTGTGGCCCTACCCCTGGTGGCCAACCGGGAGAATGCTCAAGATTAACCGTTAAAACATATTACGTCCTTGGAATTGGGGTTAAAACAGAAAACATCCAACAGTTGAATGGGCAAGGTGATTTGAGAAGCCCTTGCGATTGTCCTGAATAATAATTATTTTTATTTGGGTTTGATAACTTTACCAAACCCAAATTATTTTAGAATGAAAAACATATCATTAATTACATTATTTATTTTATATATAAATCTTTGCTACTCTCAAAATTTAAAAATTGTAGATAGTTCCACTAAAGCGCCTATTCCTTACACTTCTATCTATATGCTTCTCAACAATGAAGTTATCGCTGGTTTATCCGGAGATGAAAATGGAGATGCGATATTAAATAACCAAAAATTTGAAACTCTTAAAATTACTTGCATTGGTTATGCCGATTTGTTGATTTCTAAAGACCAGATTACCGATGTAATAGATTTAAAATCTGTCACTATCAATCTTCAGGAAGTTTACATTAGCAATAGAACAAAAACAATAGATTACAAGGGTAAAAAGGGTCGATACCTTGGAATGTTAAAAGACGTGGAAGATATTTTATATTTCAACAACACATACAATAAGTCTGTACGAATAAAATCTTTTTCAATTACAACAAAAAAAACAATCGTTGAAAATACAATCCGAATCGTAATGTACCGTGTTACAGATCCTATACATCATAGAAAGCCCGGAGAGAGTTTATTGAATCGGGATATTGTGTTTACTCTTGCTACTGGCAAAGAAGGCACAACTACTATTGACCTAACCGAATACAATATTGAATTACCACTGGAAGGAGCCTATATGGGCATTGATGTTATTAATGTACGCGATATAAATGGCAATTATTCGTATGATAAAAACCACATGAACGAATTTGAAACGGTAAAATCCCGTGAAAAAATATTTTTGGCAAATCACAAATACACATCTAGAGGATGGCAGAATTTAAATTTCTACTGGCAGGAATCCTTTAAACAACATCCAAATATTTCAAATCAAAAAAAACATTTTGTGATACCTGCCTTTAGCATTGAGGTTTACACTGATTAATCGAGAGACTGATATTTAAGCCAATGCCTGTAATTTATAAAAGTGCTATCAGAGATTCATTGAAATTTGATACCAAAATAAAACAGGAATGCTAAAATGACTTCCCTGTTTTACCAAGTACTATTACCCGATTAAAAAACAGGTGTTTATACGTCGTTTTTAAATGGTTTTTAATTCTAGCTTGCATCCACCAATCAATCAGTGGAGTCAGAACCCACTTTAATAAACGGGGTGCTTTCCGAAAAACCTTACGAGTAGGAAAAACAATCAACACTATCAATTATGTCAGATCTTGCAACAAAACCTGAAGTAGTAGGCGGATGGACTGCTTACCACAAACTAACACCTAACGACCAAAAAGTATTCGATGAAGCTTTAAAAGGATTCGTAGGTGTAAAGTATACACCACAAGCTGTTTCTACACAACTTGTAGCAGGTATGAACTACCGCTTTAAGTGTACAGCTTCAATCCCACAGGCAGATGTTGTATGGGAAGCTATCGTAGAAATATACGCTCCATTAAACGGACAGCCTCACATTACAGGTATTATTAGATTATAACATATTACTGTAATCAAAACATTTAAAGCGTCCGGAATTTTCCGGACGCTTTTTGTTTATCACTATATAAATTGCAATGCAATCTTTATGTTTTGTAAAAAGCCTTTGAAGCCCTTCTTGGTTTTAGTAAATTTGGCATTCTTAGAAATTTACTTATGAACGAGCTACACCTTGAAACCAGTCCTTACCTGCTACAACATGCTAACAATCCCATTTACTGGAAAGCCTGGAATGAGGCCGCATTGGCAAAAGCACATCAGGAAAACAAACTTATTATTTTAAGTATTGGGTATTCTGCCTGCCACTGGTGCCATGTTATGGAGCATGAAAGCTTTGAAGATGAAGAGGTGGCTGCCGTAATGAACAAAAATTTTATTTCTATAAAGGTAGACCGTGAAGAACGTCCTGATGTTGATGCTACCTACATGAAAGCCGTGCAGTTAATGACCGGACAGGGAGGCTGGCCTATGAATGCGGTTCTATTACCTGACGGAAGACCTGTTTGGGGTGGAACATATTTTCGTAAGAACAATTGGATAGAATCACTTGAGCAACTGCAAAGGCTTTACAGCACCGAACCTGAAAAGGTTATTGAATATGCAGAAAAGCTACTAATGGGCATAAAGTCGTTAGTACTGTTGGGTGAAAATACTACCGGAGAAATACAACATCCAAAAAATATAGAACCGATTATAGAAAAATGGTCTAAAAGTTTTGATTGGGAATTTGGAGGATATGCACGTGCCCCTAAATTTATGATGCCTAACAACTACCTTTTCCTTCAGCGTTATGGCTTTCAGGAAAAAAGAGAAGATATACTGGAATTTGTAGACATAACCCTAACCCGTATGGCGTGGGGTGGCTTATTTGATACACTGGATGGTGGATTTTCACGCTATTCTGTAGATATGAAATGGCACGTACCCCATTTTGAAAAGATGTTGTATGATAACGGACAGCTTATGAGCCTTTATGCCGAGGCTTACAAGCGCACTAAAAACCCACTTTACAAAGAAGTTATAGAAAAAACACACTCTTTTATTAAAAAGGACCTTACCACAAATAGTAGCGCTTTTTACAGTGCCCTTGATGCCGATAGCCTTAATACGAAAGGCCATCTTGAAGAAGGTGCCTTTTATGTATGGGAGAAACAGGAACTTATGGATCTTTTTAAAGATGATTTCCCTTTGTTTGCACAGGTATTTAATATTAATGAATTTGGATACTGGGAAGAAGGGAATTTTGTACTGATACAAAATGATTCTATAGAAAATATAGCCGAAGCAGTAGGAATTTCTACAGATGTGCTTCAGCAAAAAAAGAAAGACTGGGAAAAAACATTGTATGCTATTCGTGAGCAACGCGCCAAACCTCGCCTTGATGACAAAATACTTACGTCATGGAACGCTCTTATGCTTAAAGGTTATGCCGATGCTTACAAAGCATTAGGTAATGACCAATACCTTACAGCCGCAGAACGTAACGCGGAGTTTATCTGCGATAATCTCTGGCACCCTGACGGTCATTTATGGCGTACCTATAAAAATAACATTGCTAAAATAAAGGCCTTTCTTGAAGATTATGCCTTAACCGCAGACGCTTTTATAACTCTTTATGAAGCTACACTGGAAGAAAAATGGCTAACCTATGCCAAACAGCTTACAGATTATTGCCTTGAACATTTTTATGATGAAAAGCAGAAATTCTTTGCCTACACATCTAACAGTGAAGAACAATTAATCGCTGCACATTTTGAAACAGAAGATAATGTTATACCGGCATCCAATTCGGTTATGGCAAATGTACTTTACAAGCTCAGCCTTTTATTTGACAATGAATATTATGAAAGGATAGCACTCGAGATGTTATACCTTATTATTCCTAACCTTGATTATCCATCGGCATTTTCTAACTGGCTTAACCTCTGGCTGGAATTATCGAGTCAGAATAAAGAACTCGCCGTTTGTGGTACGAACGCCGTTGAAGCCATAAAAGAAATAAACAGCAATTACCTGCCACATGTAATTATTGCCGGCAGTACAACAGATACTACTTTGCCTTTTCTGGCTAACCGTTTTGTACAAAACGAACAGCTGTTCTATATTTGCCAGAATAAAGCCTGTGGGCTTCCAAAAACCACTATTCAAGAAACATTAAACGATTTACAAGCACTATGATTCCATTATTTATTGAAGTTGATAAAATAGACACATTTATAAACCGTTTTATTACAATTGTTGTTGACTATATTCCAAATGTAATATCTGCGATAGTTACAATAGTTTTCGGATTAATAGTTATAAAAGTTGTCAGGAGGATAATTACCAGCCTAATGACAAAAAAGAACTTTGACCCAACTTTTTTAAAGTTTGTACTGGATGTGTTTACCTGGATATTCAGGGTATTGCTTTTTATTAGTGTAATTACCAAACTGGGTGTTGAAACAACTTCTTTTATGACTGCCCTGGGAGCTGCTGGTTTAGCGATAGGCCTTTCATTGCAAGGCTCCTTATCTAATTTCGCCGGAGGTTTACTAATTGTAATGTTCAAACCCTTCAGGGTTGGCGATTATATAGAAGCACAAGGACAGGCAGGCACCGTTAATAGTATACAGATATTCAGTACTAAAATAATTACTTCAACCAACCAGGTTGTTTATCTCCCTAATGGAACATTATCTAACAATACCATCAAAAACTTTTCTCAGGAACCTTTGCGCCGTGCCGATATTATTTTGGGGGTTGGCTACAATAGTGACCTTAAACAGGTTAAAGATGTTATAAAGAAAGTTATAGAAAGCGACCCTAAGATACTACAAACCCCTGCGCCGGGCATAGAAGTGAAAGACCTTGCCGAAAACGCGGTAAACCTAAATGTTATGATATGGTCTGAAAGGGGCAATCACGGCGCTGTAGTATCTGACTTTTATGAGAACATAAAATCTGCCTTTGAAAATGCAGGAATCGAAATTCCTTTCCCTCAGCGAGACCTACATATTATTGGTGGCGAAAAAACCAAAGCCCTATTACAATAATTTTACAGTCAGGCCGTTACTAGCAATGGCATGCTTTTTGGTTATTATATTTAACTAAAAATTATAACTTTTATTCGATAAAAAAGTATATTTGCCTCCTATTTAAAAAAATTGCAAAAATTATAATTCCAAAAATGAAAAAACAAAATTTATTTTACGTTGCCGCAATCGCATTTACATCTGCATTTGCGACTGCCCAGGTTAACCAGACTCCAGTACACAGTGGCGGACAGATTAGTGTAATGAAAGAAAAGAGCCAGGCAGCTACAGGTTCTATGTTTACGAATGACAAGTATATGCCTGCAAAAGTATCTAATGGCGACAAAGTTGTTTTAGCACGCTACAATGCATATGCTGACAATTTTGAAATCAGCGATCCTCAGGCAGGAACAACAAGTATATTACGTATGGAGAGTGGCATAACCATTACTTTTAACAGTACAGGTGAGGCTTACACTATACAACAGTATAAAACTAACAAAGATGAAGTTAAAACAGGATACCTTAACATTATAAGCGAAAAGCCAAATGTAAAGATCTATAAAAGAGAACGAGTATTCCTTCAACCGGAATCTTTCCCTGCAAGTAGCTACCAGACATATAAGCCTGCACATTATAAAAAACTTGACGACGAGTTTTACATAAAAGTAAAAGACCAGGATGCCGTTTACTTTTCAGGCAAAAAAGAGCTTGCAAAGATTTTACCTGCTAAAAGCAAAGAAATCCTTGATTTTATAAAACAAAACAAACTGGATCTTGAAAAAGAGTCAGACCTTCAAAAACTTGGAGTTTATCTTGACGGTATAATCTAAGAAGATTTTCCGCCTGCGATAAAATCCTTAAGATAAAAAGGTTCAAAATAAGCGACATCTACGGTGTCGCTTTTTTTGTACTTATCAAACGATAAAACAGCCATCTGTACAGATGATGGATAAAGTACATCATCATGGTATATAAACCTGTCTGAAGCAAGCACTTCGCGACATTTTGCAGCACCATCGCCTGCAAGGTGTATTTTGCCTTCAATATCAGCAAAAGAATCGGTTGTGATTATTTCTGCTTTTATCTCCCTTATTTTTTTATATCCTGCATCAAAAACGGCAGTATAAGCTTCCATCCTGCGCGCATCTATCATAGGGATAATAACTCCATTATCAATAGTTAGTTTACGTGCAATAAGCTCGAGGGTATCTATTGCTAACAGAGGAATATTAAGGGCATAACACAAACCTTTGGCAGCAGAAACCCCTATCCTTAAACCCGTATACGATCCCGGCCCCATGCTTACTGCAACAGCTGCAAGGTCTTTAAAAGTAATGCCGCCCTTTCGCAGTACATCTTCAATAAATACATGAAGCTTTTCGGCATGGGTATACCCCTCGCCTGCATATTCTGCTGTAGCAAGAGGTATTCCGTTTTCTGCAATGCAAACCGAACAATTTTTGGTTGCCGTTTCAATATTAAGAATGAAAGCCATTATTATTTTACCGCTGTATCTTTAGGTTTAGTTTTTATCTTATCGTTAGGATTAAGCTCTTTAGACACCAGATTGTAAGGGCCAACAATAACTTCGTCTCCCTTTTTAAGTCCTTTTATAACCTCAATATTAGTATCGTCCTGTATGCCTGTAGTAATAGGTCGTAGTACTGCTTTATCTCCCGATTTCACGAATACGCACTCATATTTTTTAGTGACGGCACCTTCTTTAACCTCTTTTTCTTTTTCTTCAAGTTCAGCAACAACATCACGTTTAACCGCTGTTGTATCTGCCTTAACAACAACAGAACTGATAGGCACCGCAAGAATATTGGTCTTATTCTCGGTTATAATATCAACAGTAGCTGTCATACCCGGCCTGAATGGCGAATAGTTAGCCGGCTTACCCTGTACCATATCTTCGTACGACTCTTTAAGAATCCTGATCTTTACTTTAAAGTTAGTAACCTGATCGGCAGTAAGATCGCTGCTCGCAGAATTAGAGATGCTTGTTACAGTACCTTTAAACTCTCTTTTAAGGTAAGCATCTACTTCAATATTAGCAGCATCACCAATTTCTATTTTAACAATATCATTTTCGTTTACATCAACTTCAACTTCCATGTTGTTAAGATTGGCAACCCTTAATATTTCGGTACCTGCCATTTGCTGTGTACCTACAACACGCTCACCCAATTCGGCATCAAGCTTAGATATTGTGCCATCTACAGGCGCATAAATTGTTGTACGGTTAAGGTTATCCTTAGCTTCTGTAACACTTGCATTGGCACTTGCAACGCCATAGTAAGCCGATTGCTTGCCCGCAACGGCAACTTCATAAGCAGAGGTGATCTTATCCCACTCTGACTTTGATATTACACCTTTTTCAAACAGGCGCTTGTTACGCTCATAATTAGCTTTTGCTTCTTTTAACTGTGCATCGCTCTGGCTTAAACCTGCTTTTGCCGTAGAAAGTGAGGCAGCTGTCCTGCTAACGCTCGACTCATACAAGTCGGGATTGATTCGCACCAGTAAATCGCCTTTTTTAATTGCCTGCCCTTCTTTAATTGGCAATTCTATAATTTCACCTGAAACTTCAGATGATATCTTAACTTCAACTTCCGGTTGTATTTTTCCGGTTGCCGAAACAGTTTCTATAAGGTTTATTTCTTTAACGATAGCCGTTTCAACTTCTTTACCCTCGTCTTTATTTCCGGTAACACCTGTTTTTTTAAGTACTACAAGTAATATTATAACAAGGACTACTCCGCCTAATAAAAAATAAATAGCTTTTTTTGACATGGTTATTGTTTTTGGTAGATTGGAATTCCGAAGTAAAACTCCAGTATTTTTACTTTAAATATAAAATCATATTTTGTGCGAAGCACTTCACTCTGAGCGTTAACTGCCAGCGTTTGTGCCTGGTTAAGGTCGAATACATTTATAAGCCCCACCTCATAACGCTCTTTAGCATATTCTAATGATTGCGACCTGGCTTCTTCGGCAGAAACAGCAGCATCATATGCTTTTAAAGCACCATTAGCATCGGTAAATGCAGTGTAGACATTTCTTTCAAGGTCAATTTCCTGCTGTTGAAGTGTAATTCTTGAGCGCTCTAAAGCTATTTTGGCACGTTCAACATTATTTCTTACCGAAAGCCCGTTAAGAATAGGAATACTAAGTCCCACACCAAAAGAGTGACCTTTATTATCATTAAACTGGTCTAATATTGGTGCACGCTTACCCAGTATCGGTGCAAAATTATTTTGAAGCACAACCTGGTCTGTACCTTCTATATATCCCACAACAGTTGTTGGATTAGTCAGGTTTGGCCCAACACCAATTACCCTGTCAGAATATGCTGCACGGGTAGTAAAACTGTAAAAACCGCTTACTGTAGGCTGGTAAGCACCTCTTGCAATTTTCACGTCTTTCTCAGCAACTTCAACATTAGCTTTTGCTATTTTAACCTCGTTTCTTTCTTCAAGCGCTTTCTGGTAAATAGTAGATGGGCTTTCCATCAGTATTTTTACATCGCCATCAGGAAACTCAGCATCTACCGTATCAAAGCTCTGAAAGTCTTTTAACTGCATTAACTGTGCAAGGCTTAGTTTAGAAAGAAGCAAAGCATTTTCTGCTGCAATTTTCTTCTGGTTATCGGCAGCAACTGTAGCTTTAATATCCAATAGATCGCCTCTTGGCACAGCACCGCCTTCTACAAGTTGCCCTGTTCGTTCCATCTGCTGGTTATCATACACCAACTGCTGCTCCTGAACCTTAAGATTTTCTTTATTGAATAATATCTGGAGGTACGCATTCGCTATGTTTAGCGAAACATCATCCTTCATTTTATCCAGTTGGTATTTCGCCGAAACCAAAGCAAGGTTAGCGCGTCTCATTTTGTTCACATTCTGAAGTCCTTTGTAGATATCAATACCCACATTTGCCCCAAGCGATGTAAACTGAGTGGTTTGGTTTTCCAGTAAACCTGTGGTAATATTCTGATTCAAACCAATATTCCAGGAGTGCGACCCCTGTATATTAGCCGTGGGCAGGAAGGCGCCTATGGCATCTTTTTTAGCTACATTGGTAGTTTGCATATCAAACTCAGAGAGTTTTATAGATATGTTATTTTCCAAAGCATACGCTACACATTCCTGTAGTGTCCACTTTTTTGCCTGGGCGTAGCCCCCGACCGAAAAAAGCATACCTCCAAGAACAGATAGTATACATAATTTGTTTTTCATAGATTTGATTGATGAGTTTACAAATTTACCTAATTTATTTAAGGGTACTGCACTCAAAATATATTTATTAGACTTCTTCGTACTGATTTTGTTACAAATAAAATCCTAATTTTACCGGGTTATTTTTATACACATCAAAAAATGAGAACCTTACTGTTTTTGGGCATTGCATCACTTTTCATAACAACCGGATGCTCTACTGCAAAAAGAATAGAGGCTTTAAAGCCTGAACCGAGCAATAATGCGCCTTTGGTATACCAAAGTACTACATCATTCATTAATCTTCCTGTCAGCATTACCATTGCCGATATAGAGTCGCAGGTAAACAAACTCCTGCCGGGAATTGTTTATGAGGACAAAGTACTTGAAGACGATAACATCGCCATGAAGGTAACCAAAACAGCACCTATAAAATTTACTGAACAAAACGGAAAGCTACAGTCTGTAGTTCCGATAAAGATTGTTGCGAATATTCGTTACGGGACTTCTGCACTTGGTATGGATATGTATGATACCCGAGAAGTTAACCTTGACGGCATTGTTACCTTTAAAAGCAAAGTAGGCTTATCAAACTGGAAAATGAGTACTGATACCACTATCGAATCGTTAGAATGGAACGAAAGCCCTACCATAACTATTGCCGGTAAAAAAGTGGCTATCACATATCTTATTAATCCTGCGGTTAAGCTATTTAAATCTAAGATCGAGAAAAAGCTGGACGATGCCATTACAAAAACAATGGACTTTAAGCCACAGGTACTGGACGCGCTTGAAAAAGTAAGCACTCCGTTTTTAACAAACGAACAATATGAAGCGTGGTTTAAATTAACGCCTGTGGAACTTTATGTTACCGACGCTGTGCTGACTAAAAAACAGGTTACCCTTCAAATGGGACTTAAATGCAACATGCTTACCATGATTGGGCAAAAGCCGAACAGCTCCTTTAAAAAGGAAGATATGGTTTTAAAACCGGTATCTAAAATGCCAGATAATGTAAGCGCTGTAGTTGCTGCGGTATCTACATACGAAAGCGCCTCTAAGGTCATGACTAAAAATTTCCAGGGCCAGGAATTTGGCTCAGGAAGTAAAAAAGTTACTGTTCAAAAAGTAGACCTATGGAACAAAGACGGGAAAATGGTTATTGCTTTAGATATGACCGGAAGTATTAACGGCACGATATACCTTACCGGATACCCTAACTACAACTCGGTAACAAAAGAAATTTATTTCGACCAGATGGATTATGTACTTAACACCAAAAGTGTTTTAATGCGCACAGCCAACTGGCTTGCTGAAGGCATAATCTTAAAAAAGATACAGGAAAACTGCCGCTATTCTATCAAATCTAACCTTGAGGAAGGTAAAAAGAATTTACAACCCTACTTGAATAACTATTCGCCGATGCCGGGTATTTTTGTAAACGGATCGCTTAACGATTTTGAATTTGATAAAGTTGAACTAACTAATAATGCTATCATTGCATTTATTAAAGGTTCCGGAAAGATGGACTTAAAGATTGACGGAATGAAATAATCCTGAAATTTACAGTATATAAAAAAGCCACAGAAATCTGTGGCTTTTGCATTTTATATATTTTAGACTTCTGTCTTTTTGTCTTTCATTTTTTTACGCATCCTGTAGATCGCATAACCTACAAGGCCAACTAGAAGGTAAGGAAATATCATCAGGTATACAATACCGTCGTTTACAGCCTGTGCATTAATGTTTCCATCGCTGTTTGCAAGTGCAGCACGACACATTGCACATTGCGCATTAGCCCCAGCAGAAATAAATATCGCTGCTAAAGCAAATAATAATTGTTTTATTTTTAAGCCCATAACAGTATTTTTAGTGAGCGTAATATGGAGATATCATAAAGTAAACCACAACACCGGTAACAGCAACATACAACCACATTGGGTAAGTTATCCTTGCCAGTTTTTTATGTCTTACAAAGCTTCCTGACAATGCCCTGACATACGTAAAAAGCACAAATGGTATAATAATAACCGAAAGTGTAATATGCGTAATCAGTATAAAATAGTATATGTATTTTATAGCACCTTCTCCACCAAACTTAGTAGACTCTGCTGTCATGTGATATGCTACATACATAGCAAGAAAACCCACAGACAAACCAATAGCAAACTTCATAAGATTTTCATGAAGTTTTTGTTTGCCATTTTTAATAGCCCATACAGCCGTAAATAAAACAACCGCTGTTACGCCATTAATTGCTGCATAAATTGGAGGGAGGAATGATAACGGCTTTACATTGTAGCCTAAGTCATTTAGCTTAACACCAAAAAGCAATGCTACAACCAAAGGTATAACTACTGATAAAAATATTATCCATTTTTTATATTTCCGCTCAACTGCATTAATTTTATCGTCCATTTTATTCTTCAAGTAATTTTTTAATATCTTCTTTAATGTCTTTTACACCGCTGTCTTCAAGTCCGTCGTAATACAAAATTGGATTACCGTACTGGTCTTTTCTACAGCGAATGTTACCGTCTTTATCTACAAGGGCAAAAAGGCCTGAGTGCTGAAATCCTCCCGGAGCAGTTTTGTTAGCACCCGCATACATATTAAAACCTTTTATAGCAAGATTATTTATATAGTCGCTATCACCGGTTAAAAAGTGCCAGTTGTAATGCTTAACACCTAAATGTTCTGCATGTTCTTTAAGAACCTTTGGTGTATCATATTCAGGATTGATTGTTACCGATGCTAATCCAAATTCTGGATTGCCATAATACTCTTTTTGAAGTAACAACATATTCTGGTTCATTTTAGGACATATCGTTGGACATGTACTAAAAAAGAACTCCACAACATATACCTTTCCTAAATAATCTTTGTCAGATATCTTTTTATTATCCTGGTCGGTCAGTTCAAAAGAAGGCACAGGGCCTATTTCTACAAGATCTGACTTTTGGAATTTAGCCACTATTTTTGGCACCGCCCATATTCCGAATATCAGTACAATAAACGAAATACCAATGTATGAGTATGATTTATTATTCATGATTATATTTCCCTCTTAACCCCTTTAAGGGTATTATTCTTTTTTAAAGCAAGACGGTACTCTCTAAGCAATATCTTAATATCATCCGTCATTTCATTGTGAAGTTCGGCAACCAGCATAGAATTGTACGAATCTTTAAATTCATCTTTACCGGTTATAGGGTCTTTACCTTTTCGGCCTCGTAAACTACGATCTTTATCTACTATGAAAAGATTGAAAGTACCAAAATCGGCACCCAGAGGTTCGTTCGCTTTAAGTGTCTGGTAAAATTTAGTGATGTTTTCAGGAGTGGTAAACAAAAATTTCCAATTAGAGATATCTCCCATAATCTTGATTTCAGAAATCATTTTACGCACTTTCTCTTCTTCTCCTTCAGGAAGTAGCATTACCATTTGGAAATCAGTGAAGCCTTTGTACTTCTCGTTGATTTTTTGATTGATATTAAAAATGGTTTCTTTCTTTTTAGGCATATCATTACCTAAAAAACCAATAATGCTGATTTTACCCTGCAATGCAACCGGAGTAGAATCAAGTGTCCTGCCTTGTGGAAGTTCGGCTACACCCTGGGTAACGATTGGTAAAAAAAGCTGATTGTGTTTAGCTAAAGAGAAATAGATATAAGCCGAAAGCGGCAATATAAAAAGGACGATAAGAACTATCTTTTTTTTCATGGTAACGGGAAAAGGAATTCCGTTGTAAAATTAAAAAAAGGCGGTTTAAAAACCGCCTTTTTTATAATAAATGTGTTAGAAAATCCACTTGTAGTGAGATGTATTAAACACATCAAAAATATAATTACCTTCTATAAGCAAGATGAACACTAAATAGATAATTAAGAATACTAAGGGAGCCACAATAGACCACCTTAAACTGCTTTTTTCTCCTTCAAGGTGCATGAACGCCCACATGATATAGTACGCTTTTACAATTGTAAGGATTATGAATATCCAGTTCAATAAGTTCATCTGAAACAGATGTGAATCGTGTAAAAAAGCCGGTTTGATAATACCAAATGCAACTTCAACAATAGTTATTAAAGATAGCAGTCCGAAAACCTGCCAGATTCTTTTTGTATTAGATACGTGCTCGTGTGCCATGATAAATTCTTTTTTAATAATTAAACAAGGTAGAAGAATGTAAATTCAAACACCCAC
>Ga0265780_10007075_pt1 | contig 13821 bp, 12 predicted proteins | sample P1T30metagenome_FD_192432 | JGI IMG/M metagenome (GOLD analysis project Ga0265780, IMG submission 192432) | Plant litter microbial communities from East Loma Ridge, Irvine, California - P1 T30 | ecosystem: Environmental > Terrestrial > Plant litter > Unclassified | place: USA: California... | reverse complement strand
AACACCAGCTATGTGAACCCGCTCATGACGATGGTCCTAAGCGGTGTTGCCCGCGCGATCCGCTGGCCGATTCTCGAACCGATGATGCGGCTCAACATCCTGCTGCTGCCGCTGGCCTGGGCAAGCGCGTGGCAGAGCTATCTCAGCGGGTCGACGCATCTGTCGACGCGGATCGGTTTCGGGAAATATGTGACGCGCTCGCAGCTCGACGCGAGCGCATGGTTGATGACGGTAAACTCTCCAGCCGTCTCGGCGCGCGGCGATCTTGCGATGTTCCGCTGGGATTCGGAACTGGCGATCGCCCGCGTCGGCGTGCCGGTGCTCGTCATCGGCGGCGACATGGACGTGGTCACCAAGCTTAAGGCATCCCGCACCATCGCCGATGCCGCCAAGGCGCAGCTGGTGGTGATAGAGGGCGCCAACCACATGGGGCCACTCGAGCGAGCCGATCTTTACAACGCTGCGATCCTGAATTTCGCACAGTCGGTGTCGCCCGCGAAGGTCAACGGCTGATGTTCGTATTCTTTTCCAGCCGCCTCGGGTGTGTGGGGTCGATCTTCGTTTCGATCCTCGCCAGCCTTTTGTTGGTCGCCGTCCTGCACTTCGGAGGTATTTGGTAGCGCAGCGCACTTGCTCCTGCGGGCGTGCGTTCACCCCGCCAGGTGGTCCCGCTTCATCCGCAGCGTGACGAACAGGCCGCCCTCCGACCAGTCGTAGGCGACCGAATCGCGGAGTTGCCCCAAACGCTGCGCTGAACGAGTTTACTCCCAAAGCCGTCGGGGAAGGCGACGGCCGGTCCCCCACGTTCCAGCCGCGTCACGCCGATGTCATTGACATCGGCGGTGCTCGGAAGATCGAGCGTTCCGATGCGGTCGCACGGCTAAGGTCGCGAACACCAGCTTTTATCGGAAGTTGCCGTTCAGCCCCTGCGGCAGGAATGGCGGGAAAGTCCCATTTCTCGTCTTCTCCGGCGAAGCTCGTGCTCCTGCGCACGTGGTCAGTTCAGATAAACGGATGGCCGAAGTTGGACACGCAAAAAGAGTTTCTGAATGGCCGCAACTGGGTCATTCCCCCCGACAGCGGATGGGCCGATGCTCACCCTGCGGCGGATCTTCAACGGTCCAGTGCGCGAACGTCGGCTGTTGTCAGAACCGCCGTTTAGGGAGCCGGTTCGGAATGACGGCTTTGTCCCATCTCTCGCCATTTCGAGCTTTTTCGGCTGAACCGAAGATGACACGTCAAGGTAAAGTGGGGCATCGATAAGACAACAGGGTCCCGCCAGAAGTGCGTTCCCGCACCAGCGGCGCGGTCGGGCTCTATGGCGCTTAAGCGCCACCGAGCCGCCTACGGCGTCTGGTCGGCAAAGCCGTAACGATCCCTGGCCGGGCATGCCGCGCTTGGCGCGGCATAAGGTCATCGCGTCTTCGCGCGATGGCGTTGCGCCTCCGGCGTCAGACTGGCGGGGGAGCGTCGCTGCCCTGTAGGCCGTCGCGGCAGGCCGCAACCTGAGCTTCGCTCAGGTCCTCCACTCCGTTGCGGCCCGCTGGGTGCTGCCTGCCTCTGCCGACGGGCCTGTCGGTCCGCTCCTGCCGCTCCCCCGCCATTCCGGCGCCGGCTGCGGTGTTGAAGGAGTGAGGATCATGGCGAAGGTCGAGAGCAACCGGACCAGCCTCTATGGCGAGGTGACGGCGCGGGTGATTGCGGAACTGGAAGCGGGGCGGCTGCCATGGGTGCAGCCTTGGGATAGCGTGGCGTGTGGCTGCACGATGCCGCATAATGCCGGGACGGGGCGGCGCTACTCCGGGATCAACGTGCTGATCCTGTGGGCGGCCGTCGTCGCCGGAGGTTTCACCTCGCAGCGCTGGCTAACCTACGCCCAGGCGCAGGCAGCGGGCGGCAACGTTCGACGCGGTGAGAAGGGCACAGTCGTCTGTTACGCCGATCGCTTCACGCCGAAAGGCGAGGCGGTGCGAGCGGTCGATGAGGATCGCGATGCCCGGCAGATTGCGTTTCTCAAGCGCTTCACCGTGTTCAACGTCGATCAGTGCGAGGGGCTGCCTGAGGCACTGACCGCTGCGCCCGTGCAGCCCGCCGAAGCCGAGATCCTGCCGCAGATGCAAGCGCTTATCGACGCGAGCGGCGCGGACATCCGCATCGGTGGCGACAAGGCCTATTACGCTCCGAGCGGTGACTTCGTCGTGGTGCCGCCGCCGTCCGCGTTCGCAGAGCCGATCAATTGGCATCGCACCGCGCTGCACGAACTTGGCCACTGGAGTGCCCATGGCAGCCGGCTGGACCGTAACCAGCGCGGGCCCTTCGGCAGTCCCGATTACGCACGCGAAGAGCTGGTCGCGGAGATGACCAGTGCGTTTGCCTGTGCGTCGCTCAGTATCCAGCCGACCGTGCGTCACGCCGATTATATCGGCAGCTGGCTCGCGGTCCTGCGCGAAGACGAGAAGGCGATTTTCCGTGCGGCGAGTGCGGCCAGCAAGGCGGCTGATTATCTGCTCGCCTTTGCGCCGGAGGCGGTGTGATGTCGGACACGCCCAGCGAAGCCGAACAGCTCCGGCGACTGGAACAAAGCCTGCGGCGGACGTCGGTGGTGCGGCGCGAGATCTTATTGGCGGTGCTGCTCGACACGAAGTCCTATGCTGAAATCTCCGAGGTCACAGGGCTCAGCGTCGAGTGTATCGAGTGTATCGAGTGTATCGAGCAGGAATTCGTTGCGGCCCGTCACGGGATAAACGAAACGCTGGGACCACACAGACCGGCGCCGTGGTGGCGGCGGTTTGCGCGACGTATCGCAGCAGCGCTGGGGCGCTAAATTTCAGCCTTGCCGGCTAGCCGGCAAGGCTGTCCCAACGCGTCCGGTGGCGCTAGTATCGGGGCATCATGAAGACCAGCCTCGACCATCTGCCGGCGGCCAAGCAGCGCGAGCTCGAACGCGTCGTGCGGATCCTGTTCGAGCAGTTTGGCGATGCGACCGCGATCGCGACGTCGGACTGGAAGAAGCAGGCGCGCATCCTCAAGGTCATTCTCTACGGCAGCTATGCGCGCGGCGGCTGGGTCGATGAACCGCACACCGCCAAGGGCTATCAGTCCGATTTCGATCTGCTTGTCATCGTCAACCACGAGAAGCTCACCGACCGTGTCGAGTTCTGGGCGAACGCTGAACACACACTCAACCGCGAACTGGCGATCACGGGCACGCTGCGCACGCCGGTTAATTTCATCGTCCACACGCTGCAGGAGGTGACCACCGGTCTCTCCGACGGGCGCTATTTCTTCATCGATATCGCGCGAGACGGCATCGCGCTTTACCAGAGCGACGACACCGATCTGCCCGAGCCAAAGCCCAAGACGCCGGACCAGGCGCTGGCGATGGCGCGCGAGTATTTTCACGAGTGGCTGCCTAGCGCTAATAGCTTCCAACGCGGATGCGGTTACGCGCAACGTGATGGCGACTTGAAGAAGGCCATTTTCGATCTCCACCAGGCCGTTGAGCGCTTCTACCACTGCGTTCTACTAGTTTGCACTTTCTACACGCCGCACGTGCACAACCTGGGCTTTTTGCGCACGCAGGCCGAGCGCATCGACTCGCGCCTGATCGACGTGTGGCCGCGCGAAGCCAAGGCTGACCGCGCGCGGTTTGAAAAGCTCAAGGAAGCTTACGTGAAAGCGCGCTACTCCAAACATTACCAAATCAGCGACGACGAACTGGCATGGCTCGGCGAGCGCGTCGACGCACTCGGCCACGTCGTCGAGGTGATCTGCGCCGAGCATATCGTCGCACTTGAGCGCAGCGTGGCGGCGTAATACCGTTTCCTCGAAAGACTGACCGGTCATAGGTAACCGTGACGACCGAGGCTTGCGACGCGTCCGGTTTCGGCCAGAAGGGCGTTCCAGGCGTCGCAACATGCATCGACGATGCATCGGCGGTGTCGAACAGACGGTGGCTGAGGAAGCGCTCGCGTAGATAGAGCCAGACCCGCTCGATCGGATTGAGTTCGGGGCTGTAGGACGGCAGGTGCAGAGGCGTGATGGTGTCGGGCCCAGGTGAGCTTGGCGGCGATGTGCCAGCCGGCACGACCCATGACGAGCACGGCATGGCGGTCGGCGGGCAACTTGGCTTTCAAGTTCGTCGATCAGCGCCTGCATGGCTGGCACCGTTGCCTCGGGCAGAACGAGCGCGGCACCGGTATCGCGCTCAGGACATATGGCGCCGAATATCCAGGCCGCGTCATGCCGCATATCGCGGAGCCCACGGGGGCGGACGCCGCGATCATACCAGACGCGCCCGGTGCGGCCGATTTGACCGACGCGGGCCTCATCTTGGTACCAGAGCTCCACGGTACGGCCGTTCGCGCATTCACGCTCGATCCGCTTCAACTCGGCCGGGAGTGTTTTTAAAACGCTCGCGTGCCTTCGGGTCGGCCTTGGGATGGCTGGGTCGGGTCTTTTGATACGACAAGCCCATCGTCTGCATGAGCCGGTGCGCTCCCGAGATGCTATAGCTCACGCCCGTCCACTCCTCGATCAAGGCAGCGACATCGACGATCCGCAACGCAGGTTTCGCATCGCCGGTCCGGCTGGCCGCCTGCAGGATCGCGGCCTTCACCACTGCAGTTGTCCGTCATCCACTGCCGTCGGGCGTCCTGCACCCCAGCGATCGCCAAGCCCTGAGACGCCGTGCTCGTTATACCGGATCACCCGGTCGCGTAGCGTCTGCCGGTCCATGCCCGCCAGCTTGGCCGCCGTCGCGCGGCTCATGCCATCGAGCGCGTTGGCGATCGCCAACATCCGCCGCCCAACCCGCGCATCGCGTTCGCGCCGGGCCAGCCGCCGCAACTCCTCAGCCGTCAGGTCATTCCGGATCGTCAGCATCGGCATGGTCACCTCCATGCCGGCCTATGAATCACCACTTTGACGCGTTGGAAACCCCCAACGAGTCAGAGCTTCTCGGAACCGGTATAAGGCGAGGGGGCAGGCGACTATGGGCGTCGCTCACAATGCGGTCGAGCGTGGCACAACAACTTGGTCATGCCTGTCCCATGAAGGAGGGCGGCTAGGTTATACCATGGGCTACTCGCTGGTCTTGACGGATCGTTCCCGCTGACTCGCTTATCGCCTGCATTCCCAGATCGCACTGAAAGCTGCCGTTCCGCCTACCACCACTTTTCGTCATTCAGGATCTCGGCGAGCAATCAAAAAGGACGGGGCCGAAACAATATCTTCCGGCCCCGTCCAACCGCCTAAAACGATTTCTCGCCTCGGTCGGCTCGGGGTGCTGACTGGCGATATACCACTCAGGCGGCAAGCCCTGTTCCATGAGTTGAGCGTTTCCAAGGGTCAGTGGATGCTCTGCGTCCGCGCGTCCCCGGCTGACGCCCGAAGAGGCCGCCACGTTGATCAGAGCTTCTCTTTCAGACCCTTGGCGGGCGTGAATGCCACCTTCTTCGAGGCCGCAATGGTGATCGCCTCACCGTTTGACGGATTGCGGCCCTGACGCTCCGGACGATCCTTCACGGCAAACTTGCCAAACCCCGGGATTGAAACTTCCTCTCCTTTGGCAGCGGCATTCGCGATCTGGTCGAAAACAGCCGTGATCGCCTTTTTCGCGTCAGCGTCGGTCGAGCCAGTCGCCTCTGCGACGCCTTTGGTCAGATCGCCAATGTTCATGATCTTTGTACTCCCTCTGAAAAACTGGCGGGACTTTACCGATAGCCGGGTCTTACGCAATTGAACGTGTTGATCGGCGTGGTCCGCTCCCGTTCCGCATGACGTCGGAATGCCCGCAATGCCCTGCACGAACCCTAAAGTTAGCGCGTATGGGGCTTCGGCCCCCCCTCCCAGCGCGACGTCGGCAAGGCGTGGCGAGTAATAACTCGTGTACTTTTGCATTCCGCATGGGATGGTGCGTGCAGTCGTGGCGGTCACCTGCCGCCTGTGCGTCGGCGGTCACCTCAGCGACCGCCATCACCTGCGCGCTTACCTTCCTGCCGACCCGACTGCGCGCGCCATCATCCCGCAGCAATCGTAATGTCGGTGACACGTGCCGGGTCGGCGATCTCGAAGCGAACAGTCTCGGCCGCCGCGTCGGGCATTGCGACCACGGTCCGGCCCGCGCCTGTTACGCGCGCGCCGCCCCGCCAGCCATGCACGATCACCGCGACCCGGCGCCACCACGGACGGAACCGCCCCTCGCGCGCGTCGAAGCTCAGGCGCAACCCAGACGCGTTCTGCGTGCAACGCAGGTGCTGGCGCAGGAAACCATGGCGCATGAACGCGAGCGAGTGGCCGTCGTCGGCATAGATGTCGCCACTGCAATCCGGCCCGGGATAGACGTCCAGTTCAAGCGGCCCCGCCGGCGTTTCCGAGAGGCTCTGCACCAGCGGCTGGCGCGGCAGGACGGTGCCGGCGCGCACGAATACCGGCAGCGAGCCGAGCTTTGGCGTCTGCGACAGCAGCGTCGCGTCGCCGTCGTTCCGGTCGCGGGAGGGTCGCCCGACGACGCGCCGGCCGGTCCAGAGATCGAACCAGCCGCCCGCAGGCAAGCACACGTCATAGGCTTGCGGTGACTCCATCTTGGGTGGCGGCGCGACCAGCAGCGCCCGACCAAGTGTAAAGGTCATCGCCTGATCGCAGGTCCGCGCAGTCAGCAGCGCGGGGAAGTCGTAGAAGACCGGCCGCATGATCGGATCGCCAGTACGCGCGTTCGCATCCGCCAGCGCGTAGAAATAGGGAAAGAGCCGGTAGCGTTCCTCGATGAAGTGCCGGCGGATCGCGAGATGGTCGGGCCCGTCGACCCAAGGCTCGGCGCGCGGCTTGCCCTTGTCGCTATGGTCTCGAAAGATCGGCGTGAACGCGCCGATCTCGAACCAGCGCGTCAGCAGATCGGCACTCGGGCCCCCGGTGAAGCCCCCGATGTCCGCGCCGGCATAGGCAAAGCCCGACAGACCAAGGTTGATGAGCTGGTGCACTGACAGTCGCAGGTGATCCCAGGTCGAACTGTTGTCGCCAGTCCACGTCACTGCGTAGCGCTGGCCGCCAGCATAGCTCGCGCGCGTCATCACAAACGCGCGCTCGTCCGGTCGGATCGCGTGCAGCCCGTCGAAGGTCGCGCGGGTGTTCTGCATGCCAAACACGTTGTGGATTTCGGCATGGTTCGCGTCGCGCGCGGCGAAGTCGTCGCTGCCGATGTGATGCACGGTGTCGAGCGGCATCGTCTTGGTCGGCGTGTCGAACACCGCCGGCTCGTTCATGTCGTTCCAGAAGCCGGCGATGCCGTCCGCTGCGAAGGGCTTGTAGAGCGTGCCCCACCATGCGCGCGCACCGCGGTCGGTGAAGTCGGGGAACACCGCCGGGCCGGGCCAGACCGGGCCGACGAAGGTCGAACCGTCGGGGTTGCGGACGAAGTGCCTGCCTGCGGTGCCGCTGTCATAGGGCGCATAGCCTTGGTCCGGCACCGCGGCGATGTGCAGATCGGTAATCGCCACCAGCTTGATGCCGTCCGAATCGAGATCGTGCGTCAGCCCGGCAAGATCGGGGAAGCTCTTGCGGTTGACGGTGAAGGGACGGTTACGATCCTGATAGTCGATGTCGAGCCACATCGCATCGGTCGGCACATGCTCGGCGCGCAGCCGCGTCGCCACCTGACGGACCTCGTCGGCGGTCATGTAACCGAAGCGCGATTGCTGGTACCCGAACGACCAGCGCGGCGGCAGTGGCGCGCGACCGGTGAGGTCGGTGTAGCGGCGCACCACCTCGGCGACCGAGGGACCGGCGATCAGGTAATAGTCGATCGGGCCGTCCGGCGCGCCCATCGTGATCCTGTCCGCGTCGACATGGCCGAAGTCGAAAAACGCACGGTACGTGTTGTCGAGCAGCAAGCCGTAGCTGCCGCCCGGCCCGCCGACGCCGATGAAGAACGGGATCGACTTGTAGATCGGATCGCGCGTACTGGAGAAGGGCACGTCGGTGTTCCAGTCGACATAGGTCTGGCCGCGCCGGTCGAGCTCCGCGCCCGTCTTGTCGCCAAGCGCGAAGATATGCTCGTTTCGCGGCAGATCCTTGCGCAGCGTGAAGCTCGTGCCGGCAACGGTGACGGGATCGACAGAGGAGATGACCTTATCCGCGAGATCAGAGACGGTCACGCGGCCATTCGCAATGCGTACGCGCACTTGCGCAGTGGCGAACCCGTCGGAGGCAGGCTTGACTGCCACGCTGCCGCCGCGCACCGCCGCCGGCACCGCCCAACTGGCGTCTTCAGGCAGGCGCCCGTTCGCGGCGACGCGGACACGCAGGATCTGGTCGGTCAGCGCCGTGACTCGGATGAGAGCCGTGCCGTCATGCACCTCGATCCCATTACCCAGCGCAGTAACGGCCGGCGAGACGCCGGCATCGGCGGATGAGGGCGCAGCGACGGCAGGCTGCGCCGCTAACAGGCCGAGCGCCGCCACTCCGGCAAACAAGCAGACATGACGCATCCAGACCTCTCCACCGGATTAAATAAAATAATCTAATCAAGTCTTGCGGGCTGCTGTCAACCTGGGGCACATCTTTTCCCGTCGAAACGCCGGGCCAGGGGGCTGATGAACATGTCGAGGGTCAAAGCCTACGCCGCCTGCCTGACGGTGAGCGTGGCGAGCGTTCCTGTCCTTGCGCAGCAGATCGACTGGCCGTCCTCGCGCATCGCCCATCCGAAGCGCGCGGTGATCGGCCCGTACAACGCGGTGTTCCTCGCAGGCTCGGACGAACTGCGCCACGTCGCGCAGGGCTATGTCGCGGGCGAGCCGCTGCCGGCGAGCAGGGCATGGACGCTGCGCGCGTGGATCAAGCCATCGACGCTCGCCAAGGGGCACGTCGCGATCGCCGCGATTGGCGCGCCGGACAGCGCGACCGCGCGCCGCTTTGCGCTCGACGATGCGCGGCCGGTGTTCGAGATGGGTGGCGTCCGCCTGCGCGCGGGTGCGCCGCTTTCAGCGGGTCGCTGGCACCTGCTCGTCGCGAGTTCAGACGGCGGTGTGGTGCGCTTCTTAGCAGACGGCAAGCGCGCTGGCGTCGCCCAGATCGAACCGCCGGCGGCCGATGCGCTCGTCGTGATGGGGCCGCGTCTTGCCGGTGAGGCAGGCTTCGCTGGCCACATAGCCGGGCTGACGCTGGAACTGGCGGCGCGCACCGAAGCCGAGATCGCGGCGCTCGGCCGCACCCCGCCCGACGAAGCGCTGACCCGCTTCGAGGATGCCAGCCCGTCGTGGCCGCTTCAGGTCAAGACGCAGTATGGCCTCGCCGCGCCACAACCCGCGTGGGAACTGCCAGTCGCCAAGGCGCCACCCGCACATGGCGTGGCGAAGCCGCTGCCGCCCGCGGCAGCGCTCGAAGTGATTGGTGATGGGCGCTACGCCATCAATGGCTGGCAGTTGATCGATGCGCCGCACGTGGTGGACGGCGGTGCCGCGATCTCGCGGCGCGGCTATGATACGCGGCGTTGGTATGGGGCGACGGTGCCGGGCACGGTGCTCACGACGCTGGTCGATCGCGGCGTCTATCCCGATCCGACGATCGGCCTCAACAACATGGCGATCCCTGAGAGCCTAGCGCGGCAGGATTACTGGTATCGCACCGAGTTCACGCTGCCGCCGAACCCCGGCAAGCACCTGACGTTGACGCTCAACGGCGTGAACTATGCCGCGCAGGTGTGGGTGAACGGCGTGTCCGTGGGCGACATGAAGGGCGCGTTCATTCGCGGGCAGTTCGACGTGACCAACCGGTTGGTGCCGGGGCAGCGTAACAGCATCGCGGTGCGCGTGTCGCCGCCGCCGCATCCCGGCATCGCGCACGAGCAGTCGATCGCGGGCGGGCGCGGCGACAATGGCGGTGCTCTGATGAGCGACGGCCCGACCTTCGGCGCAAGCGAGGGTTGGGATTGGATCCCCGGTGTCCGGGATCGTAACACGGGCCTGTGGCAAGGCGTCGATCTTGCCACTACGGGTGCGGTGACGATCGGCGATCCTACCGTTGTCACGCGGCTGCCGAACCCGGACAATAGCGTCGCGCAGATCTCGATCACCGTGCCTGTCACCAACCACGGCACCGCGCCGGCTGAAACGATGGTGCGCGCAGCGTTCGATGATGTCGCCGTCGAACGCACCGTCACCGTATCGGCTGGCGCGAGCGAGAGCGTGGCATTCACGCCCGCCGCTTTTCAGCAGCTCACCGTCGTGCACCCGAAGCTGTGGTGGCCCAACGGCTACGGCGATCCGGCGCTGCACCGGCTCCGCCTGTGCGCCACGACAGGCCATGACGTCTCCGACAGCCGCAGCCTCGACTTCGGCATGCGCAGCGTAACCTACGAACTCGCCTCGCTGGATGGCGAGGGGGCGTTGCGCCGCGTGCTGGTCGACTCCGCCCGCGCCCGTGACCTCGGCACGCCGGTGATCGATGAGCGCCACGCGGCCTTGCGCAAGGTGCGCGGCGGCTGGGCGGATTCGCTGATGCCCGGCGCGGAGACGTCGCGCGCGGTGACAACGCTGCCCGACGATCCGCTCGGCACGCAGATGGTGCTGCGGGTGAACGGCGTCCGCATCGCCGCGCGCGGCGGCAACTGGGGCATGGACGACATGCTCAAGCGCGTCGCGCCCGATCGGCTCGACCCGTATTTCCGCCTCCACCGCGAAGCTGGCATGAACATTATCCGCAACTGGATGGGGCAGAGCACCGAGGAGGCGTTCTACGCGCTCGCCGATCGCTACGGGCTGATGGTGCTCAACGATTTCTGGGAATCGACCCAGGACGGCGATGCCGAGGCACAGGACGTGCCGCTGTTCGTCGCGAATGCGCGCGACGTCGTGCGGCGCTTCCGCAATCATCCATCGATCGTCCTGTGGTTCGGCCGCAACGAGGGCGTGCCGCAGCCGGCGCTGCAATCGGCGTTGCAGGACATGGTATGGCAAGAGGACGGCACGCGGCTCTACAAGGGCAATTCGCGGATCATCAATCTCGCGGGATCGGGACCGTACGAATGGCATCCGCCCGAGGATTACTTCGCCAGCTATCCGCACGGCTTTGCGGTCGAGGTCGGCACCGCCAGTTTCCCGACGCTGGAATCATGGCAGCGCACGGTTCCTCAAGCGGATCGATGGCCGATCAGCGACACGTGGGTCTATCACGACTGGCACCAGGAACGCGGCGTCTCAATGGCGAGCTTCATGCGCGTGCTGGAGGCCGAGTTCGGCCCGGCGCGCGACCTCGCCGATTTCGAGCGCAAGGCGCAGATGCTCAACTACGAATCGTACCGCGCGATCTTCGAGGGGTTCGCGGCCGGGCTTTGGACGACCAACAGCGCGCGAATGTTGTGGATGACCCATCCGGCATGGCCCTCGACGGACTTCCAGATCTATTCGTCGGATTACGACACGCACGCCGCTTTCTATGGCGCCAAGAAGGGCGCCGAGCCGGTTCACGTCCAGATGAACCAGCCGGACCGCGAAGTGACGATGGTCAACACCACACTGACGGCGTTGAGCGGGGTAAGAGTGGTCGCGCATGTCACCGATCTCACCGGCGCGACGATGCTGTCGCGCAACGCGGTGGTCGATCTGCCCGCCAACCGCACGGTTGCGCTGTTCGCGCTTCCCATCGAAGCTGCGTTGACGAAGGGGCCGGTGCTGATCCGCCTCAACGCGTTTGGGCACGACGGCACGCCGCTGTCGTCCAACTTCTACTGGCAAGCGGCCAAGCCGGCGGATCTCAAGGCGCTCACTACGATGCCGCAGGCGACGCTGCGCACACAAAGTCACGACGCGGTGGAAACGGCCGGCGAGCGGGCGGTGCTCATCGATCTCGCCAACACCGGCCTGACGCCGGCGTTGCAGGCCAAACTGACGCTGTTCGACGCGAAAGGCGCGCAGATCCTGCCTGCCTATTTCAGCGATAATTACGTCTCGCTGCTGCCCGGCGAGACGCAGCGCGTCACGGTGCGTTACCCGCAGTCGCGTGGGCCGGCGACGGTGCGGCTGCGCGGCTGGAATCTGGCGGAAACGGTGGTGGCGGGCGGCAAGTGAGTCGCGCTACACCACCACCGAAATCGCGAGCGTCAGCAGCAGCGCGACGATCGAGATCAGCGTCTCGCACACCGTCCAACTCCGGATCGTATCGGCGACGGTGAGCCCGAAATATTCCTTCACCAGCCAAAAGCCGCCGTCGTTGACGTGGCTGAGGATGACCGATCCCGCGCCGGTCGCCAGCACGAGCATTTCGGGGCGAATGCCCGGATTGGCGGCGGCAAGCGGCGCAACGATCGCAGCGGAGGTCGCCATCGAGACTGTCGCGGAGCCGGTCGCGACGCGCATCAGCGCGGCGATCAGCCACGCGAGCACGACGATCGGCAGGTGCGCCAGCGTTGCCGCTTGAACGATCGCGGCCGATACGCCACTTTCAGTGAGGATCCGCCCAAACCCGGCGCCAACGCCCACGACAAGCGTGATCATCGCGGTCGGCGCAAGGCATTCGTGCGTGAAATGCTGGATGGCGTCGACGTTCATCCCGCGCGCGAGCCCGAGCGTCCAGTAACTGACCAGCACCGCGACGAGCAGCGCCGCCACCGGCGTGCCGACGAAACGCAGCGCCCCGTCGAGCGCCGACCCCGGCACCGCGGCCGCGGCGCCAACGCTTCCAGCCAGCATTAGCACCACCGGCAGCAGCAAGGTGAGCAGCGTCGTCGCGAACCCCGGCAGCACGCGCGGTTCAGCGGTTTCCACCACGTCCGCGACCGGCGCGCTCGACGGCGCAAGCCGTGGCACCACCAGTCGTGCGTAGAGCGGCCCGGCAATCGCAGCGGTCGGCACGCCGACGATCAACGCAAACAGCACGGTGAGGCCGACATCGGCGTGATAGGCCTGCGTCGCCAGCATCGCGGCAGGGTGCGGCGGCATCATCGCATGCACCACCGACAGCCCCGCCGCCATCGGCAGGCCGATGCGCATCGGATGCTGGCCAAGCCGGCGCGCGACGGTAAGAACGATCGGCACGAGCAGCACGAAGCCAACCTCGAAGAAAACCGGCAGGCCGATGATCAGTGCGACCGTCATCATCGCCCAGTCGGCGCGACGCGGGCCGAAGAAGCCGATCACCGTGTCCGCGATCCGCTCCGCGCCACCGGATTCGACCATCATCTTGCCGAGGATGGTGCCGAGCCCGACCACAAGCGCGATATGGCCGAGCGCGCTGCCGACGCCGGCCTCGAACGTCTTGACGACCTTGTCCGGCGGGATGCCCACCGTCAGCGCGAGGCCGAGCGACGCGACGATCAGCGCGATGAACGGGCTGAGCCGCACCCGGACGATCAGCACGATCAGCACGGCGACGGCGATCGCAGCCGCGACCAGCAGCGGCGCGCCCACCATCATCTCAGGGCTGCTTCCAGGCGATGCAGTCGACCTCGACCTTGCAGTCGACCACCATCTGCGAGACCACGCAGGCGCGGGCGGGCGGGTTCTCGCCGAAATATTCGCGAAACACGCGGTTGAACGACTGGAAGTCCCGTGCATCGTCGAGCCACACGCCGCAGCGCACGACATGCTCGGGGCCATAACCCGCTTCGGCAAGGATTGCGAGAACGTTGCGGATCGCTTGGTGGGTCTGGGTAAGGATGCCCCCTTCGACCAGTTCGCCGTCGACCATCGGCACCTGTCCCGAGACGTAGAGCCAGCCGTCGGCGGCGACCGCGCGCGCGAACGGGAGGTGCTGGCCGCCGGTGCCGGTGCCGCCTTCGACGCCGTAGCGCTTGATACCTTCGGTCATGTCAGTGTCCTTCGTTGTGAG
>Ga0265780_10007074_pt1 | contig 13822 bp, 10 predicted proteins | sample P1T30metagenome_FD_192432 | JGI IMG/M metagenome (GOLD analysis project Ga0265780, IMG submission 192432) | Plant litter microbial communities from East Loma Ridge, Irvine, California - P1 T30 | ecosystem: Environmental > Terrestrial > Plant litter > Unclassified | place: USA: California... | reverse complement strand
TCGCCCGCGAGGTCGTTGTCGGCGAGGCCCGGCTCGGCCTCGCGCGGCGACCCGCCGGTGGGGCCGTCGTTGCCGTCGCCGAGGCCCGGCAGCACGGTCTCGCCGGCGACCGCGTCGTTCGTGACGATCTGCTGGCTCTCCTCGAACTCGGTCTCGTCGTCGAAGGGCTCGTCGCCCGAGGCGGCGGGCACGTGGGTGTCGCTCATGGTGCGTCCTTCCGGTGGTGGGTCAGGGGTGGATGGTGGGGGAGAGGGGCGCGGCTCAGGCGAGGCCGAGCTGCTGCATCAGGCCGGCCTCGTCGGTGGCGCCCCAGCGCTCGACCAGCAGGCCGTCGTCGTCGAACCGGCCGACCTGGATGCCGCGCACGGTGAACGACTTGCCGGTCGCCTCGTGGCCCTGGAAGGGCCCGGTGTGGGTGCCCGAGATCGTGAAGACCGCGGTGACGTTCTCGTCGTCGGCGACGAGCGTCTCGACCGACAGGTCGACGTCGGGGAACGCCGTGAAGAAGTCGCTCCAGAACGCCTTGATGCCCTCGACGCCCGCGGGCGCACCGGGCGCCGGGTCGTGGTCGACGACGTCGGCGTGGAAGCCCTCGCCGAGGCGGTCGACCTCGCGGGCGGTCAGGATGTCGCCGATCAGCTGCTGGGTGGCGAGGTTGGTGTCTCTCGACATGGGGTGTCTCCTTGTGTTCCGGGTGTCGGGGTGGTGCTCAGGTCGGTCCCGTCTACTCCGCCGGGGTGTCAGACGGCCTTGAGCAGGTCGTGCTCGACGACGGCCTCGACGGCGAGCACCTTGTAGCCCTCGCTCTCGAAGAAGACGGTCAGGCGGTCGTCCTCCGTGCTCATCACGGTGCCCTCGCCCCAGGTGGGGTGCGTCACGCGGGTGTCGGCCTCGAAGAGGGGAGCGGGGGCGTCCGACCCGGCCCGCGACTCCTCGGCGGCCGGCAGGTCGGGCTCGGCCTCGGCGGCACGGCAGTCGTCGCAGTTGCCGCAGCGCTCCGGGGCCTCCTCGCCGAAGTAGCCGAGCAGGTACCGCCGACGGCAGCCGCGCCCCTCGGCGTAGCCGCGCATCATCGCGATGCGCGACTTCTCGACGCGGTCGCGCGCCTCGGCGGCGTCGCGGGCCTGCTCGGCCGCGGTCTCGGCGTCGAGCCCCGACGTCGGCGTGTACCCCTTCTTCTGCTCCTGCACGGTGCCCGCCTCGAGCAGCAGGTCGACCAGGCGCGACACCTGCCGCGGCTTGAGGTCGGTCGCCTCGGCGATCGCCGTGCGCGCGACGGGCCCCGCGGAGGCGCGGATCGCCTCGTACACCGACCGCAGCTCGGCACGGGACGGCAGCCCCGACGCGAAGAACGACCGCAGCCCGAGGTCCTCCGGCCGGTAGTGCAGGGTCGCGTCGGCGGGCTCGCCGTCACGCCCCGCCCGACCGATCTCCTGGTAGTACTCGTCGAGCGACTCGGGCACGTCGGCGTGCACCACGAACCGCACGTCGGGCTTGTCGATGCCCATGCCGAACGCGCTCGTCGCGACGACCACGTCGATGCCGCCCTGGTGGAACCTCTCGTGCAGCGCCCCGCGCTCGGCCGAGCGGAGGCCCGCGTGGTACGCCTCGACGGTGCGGTCGGGGCAGCGCTCGCCGATCGCCTCCGCGTAGCGCTCGCTCTCGCCGCGCGTCGCGACGTAGACGATGCCCGGCGTCGTCAGCTCGGCGACCTGCTCGACGACGGCACGGCGCTTCTCCGCGTCGTCCTCGTGGCGCACGACCGAGAGCGACAGGTTGGGGCGGTCGAACCCGCGGCTGACCACGAGCGGGTCGCGGAGCCGCAGGCGCTCGATCACCTCGTCGCGCACCGGGCCCGAGCCCGTCGCCGTCAGGGCCAGCACGGGCGGGCGGCCGAGGGCCTCGACGACCTCGCCGAGGTGCAGGTAGTCGGGGCGGAAGTCGTGGCCCCACGACGACACGCAGTGCGCCTCGTCGACGACGAACAGGGCGACGCCGGCGCGCGCCAGGCGCTCGACGGTCTCGTCGCGGGCCAGCTGCTCGGGCGCGAGGAAGACGTAGGTGACCTCGCCGGCCTCGATGCGCCTCCAGCTCTCGTCGTTCTCGGCGTCGGTGTGGCCCGAGTTGACGTCGGCCGCCGGGGGAGCGTCGGGGTGGCCCACGAGCCCGGCGACCTGGTCGGCCTGCAGCGCGATCAGCGGCGAGACGACGACCGTGGGGCCGTCGAGCAGCGCGCCGGCCACCTGGTAGATCGCGCTCTTGCCCGAGCCGGTCGGCATGATGCCGAACGTGTCGCGGCCCGAGAGCACGGCGGTGATCGCCTCGGCCTGCGCGGGGCGCAGCTCGTCCCAGTCGAACAGGCGGGCGGCGGCGTCGGCGATCGCGGCGGCGTCGGGGGCGGTGCGGGAGGCAGCGTCGGTGCGGGTGGCGGGCTTCTCTGCGGTGCGGCTCATGGCGGTCCTCGTGGTGCGGCGCGGCGCCGTGGTGCGCCGAGAGTGACCATGAGATGCCCGGCCCCGGCGACACGCTCGGGCTCCACAGGCGATCGGCAGAGATCCCTCCCCATCCGTACCCCGGCCGCGCACAGTACCCCCGTCGTGGCTCCCGGGGGCGGCTCGCAGGCCAGGCGCTAGGCTGGCCGAGGCCTGTTCGTCACGACGTCGAGACACTTTCCCGGCTGTCCCGTGACGGGGCCGGTGCCGCCCTGCGGCACGACCGAGCTAGCACTGGCGCAGCGATGCGGATTGGAAGAACAGCGTGGATCTTTTCGAGTACCAGGCCCGGGACGTGTTCGAGTCCTACGGCGTGCCCGTCCTGCCGGGCATCGTCGCCGACACCCCCGAGGAGGCGCGCGCGGCAGCCGAGAAGCTCGGCGGCGTCACCGTGGTCAAGGCCCAGGTGAAGGTCGGCGGTCGCGGCAAGGCCGGCGGCGTCAAGGTCGCGAAGGACCCCGACGAGGCCCAGGCCGCGGCGGAGGCCATCCTGGGGCTCGACATCAAGGGCCACGTCGTCAAGCGCCTCATGGTCGCCGGCGGTGCGCAGATCGCCCAGGAGTTCTACTTCTCGGTGCTGCTCGACCGGGCGAACCGCTCGTACCTCTCGCTCTGCAGCGTCGAGGGCGGCATGGAGATCGAGCAGCTCGCCGTCGAGAAGCCCGAGGCGCTCGCGCGCGTCGAGGTCGACCCGCGCGCCGGCATCGACCTCGCGAAGGCGGAGGAGATCGCCCGCGCCGGCGGCTTCCCCGACGAGCTGGTCGCCAAGGTCGCTCCCGTCATCGTGAAGCTCTACGCGGTCTACGAGGGCGAGGACGCCACGCTCGTCGAGGTCAACCCGCTCGTGCTCACCGAGCAGGGCGACGTCGTCGCGCTCGACGGCAAGGTCTCGCTCGACGAGAACGCCGCCTTCCGCCACCCGGGCCACGCTGAGCTGGAGGACGCCGACGCGGCCGACCCGCTCGAGGCCAAGGCCGCGGCCTCCGGCCTCAACTACGTGAAGCTCGACGGCGAGGTCGGCATCATCGGCAACGGCGCCGGGCTCGTCATGTCGACCCTCGACGTGGTGGCCTACGCCGGCGAGGCGCACGGCGGGGTCAAGCCCGCGAACTTCCTCGACATCGGCGGCGGAGCGAGCGCCGAGGTCATGGCCGCCGGCCTCGACGTCATCCTCGGCGACGAGCAGGTCAAGAGCGTCTTCGTCAACGTCTTCGGCGGCATCACCGCCTGCGACGCCGTCGCCAACGGCATCGTCGCGGCGCTCGGCATCCTCGGCGACTCGGCCACCAAGCCCCTCGTCGTCCGCCTCGACGGCAACGCCGTCGACGAGGGCCGACGCATCTTGGCGGAGGCGGCGCACCCGCTCGTCACCGTCGTCGCGACCATGGACGAGGCGGCCGACAAGGCCGCCGAGCTGGCTTCGAAGTAAGGACTCCAGAACAATGTCGATCTTCCTCAACCGTGACAGCAAGGTCATCGTCCAGGGCATCACCGGCGGCGAGGGCACGAAGCACACCGCCCTCATGCTGAAGGCGGGCACCCAGGTCGTCGGCGGCGTCAACGCCCGCAAGGCCGGCACGACCGTCACCCACGGCGACGTCGAGCTGCCGGTCTACGGCACCGTCGTCGAGGCCGTCGAGAAGACGGGCGCCGACGTCTCCATCGTCTTCGTGCCGCCGGCCTTCGCGAAGGACGCCGTCATCGAGGCCATCGAGGCCGAGGTGCCGCTCGTCGTCGTGATCACCGAGGGCATCCCCGTGCAGGACGCCGCCGAGTTCTGGTCGCTCGCCAAGGCCAAGGGCACCACGCGCATCATCGGCCCGAACTGCCCCGGCATCATCACGCCGGGCGAGTCGCTCGTCGGCATCACCCCGGCCAGCATCTCGGGCAGCGGGCCGATCGGCCTCGTCTCGAAGTCGGGCACGCTGACCTACCAGATGATGTTCGAGCTGCGCGACCTGGGCTTCTCGACCGCCATCGGCATCGGCGGCGACCCCGTCATCGGCACGACGCACATCGACGCCCTCGAGGCGTTCGAGGCCGACCCCGACACCAAGGCGATCGTCATGATCGGCGAGATCGGCGGCGACGCGGAGGAGCGCGCGGCCGACTACATCAAGGCGCACGTGACGAAGCCCGTCGTCGGCTACGTCGCGGGCTTCACCGCGCCCGAGGGCAAGACCATGGGCCACGCCGGCGCCATCGTCTCGGGCTCGGCGGGCACCGCCCAGGCGAAGAAGGAGGCCCTCGAGGCCGCCGGGGTCAAGGTCGGCAAGACGCCGAGCGAGACCGCCGCCCTGCTGCGCGAGGTCTACGCGGCGCTCTAGGCACCACGCCCCGCCGACGACCGTCGGCGGGGCTGGCCCGCCGCCCAGGGCGGCCCCGGTACAGTCGTGCCCGATGAACCGCCCAGTCACCGCCGTCTTCGCGGCCCTCGAGGCCCTGCTCGTCGTCGGCATCGGCGTGGGCATCCCGGTCGTCGTCCTCAGCTCGCTCTGGGCGTTCCAGTACGGCCTCCAGCTCGACTGGGTCATCTTCTGGCGCGCCGCCGTCGACGTCTGGCTCGTCGGGCACGGCGTCGACCTCACGCTGCAGCTGAGCACGGCCGCAGCCACCGCCTCCGGGGTGCCCGGGGCCGACGCGCCCATCGCGATCACCCTCGCCGCGCTCGGCTTCTCGGTGCTCACGGTGCTGCTGGGCGTGCGCGCCGGCCGCGCCGTCGCCGAGACGCCGCACCGCGTCGTCGGCCAGCTCGTCAGCATCGGCGCCTTCGCGCTGCTCAGCGCCGGCCTCACGATCAGCGCCCAGCACGAGCTCGCCGCGCCGTCGGTGCCGCAGGGCATCGTGCTGCCGACGCTCGTCTACGCCGTGCCGCTCGTCGTCATGGCCGAGGTCACCCGTCGGCGTCGGGGGAGCGAGGCCGACCCGGTGACGGGAGCCGCGCTCTCGCTCGTCGCGCGCCTCCCCCTGGCCGCCCGGTCGGTCGCCGCCGCCTCGCTGCGCATCGGCGTCGCGAGCGCCGCCGCGGTGCTCGCCGTCGCGGGGCTCGTCGTCGCCCTGCTGCTGCTCACCAGCTACGCCGAGCTGATCACCCTCTACGAGGGCGCGCACGCCGGGCTGCTCGGCGGCCTCGCGCTGACCCTCGGCCAGCTCGCCCTGCTGCCCGACCTCGTCGTCTGGGCCGCCTCGTGGCTCGTCGGGCCCGGCTTCGCCCTCGGCACGGGCTCCGGGGTCTCGCCCCTCGGCACCGCGGTCGGGCCGATGCCGGCCGTGCCGTTCCTCGGCGCGCTGCCCACGGCCGACCTGCCGTTCGCCTTCGTCGGCCTGCTCGTGCCGGTCGTCGCCTCCTTCGTCGTCGCCACCCTGCTCCGCCCCCGCGTGCAGCGCCTGCTCGCCGAGGCCGGCGTCGACGACCTGCTCCGTCGCGCCGTCGTCGGGGTCGTCGCGGGACTCGTGGGCGGCGTGGCTCTCGGCCTGCTCGCCTGGGCGTCGTCCGGCAGCGCGGGCCCCGGCCGCCTCGTCGACGTCGGGCCCGACCCGCTGCTCGTCGGAGCGTTCGGCGCCCTCGAGATCGGCGTGCCCGCGGCCCTCGCGCTCGTCGTCTCGCTGCGGAGCTTCCTCGGGCACGACGACGACGTGGTGCCCGTGCGCGTGGCCGCCGAGCGCGAGGAGCGCGAGGAGCGCGAGGAGCGCGAGCGCGTGCACGACGAGGGTCGCGACCGGGACCGGGGTCGCGACCTCGACCGAGGCCGCCCCGCCCCCGTCGTCTCCGCCGGTGCGGCGACCACCGCCTCCGACGCCCGCACCGCCTCCGACGCCCGCCCCTCCGACGACGCTCGCGCCGCCGCGCACGACCGCGACTCGGCCTCCGACGGCCACGACGAGGCCCCCGCCCGCGGCGGGCTGCGGCAGGCGGTCGCCGCGCGCCTCCCCTCGGTGCCGGCCCTGCGCCTCCCTCGTCCGCGGCTCGGGCGACGCGAGCACGACGACGACGCGACCGGCCCGATCGACGTGGTGACGCCTCCCTCGGGCGGCGACGACGCGCCTCCGGCACCGGGACGCTCGACGCCGCGCCGGGGCGACGACGGCGACGCCACCGAGCAGATCGACGGCCTCACGCGCTGACCCCGCCCCGCTAGGCTTGCCCGGTGCTGAAGCTCGTGGTGCTCATCTCCGGTGGCGGCTCCAACCTGCGTGCCCTGCTCGAGGCGGCGCACGACGCGCAGTTCCCCGCGCGGGTGCTCGCCGTCGGGGCCGACCGCGACGCCGACGGCCTCGCGCACGCCGAGGCGTTCGGCATCCCCACCTTCACAGTGCCGTTCACGAGCTTCCCCGACCGGGCCGCCTGGGGCGACGAGCTGCTCGCCCAGGTCCGCGGGTGGGGCGCCGACCTCGTCGTGCTGAGCGGCTTCATGCGCCTGCTGCCGCCGCGGGTCGTCGAGGCCCTCAGCCCGCACCTGATCAACACGCACCCCGCCTACCTGCCCGAGTTCCCCGGCGCGCACGGGGTCCGCGACGCGATCGCGGCCGGCGTCGAGCAGACCGGCGCCAGCGTGATCGTCGTCGACGCCGGCGTCGACAGCGGGCCGATCCTCGCGCAGCGCCGCATCCCCGTGCTGCCGGGCGACGACGAGTCGTCGCTCCACGACCGCATCAAGATCGTCGAGCGCGAGCTGCTCGTGCAGACGGTGCTCGACATCGCCACCAAGACCATCGACCTCGAACAGGAGCCCACCGCATGAGCGGTCACGCCATCGACCCCGCCCTCTACCGCGACCGCGACGCCGTGCCGGTGCGGCGCGCGCTGATCAGCGTCAGCGACAAGACGGGCCTGCTCGACCTCGCCGAGGCGCTCTCCGCCGCGGGGGTGGAGATCGTCTCGACCGGCTCGACCGCCTCCACGATCCGCGACGCGGGCTTCTCGGTCACCGACGTGAGCGCCGTGACCGGGTTCCCCGAGTCGCTCGACGGCCGCGTCAAGACGCTGCACCCGGGCATCCACGCGGGCGTGCTCGCCGACCTCCGCCTCGAGTCGCACGAGCAGCAGCTGGCCGAGCTCGGCATCGCCGCGTTCGAGCTGGTCGTCGTCAACCTCTACCCGTTCGTCGAGACGGTCGCCTCGGGCGCCGAGGCCCCGACCGTCGTCGAGAACATCGACATCGGCGGGCCGGCGCTCGTCCGCGCCGCGGCGAAGAACCACGCCAACGTCGCCATCGCGGTGTCGCCCGCGAGCTACGCCCAGATCGTGAAGTCGCTCACGCTCGGCGGCACGACGCTCGCGCAGCGTCAGCGCCTCGCCGGCGAGGCCTTCGCGCACACGGCCGCCTACGACACGGCCGTCGCCTCCTGGTTCGCGGAGAACGTCGGCGTCCGCGCCGAGCACGCCGCCGCGCCCGCCGCGCCCTCCGCCTCCGCAGCCGAGGAGTCGCGGGTCGACTTCCCGGAGCAGGTCGCCCTCGAGGGCACCCGCCTCGCGACGCTCCGCTACGGCGAGAACTCGCACCAGGCCGCGGCCCTGTACGCCTCGCCCGGCGGCGCGGGCATCGCCCAGGCCGAGCAGCTGCACGGCAAGGAGATGTCGTACAACAACTACGTCGACGCCGACGCGGCCCTCCGCGCCGCGTACGACTTCGCCGAGCCCGCGGTCGCGATCATCAAGCACGCCAACCCCTGCGGCATCGCGGTGGCCTCGCCCGACGCCGTCGACGCGATCGCCGACGCCCACCGCCGCGCGCACGCCTGCGACCCCGTGTCGGCCTACGGCGGCGTCATCGCCGCGAACCGCCCCGTCACGCGTGCCATGGCCCAGGTCGTGTCCGACATCTTCACCGAGGTCGTCATCGCACCGGCCTTCGAGCCCGAGGCGCTCGAGATCCTGCAGGCGAAGAAGAACATCCGCCTGCTGGTGCTGCCGCAGGCCTTCGCCCGCCCCGTGCAGGAGGTGCGCCAGGTCTCGGGCGGCCTGCTCGTGCAGGAGGTCGACTCGTTCGACGCCTTCTCGTCCGACGGCTGGACCCTCGTCGCCGGCCCCGAGGCCGACGCCGCGACGCGCGCCGACCTCGAGTTCGCCTGGCGGGCCTGCCGCTCGGTGAAGTCGAACGCGATCCTGCTGGCCGACGGAGGCGCCTCCGTCGGGGTCGGCATGGGCCAGGTCAACCGGGTCGACTCGTGCCACCTCGCGGTGACGCGGGCGGGGGAGCGGGCCACGGGCTCGGTCGCCGCCTCCGACGCGTTCTTCCCGTTCGCCGACGGGCTGCAGGTGCTGCTCGAGGCCGGCGTCCGCGCCGTCGTGCAGCCCGGCGGCTCGATCCGCGACGAGGAGGTCGTCGCGGCGGCCGCCGCCGCGGGCGTGACGATGTACTTCACGGGGGAGCGCCACTTCTTCCACTGACGCGTCGCGTCGCGGTGCCGACGCGTCGCGTCGCGGTGCCGACGCGTCGCCCCGTCGTCCGACCGCCCCGCCACGATCCGTCGTGGCGGGGCGGTCGTCGTCCGGCCCGCCGAACGATCCGGTCTTGCGCGGCCCGCAACGAGCCGCATAGTCTGTGAGGCTGCCCGCAGCCGACGACCGTCGCCTCCGTCCCCCTCTCCACCGCGCCGCCCGGCACTCCCGGCGGCCGCCCGCCCCGCTCCTCCCCAGGAGCCCCGGCGGCACCTCGTCCCACACTCCGCGGCCTCCCGCACCACGACGCCGCGCTCGATCACGACACTTGGACCACCCATGTCACGCCAGTCCTCCGCCCCCGCGCGCTCCGAGCCCGGTCGTCCGTCGACGATCCGCTCGCTCGCGCGCCTCCGCCCCTACGTCGCGCCCGCCCTGCCGCGCATCGTGCTCGGCATGGTGGCCGCCCTGCTCGCCGCGGTCGTGGCCCTGGTCATCCCCGCGGTGCTGCAGCTGCTCGTCGACGGCCCGCTCTCGAGCGGCGACACCGCCCAGGTCTGGCCGGCCTTCGCCGTCGTGCTGGTGCTCGGCATCGTCGAGGCGGGCATGATCGCCGCGCGTCGGCGCCTCGTGCTCACGCCGAGCACGCACGTCGAGGCGACGATGCGCAACGGCCTCTACGCGAAGCTGCAAGACCTGCCCGTGGCGTTCCACGACCGCTGGCAGAGCGGGCAGCTGCTCAGCCGCTCGGTCAGCGACCTCTCGCTCATCCGCCGCTGGCTGGCCTTCGGCGTGGTGCTGCTCGTCGTCAACCTCGTGACGATCGTCGTCGGCTTCGTCGTGCTCTTCTTCTACAGCTGGGTGCTCGCGCTGATCTTCGTCGTCGCGTCGATCCCGGTCTTCGTCGTCAGCCTCGCCTTCGAGAACCGCTACTCGGTCGTGGCCCGGCGCAGCCAGGACCAGGTCGGCGACCTCGCCACGAGCGTGGAGGAGAGCGTGCACGGCATCCGCGTGCTCAAGGCCTTCGGGCGCGGCAAGCACTCGCTCCGCGAGTTCGCCAAGCGCGCCGACGACCTGCGCGGCACCGAGATCGAGAAGGCCAAGGCCATCTCGCAGCTCTGGCTCTGGCTGCTGCTCGTGCCCGACGTCGCCTTCGCGCTGTGCCTCCTCGGCGGCATCTGGCTCGCCGCCGACGGGCAGCTGACCGTCGGCCAGCTCTTCGCCTTCTTCGCCACGGCCACCGTGCTGCGCTGGCCGGTCGAGTCGATCGGGTTCCTGCTGTCGATGACGTTCGACACGCGCACCGCGGTCGACCGCTTCTTCGAGGTCATGGACAGCGTCAACACCGTGACCGACCCCGAGCACCCGGAGACCATCGCCGAGCCGCAGGGCCGCCTCGAGTTCGAGGGCACGCACTTCCGCTACCAAGACAGCCCTGCGCAGTTCGACGACCTCGTGAACGGGGTCGACCTCGTCGTCGAACCCGGCGAGACGATGGCCCTCGTCGGCCTGACCGGCTCGGGCAAGACGACGCTGCTCGCGCTCGTGCCGCGGCTCTACGACGTCACGGGCGGGCGCGTGCTGCTCGACGGCGTCGACGTGCGCGACCTCACGCGGGCCGAGCTCCGCCGCCACATCGGCATGGCCTTCGAGGACGCCACGCTGTTCAGCGCCTCGGTGCGCGACAACGTGCTGCTCGGTCGCCCCGACCTGGCCGACGACCCGGTCGAGGGCGAGCGGGTGCTCCGCGAGGCCCTCGACGTCGCGCAGGCGCAGTTCGTCGACGAGCTGCCCGAGGGAGTCGACACGCGCGTCGGCGAGGAGGGGCTCAGCCTGTCGGGCGGCCAGCGGCAGCGCCTCGCCCTCGCGCGCGCCATCGCGGCGCGGCCCGCCGTGCTCGTGCTCGACGACCCCCTGTCGGCGCTCGACGTCGACACCGAGGCGCGCGTCGAGGCCGGCCTCCGGCGCGTGCTGGCCTCCACCACCTCGCTGATCGTCGCGCACCGCCCGTCGACCGTCACCCTCGCCGACCGCGTCGCGCTGCTCGAGAACGGCGTCGTCACCGCGGTCGGCACCCACTCCGACCTGCTCGCCACCAACGAGCACTACCGCTACGTCATCTCGTCGCTCGACGACGGCGACGTCCCCAGCCGAGAAGAGGTGCTCGCGTGAGCGACCAGGCACTCCCGGGCGACCGCCCCGACGCCCCCGCCGAGCACGAGGAGCTCGACGGGCGCACGCCCGCGCAGAAGCGCCTCGGGCAGGGCTCCTCGACCGAGGGGGTCCGCGGCGAGGAGCGCGACGACTTCACCACCGCCGAGAGCAAGCGGCTCCGGGGGCGCTCGCTGCGCCTCCTCGGCTCCCTGGTGCGGCCGCTGCGCTGGCGACTCGTCGTCATGGCGCTCGTGGTCGTCGTCAGCACGGCCTGCCAGGTGGCCGGGCCGGCGCTGATCGCGGCCGGCATCGACCGCGCCCTGCCCGCCCTGATGGACCAGCAGGACTGGGCGCCGGCGCTGCTCGTCGTCGGCGTCTACCTCGCGACCGGCATCGTCGGGGCCGTGCTGATGGCGCAGTACACGGTGCTGTCGGCCCGCATCAGCCAGGCGATCCTGTTCGACCTGCGCAAGCGGCTCTTCCTGCACACGCAGCGGCTCAGCCTCGAGTTCCACGAGACGTACACGTCGGGGCGCATCATCTCGCGCCAGACGAGCGACCTCGACTCGATCCGCGAGCTGCTCGACTCGGGCATCAACCAGCTCGTGCAGGGGCTGCTCTACATGGTGTTCACCGCGATCGCGCTCGTCAGCCTCGACGCCCCGAGCGGGCTCGTGCTCGCCGTCGCGCTCGTGCCGCTGGTCGCCCTGACGCGGTGGTTCCAGGTGCGCTCGCAGCGGCTGTTCCGCGCCACGCGCGTCACCAGCGCCCGCGTGATCGTGCACTTCGTCGAGACCATGACCGGCATGCGGGCCGTGCAGGCCTTCCGCAAGGAGGCGCGCAACGAGGTCGAGTACGCCGGCGAGGTCGAGGGCAACCGCGGCGCCAACTCGAAGGTCTTCACGCTGTTCGGCACGTTCGACCCCGGTCTCGTGCTGATCGGCAACGCGACCCTCGCGGCCGTCGTGCTGTTCGGCGGGTTCCGCGTGATCGGCGGCACGCTCGAGATCGGCGCGCTGCTCGCCGTCGCCCTCTACGCCAAGCGCTTCTTCGACCCCGCGGAGGAGATGGCGATGTTCTACAACAGCTACCAGTCGGCCTCCGCGGCGCTCGAGAAGATCTCGGGCGTGCTCGAGGAGCAGCCGAGCGTGCCCGACCCGGTGCGGCCGGTCGACCTGCTCCACGCGAAGGGCGCCGTCGACTTCGACGACGTCGAGTTCGCCTACTCGGCCGACGCCGTGGTGCTGCCGCAGTTCGACCTCCACGTGCCGGCCGGGCAGACGATCGCGCTCGTCGGCTCGACCGGAGCGGGCAAGTCGACGCTCGCCAAGCTGATGTCGCGGTTCTACGACCCGACCCGCGGCGCGGTGTCGCTCGACGGGGTCGACCTCCGCGACCTGCACCCGAAGGACCTCCGCCGGGCGATCGTCATGGTGACGCAGGAGGCGTACCTGTTCTCGGGCAGCGTCGCCGACAACATCGCGCTCGGCAAGCCCGACGCCACCCGCGCGGAGATCGAGCGGGCCGCGCGGGCCGTGGGGGCCCACGAGTTCGTGATGGCCCTGCCCGACGGGTACGACACCGACGTCGCCAAGCGCGGCGGCCGGGTGTCGGCGGGCCAGCGCCAGCTGCTCTCGTTCGCGCGGGCGTTCATCGCCGACCCGGCGGTGCTCATCCTCGACGAGGCGACCGCGTCGCTCGACATCCCGTCGGAGCGCATGGTGCAGGAGGCGCTGCAGACGCTGCTGGCCGACCGCACCGCGGTGATCATCGCGCACCGGCTGTCGACCGTGGCGATCGCCGACCGCGTGCTCGTCATGGAGCACGGCCGCGTCGTCGAGGACGGCACGCCCGCCGACCTCATCGCCGGCACGGGGCGCTTCGCCCAGCTGCACGCGGCCTGGCGCGACTCGCTGGTCTGAGCGCCTCGTCAGGGGCGGCTCAGCCGTCGGGCCACCAGGAGGCGCGGGTCAGGTCGACGCGGAAGGCGCCGGCCCGCGACCACCGCAGCGGCGTGCCCTCGGCCCGGTACTGCTCCAGCGCGCGCTGCTCGTGCCCCTGCGGCGCGAGGCCCGAGGCGCGGACCACCCGCCACCACGGCAGCTCCGACCCCGCGTGGGCCATGACCCGGCCGACCCCGCGGGAGGAGCGCGACCCGACGGCTGCGGCGACGCCTCCGTAGGTCATCACGTGGGCCTCGGGGATCGTCTCGACCACCGCGACGACGCGCGAGGCGAAGTCGTCGGCGAGTCCGTCGTCAGCGGCCCCGGCCTCGGGCCCGGCCTCGGGCCCGTCGCCGTCGCCGTCGCCGGACGAGCCTGGCCCGGTCACCCGCCGTGCGGCGAGGGGGCGATCGTCAGGGCCGCGACGTGCTCGCCGTACGGCGTCTCGCCGACGACCTCGAAGCCGATGTGGCGGAAGAACTCCTCCGGGCCGTCGTCGCCGGGCTCGTAGACGACGGTGAGGCGGTCGAAGCCGCGGCTGCGGGCCTCGTCGGCGAGGGCGTGCACGGCGAAGCGGCCGATGCCCTGGCCCTGCTGGTCGGCGGCGACGTTCATGCGCCAGATGCAGCTGCGCAGGGTCTCGTCGTCGGCCTCGGCGTCGAAGTTGCCCATGATGAAGCCGACGACCTCGTCGCCGTCGAGGACGACGCGCGGCCAGGCGGTGGTCGGGTTGACGTAGGCCTCGGCGATCGAGTGCGAGACGGGGGCGACGTACTGTTCCTGACCGGGCTTGAGCGTCAGGTTGTTGGCCGCCACGACGGTGGAGGCGGACAGTTCTTCGAGGCGCAGGC
>Ga0265780_10007073_pt1 | contig 13823 bp, 19 predicted proteins | sample P1T30metagenome_FD_192432 | JGI IMG/M metagenome (GOLD analysis project Ga0265780, IMG submission 192432) | Plant litter microbial communities from East Loma Ridge, Irvine, California - P1 T30 | ecosystem: Environmental > Terrestrial > Plant litter > Unclassified | place: USA: California... | reverse complement strand
CATCCAATCCATAGGTAAACCCAAACTCCGCGAACGCACCTCCAAATGGGCCCAAACACTTCTCTTCGGAAAAGAACCTAACCTCACCACAGGCGATTTCTACCGGCCGAACTTGTTCCCGGGTTCCAGACGTGCGCGGCACCCACTGATCGAAGAGGACGCAGAAGACGACGTCCCAGCGCCTTGCCCCAGTCCGGCGATTTCGCAGATGAGTGTCGCGTTCCCCATCCCTCTCCTCGACAACCCCGTGTCGGCGCTGCCCATGCTCGTGGCGGCCGCGACGTCGCCGTCGACCAACGCCGTGGTGCTGGCAGAGCAGATTAGAACCGCCCTTGAAGCGACGCGCGCGCGTGGCAACACGCTGGCGCTGCAGAATTGGAAAGGTATGTCGTGTTTTGAGCAAGCGTGGAGGCAGGCGAATGAGGATCTTTTGATTTGGGTTTTTGGACGGCAGGATACGGCGTTGGAGCCGGAGGAGGTGGTGAGCATCGATGCGGTGGGCAGGGAGTGTAGGGCGAATCAGGGGCATTGGGTGCTTGACGTTTTGAGGGAGGGAGCCGAGATCTTTTAGGTCATTATGGAGAGGGTTCGATGTGATGGAGGAGTTGCATCAGGATTTCGGCGTGGAGGAATGGGAGGGGGCGGATGATACCCTTTTCTTATGTGAGCATCACGGCTTGATGCACGGTACCTACTGCTCTCAGGCGGTTCATGAACGGCAATACGCCGCCCCACAAACTTGGAAGAAAATGACTTCAATTGTCATATCAATCTTCACCCAACCCCTTCAACTTCTTCTCCTCCACCAGCCGTCTTTCCAAGCTACATGTCAACACCCTCTTCTCCTTCCCGGTCCCGCACTCCTTCAACGCATCATCGTCCTTATCCCAGTACACCGCCCACCCATACCCGCCACTCTCCTCTTCCACAGCAACAAGACATTCCTCGTCCTCGAGCGTCAGGCCCTGCTCGTCCTCCGTCCAGTCCCACGAGCCGACTACGTGCTTCTTCGCTTCGGCGCGAGGACCGTATCTGAGTTCCCGGGTCTCGCGATCGGCATATATCCAATTCAATTTGGGTTTCGCGGGCGTCGAGTCTGGGGTTGAGGGTATGGTGCTGACAAGGCCGAGCGTGGGCGTGTAGGGTATGGGTTTGTGCGGGAGGTCTTCGGCGGGGAAGGGCAGGTAGAAGCCTGTGAGAGGATGGGGAGTATCGCCGCTGCTGTCTGGGTCGGGAGCTGGTAGTTTGGTCTTCGGGTCTTTGGGCCATAGACAGACCTGTACCTGAACGTTAGCATGGCGTGGTTGAGTATGATCAGATGATTGCGCCCACCTTCCCGTCTTTCAGCACTGCCATGGCGCCGTGCACTTCATCTTTCTTCCTTGATTGCGCACCGCAAAAGACATCCAAGTAGAACTCTTCCTGTCGCTCTTCGGCTTCGGCTTCTTCGTCCAGTAGGCGCTGCCTGTGTACGGCCTCGCTTGTGCCGACTGCGATGGTGCTGCCTGCGAGAGTGAATAGGTCCAGGACCATTTTTAGCTATTATTGTGTGCTGATAACACGTGCTTCAATCTGGCCAGGTGGTAGACATTGCAGCAAGTCATCTTGTAATGTGGTTGTGGAGCAAGGTTGTTGATTCTACCTACTAGGATCAGCTCCGATGCTGTCATCGCACGCGCGAAAGTGGAGCTTGGACCCGCCTGTTGGGTTCGTCGTGTCAACTTTCTTCAGAATGACCATCCCCAATTCATCGACTCTACTTGTACATACTTGTCGCTACCACTTCCCTATCGACGTCCTCGCCCTCGTACTCGTGAAACGTAACGCGACTCATCCAATTCCCACCTGCGATAGTCATCGTCATCATCCCACCATTCCTCCACGTTCTTCTTCACGTCAACATAGTTTTCGAAGTCGACAATGTAGCTGTCAAATCATCAGTACTGTTTCAGATGAGTCCTGCAGCTGGACTTACCATTTCTTGTTCTCTTCGTCCCACATTATGTTTCGCATTCCGCGATCGTGCAAGCTGAAACCAAGCTTCAACAGAGCCCTTATGTATGTTAGCATGTCTCTCCGTTGCAGCATGTGTAGAACTTACATCGCTGCTTTCTTGAGCGCCGCTCGTACAATATCTCGCTCTTTACATGTCTTGCTCTGCATTTTCTCGTATGACAAAGGCTCTCCAGAGACCTTTGTCATCAAGATGAAGACTACGAATCCGCTTTGCATACCCTGTTCACCCAAACAAGACGGAAGCCAGTCACCAACCACTCCAAGCAGATGAGGGCTGTGTGTGCATCGTTTGTCTCCGAGCTTGCGCAAGGCTTGGATCTCTTTGAGGGTGTATTCATGTGGTTTCTCAACCGGATTTGTGGCACTGTATCGCAAATCCTCAAGGTACTGGATGCTCTCATGCATACACTGGAGACCTTCAGCTGTCATATCCTCTGATAACTGTTCGCGGTAATAGCTCTGATGCTCGTCGATGGCCGCTAGCGACTCAGTGGTTGCTTTAACTCTAGCAAACTATCAGCTATGTTATGTCAAATAATGAGCGGCATGGAAACTTACTGGTACTTCACTTTGACTATGGCTTCTTGGGCGTTGTTGTGCAGGCCCTTGGGATCCTCGACGCAGACAGCCTCGAATACTTGCCTAGCCTCGTATGGTGGCTCGCCTTGTTGATACTTGACTTCGGACAAGGCCCGGTTGAGCTTCCAGCACGAGTAGTCTCGAAACTGGACAACGATTCCAAGAAAACCGACCTCGGCATGGTCCCTGGTCTGAATGGAATCTGCGCGAATCCCCGGTGGACTCAAGTCGTGAAGTGAATTAGTGATGACCATGACGAAGGCTTAGCGGGAAAGTTGTGGCGTTGAAGTGAGTAGAGAAGAGTGATCAGGTTGCACGCGGAAGTTGTCGAGTGTTCTGTGCGATGTTGGCAAGTAGTGTTATTGGGTGGGGATAGGCGCAAGATACATGCGCTAGCCCAAAGAGGCTAGGTTATACCGAAAACATTCACACCAAAACATCCTGCGATGCGCAAAGTAACCCTCGCCAAAGCTTCCAGTATAGCCGAGGCGTTCGAATCCGAAGGGCCTTGGCAGATGTTGCTCCCCACGATTCACTGTGGTTGCGGAATTGTGACTCCAGGCCGTCGAGTAGGCAGCGAAGTGCCCGCTGATATTATAATCATGCTCCTCTCTTCTACACAAGATGGTCTATTCTCACTTTCGGCCTATCAATTATTCTTCCTCAACCACTTCAGTTGACACCCTAGAAGCGACTCATGGGTAAGTGTATTCTCCTGACTTCATCGTTGACAAAGACTAACTAGCTACAGACACATCCGATACTCACCACTCAGGTGAACAAACAGATGACACTCTACCGGCAAATACTCTGAATGCGAAAAGTGTACTATATCTCAAGATGCCAACGCTCATCTTAGGCAAGACCAAAACCCAAACAGTCAGTAACCCGGGGTCGATTAACAAGTACTTCAACGGCAATCTTGCCTTCTGGGATACTTTCCCCAAAGATGTACTCAATTTTTTCCAAGATCCACGGATCGTCAACGATATGGAGCGTTGCCAGTACTTGCCAATCAGCCCAGATCCTGAGACCGAGAAGTTAAACAAACACTTCACAACCAAGGAAAACATCACCTGTGGTGGTGAAATCACGCTTTCTGGGCGTTTCTATCAAAACGCACTCAAACAAGTTACTGCGGTGGTCCAGACTCTCTCTGACCCAGACTACGGTGAAAGCGATCATGGCCCATGGCTGCCATTCGACCTGACGTTCGGAGATTCCTGGACCATCAACAAACCACAGCGTGTTTCAGGTCGAGAGCCAGATGTCGTCCTGAAGCTTCAAATTGATGGAGAGCAGAAACTTCGCTTAGTCGGCGAGCTGAAGTTCTGCGCGACTGTGGATCTGAAGGAGATGGTTCAAGAGGCGCTGGAGGATACGGAGAGCAGTTTCGTTGGCATACTTGGTAAGTCCCCTGAAACGCCGTTGAATACCAGTGCGCTAACATCTTTAAGGTCAAATTGTCGATTACATGCTTTCCCATCGATTGAAGTACGGCTTCATCTCCAACTATGAAAGTACCATAATTCTCTGGCTGGACTATAACACTGACAAACAAGGTGCTAAACAACCCTGCGTCTACTTCTCCCCCTCCATCAAGCATTCTGACGAGGGCAATTCCGGCGAGCTGGAGGTAAGCCTGAGAATGGCACTGTTCTACTTGATCCATATTACCAACTCTGATGAAGAGCAAGATTGGAAGATTGATGAGATATACCGGAGATCGACGAATTCTTGGATTCTACCTCGCGTTCCAAAAAAACGGGAATTGCTACCATCACGTAGTCAGACCGATTCGGCTGCACCAAGTCCGCAAGCGCCATTCAGAACACCGTTGAACACCCGAGCAGCTCCATATGATGTTCCCCGAAACATAGCAAGTACGCTACCGCGCAGCGCGTTCCGAAACTCCATACTAGAGAGCGACGATGGCTCGTCCTCACCTCCTTCTGAGCCAGATACACCATCGGGGTCACCCAGGCAACGCAATTGAGCTAAGTTTGAATCATCAACCCTATCTAGAGATTTGCAGGCTCCAGGCAGCAATTCTGACTCCAACAGTCGATCCGATGGGTCGCGGACGGACCATGCTGAAGGTATCAGTAAGCTGAATCTTGACGACCTTGGCTAAAAATGACAGTAGCCGTCTTTCCCGTGTTCACAATTAGCGAGCTTTGACTACTCTAGTCTCTGTCCATCCCATATTTCAAAATCCTCAAGCGAGTAATCTCAAATAAACATGTTTGTAACTGCGTATTGACCGGGCTCTAGCTCATGAGTCCTAGAACGTGTTTGAACTTTTCATGAAACAATTTTTTTCTGCTCATCTCTTTATCTGCTGGCTATGATGCGTCGTGAATAACCAAACTTCTTGCTGAATCAAGATACCAATTCCCTACTGCTGTGTTCCTTTGGCTCTGAATCAACACAGAAAAACCATTATCGAGAAGTCGGCCTCATTGAGCTTCCAACTCTTGTATATGGAGTCACTCCAGGTCCTCTCATATTATCTCCCTTCAGGAGCAAAATCTATGTGCTCGAAGACAACGATGTAACTAACTAGGAGATCAGCATGCAGGTCATCATGTGTCGCTGCCGCCATTACCATTTGCGATCCGCCCTGTTCCACATGTGATTGGGCAATCCGCTGGCGTCGACAACAGTGCCTAGAATCCAAGGATCTCCGACAGTAGAGTCGGTTGCGCGTCGTACTATCGATGTGCGCGGATCTTACGTTAACAAGACCTTGAAAGCTTAGCAAATCTCCCCGCGCTCCTCCAGGGCTATTCTCGCAAACGCTTTGTGGGGGATTTGCTGTGCCGGAAGCTTCTTCATGAGCATTCCTACCATGTAGCCACCAGGCATGTACTCGGAGTCCCCGGGTCATGAGTCTTCTAGCCATATGTTCGCCAATGAACAAGGAGTGTATTCAGACTGCACCTCTGCAAAGAGTTCTAAGGCGTCGATTTCGTTCACGGTATGTTCGTTGATCTCGGAACTCTCAGTTACTGGTGTAGTAGCAAGCAAATGCTTCTTCTTCCAGAATCGGACGTCATCTACTTGAATCTCAAATCTGGCGGCACTAAGCCTCTCCTCCAGAGCGTCTTGCATGCGTTCGAGCTGGTCGCGGAAGAAGTTCCTATGTTCGTATGATGACTTCACTCTAGCGAAAGTTTAGCGTCTGCACACCCAAAAACTATGGCACGCGTACTGATACTTCACCTTCACCACAGCTTCCGTGATGTCGGGATATGCCTGCTGCAGATCCTGTACAAGCGAGCACGCAAAGACCTGTCTAGCCTCGAACGGTGGTTCTGCCTGCTGATACTTGGCAATAGACAGTGCTTGGGTCAACTTCCATATCGAGCCATCCTGAAAGTCGATCGAGGTGCCAATGAGTTTGTTTCCGTCGTTCGCGATGGTAGGTAGCGATATGCCGAGCTTCGGATATAGCACAGTTGGAGCGCTCATAGTTCTCATTATGAAGCCTTTCCGGGAAATGGTTGAGGGGGAGAATTGAGCATTTTGAACGAAGTGTTGGGGCCTTTGGTCCGCGAACTTATGGTCACTGCGCTAGCGTTCGGACCCACACCTAGCGTGCGCGAAGCGAGTAGCACTCCCTGGCATGGCTGTATACGGACGTTTCCATGACGTAGCTATCGGATTTATTAGGTGCTGTCATATCCCTAGGCCACAATTACTGAATGCAATGAGTGGTGCGTACATTTCTCAAAATCACTCACTATCGTCAGTGTTAGTCCGCCAACTATGAGTATGCTGATAAAGAAACCGAATTTCCATTGATTCACTGTGTTGTTCATCAAGCCCTGTTCTTAGCTACCCCCCCTTGCATTTTCAACTTTGTCCAAACCGTACCACGAACGGTAATGCAAAGCATTTTCCTCGTCAAGATCCCAATGCCGGAATTCTGCCTCGCTGAATTCTGGTATATTCTCCTGTCCCGCATCGAGGATCTTGCAGTCCTCAAAATCGACGATATAGCTAGCAAATATACGTCAGCATTGAGTAGCATTGCGCAGGAGATAGTTCTCACCATTCTCGCTCTGCTTCATCCCAGACGATGTTGCGCAGACCTTTATCTCTTGGTCGAATGCCGCAAGCCCAGACATTGCTATTCTCAAGTCAGTAATATACTATTCTGCGGTGTAATTGACTAACATGAGCGCACGTCGAAACGCTTGCCGAATTTCATCCCGCTGTGGCCGCGACATCTTGCAGAAAGTGTCATGTTCGAGAGCAGATCCGGGCACTTTCGTCATGAGCATCACAATAAGATAGCCGCCCATCATCGATTCACTATGCAAGTTTGCTCGTACTTCGGTCTGAGTGACTTTCAAAAGGCAGGGTGCACTCTGACACCGTATATCCAGGAAATGGCGGAGTGCTTTCGCTTCTCGGACAGAGTCAGGGTTTGGGTTGATGACGGGGTTTGTACAAGCAAAGATGTCTGCAGAAGTTTCGTCAATTCGTCCCTGTGTCTCGTTTCTTGAATTTGGGTGGTGTATGAGATCGTTCTTGTAATCCGCAAGATAAGACTTTAGGTACTGTATTGTCGCCTGAGATGCGCGCACCCTTGGAATGTCAGCACACAGTCAATGATTACCACTCGCGTCCACTTACTGAAATTTGATCTTGATCACTGCCAGGTCCAATGCCCCGTAGATTTCTGAAGGGTCCTCGATACAGGTAGCTGTGAATACTTGTCTCGCTTCGCAGGGACTGCGGGTCTGCTGTAGCGCCACCTCGGACAGAGGTGCTTCGATCTGCCATCTCGATTTGTCCGAGAAAGTGAAAATTTGTCCATCAAATACATAGACTTCACTGTCTGAGATCCCTGACACAGGCGCATGATGCAGTGATGATTGCGACAGAAGTCGCGTCGCAGTGGGCGGAGAGGCTTCCACTAACAGCGGTGAAGAAACTTCGCTTGTTGAAGTGCTTACCCGGGTTGACATATTGCTGTGTCTGTATGATAGGGAGGTTGTGATATCGGGGATGAGAGTTTGTTCAATGCCAATGCCCGGAGGTCAACGGTCTAGCGTGAAAATCCACTAGCCGAATTGGGACTGGGACATAGCTGACAATCACTACACGAAAGTCGCAATTTCGGGCATTTCTTGAGTCGTGTTTCACGAAGTCAAGATGCAATCGGAATTGCACCCAATCATGGCCCGACGAAGCGTTTGCGTGAAGTCTTTTGACTGTCCAAGCAATCTGCTCCTACCACCTGTGGCAATCACTCACAATTCCAGGCTGTCGTGTCACCTCTTCCACTGGTACCTGACCTGCTCAAGTAGTTGCCTGAACTGAATCACTAGCCCTCAAGTGCTAGCGTAGAGATCTTGCTAATAAGTTTGCCCTGTTCGCTACATATCTATTGTCGTACCTAGGTACCTATTATCACCAACAATTGAAGGCGTCAACCTCAACTCAAACCAGTTTCCCTACTACCCAAGAGACTGCAATCAAGACTGAACGACTCCAAGGATCCTAAGCGCTACTTGAATCCTTTGCAAGTCATCAACAGTGGCCTACCAAACCTGGTGGTCGGCCCACGCTACGTCGAGACGACAACATCGAGTAGTCTCCGAGACGTCTTCACAGGAGCTATGAAGCCTTGGAAAGAGTTCGAGGAAGAAGTTTCAAATTTCTACAATATCAAAGCACTACATGATGCTTTCGTTCGATGCGAAAAGGTGGAAACAGCCAACGACCTAGAGCACATGCTTATCACTGCACCCTACTTCGCAGGGCACGAACACACTGAGATTGGGGAAGAGAGGGATCTTCAGGGTCGATTCAATCACAACGTTATGGATCACGTAGACAGTGTTCGCAAGGCGCTGTTCTACTATTCTAAAGAGCCGACCAAGAATGCAGACATCCTTGCGGATATTCTACCCAGGAATCTCAGCTATGGTAGTGCGAAGACCATCCCGAAGGCTGATAGAGAGTCTTATGAACCAGATGTCGTAATCAAAATACCCGGAACAGGACACGTCGATCAAGTGGTCCGGGTGATTGGAGAGCTGAAGTACTTCGTCACTTGCGACATCGCCCTAGCATGGAAAGCACCAGATAAACATGAGTCTCGGGATCGACATTCGGCGCGCCATGTACTGGGTAAGTTCACTTGTATATGTGTACACTGTGGCTCGCAAAACTGACTCCTCGGGGATAGGTCAGGTCCTCCGTGACATGAGACAGCTTGGGCTTCGATTTGGATTTGTGTCCACTTACAACTACACCGTTTTCTTGAAAATTGTGTTTCCTTCCATAGGAGAGCCAGCAGTTCACTACTCAGAGCCTATCCCTCATACCAATACAGTGGTAGAGTTGGGAAATGGTAGTAGGCTGTCACAGATCAGCGTCCGACTTGGCATTTTGTTCCTCATTTATCGAGCAACGGATACGGATTGTGCGACATGGAGTTTCGATTCCAGTCTCATCATGGCTAATTCCTGGACTGTGCCAAAACCTGACGATGGGGTCGGAACGACTGCTGGACTGTACCAGACGCCGACCAATCCCCGTCATGAACTGCGATCGATCGAGGAGACTCCACTCTCCTTGGGACTGAATGATTCGCTGTTCCAAATGCGTGGTTTAGCAGAATATCTTCCTCAACATCGCGCACAATTAAGCCTTTCGCCGATTCAAGTCCTCGTGGACTACGAGCCTGTTGCGCCTCATGGGCATACGAGTGACCAGCAAGAGGCTCCCAGTCGTCGTGCCACTAGTGCAGTACTGGGAATGCATGAACTGGATCCCGAAAATTCCAAAGTCAGTGGTTTCCTTGGCGGAATGAAGACTCGATCGATGACAGAGAAGGAAAGGCGTGGTGAGAATTAACAGCAAGGAGCACATCATGTTGCACAATAATAGATGTATGCTTTTTCATGGAATTACTGTATACTGAGGTCAGCTAGTGATTAAATGAGATGTTACACCTTGAGGTCCGTCTAGTGCTGAAGCCTTCCATCACAGTCGTTGCCATTCTTTCAAAATTCCGACTAGACGTGAGAGGATGATCTATTTCAAATTCGGCCACACGAGTCTACTGCGGCAGTAACATGAAAGAGGACTGCGACTGGGAGAGTAATGAATCAGAGCAGGGTAAAGAACATTTAGAAAACGAAGTGCAATGTACAGACGTAGCAAGCTCATGTTGAGATCCATCTTGCAAGATGTAATGTTTCGTTACTTCAATAGGTCAACGAGAAGAAGATAACTCGCTAATCTTTGCCATGTCACCAGGGTCGCACCGATTGGGAGGATACACGATCCCTTCTTTATCAGCCTGGTATTAGCGTCAATGACACTAGCTTTGTAGAGCGATTCATCAAATATAAGATAGAAAGCTGCGATAGAAACAATAGAGACAAATTGCAGATGTACTGTGGTGTAGTAACTGCAAATTTGATGTAAGATGAGGCCGTATTGGCTAAGATATCCACAGCGGCCATGTAGGTTCGTATACTTGGCCTTCGCGCGCCAGCTACTTATCGAAGGCTGCTAGCTGAGAGGAGGAGATACGTGTACATATTCATCAGTAATAATAAACCGCATGATACCTTTCGTTAGCTCGAACAGCCCATGCCAAAACCGTATCAATTCAATCACCGCTCGTTCGGCTCTCTTGAAACGCCGTAAAAATCACGGAGCTTCTATTCTAGACCACAACACCTGCCATCATCTTCCTAGAATTCCCAATCTTGTTCCTTGTTACTTTAGTCGGTAAGTACCCAGCGGTGCTCAAAGTCCACGATGCAACTGAGTTTTCGGTCTGTACATCCTGAGCCCAGGGCTGGGGCTACTAATCAGGTGTGTTTACTACTTCCAAAAGAAGCGCCGAACGGAGATGCTTTTCTTGGCATGAAAAGCTGTTGCGCACGCTACCTGCGAGAGCCAATAAAGCATGAACCGGTATATTTAGGGATAATTTATGTTCAGAGAGACTTTTCTGGGAAACTCTCCTATATCACAAGCATTCGTATGGAACAGCATTGGTCGTACACGCTAAGCCTACGTGTATCGCCCTCTTGTGGCCAAGCTCAACGCCCTGAAGTTTAGCAGCCACTTACGATGGCCGCTGATAAAGCATGAAGGCACATTGAAACTCCGTTTTGAATCATTAGGACAGTTCATGGATTTGTGATTTGAGATTTGTCTGCCTATAGCAGTGTCCGTCCTTTCACATGGAAGCTAACATATGGGCCGAGGTAGAAAACCTTTCTGACTGTACCTCAAGTAGTCATCAGAGAAACTTTAATCCTTGTAAAGCCTCTTATCAAGACTCCAATACATGTACTCCTCGTCTCGGAATGTCACAAGCGCCTCCTTTTCAATCCAGCAACTCGCAGTTCTCGAAATCCACGATGTAACTAGAGTCACACTGTTAGTAAAGTAGAGCGTACTCATGGATGATGCTGCTTACCATCGTTTCGCTTCTTGATCCCACAGAAGGTTAGAAAGACAAGCGTCATTAGGAATAACTCCGCACTTGCAGACATCGCTAAAATATGTCAGCAGAGTAAATTTTTCTCGGATAGTGGGTAAACTCACTCGAAGGCATCTTTGAAACCAGCGCGTACCTCGTCCCGCTCTTCTGATGTCATGGCGCACAGCTTTTCGTAGCTTAGCTGTGAGCCAGGAAGCTTCGTCATTAACGTAAAGACGAGATATCCTCCTTCAAACTCAATCATATGAATGCCAGGCTGCACAGTTGTCTCGGCGAAAGATAAGAGCCAGGGTGTGCTTGAGCATTCCGACTCCGCTAGCTGCTGAAGAGCCATGATCTCCTTCAGCGTGTCAGGATTGGGCCGTGATGTAGGGCTCCGACAAAGTCTGGAAAGCTCCCGCACTCGTTCGATCTGTTTTTCGATACCCTCCGCTCTTTCCGGGTGTTGACTGCGTTCTAGTTTGCGGTCCCTGATGTAATCTTGGTAATACTGCATCGTTTCGACAGATGCATGCACCCTAAGAATCATTAGTATGGTTCAACGTGCGATGAAGACCTGATGTGTTTTACTCACGGAACTTGGTTTTGATTACAGCTTCTTCGCCTCGGATATGTCTCGTGGTGGGATCCTCCAAGCACAATGCTGTAAAAACTTGCCTTGCTTCGCATGGGCTGCAAGTTTGTTGCAAGTTGATTTGGGACAATGGATCGGCCATCACCCATCGAGAACCGTCGGGGAACTGGACAGTTGTAGCCTCGAAAGGTTCATCCTCGTATGCTGGCGAACCGTTTCTACAGGGTGGTACATCCTCGAGTACTTCTGGCGATGGCACTGCGCCATCGCATTTAGCAACCGCGATGGGTGATGATTTATTGGCGCGTGCAGAGCGAGTCACGATTGTTGTTTTCATATTCGTGAGTTAGTTGATGTCGATGCAGTCGAGAGGTGGCTGTTCATGTGCAAGTGGCAGCGCAGGGTTATAGCGTGGTTGGTTGCGCCCACTAGCGGCACCATCACGTGACACCACCTCTAATCACTGTCGCGTCCCGTCGCTTGATATGAAGCATTTCACTGTCGTTTTTCACACACATGAAATCTAGAAACACTACATGAGCCAACAGTTGCAAGACGACTGCGACACTGTCGTCGATGTCTATCGATTTGTACGAGGTCCAGATATCGATTCACGGACCGAGGAGACTGGTTCCTGAGGCTCCAGGCATCACCCAATCCCCATAATGGCAGCCTTCCACCACAGTTTTATAGCATGTTAGGGCGAACCTGCTTGCCCCTCTTGTAGAAATCCCCCACCAAAGCTCCATTCATCACCATTTGGCCCATCAACGAGACCTATAGGAACTTTCAACTCCCACTTCACCAACCCTCCACTGGTCTATCATCATGAGTTATATTTCTAGTAAAAGCGCCTCTCAATCACCGGGATTTCTCAATCCAAAGCAAGTCATTCAGAGTGGTCATTCAGAGTGCCATGTTGGACCTGGAAATAGGCCCAGAGAAAGAGACAGTGGCCTCACACAGTCTCTCAGATGACGTGTTCGTGGCCGACCTTGGAGAGTGGGGAGACTTCAACAAGGAAGTTAGCACCTTCTATCAGGATTTAGAGTCTCGCAAAGCTTTTAAGCTGTGCGAAGACGTTGAGGCTGATCTTGATTTGCTGTCCTTGGTCAGGGATTCCCCAAGTTTTGCAGCGCTTGAGCACACTCAAATTGGCGATGAACGAGATTTTCACGGACGATTTCTGAGTAACGTTACTAACAGAGTCGTCTCTGCGCTGAAGTCCATGCTCGACAAAAACGACATTCCAGAGTTTGAGCTTCTCTCACTCAAGGCATTACCTTTGAGGGCCGATGTCCACGTTGGGTCTGCGAAAACGGTGCCGAAGAAGCAGCGGAAACAGCATGAACCGGACATAGTCTTCAAGATCCCAGGATCGGGAGATAACCAGCGTGTCCGCTTGGTAGGAGAACTGAAGTTTCCGACGACGTGTCGTATGAGGCGATACTGGCGCGACGTCGAATCGAAAAAGCCTTTCCGTATGCGCCATATCTTTGGTAGGACTACGTTTACCCTTTTCAAAATAGGTGCTAACTATTCGTAGGTCAAGTTGCTCGCGATATGAAGGAAAACGGGACACGATTTGGCTTCATTTCCACGTATAACGATACGGTGTTTTTGAAGATCGTTGAACAAGGGCATAAGTACGACCTTTTGTACTCTGAGCCTGTTCCACATCATCACTCCGTTGTCAAAGGTGGTGTGGGATGCCAGTTATCACAAATCAGCGTACGGCTTGCTATATTGTTTCTCTTATATCGCGCATCTCATGAGGATGACAGAAGCTGGCACGTTGACACGTCACTTTTTACCGGTGCATGAACAGAAGAATTTGCACGCGGTGATGATGGCAAACAAGCAACAGCATACAAGTCGTCGCCCTTCAAGACCGTGAGAGAGTCTATAGAGAAGAACTATGACCGTCTGTCCCGAGCACTTCGGAAACGTCGTGTAGTAACATCAACACCTGCCACACCAGATTATCGTGGACCATCTCCAGACGATCCAGCCGACGAAACCTACGTGGATACAGACACCCCAATTACGAGGAATCGACCAGTTTCCCCAAAAATTTCGCGGGCACCATCGAGCTCTAGTCATCTGGGCCAGAACAGCCATGCACCGACTTGGAACAGGGAGAAGAACAGGGACGCATTGAACCAGCTT
>Ga0265780_10007072_pt1 | contig 13825 bp, 11 predicted proteins | sample P1T30metagenome_FD_192432 | JGI IMG/M metagenome (GOLD analysis project Ga0265780, IMG submission 192432) | Plant litter microbial communities from East Loma Ridge, Irvine, California - P1 T30 | ecosystem: Environmental > Terrestrial > Plant litter > Unclassified | place: USA: California... | reverse complement strand
GACGAGGGTATGCAAGCCAATTGACACATTCTCCTTAATGCGGTCGTAGAAAGATGCGGGCTTCCAGTTGTCAAGAAAGAAGACCATGGACACGGTCTGGCCGAAGTTGTAGAGCTGCAGGCCGGTCGCGCCGATGGAGGTCAGAATGCTGGCGTTGGGGATCGAGCGCGTGGGGATGGAGAGTTCGCGGGCGCGCAGGACGAGGTCGGTGTGTGTTGTTGCTCTGTACTCATGTTAGACTTGACGTTATCAAACACCATTGAAAAGACGCACCCGAATGGATCTCCAACGACGAGGAACGCGACGTCTACTTTGCCGGCGTCTTTGAGGATGTCGTCGCTTGACGATTCGACCATTTCACGGTCTGCTATGATGACTTCGCGGCCATAGAAAGCTTCCTACTGTCGTGGCAATTAGCCTTGTTCTCTTCTGAATTCCCAATTGACTACTCACAAGCACATCCTTCTCGACCAACAGCACTGCCGTGTATGCCTCGAGATAGACGCGCTCGGCCTTCTTGACAATCTCCAGACCCTTGACGGTAATGTCCTTCTCGTCGGCCAAGCCGAGACCCACAAGGTACAACATATTGCCGTGTGTTATGCGAGACTGCAGTCGTGGTGGGGAAGCCGTGGAAATTCACAAAACTTTGGCGGGGCCGCTCGTAGGGCTGAGCCAAGGCGTCGCAGCAGGCATCGCCCGGTTCGCGCTAGTGAAGCCGCGAGACCGCGTGCCAGCCACTGTGCCAACGACCATTCCCGCCGCTTCCACTCCCTCCTGAGTCCTCCCCGCATGCTCTGAACGCCAGGTCTCTTTGTGTTAACCTTTTGTATTATTTTAGAGACATTGTTGTATGAAGAGTAGGCGTCATGGCGGACAAGGACAAGCTGGCAAAGTACCGGACGGAGATCCAACAGGTTAGTGCATGGCTTTCGTGTTCCTGTCGATTTCTCGTCGCAGTTCTCTCTATCATATACCATGTAATCGCCTCGTAAGGGAGCACAGCATATCGGCTTGCCGAAAGCTGTGCCTGTCGCGGTCCGATCGCTGGATCTACTTCCCGTTCAGGCGACGACCTGCATACACACCTCTTCAAGATGCGAGCAGTCACTTTTCATATTCCAAGTCTTTCTATATGTTCGTGCATTCCCCGATGTCTCCTCTTCTGTACTTTGCGCGGGCTACCGCTCGTTCTCGTGTTTCTCCCCATCGTCCCCCTACCTTCACCCTACAAATATGGTCCGTACTTCACCTCACCTTCGATCACCTCTCCAACTTTGACGAGAATTTGCTGCCCTAAGCTTCTTGTTCAAAGCTTTTCCAACATATGTCCATGCACCTGTCACACATTCGTTCTCAACCTCGTCATCCACCCCGCCGCTATCCCTCAAACTCCCCACGAGCGCTTCTTCAAGATGTCTTTCTCAATGCCCCCGTCGCCTCCGATCTCTCGCTGCGCTACTCCAGACAACATCTTTCTACTTCCACTAGACACCAACGGCAACCCGCTAATCCTCCCAATCGCGCAGATGATGTTCGTCTCCGGCGAAACCGGTGACCCATCCCCAGAGACCACCACACTCATCGAATCAATCGTCCAAGACCAAGTCCAGCACATGCTCCGCGAATGCACTGCACTCGCCACCCGCCGCGGTAGCAAATCAATTTCCACAGACGACCTATTCATGCTAATCAGGCACGACCGTGCCAAAATCTCCCGCCTGAAGCACTTCTTGCAGTGGAAAGACGTACGCCGCTCCGTCAAAGATTCCGACGACAAGGGCGGCGATGCCGGCGCAGACGTCGCTGCTGGAGACGCAGACCTAGGTGCCGGCGCAGACGTAGGCGCAGGCCCTGCCGGCCCCGAAGCCGGGAAGAAGACCAAGCGCGCCAAAGTCGATCTCGTCTGGGACGTGCATTCGTACTTCACCGAGTTCCCGCCCATGATGGAAGAGGTCGAGGACGAGGAGGAAGAGGAAATGAACTTCGCGACGCTCCAACGCCTTAAGAACGCCGACGAGCGCACCAAGAACATGACGCGCGAGGAATATGTCCACTGGTCTGATTGCCGTCAAGCATCGTTTACATACCGCAAGGGTAAGCGCTTCAAGGAGTGGGCGGGCTTCGGACTCATCACGGATAGCAAGCCGTCCGACGACATCATCGACATCCTGGGTTTCCTGACGTTTGAAATCGTCCAGACGCTGACGGAGGAGGCGCTCAAGGTCAAGGACGCAGAGGACCAGTGGAAGAAGAGTCATGGTGGCGAGGTCAATCGGCTCAAGAGGAAGAGGGAGCGTGGCCTGTTTGATCCGCCTGAGGAGGCGAGGGAGCCGGTGCAGCCGTCGCATGTGCAGGAGGGGTATCGCAGGCTGCAGAGGGGGAATAACAAGAGCAGGGCTATGCTCAATTTCACGAGGAACGTGCACCGCACGGCGCTGCGGCTGGTGAGTTGGATTGTGTGACACTGTGAGACGTTGGCTGACTAGAAGGCAGATTTGAATTTCTTGTGCGGTCATCGTTGCATGCGTAGGCGTTTGGGTTCATGAGTTTTAATACCCTTGGTTAGGATAGCGTCATGGGGGATTCGTTATTGACATGCGGCAACATTTAGACATGGAAAATATTTCAATGTGATGATCTACTTCATAATAGTTGGCCTGCCTGGTACCACTGAGTGACCCAATCGTGGAAGTATATGATGTAACTTCCGACAACGGATGTTGTTGCAAGTCACGAGTATAGACATCACGAAGCGCCAACATGGAACAAAATGAAAAGACCAACGCCAAGGTTGACCACTCATTTTCTACTGTACTGATGCTCATTATCCTATCATGTGGACATTCATAGCATCATGTGCAGAGAAGGCAGCCTTTTGAGCCGTGCATGCATGAGTAGGAAGAGTCGTTCAGAGATGACCCAGACGTACATGAACATGACCGCCGCATATGATGCCCAGAGAGAAAGGAGATGGACGCCCTCCTTTAACCTTAAAAAGACCCACGCCAGGTATTTATCATGTCGCCCAGCGCTTACTCGTCGTCGCCAATCTGCGCAGCACGCTTCTGCTGCACACGCTCCTGTCTCCTCTCCCTCGCGGCCTTGGTCTTCGCACGCTTGGCATCCATCTCCTCCTTGATGACCCTCTCGCGAGCCTTCTCGGCCTTGGCCTTGTGAATCTGCAGTGTGTCAGTTGCCAGGCCTGAAGCGGGGGATGACTAAGTCATGATGTCATGGCCAACGTACGTGTTCAACGAGAGCACGCTTGTGCTTGAAGGTGTTACCCTTGGAGAGGTGGTAGAGCTCGTGGTAGAGGTGCTTGTCAATCTTTCCGGCGGCACGGTACTTGACAAGAAGACGGCGGAGGACACGGAGACGGCGCATCCAGAGGATTTGGCTGTGAACAATCGCATCAGCAAACATTCGCTAACAGCACTACACCGATCCTGGTGTCTCTTGACCCCAGATCTATTGTGCTGGCGATATTGTGGTTGCATACCTAGGCATACGAGCGTCCGCAGTACCCTTCCTCTTACCGAAACCACGGTGGCGGCCAATTCGTCGGGCAGCGGTCAGGGCTCGGGCACGGGCGCGCGAGTGCATGGTGACGGGCTTGCGGATAATGAGGCCATCCTGGACGAGCTTGCGGATGGTCTGGCGGGAATTGGCGTTGGCAATCTCGCTGGTCTCGTTGGGGTCGAGCCAGATCTTGCGCTTGCCGCAGCCGACAACGGAGGCCGCGAGGCGCTTCTGAGTGCGGAGGTTGACCCTGTAGAGCAATCACTGTCAGCGCTGTGCCCACATCCGTAATTGAAGACGTGGTGTTGAGCGTCTGCAAAGAGGGGTTCGCCACGCCTCGAGTCGCTTATGGAGCGGCAGCTACGAGCTGGGATATTGTGTGCAGTCGCGGAATTGCCTCTCGACGAAGGGGATTTGATGGGAGAGTCGGTGTCCTTACATTTTCGATGTTGTTGGCGGTGGGTGTCGATGGTTTCGAAGTGTCAACTCAGCGACTTCGAAAATCAGCGGAGGTCGTGGGCTAAGCGAGCTGGAGACCCGCAACGCTAGCGCTACCCACGTGACCCAATCGGGCAGGCGAACAACCACCACCTGCGCAGATGCAACAAATATCTGTCAAGAAACATCACCTCATCTGCAAATCTGAATAAACCCTATACCGTCTCAGCATGGTGTAATGTGCCTAAAAGGCCATAAGTTATACAGCCTTATCTACCTGACATTTTCCAGTACATCCGAATTTGTCCAGCTGCGAGTACCTTCAGTCAACATCACACTAGAAGAGCTACAATGGACTACCCGAAAGATTTCATTGGGCGCTCTATGTGTCTGCATGTGCAGTCGAGAATCGCTCAAATGAGTCATGAATGATCATCCTGAGCTAAATAGATCAGGTGCGGTGGTAAGCATCACGATGTCGACATCGCGCGACACTGAAGCCCGAGCACCTTCCGAACACCATCGTTCTCCGCGATTGCAATCAACATTTCTTGGTCTTCGAGCCGTGAGGGTCTCGTAGGTATGTTTCATTCTGCAAAGCGGCATGAACTTCACTGTGTGCGACCGTTTCAGTTTCGCAATTCGGGTTGCCTTAGGCATGAAACTGTAGTCCGCGAACCATTCATGCGATTTTATAGCTAGGCTGAGATCTGAAGTGCTGCGCTTACTGCGCAGAACTCTTTGTATTGTCTCTTTACATGAAACTGACTACCCAGGCCAACGAAGCCGAGGTATGTAGCTACAAGAATGCACCAGTGCGATCTAGCAGTACGCTGCGACCATCATCCGATACTCGTGAGTTACCAGCAATTCACTATCAGACAAACCTATCACAGAACAATGCTGTCGACTACCACATAGGCTTCGTATCTCATCTTCGACCTCAGACTACCTGATCAGCTCTGGCTGTGTTTCACATATTACCAACAGGATTAAGATATTCACTACCTATGATACTTGTACTTGATTGTCTAGAGTCAATCCTACCAAGTACGAAGTCACTTGACTATCATCTCAGAGAGCGACAAGACCGTAAACTTTGAGTATTACGAACTATATTTGGACTCCGCCTCGTCACGGACTATGTTCCGGATGCTACAAAAGCTAGAGACCAGCGTGACTTGCGAAGACAGAGTTCTCCACAAAATGACAATCCAAACATGACACAATTGCTCAGGAACTTGCCGTCCTTTTCTCGAGTCTGTCCAGGGATGCTGGCTCTTGAGCAGTTCGGTGGCGAAGAGCTCACAGTTCGAGCGCTTACTTGCGGAGAAATCATTCGCACGGAGTTCGCGACAGGCTCTGCGAGCGTGACCATCCGAAACGCGTTCTATCACAGCCTGATTGGGCGGCAAAGTGTTCGCTAACTGGCGCTTCGTGCCATGTACCTGAAGACGAGGCGGCTCAGCAGGTTCCCGCTGCAAGGCCGACGATCCAGGAGACGACACGGATACAGGTGTCGCAATCCGGTGTTTGTTGGAACTACGGCAGGTCGTTGGCCAGGGTGCAGCTTGGAACACGATGCCTACAGGGCTGTTGCTGGCTGCGAACTTTGAAGCGAGTGGCTGTGCTCAGGTGGGGCTTGGCCGTTGACCACCGAGTGACGTTGTTGGTCGGAGCTGAGTGAATACCCAAGAGCCTAACCAGACTCAAGACTCTTCGTATCCACATGCTTCGTGCCTTCCGCGCTCTTCCAAAACGTTCCTTCCTTCGTTCCCGTGTTCTCCAAACTTCAACACATCGCATCTTTCGCTGAGCGCTCTGAAGCGCGCGTCCATAGGCTGCGAATCCGACCATAGCCACGATTCACTGCTTAGTACCTACCAACAAGCACACAGTTGCGACAGCCTGACAAAGCAACCCTTCAAACTTTCGCTCAGCTGAACCTTCAGCTACACCACGCGCTTGTTTTTGAACACCTGACCTTTTCTCGCGAGAGACCTCATACCAAGCCTTCTGCAAGCTTTGCGGAGTAACCGCCGGCGCACAACACCGCAGATATGATGGCAGGCAGTGGGATTCGACGAAAGGATACCACAAAAGGACCGCCGCTGCGAATCCTGTCGCTAGGTAAGAGCGCCGTGTAAATTCACGAATAGCGCCGCCAGCTAACAGCAAGCAGATGGAGGCGGCGTGCGAGGTTACTCCATGCTCATCATACTGCAGGAGCTCATGCACCGCACATTTGTCGAAACCGAGGGAAGAGCGCCAAAGCGACACGAAGTCCCAAAACCATGCGAACACTTCGATCTCATTGCGGGAACCGGTACTGGAGGGCTGATCGCTATAATGCTTGGGCGGCTGCGCATGGATGTAGAGACGTGCAAGGACGTATATGTGCGCATGACCAGAAAGGTCTTCGAAACGGACAAGACATTTGCTGGAATTCCCTACCGATCAACACTTTTCAAGGCCTCAAAACTGGAAGAGGCTATCATGGAATGCGTGCGGGAACACACCATTTACGACGACGAAGGCAACGACAGACATGACGGGCTGTCATCAACGGCAGACCTACGAACACCGATGACACCTGGCAGCGCTATATCAGCTGGTCGACGCGTAGAAAGAAGCGCAAGCAACGCCAGCAAATACAGCCAAATTGGGACAGCGCCTGTCAACATGCGCATGGCGGCGCTGAAGTGGGGGAACCCTCACGCCCAACTCTACGACAATCGAGAAGAACGCACTAAAACGTAAGTCATCCATCATTGTGCAACCAGGATTGTTCTAACGCCATACAGTGCCGTCACAGCAGTCTACAAAGGCACCAAGAAATCTGGCACTGGCCAGATCTGGCTTCGCTCGTACGACTCACGCAAAGAGCCTCCAGTAGAGCCCAACGCGACGATATGGCAAGCCGGACGCGCAACATCCGCCACAGCGCTGGCATTCAAGCCGATCCAGATCGGTCAGTCGGTGTTCCTGGACGAAGGCACTGGCAAATACAACCCCTCTCCTATGGTCCTTGATGAAGCAGTCTGCAACGAATGGCCTGGACGCGAAGTGGGAGTTTTCCTCAGTATTGGTACCGGAAAGCGCCCGGATGGCACGAACGCACAGCAACATCTTTGGTGGGAGGGATTTGTCTCTGGTGGCATCGGAGACTTTGCAGAAGCCCGGCGTAGGCTCATTCAGAAGATCGAAGACTGCGAAAAGACTCACAAAGACATGAAAGACCAACTAGCGAAGCGCCACGTCAACCCGGAGAACTATTACCGACTGAACGTAAATGTGGGTGTGGGCGAGTTTGGCATGAACGAGTGGAATGCACTGGCCGATATCAGTACCAACACCCGCATGTACCTTGCAGAGAAGACTGTGCAAGGAATGACGTTGGACGCAGCGGCGAAGATCGCACGGATACACTTCGCCAAGCTACGCTGGGAGCGCACACAGAAGGGGATGTCGCCGTACGATGGACCACAAGCGCCCAACAAGCCCTTACCTGTTGTACCAGAGCCTTCGCCTCTCGCTATAGAGTTGCCAGCTGAGGACGTCACACCTGAATACCGTCTGACCAACCCCGATGGAAACCACATCTCTTTCCAGGACCAACATAGACAATCAGACACCGACAAATACCCTGTGATATCCTCAGATGAGTTTCCACAGCCAGTCATGCACGATCTACCACCGCGACACTCGGGAGAGCTCGTCTCACCAGGTCGTCGTTCAGACGAGCAATTCAACACAGGGCGTCCGGACTCCATGGTCAGCTTGGAGACTCCGAGCTTCGAGGAGCGTTTACAGTATGCGCATGCCCATGCGCCACCAAGGCCACCAAAGACACCACTCCAGGACGACCTCAGACCAGCACCCTTGTCTCCACATCGCACATCACCACCAAGCGCTGGACTCCCAAGGCCACCAAGGGGCGCGCCGTTGCCTTATCCAGATACTGATGGACCACCACCAGTTGTCAACAAAGCCACGAAGCCTGAATTCACGCGATGAGCACAGCATAACAGCACTTGCAATTCATACTCCAACCAAGCCAGCAGAGAGATGTACATCATATAGGATAACATTACGAGCAACGGTTACTTAATGTCGCGATTCATTCATATCCAGCAGATTCACGGCGACTTCACTGATCTTGAGGATACCCCATAGGATCAGAGTTCGATATTCACGGCAGATCTAACGACTCTCAACTGACAGTTTACTTGCATTTCATGTCCCGCCGCACGCAGATTTGAATTTCTGTATAGTTTAGATACCCTTTGAATTCCACACGAGTCACTCTTCAAGCCGCATGTTTTGATTCAAGTTTTGATTTGATGTTCCCAAGCTAATACGATGGTGAACTAGTCCAGACTTTAGGACATATCCTTCGATGTCGAAATGGTGCGGAGCACTGCAAATCCGAAGAAGCTTCGTGCATGACAAGTATGACAGCCCGACGCTGACCAAGATGCAGACCAGAGCTTCTGTGCGAATCGTCGAGTCGTGCACGACATGCCGGCGTTCCAACTAGACTTCGGCGGTCATCTCCTCATCCACGATCTCGGCCTTGACCTTGGTCTCCTCTTCGTCCTCACCGGCAGCAGGCTCCTCCTCAGCAGCAGCCGCCTTCTTCTTCCTACCCTTCTTGGTCGGCGTAGCCTCGCCCTCGCCGTCAGCATCGCCCTTGGCCTTGCGCTTCCTCGGGGTCGACTTGGGGGTACCCGCAGCCTTCTTGGGCGTCTCCTCGGGCATCGCAGTGCCGTTGCGCAGCGCCTCGAGATCATTCTTGAGCGTGCCCTTGAGACGGTGCACCATGATCTGGCAGGCGCCGACGGACTTGCCTTCAGGGCGAGGCGCGTTCTAGTGAGGGGTGGTTAGAGGTGTGGACAGTGCGGAGGCGAGGCGGGCTTACGGCGTAGTCGAGCTTGACCTTGGAGTAGTCGACGAGACTGAAGAAATACGCAAGCTAGATGCGCGTTAGATTTGCGCCAAGAGAGTGAGCTGAGCTGAGGTGAGGGAGACGTACGCGCTGGCGGTCGGTCCAACCGACGCTGGCCTTGGACTTGGAGGCTTCGGTGTCTGACATGGTCATGTGCAGCTGTAGTGTTGTAATGTTTGTGGTACTGTGGTAGTGTCAGGCTTTGTACTTTGGAAATTGTGTGATCCGGTGTCTGGGCTGCTGGTGTAGGAGGTAAGAGGAGCGGGCGAGATTTGTATGTTTTTATGGGCGAGCGGGGGAGCGGGTTGTAATCGGCCTTCACCTTCACTTTGCACGCACGTGTGCTGAGCAAGATAAAGAGATTGCGCTGCACGACGAGAAATTGCATCACGGGGCCCTGAGTCACGATTTGTAGGAGACGCAGTGGAGCATGAGGAGAGTAGAGGTTATGATGTATTATGCTGTATTCCCAGTGTAGTTCTGGGGAAGTTGATGCGCCATTAAAGCTATGCAGGTCCCTACACGCCTCGCATCATACCATGAATGCAACTCAAGTTGCGCTGAGCGTAGCACCAACCCAAGTCCGAGAACTCAGTCAAAGAAAGCATTCAAAACCCAACCCGCTCGCCAGCGTTGCCCATAACGTCCAGTGCGCCAATGCATCCGCCCTACTTCAACTCTGCAGTCCGACCCATGTCCACACTCAGACCTGCTCCTCAATCTGCGCCTCAAACCCCACTCCCAGATAATCCTCCGGCTCATCCTTGACCACCATCTCAGCCTCATCCTCAACCGGCTCCTCGCTCTTCGCAGCGCCCTTCTTGGGCCGTCCACGCTTCTTGGGCGTCTCCTCGCCATCCTCCCCAGCCGCGGCCTTGCGCTTGCGCGGCGTGGACTTTGGCGTAGCGTCCGCGGCCTTCTTCTTGGGAGTGGAATCCACGGGATTGCCGGCCTTGATCGACTCGAACTCGCTCTTCAGCTCGCGCTTCAGCATGTTGATCTTCTGGCGGAAGCCGTTGGCGTTGCGGCCGGGGGGGTATGGGGCGTCCTGGAGGAGGTTAGTGGGTGGTAGATGGAAGAGAGGGGAGGGACTTGCGCTGTATTCGAGCTTGCAGTTGGAGTACTCCATGACGTTCAGCAGGCAGACGAGCTGTGGTGGGTAAGCATTTGTGGGAGTGGGATGTGGGGTGGAAATGCTTACGATCTCGCGGTCAGTCCAGCCGGATTTGGCGCTCTTGTCAGCCATTGTGTGTTGATGAGGTGATTATGCGTTGGAAGTGTGGGTTGTATGAGTTTTTTGTTGAAGTAGAAGAGGGATGAGAGAGGCTGAAAGAGAGAGGAAGGCAGGCCACTTGAAAGTCTTATATGCAACTGACTGGTGAGCGTGAGGAGTTCAAGGCGGGCTCACCGTGAGGCATTTATGAAGAGCGGTGATGCTAGATAACAAGTGAAGGTGAACAAGACACCACGACGCACCGATTTCACTCCACGGCCCCATTTCAACAATCTGAAGTAATTGCACACCCACGCACATCCAATGCAGAAGTCCATATCAACAAACACACCTATCTCGTATCTCTCCATCCCAGTGTCATGCTCTGCCGGAATCAATCCACCATCACCAGAGACTCTTCCTCACACAGTTTTGTATACCTACCTACCTACCATCCACACCCCAGACTGTCCGTCTCCCAATTCATACATCCACCCCACCCGTTCACCCCCCGTCCCCACCTGCCGCCCCGATCCGCCGCATGGACCCAACGTGAAGCCACAGCGGGTGAATCCGGGGTAAACCACGTCTTAAGCACCAGGGTTAAGCTCTAAGTCGAGCCTTGCCAGAACGAGGTAGACCGGGTTAATTGTGTGGCTGATGACTTGCAGGGGGCCTGGCGGTGTGCGTGCGTACGGAGGTCTTGGTGTGCATGCATGCGGCGGATGTTGGAGGAGAGTCCGGTCGGAGGGAGGGGGGGTCCGAGGATTGGGGTTGTTGGGATACCTACTTGCTATCCGGTATTACAGTTCTTTGATGCATAGCAGTCGAGTTAGTGTAGGTGCACAAGTTGTATGAGTACAGTGTCAAGTCGAGTCATATGTATTACATTTTCACGCTACCAGCGCTTCAATATCTAGGTGTACTACAAGGGGTATGGTGGGTGGAAAGCGTGTGTAAATCGGGGTATCGAGTCGAAATCCATCCATGAACAAGAGACATTGTCCATGTCCCGAAACAAACAAAATCTAATCTTTTGGTAACCAATTCACTTTTGGTCGGTTCGCGTGGCGCCGTGAACAAGTCAATCTACAAGTGGGAAACATCGTTGGTGATGTGGTTTACACCGTTTGTGTGCCCGTTGATGAGCTTGGAGACCTCATCGGCGGCGTTTGCAGACTCGTTGAAGGGGTCGTACATGCGCTCCATAATGTAGGCATCGAGGTTAGCGTCGTTAAGCTGGCGCAATTCAGTAGCGCGGTCAACGCCGTTCTTCTGCGCAGCGCGGATGACACCGCGGGTGACGACAACGGAGACGTCGCGAATGCGGCGGATGTCGGGGTACAGCCAGCCGTCAGCAACCTCCTGCTTGTTCAATGAAGTGGAGAGCGACTCGGCTGAGGCGTAGATCATGTCCTGGGTGATTGATACGGCCTGGGACAGAATGGCACCAAGACCAATACCTGGGAAAACATACATGTTGTTTCCTTGTCCAGGGGTCAGCGTCCTCTCATCCCACTCCATGGAGGGGAAAGGAGAGCCCGAGGCAAAGAGACAGCGGCCGTTGGTGTTGATGACAGCCTCTTCGAATGTGCACTCGGACTTGCTGGAAGGGTTGGAGAGGGGGAAGATGATGGGCCTGTCGTTGAGCTTGGCCATCTTCTGCAGAATGCCCGAGTTGAATGCGCCACCGATGGTGGATAGACCCATGAGAATGGTGGGCTCTACGAAGTCAATCAAACGGCTGAGGGACTGGTACTGGCGGCCGTTGTTATCGTCACGCGCAAAGTAAATCTTGTGCTCGGCAAGCTTGTCGCCGCGGTCGGCGGTAACGAGACCGTTGGAGTCGACGAACCAGAACTTGCGGCGCGCCTCGTCCTCGGTCAGGCCCTCCTTCTTGAAGAATTCGACAATCTGCATGGCCACACCAGTACCAGCACTTCCGGCACCGAGGAAAATGGCCCTGTGGTCTCGGACTGGGACACCTGACGCTTTGATGGCGTTGATGAAGCCTCCGACGATGACGGCACCGGTGCCCTGGACATCGTCGTTGAACATGGCGTAGCTGTTCTGGTAGCGCTCTAGGGCAGGGAAGGGGTTCTTGAAGTCCTCGAACTGGATGACGATGCTGTCACATGATCAGTTGCCTGTTTGGAAGGAAGGTGCGAGATACGTACTTGGGCCACTTGTCGGTCAGCGCGGCCATGAGCTCGTCGAGGAACTCCTTCTCCTCGGCGGCGGTGACCTTTTCTCTGCGGGAGCCCATGTAGAGCGGGTCCTCACGCAGGGCCTTGTTATTGGTGCCCAGGTCCAGGGTGAGGGGCAGAGTCGAGTCTGGCTTGATACCGGCACAGGCCGTGTACAAGGCCAGCTTGCCCACGGGAATGCCCATGCCGTTCACGCCGAGATCTCCGAGACCCAGGATACGCGAGCCGTCGGTCAGGACGGTGATGTCGACGTGGTGCGGCCAGTTGTCGAGGATCTGGCGGAGGTTGCCGCGGTCGCTGAAGGACAGGTACATGCCCTCGGGCTGTGTCCAGATCTCGTGCCATCGTACGCAGGCCTCGCCGACGGTGGGGGTGTAGATGAGCGGGGTGAGTTCCTGGGGACGTCAGTGGCGCCTTGGTGCAGTTTTGGACGCTGGCGTCATACCTTGATGTTTTGGGAAAGGACCCTGTAGAACAAATGTGGGTTTGTGGCCTTGAGGTGGACAAGGTACTGGAACTTCTCAATCGGCGTCGGCTTCATGGCCAGCAGTCTCAGGCCTATCGGAGTGTGAGTAATGCATTGCACAGAGGCCCATTGGCTACTGACAGCGCTGGCTCTGGATCTCAAACGTCTCGACGGCTGGCGGCGTCAAGCCATATGTGCCCAGCTGGCGGCGGAGGTCGCTGTTGTTGGAGAGGTCATAGTCTCCGCTCGTCGTCGACAACTGACGCGGCGGGAGGTGTGGCCGAGCAGAGGAAGGCATTGTGTTGAGGGAAGTTGCTACCGAGGCCAAGGAACGGGTGTGTGTGAAAGCACCGAAGGGTTTCTGCAGGCTTGACTGAGGGAGCGCGGCCTTAAGTAGCGGGCTGAGTCGCTGCATTGAATGAGTTGCAACAGTCCTGCTACCGCGGACCAGGCCAAAAGAAATGGAAGGAAGCCCGCGTGTCATGGGCAGCGAGACGCAGCGAATCGGGAGGGCTTGTATCCCGGCGCGCCACCGTGAGGAGAGCTTACACGACCCACGTCTGCATCGTCGGAATAATACGGAGCACGCAGCCTCCCACGCCGTTGGTCGGTGTGCGGGTCCGGATTGCTAGCCTACTAGCCAGACCTCTTCAGGCACTTGTCAGATGCCGATTTGTGCTGTGTGCTGTGTGCTGGAATCAGCAAAAGCTGTCGGCTTGCGAGTCCACTCGGCGCCTTCCACCACGCTCGCCTCGAGGTCAGGCATCAAGAGCCATTTCTGCCACTGCCAATGCTCAGTTGCCGCTGCCCGTCAGGCCACTTGTATATTGACATTATTAATGGCGCTGCTACCCCCTACCACCGTGTTGCGGACGAGCTTTCGTGCGTCCTACGGCAATTGTCTCGGAAGACTCCTCAGGCGCCGAATGTGACAGCGCCGGACATGCCTGACGAGGAATTGACGGCTCCCCCCAGCTCAATCTCCTCGCCGCACGCAGCTACGTCCGCCTCCGCATCCGCATCCGCATCCT
>Ga0265780_10007071_pt1 | contig 13825 bp, 8 predicted proteins | sample P1T30metagenome_FD_192432 | JGI IMG/M metagenome (GOLD analysis project Ga0265780, IMG submission 192432) | Plant litter microbial communities from East Loma Ridge, Irvine, California - P1 T30 | ecosystem: Environmental > Terrestrial > Plant litter > Unclassified | place: USA: California... | reverse complement strand
GCGTTCTTACGCGGGAACCTCACCCCCCGGCCCCCTCTCCAAAAAAGAGGGGGAGCCTAACGATATTTTGAGAATAAGAAGAGGCTTTTAGCAACTGCCGAAAGCCTCTTCTTTTTGGGAAGCCCACCTGCATACGGTCGGCTCCCCCTCTTTTTTGGAGAGGGGGCCGGGGGGTGAGGTTCCCGCGTAAGAACGCCCTCACCGCTTCTTCTCCTCATTCAGCAGCGTCAGCAATACCCCGTTCGTCCACCCAAAGCCGTCTTGCAGGGGGTACTCGCCGCCGCCGGCCAGCAGGCCGGTATTTTCGACGTTGTACTTCTCCAGCAGCTTGCCGGTTTGGTTGAATACGCGCACGTTGAGGCGCGTCCAGCGGTGGGCTACGGTATCGGCGAGGGCGGTTTGCTGGTAACGGCGCAGGCCCACGATGGAGAGATATTCGAGCGGCGCCCAGGCATTGGGGGCGTCCCACTGCTGGCCGCTGGGGTTGGTGGTGGTGAGTAGACCACCGGGGCGGAGAAACTCGTTTTGCAGGTGCTGGGCCACCTTTTTGGCTTGGTCGGCCGTGGCTACGCCGAAGGCCAGCGGGAACGCGCCCGCCAGCGTGTGCACCGGCGATGGGCGGCGCTGCGGCAGGTCATAATCGACGTAAAAACCCGCCTTCGCATCCCAGCAATACTTGCGAATGGCGGCGGCCCGCGCCTGCCCCGCCTGCCGAAACTGCTTGGCTTCAGTCGAGTCGCCGGCTTGCTGGGCGGCTTTGGTCAGGGTTTGCTCCAGCGTCAAAAGCAGGCAATTCAAATCGACGGGCACGAGGCTGGTGGTGCGGATGGTTTCGAGGCCCTTACCGGGCACAAACCAGCGCGAGCTGAAGTCCCAGCCTGAGGCAGCGGCGGCCCGCACGTTGCGGTTGAATTCGGGGGCGGGCTGCTTGCTTTTTTTAGCCGCTTCCACATCCTCTTGGTACGACTCTTCGCGGGGCTGGTCGCTGTCGTCCCAGTAGCGGCTCAGAGGCTCGCCGCCGGGCATCCGCACGGTGCGGCCGGTGGCGGTGCCGGGTTTTAGGGCCGCGCCGCCGCTGGTCCAGTAGGCGTATTCGAGCTTGAGCTGCGGGCGAAACTGCTGCACCGCCTGGCTCCCGGAGCCTTCAGCCTGGGCCAGCAATTGCACCATGAGGGCAAAAAAAGGCGGCTGCGAGCGCGTGAGGTAATACGTGCGGCTGCCGTTGGGCACGTGCCCGTAGCGGTCGATGAGGTAGCCAAAATTGGCCACCATGTCGCGCAGCAGCGCCGTGCGGCCGGCCTGGCGCAAGCCCAGCATCGTGAAGTACGAATCCCAGTAATAAATTTCGCGGAAGCGCCCACCCGGCACCAGATATGGGCGCGGCAATGGCAGCAGCGATGAGTACTGCGCCGCCTCGGCCTGCCCCGGCCGGCGCAGCACCGTCCACAGCGTGTCGAGGTGCGCCCGAATGCCGGCCTGCACGTTGCTGCGGTACACGTCGGTAGCGGCCACGGGCGGCCGGAAATACTGCCCCACGAAGGTCTTTAGGTCGAAGCCCGGCTGGGTGCGCTGGCGCTCGTAGGCGGCCACTATCTCGGTGGGCGGGGCCGTGGGCAGGGCGTCCACGAAGGTCTTGTTATCGGCATACACCCGGCCGAGCTGCACGGCCTCAAACAAACCGGGGTAGAGCTGGCGCGGCGTGGGCAGCGTGGGCGCGTTCAGGCTGCCGGGCAGCTTTACGGTGGCCGCGTTTTGGGCGGGCGGGGTAGTTTGCTGGGCGGCTACCGGGCCGGCGGCCACAAGCAGGCTACCGAGGAGGAAATATTTCATGCAAAGAGTGGGTGGGAATAGCTTACCAATACGCAGCCAATGGCTCGTGCGCCGCCCGACTGCGGCTGCCCACGCAAAATAGCGGTTCGCCCACCAGCCGGCCGGTTTAGGCGAGAAACCTGAGCTTTAAGCAATACCAGCGCTTATCTTTGAGTTTATTAGCAAAATACTCATTACCACTATTCAAAACCTACTTATGCGCAATAGCAACATTAAAAAATCATATTTAATACTCCTGGCTTTTCTGCTGCTGGGGGCGGGCGGCTGCAAAAAAATAGCGAGCCTCCTCAGCTTCAAGGTCAGCGATTCGAGCAGCTTTACGGTGCCGGGCACGCCTTTCGTGCCGCCGGGCGTAGCGCTGAGCATCCCGGGCATCTCGGTGCCCACCACCGCGCAAAGCACCTACAAAAGCAATAACACGTCGGCCGACTACGTGCAGGACGTAACCCTCGACCAGCTGACGCTCACCGTGACCAACCCGAGCACCCAGAATTTCGATTTTCTGAAGAGCATCAGCATCTACATCTCAACCGATGCTGCGGGCTCCAACAAGGTGCTGCTGGCCTCGCTGGCCAGTGTACCCACGGGCCAAACGAGCATCAGCCTCACCCCGGCCGGCAACAAGCTCGACTTGTATCTAAAGAGCAGTTCCTACACCCTCACAACTACCGCACAACTAGCCCAAACCCTGCGCCAAAATACCGACGTGCGCGCCGATTCGCGCTTCAACGTGCACGCTAATCTGCCGTAGGCAACGCGGCCAATTGTTAAGAAAGGGGGAAGCAACATGCGTTGCTTCCCCCTTTCTTATTTTAACTAGGCAGCTCGCGCAAATACTGCGGCGGTACGCTATCAACCAGCCACACGCCATTGCCGGATTTGTAGAATACGCCGCCCGCCGCGTGCAGCGCGGCCGCATCTACGACTAGCAGCGTGGGCTGGCCGCGGCGCTGGCCCACGCGCCGGGCGGTGGCCTCGTCGGGCGAGAGGTGCACGTGGTGGCGCTTCATTTTTTGCAGGCCTGCCGCCCAAATAGCGGGCAGCGCGGCCGGTACCGTGCCGTGGTAGAGCACGGCGGGCGGCTCGGCGGGCGTCAATTGCAAATCAACTTCTACGCTGTGGCCCTGCTGCGCCCTTATGCGCTGGCCGGTTTCGTCGAAAGCAAAACGCTGTTTGTCATTATCTTCTACGATATCTTCCAGCTCATCGCGGGTGAGCGGGTGGCCGTGGGCGGCGCAGGCGGCCAGCAGGTCGGCCACGTTTACCCAACCGCCTTCCTGCAACGTGAGGCCGATGGCCTGGGGCGCGTGGCGCAGGTGCTTGCTAAGAAATTTGCTGAGGCGGGTGGCGGCTTTGGGGTCCATGGGGGTGAATGTAGGGTGCGGGGCTTGCCCCCGCCCGGCGTTGTTTGGAGGCATTCACCCGGCACTGGTTCGATAAAAATGACGCCGGGCGGGGGCAAGCCCCGCACCCTACTGCTAATCTACCCGACCTTTGCGCTATGCCGCACCTCGAAGAACACGTTTCGCTCCGCCCCCACAATACCTTTGGCCTCGATGTGCAGGCCCGCTATTTTGCCCGCTTTGCCTCGGCCGAGGGGCTGCGCCAGTTGCTAGCGCTGCCCGAGGTGCAGGCGGGGCCGCTGCTCATTCTAGGTGGGGGTTCTAACCTGCTGCTGACGCAAGATTTTGGCGGCGTGGTGTTGAAGAACGAGATTAAGGGCCTCGAAATCATAGCCGAAGATGCTGAAACGCACACAGCCCTGCTGCGCGCCGGGGCCGGTGAAGGCTGGCACAGGCTGGTTGAATATGCCCTGGATGAAGACCTGCACGGCCTCGAAAACCTGTCGCTCATTCCCGGCACGGTGGGCGCGGCGCCGCTTCAGAACATCGGGGCCTATGGGGCCGAGCTGCAAGACACCTTCGAGCGGCTGGAAGCGCTGGAAATCAAGACCGGGCAGCTGCGGATTTTCACCAAGGAGGAATGCGGCTTCGGCTACCGCGAAAGCGTGTTTAAGGGCCCGCTCAAAAACCAATTTATCGTGACGGCCGTGGTGCTGCGCCTGCACCGGCCCGCGGCCCAGCGCCCCACCAACGTGCGCTACGGCGACATCCAAACCACGCTGGCCGACCTGGGCATCGAAGCCGAGCCCACGCCCCGCGACGTGAGCCGCGCCGTGGTGCAAATCCGGCGCTCGAAGCTGCCCGACCCGGCCGAAATTGGCAACGCGGGCTCGTTTTTCAAGAACCCCGAAGTCTCGCAGCACAAGTTCGACGAGCTCAAAAGCCGCCACGCCACCATCCCCGGCTACCCAGTGCCGGGCGGCGTGAAAGTGCCCGCCGGCTGGCTCATCGAGCAGGCCGGTTTTAAGGGCCTGCGGCGCGGCGCGGGCGACGGCACCCACGGCGTGCACGACCGCCAGGCGCTAGTATTGGTGAATCACGGCGGGGCCACGGGGCAGGAATTGCGCGAGCTAGCCGAGGAAATTATTCGCTCGGTGCGCGACCTTTTTGGCATCGAGCTGCACCCGGAAGTAAATATTTTGTAGGGTGCGGGGCTTGGGTTCTGGTTACGCTCGTACGTCATGCTGAGCATTCTGCGCATTAAGCAGAGACGTAGCGGAGTCGAAGTATCTCTACCGCTCCGTTGCTCACACAAGGGATTAGTTTACCAGTAGAGATACTTCGACTCCGCTACGTCTCTGCTTAATGCGCAGAATGCTCAGCATGACGACTATAACCTAGCAACTACCTATCACGAAAACGGCCCATAGCTCAGCAACACATAGAGGTGCCAGCTGGCGGCGATGCCCAGCGCGATAGGCCGGGCGTAGCGGCGGGGCCAGTGCGGCAGCAGCGCCGCTATCAGGCACAGCACCAGCGGCAATAGCGTGAAGGCCAGCCGCTCGGGGTAATACCCCAGCAACGCAAAAAACAGCCCAAACCAGCCGCTCACCCAGGCCCAGGCCGCGCCCAGCGGCTTGGGTAGCAGTGCGCTGCTGCTACCCCGCCAGCTCGTAGCCAGGTAGAGGCCCGCAGCCAGCAGCAGCCACCCCACCATTAGGTGCAGACTAGTCAGATACTCGGCTTCCTTTCTGACCAGCAACGCCATAAAGGAGGCAAAGGGGAGCTGACGCACGTCGAGCAGCCACACCAACTGATGGTAGCGCTCGGCCTCGTGGTTGTAATAGCTGGTGCCCTGCGTGCGCAGCAACAGTATCCAGAGCAGCGTGGGCAGCGCAAAAAGCGCGGCGCTCAGCGCTAGCTTGCCCAGCGTGCGCGCCCAGCGCGAGCGGTTAGTTTCAGTGCCATGAGCCGGCCACAGCAGCCCAAAAGCCAGCGCGGGCCACACCAGCACGCAGCTGCCGTACACCAGCGGCAGCAGGCCCAGCGCCAGCGCCCAGCCACTGAGCGTAGCCCAACCCAGCACCGGCCGCCGCGCCAGATATTCCGCCAGCGCCAGGCAAAATAGCGGTACCAGAAAGGCGAACATTTGCTGGTGGGCCGTCCAGAAAAAGGTCTTTGTAATGGGGTTGGCCACCAGCACCCAGGCCAGTATGTAGAACTGCCAGCCCTCGCCCCAGCCAGCCGTAATGCGCCAAAAGAGCCGCCTAAACAGCAGCAGGCTAGCTAGCAGCGCTAGCCCATTGAGCAGCACGTAGCCCACGTAAATACCATAATAATGCGCCTGCGCCAGCACGCTGGCCGGCACCAGCCCCGCCCGCCCGGCCAGCCGCAAGGCCACCGCAAACGGGTAGCCCGCCGCCGCACCCAGCAGCGCATAAAGCGGGCGCGACTGGCGCACCTCGCGGGGCCGCAGCAGCCGCGCTGGCTCGTGGGCCACCGCCAGATAGCCGTAGCTGTCGTGATTAACGACGAAGCCCAGCCCCGGCCCCACGCGCTGGTAGTGCCCCCAGTACTCCACATCGGGCGCGCCCTTGGGCGCGGGCGATAACCAGAAGGAAAGGCACACCGCCAGCAGCAGCGCCACTAAAGGCAAGACAGATTTTAGCGTGGTTTTCAAGTAAAAAAGCAAAGCGAGCGGCGGTAGCCCGGTTTACGCCTGCACAAACTAACTAGCTTATCCAGCTAGCGCAAGGCGCACTTTACAATTGGCCTTACTGCGGGGCGGGCAGGTAGCGGCGGCGCAGCTGCCGCAGCCCAAAGGCCACGCCCACGCACAGCAGCAGCCACTCGCCTTGGTTAAGGGGCACGGCGGTGGCATCGCCTTTGGGGTGCGGCGGCTCGGTTTCCTGGGCGTCGAGGTTGAGGTTGGCGGCCAGCACTTCGGCCTGCTTGCGGCGTAGAGCGGCTTTTTGGGCCTCGTTTTCGAGTACCAGGTAGGCAGTGAGCGGCGTGAGAATACGGGCCTGAAAGCTGGCTTTGATGAACGGCACGTGCCCGCGCTCGGCGGCTTCGGGGTGCAGGCTCAGCCATTGGTCGAAGCCGTGCAGCAGCAGGCCGGTGCCCCAGCGCGTGGGCGCGCCCGCTGGCACGGCCAGCGCCGCCGCGGGGTGCGGCAGCACGATGGCGGCCTCGTCGGTATCGGGCAAATAGGCCAACGCGTGCCCGGTATCGCGCCAGGCCCGCACGGCGGCCGGGGCAGTATTTTGCGCGCTGCTATCGGCCGCATTAGGTAGGGCTTGGGCAGCATTTTGGCGCAGCGAATGCGCTTCTAAGCTGCCATCGGGCCGGAGCACGTAGAACTCGGCGCGCTCGGGGTAGGCGGCGCGCAGGTCGGCAAAATCGGCGGGTAGCACGGCATTTTGGAGGCTGTCCGTAACCACGACCAGCCGGGGGTAAGTGGCCGTGGGGTGCAGCTGCGCGGCGGTGAGCACCCGGCGCACGGCCCCGGTGAGGTAGCAGCCGCCCGCATTCGGAAAAGCGGTGAGCGCCTGCTGCCAGCTCGCGCCGGCCGGCACGGGCGTGGCGTAAGTATTTACCAAGCTAAACTGCGCCGGGCTTGCCAATGGCTGCTCGCGCAGCAAACGCTCCACGCGCTGCACGTAGCCGGCTTTTTGGCCCCGCTGCCCCGCCGACGCATCGAGCAAAAAGTGGTAGTACGGCCGCCGCTGCACCAGCGGCAATTGGCGCTTGGCGGCCGCGCTCAGGTACACTACCGCCCCGCCCGGCGTGCTGCTGGGAGCCGCCACGGATGGCGCGGTGGCCGGGGTGCCCAGCTGCACCGAGCGCCCGCCGATAGTGAGCGAAACCGGCTCTTTATGAAATAGTTGAATACCAGTGCGACGGGCGGCCGCGCCCACCACCGGGTACACGCGCAGCGACAACGTATTGGGGCCGATGTAGGACAGCAGGCCGGGGTCGCGGCTGGCGCGCTCGTTCACGATTTGGGTGTAGACCCAGGTGGCGGCCTTGCGCTCGGCCAGGATGCCGGGCTCGCGCTTGCCGTTGACATCAAGGTAGTAATCGCCCACCCAGCAGCCGGTTGGCAACGTAATAGCGGTGCTGTATTCGGCCGTTTGGAGACTGGGGTTGGTGTTGGCGATTTCGAGGTCAACCCAGCTCACCCAGGCTTGCTCCTTGGCATCGAAGGTGCTGCGGGCGGCAAGGTTTTGCAGCGCAGGCTGACCGGTGTCGGTGCTTTGGTTTTCGGCAAAATTGTCGGTGGGATTCCAGCGGCCCCAGCGCGGCACCTGGGGCAGGTCGCGCTCGGGACCCAAAAACAGCCGTTGTAGGTCGGTGATTTTGCTTTCAGGCAGCGTCAGGTTATCGAGCACCAGCCAGTTGAAATAAGCCGACAGGTATGGCTGCTGCGAGCCTGAAAAGAGGTCCCAATTATCGTCTTTATGCCGCTGCACCACGGCCAGCGTGCGGGCTAGGGCGTGGGCGTCGAGGTCGTATTTTTTGGCGTAGTCGGGGGTGTAGGTGTATTCGAGGGCTTGGTGCAGCACGCGGCGGTCGTGGTAGTAGCTGGCGGTGAGGGCCAGCGGCAGCACCAGCGCGCCGCCCACCAGCGCCAGCCGGCGCGCCCACGGCGAAAAGTGGGGTCGCAGCGCCGCCAGGTCGTGGCCGATGGCGCTCAGGTGCACCACCAGCAGCATCAGCGGGGCCAGCATTAAAAAGCCCGTACCAATGGCGATAATGGCCAGCACCGACAGCGGCAAAAACGGCAGAAACACCAGAAAAAAGTAGCCCGTGTAGCCCAGCAGCGCGCTGCGGCCCAGCAGCAGCGCCAGCCGCCAGCGCGGCGCGAGGCCATCGGCGGGCAGGCACAGCAGCAGCCCATTCAGCAGCGCCAGCCCATAAAACCACGGGCTGTTGAAGTTGCCAAAAATGCCTTCTTCACCTGCGGAACTAAGGCTGCCCATAAACAGCCCCGAATTGACCGCCAGCCCCAGCAGCGGCAGCACGATGGTCAGCAAGATTTTCAGCAGCAAGCTCAGTTCCGGGTCTTCGCGCCGCTGCACCTGAATGTAGATGCCGCGCGCCAGAAAGTATAGAAAAGCCAGCGGCCCCACCACAATCGCGCCCGCCATGAGCACCACCGTAAAAGCATCGCGCAGCCCAGGCACCGCCGGCCCACGCTCAAAAGCGAAGCTTAGCAAGGTTACTACACTCATCGCTACGCCCCCGCACAGCGGCACGGCCACGGCCAAGCCGATATTGGCGGCCGCACTCGGGTTTCGGTCCAGCGGCGTAGTTTGCACCACCAGCACCAGCAGGGCGTGGGCCAGGGTGGGCATCACGAAGGTCCAGACGTACACCAGAATATCGGTGGGCACCATCCAGCGCGGCACGCTGCCGTCGTGGGGTAGTATTTCCTCGTTGTAGTAGGTGTAAAAGCCCAGCCACAGGCTGTAGGCCACCAGCGTGGCTACGGCGTAGGAAGTACTCAGCTCCCGCCCGGTGGCCCGGCTCCAGCCCAGGCAGGCCAGATTGGCCACGCCCAGCCCCAGCAGCGCCAAACTAAACTGCTGCCACAAGGCCACGCTTTCGGGGAGCAGCAGCGTATGAATAACCGAGAACTCGCCGTAGCAGAGCGCCGCCAGCAGCACCAGCGGGCCGGTATTGACGAGCAGCAGCCAGTTGGGAGTAAGCGAATTGCGCATAGAAAAGAAGGTATTTGGGCTGGAGTGGCTCGGCTGAGGAAAGCGGGCGCAGCAAAGGTATTGCAAAGCGCTTTGTATTTCAAAGAAACTACACACAAGAATAACACTCCTTCGAATTTGGCGAAGTGAGGCGCGGCGTTTCGCCGGTTTCTCTGCACAAAAGAGCCATTTTTGGGTTTGCATCTAAACCCTGCCAAACTACGCGCCTCACCCCGCCAAATCCAGCAGGCACTACCACCCCAATGCTTTCCGAACCTACCTACCTGGCCGCCCGCATGGTGGCGCCCGCGCTGGCGGTGCATTTTGCCCAGCACTGGGCGGCCGCCGCCCGCCTCAGCGACGAGCCGCTGCCCCCGCCCCCACCACCCGGTCTCATCGAGGCGGTTATTGACGTCGCTTTTTGGGCTAGCCTGCGCCGCGAAGAAGGCCGCCCGCCGCGCATTTCGCTGGCGCTACTGGCTCCCGAAGCGGCCCGGCGGCCGCTGCTGTTTGCGCACCGGCTGCGCCTTACGCCGCAGTCGGTTATCAAGCTGGCACCGGCCGTAGAGCAGCCCGGCATTCACCTCGGCATCGGGCAAGATGAGAAGGGGCTCTACGTGTGGGGCACGGTGATGCACATTCCGCCGGTGTGCTTTGTGCTGGAAGTGGTGGAGCCCGGCCTGCTGGTGGCCAAGCACCGCCGCGCCGACGGCTTCGGCAAATTTGTGAACGTGGCCGTGCTGCGCGGCGACCAGGTGCGAATAGTGGACGAGGAAAACCACGGCCTCGCCGACCACCCGCAGCTGTGCGAGTCGCTGCCCGATATTGCGCTCTCGACCACCGAGCCCGGCACCACGCCCGGCGTGGAGGTGCTGCTGGAACTGGCCCGCGCCATGCGTGCCCACGGCCGGGGCGCGCTGGTGCTGCTGGTGCCGCCCGGCTCCGAGCGGTGGCGCGAATCTATCGTGCAGCCCCTAAGCTATCCCGTGCACCCGGCCTACGACGGCATCGGGGCGCTCATGGCGCAGCCCGACCACACCCACCGCGACTGGCAGGAAAACCTGCTCGATACCATCAGCACCGTGGGCGGCTTCACGGCCGTGGACGGGGCCACCGTGCTCACCCGCGACTATGCGCTGCTGGCCTTCGGGGCCAAGGTCACGCGCAGCGCCACCGGCTCGCCGGTCGAGCAGTTGATTGTGACGGAGCCCGTGGTAGGCTCCACATCCACCACCATTCACCCCGCTAAAAACGGCGGCACCCGCCACCTCGCCGCCGCGCAGTTCGTGCACGACCAGCACGATGGTGTGGCCCTGGTAGCCTCGCAGGATGGCAATTTCACGGTTTTCAGCTGGTCTGATGCTTTGCAACTGGTGCACGCCCACCGCATCGACGTGCTGCTGCTGTAGCGCGGACTAAAACCTCAACTCGCAGAGGAGCCGCAGCGCAGCGGCCCGTCGGTAACCTACTTGGTCCTTACGACTAATCGAAGCCCCAGCGGGGCGCCCCATTTGCTCGAATGGGGCGCCCCGCTGGGGCTTTGGCAGATTATTTCCGTCCAAATATTACCGACAGGTCGCCCTGCTGGGGATATTTCGCAACGTGGAGTAGAGCGGGCTTGAAGCCGATATACAGTTGGATGTAGCGACGCAAGGATGCGTCGCTACATCAGGCGAGCCGAACAACGACGAGACGCAAGGATGCGTCGCTACGCTCGCCCGTACATTGACAGCGGAACCGTTCTAACTAGAGCGGTTTCGCTGTCAGCATACGACGAGCGGGCTGCCGGCTTTTCGCCGGCTGTCCGCTCGTCGTACCACAAGCTGAGCTACCAACGAGCGGACAGCCGGCGAAAAGCCAGCAGCCCGCCGCTCACCTCACCCTGTACACCGACTGCGAAAATACTTTAGACATTACGGCGGTCTCAACCACGACCAGACGCAAGGACGCGTCGCTCCACCGGCCAGTACTCTCGTTTCGGCATCGCTCCAAGTAGCTGTTAAGTTTGGCTGCCTTTTAACCTGCGCCCGTGCGCTTATCTTGCGGGTAGCTGCTGCGCCTGCCCGGCCTGCCCGCGTCCTCCTCTCCCACCCGCATGCCCCTCCTGTTTTCTCGTTGTCGCCTACCACTGGTGCGCTGGCTCAGTGTGCTGGGCTGGCTGCTGCTAGTCGGCTGCCAGGCCCCGCCGCCGCCCACCTATCGCATCGGCTTTTCGCAGTGCACCAATGGCGATGCCTGGCGGCTGGCCATGCTGGCGGGCATGCAAAAGGAGCTCAGCTTCTACCCCGAGGTGAGCTTTCAGATGAAAGACGCCCACGACAACACCAGCTTGCAGCAGCGCCACATCCGGGAGTTTTTGCGTGAGGGCGTAGACTTGCTCATCGTGTCAGCCAATGAGGCTGAGCCCATTACGCCGCTCGTGGAGGAAGCCCACAGCCGGGGTATTCCGGTGGTGATACTCGACCGGCGCACTACTTCGCCGCTGTACACGGCCTACGTGGGCGGCAACAACGAGGAGGTGGGCCAAATAGCCGGCCGCTACGCCAGCAGCCTGCTGCACGAGCGCGGCAACGTGCTGGAAGTGCTGGGCGCGGCCGGTTCGTCGCCGGCCCTCGACCGGCACCGGGGCTTTACGCAGGCGCTGGCTGCCGCGCCGGGCCTGCACCTGGTGGCGCAGGTGCAGGGCAATTGGGAGCGCCCTTCGGTGCTGCGGGCGCTGCCGGCCGTGCTGCGCGCCCACCCCGAGGTCAACCTGATTTTTGCCCACAACGACCGCATGGCGCTCGGCGCCTACCAGGTGTGCCGGCAATTGGGCCTGGCGCAGCGCGTGCGCATTATGGGCGTCGATGGGCTGCCAGGGCCGCAGGGCGGCATTCAGCTGGTGCAGGAAAAGGTACTGGCGGCCACGCTTTTATACTCGCCGGGCGGCGAGGAAGCCATTCGCACCGCCCTAAAAATCCTGCGCAAGCAGCCATTTGAGAAAGAGAATATCCTGGGCACAATGGTTATCGACTCGACCAATGTGCTCACGACCAAGCTTCAGACCGAAAAGCTGGCCAGCCAGCAGCAGGATATTGAGCGGCAGCAGCGGCTACTGCGGGCGCAGTCGGCCCTGTACACCAACCAGCGCACGGCGCTCTACGTGCTGGTGCTGGCCCTGCTGGGCGCAGTGGTATCGGGGGTGGTTATCTGGCGGGCGTTGCGGGCCAACCGCCGCATTGCGGGCAAGCTGGCGCAGCAAAACCAGGAAATCCGCTCGCAGCGCAACCAAATTCAGGCGCTGGCCGAGCGGGCGCGGGTCGAAACCGAGGCTAAGCTGCGCTTTTTCACCAACTTCTCGCACGAGCTGCGCACGCCGCTCACCCTGATTATGGGGCCGGTGGAGGAGCTGCTCACCAACGGGGCCGACCTCTCGAAAACCCAGCGCCACGACTTGGGTTTGGTGCGCCGCAATACCCAGCGCCTGCTGCAACTGGTAAATCAGCTGCTCGACTTCCGCAAAATCGACGTGGGCAAAATGCCCGTGCGCGCCACCGAGGGCAACCTCGTGGCCTTTGTGCGCGAGATACTCGACGTGTTTGAGAAGCCCGCCCGGCAGCGCGGCATCCGGCTGCGGTTTTTGCCCGCCGAGCCCAGCATCTCGCTCTGGTTCGATGTCAATATCCTGGATAAGGTCATCTTCAATCTGTTGTCTAACTCCCTGAAGTTCACACCTGAGCGCGGGCAAATCACGGTCAGCATTCAGGCCGTACCTAGCGAGGAGCGCGTGCGCATCAGCGTGGAGGACACCGGTAGCGGCATCAGCGAGCAAGACCGGGCGCACATTTTTGAGTGGTTTTATCAAGGCAGCCAGGGCGAGGCCAAGGGCTCGGGCATGGGCCTGGCGCTGGCCATGGGTTTGGCCCGGCTGCACCAGGGCGAGCTCAGCTTCACGAGCCGGCCCGGCGAGGGCAGCACCTTCGTGGTGACGCTGCCGCTGGCCCTGCCCGCCGAGCTGCGCAGCACCGTGGCCGCCCTGCCCGCCGCCGTGCTCGCCCTGCCCGACGATGGCCCGCCGCTGCCGGCGGCCGCGCCCGCCAGCGGCCAGGGCAGCGAGGCGCTGGTGGTCGTGATTGAAGACAACGCCGAGGTCAACGCCTTTTTAACCCAGAAGCTGGGCGCCCACTTTCAGGTGCAAACGGCCGCCGATGGCGCGGCGGGCCTACAACTGGCCGCCGACCTCATCCCCGACCTCGTGGTGTGCGACGTGAACCTGCCCGAGCTGAGCGGCCTGGAGGTAGTGGCCCGCCTGAAAGCCGATTGGCGCACCTCGCACATTCCGGTGGTGCTGCTCACGGCCCAAAATGCGCCCGAGCAGCAGGTGGCCGGCGTGCAGGCCGGGGCCGACCTCTACCTCACCAAGCCGTTCAACCCCACCTTTCTGCTCGAAAGCATCCGCACGCTGCTCGCCAGCCGCGCCCGCCAGCGCGAGCATTTCCGGCGCTCGCTGAGCGTGGACACGGCCACCGCCGCCCCCCAGCGCGTAGACCAGAAATTTCTGGCCGACCTCACGGCCATCGTAGAAGCCAACCTCGCCAATTCGGCCCTCAGCGTGGAGGACGTGGCCCAGCGCCTGGGCATTTCGCGGGTGCAGCTCTACCGCAAGGTGAAGGCCATTTTGGGCACCGGCGTCACCGACTTCATCCAGGGCATCCGGCTCACCAAGGCCCGGCAGCAGCTGCTCGATACCGACCTCAACATTGCGGAAGTGGCTTACGCGCTGGGCTTCGCCTCGCCCTCCTATTTCTCGGCCAGCTTCAAGGCGCGGTACCAGATTTCGCCGTCCGAGTTTCGGGCGCTGCACACCACGCCTAGCGTGTAGTAGGGCTCGCCGCTCGGGGCACCTCACCCCCTAGCCCCCTATCCTTGGGGAGAGGGGGGACTAGTCTTTAGTCTTAATTTCTAAAG
>Ga0265780_10007070_pt1 | contig 13828 bp, 13 predicted proteins | sample P1T30metagenome_FD_192432 | JGI IMG/M metagenome (GOLD analysis project Ga0265780, IMG submission 192432) | Plant litter microbial communities from East Loma Ridge, Irvine, California - P1 T30 | ecosystem: Environmental > Terrestrial > Plant litter > Unclassified | place: USA: California... | reverse complement strand
AGTCTTTGTGCTTAACTACATTGTGACCTACCCAAATCCTTACACACCTCTGATGCACAATCCTGCGGGCGTTGTGGAGGCCAAGTACCACCGACCAAGGTTACTCAAGGAGAACTCACTTACAGTACACATACATTTGGCTCCCGCGTGGACGGCTTTGGCTGCCAGCAGCTCAACATAGGCCTCATCAACGATGCCGTTGGCCTCCTGATAAACCAACCTACCACTTCAGTCATCGTACGAACAGGAACAAAATACATGCAAGCTATACTTTTCAGGCGCGCAGATGATGGGATTATTCGACTGTCTATGAAAAAAGTGCCAGTCAACGTAGCAGTAGTGCCGCCAGCAGGAGTAGGAAGCAATTTAACCGGCCCGTTTCTCGTCGCTAGCCAGCACATAATGCAGGCAAACAATGAGCTGGATCTCGGTAAGATCTCTTTTCACTCCATTTCTCGCATCAATGATTTTTTCTCAACTAATTATAACCAGGCTCTGGGCTCTTGACTGTCTAATGTCTATCCCTAGTTCGTCAGGGGCCACATCTTTCCTTCCCACCCGATCTTGTGCTTCAGCTCCGATTCAACGTCTTTCCTCCCGATCATTCCTCCAATCGGCTTGCATTCGCACCAAGCCGGGCGGAACCAAGCGTCGTGGGACTCTGTGTGTGTTATTATTTCGCAAGCTGTCCATGCTCTGCCGACATCGGCGACCGCCAAGGCGACTTCGCTTGAAAAGCGCTCCAGTGTCAAGTCTGGATCAAGCTCCGTCCACACAGAATCGAATAGGTCGTCGGAACCGCGATTGATTGAGTGCGAGTAGGAGGTATAGCGTTCGACCCACCAGGGATAGTAGCCGGCGGTTTCCCAGTCGATGATGGCTTCAATCTTTCCGTCGTGGACTATGATGTTACCAAAGTGAAGGTCGCCATGGGTGAGGACGTATGGCGCGTTTTCTGGGAATTTATCTTTGAGTTCTTGTAGTCTGGCCTCAACAGCCGCGTCGTTATCTGTATTCAATAGACGCTTTATCCCAACCCGAAGCTCATCAGCCATACCACCAATCCACTCCTCTTTGTCCTTTCCAACATGCTTGCACTGAGCTGGCGCCATACATCGTCCTATGACAGAGTCTGGAAGAGGACTTCCATCTAATAACCGAGGAACGGGAGATGTGTGCTGGCGTAATTCACGAAGTGCGGCAGTGATCTGCTGGGCATAGCCCTTTTTCACTTCGGGCGATAGACTTGCCCAGATATTCGAGAGCGGTACCCCCTTCGCTCGGGACATGACTGTGAATTGGAAAGGGTCCCCGGCATTGCCACAGTGAAACATTTCCTTGACCATAGGTATATCCTGACTGCCCTGTTCCTTCAAAAACCGGTGAACCATATAGTCATTGCCCGTGGTTTTGCTTGTCGTGCGATCCCAGAGAAGCCAGTCGTTTCCTAAGAACCAAAGGGCGCCGCTGACCTTTGCGTGAAAGATGCGAAGCCTTGGCACGTACGAAGTGCAGAGTTCGTGATAATTGTTCCAGCCACATGCTCGGCATAAAAGCTCTTTGGTGTCGCCCATATCCTGTTCTACATCTTTAAGCTTTTCTTTCTCCTCCGCAGTTAAAGTATTCCCTTCTGCACAGAATATTAGTCCAGGAATAAGATCAGTCGGATGGAAACTGATGTCGAGTGGCGGCATTTCGAAGGTGCTAACAAGGATTGTTCGGAAAGGTTGTGGTACTCGAGATAAAGCAGGATTCGAAGAATCTTATATAGAACGGAACAAAGGAACCTCACGAAGCGAACATTTCCTCGTGTCCATGTGTCAGCTTCATATGTGCAATCAGCTTGAAATAAAGTGTGCGACCGGCGACCGCAAACAGGCTGCTAATTTCTTTGAGAGCACGTCTAGGATACGAGAATCTTCTTTTGCCAATTTTGACACGAAGTGTCTTTGTTAAGTACGAGCGTGCACTCTCCCTTAACAACCTCTTACTTGTATGCTTTCATATGACTTGTCTTTGTTTGCAACTTCCAAAACTTACGTAGCGTAACTTCCATTCTTACCCCGCACGTCAGCCAGATCGCGTTCAACAAAGTGACGACTTGTTCTCCAGGCATACTCCTACAAGGGTGCAACAAAGCATGTGTGATGTCTTAGCAAGGCCGGCGTTAGCGATACTAGTGGTTGATGCAGGCCGAGGGCGACGGCGGCCACCTGGACTTTGTTCACCTGATCCGTGCACCATCCCTTACTCAACCCAACCTCCAGCTATCAGCAAAGCCATTTCTTTGTTCCCACGAGACATACTACCGTCCGTCCGTATGCGATGTACTGTTAATCGTTCTTAGAGTAATGCATGCTGCGAGATCCGGTGTCTCGACCTCGGGATCTTAAGGTTGGCTTTGTCCATCACTTCCAATGTGTTGCTTTCTAATAGCTGACTGATCGGTATGTCGGGTCAAGGCCAGGTCTGTTCAGCGTTGGGCACGGCAGTCAGCCAGGTGCATATCCGCGGTCATACAGTCGGGCCGTGTAAATCTGAATCTACCTAGGTAATTTCAGAGACCATCTTCAGCTTCATCTCCGGCCAGAGCTTCCAAACTCGGGAGACGTCCGAACGACTGTGGAAGTTGTTCAAAGACGGCGACGCCTGGGGCATCTAGTCGTCTCCGCAGATGTCAGCCTTGAATGTGATGAACGAAAGGTGAGAAAAGCGCTGGTTTCAATGTTGGTCGATGCCTGGCCAGGGTGTGATTTCTTTGTTGTTTGACAAAGACGTTTCTGTAAAGTGTACGAAGTCGAGTCATCACCCCAGACTACGGGCGGCATGGTCTCTGGGTCGGCGTGTACTGTATACTGAAGTATCGTCGCATGTCTAAGTCCGAGAACTAATCTACAACTTTGGCAAGATCCCGTCTTATGTAAAAGCCATACCTAGTCGTAGCTGCTTAATGCAGACTTAAGATACCTACTCGAGCTTCATTGTAGCTGTCTCTTTCGAGCACGACTGCATGCCTATATTAGTTCTCTCAAGCCAATGCCGCGCCGCATGCCGTAAAAAAACGTGGCATGCCCATCTCACCAACCAAACCATGGCGCCGAGCGTATAAGCCCGACGGCGGTGCAATTATTGCGCAAAAGATCTTGTCCCAAAAGCAAACAAGCATATTCCAGCACAAATTCACGATATGTCAAGATTAAAGTTCGCAAGCCCGTGATGACGTCAAGCCCGGTCTGATATTCCCGAGCCGCGACTCCATTTCCACCAAAACCCATCCCTCCGACCTCCTTTCCGCGACCACATGGGGCTCGGGTCCTCGCGGGCAGATCGGAGGCGGATTGCGGTATTCCGAAACGGTCTGTGATTGGCTTCAGAGCGCGCGGCAAGCTTCGTATTCGTAAGTTCTAAGCGAAGAGACGGAGGTAACGCGCCGGAGTCGTGGGTTGCAGGTGTATATGACGCTTTAGCGAGATTTCTAGCGCATGGGTAGGCAAAGGACTATGAGCCTGATCCGTTTAGCCAGCGGTACTTTGGGTATAGTTGCTGTGATGTGCCGTCGCGGAGGCCGGGTCGTCAAGTACATACATAATCAATGATAGCCTCACATTGCGGCTGTGTTGAAGGGTCCATTGCACAACCATGGCTTTGATGTGGTGTACAGCGGTCGTTCTGACCTTGCTATCTGCGGCGAATGCGTTGCCGAAGCCTCGACCTTTTGAACATGCTCTGCGCGCGCGACAAAATGCTGGAAATGATGCCTTGACGGTTGATCTTGGGTATGCATTATATCAGGGGTATGGCAATGCCTCGACGGGAATAAATACATGGCGAGGGCGAGTTTGGCACCAAATGCTTGCAGTGCACTGCGACTGATACCCACCAGCATTCGCTTTGCAGCACCTCCAACAGGCGACCGACGATGGCAACGACCAGGAGCGCCATCGATCAATCGAACAACAATCTCAGCCGACGCATATGGTTCCATATGTCCCCAAGTCGGTCCTGGACCGGGCTCCCCCTCCACCACCACCAGCATAGAGTCTGAAGACTGCCTCTTTCTCAACGTCCAGAGCCCAGCCAACGCAAGCAACCTACCGGTACTCATCTGGATTCACGGCGGAGGATACGGTGCAGGCAACGGGCGCCAGGACTTCTCTGATCTGCTCAACACCAACGGGAATAACTTTGTCGTGGTGTCGATTCAGTACCGACTTGGACCCTATGGTTTTTTGGCATCGGACGAGCTGAACAGGAGAGGCGTTGTCAACGCAGGATTGCTCGACCAAGTCTTCGCACTGCAATGGGTGCAGACATACATCACGGACTTCGGCGGCAACCCATCAGCCGTCACAATTTCCGGCGAGAGTGCGGGTGGAGGATCAGTCATGCTAATGGATATGGGTAAGCTTAATATCTCCACCAACAGAAATGACCACAAATCACATCTAACACATACCCAGCCTACGGCGGAACCCTAGGCGACTCTCTCTTCCAGAACAGCATCGCCGCCTCGCCATATCTCCCCAAGCAATACTCCTACAAAGACTGGGTGCCATCGCAGGGCTACTACGCCTTTGCCAGCGCAGCTGGGTGCCCGATCGGAGGCTATGGAAACTCCACAAGCACTATATTCGACTGCTTGATGTCGAAAGATACCGCCGCGCTGCAGGCTGCGTCGTTAGCCGTGACTGCGACAGTGACGTACGGCACATGGGCATTCCTTCCCGTGACGGACGGGACGCTGGTTCAGAGCGCGCCCAGCACGCAGCTCATTGAAAAGCGCGTCAATGGCCGCGGTTTATTGGTGGGCAACAACGCGAACGAAGGAGCGGCGTTTACTCCACAGAATATTGGGGACGAGACTGCTTTGCTTGCATGGTTGCAAAATACTCTGCCAGAATTCACGCCTGACGACCTCGCTAAGGTCTTGCTGTTTTACCCGATTAGCAATACGTCAACTGCGAAGGTTGCAACTAATGGAGTGTCGGGACCTAGTGCGCTGGATACGAGTTTGATTGCGACTGGGCAGCTGCAGCGTGCCTTTGTAGGTCTACCCGCGCTTTGGGGTTGTACGATAATAACAGGTTGCAGAACATTTATGGCGAATTGACTTTCGTCTGCCCGTCGTACTGGATGGCGGAAGCCTACGCAGGCGACGACCGCACAAGCTACAAGTACCAGTTCAGCCCTCTTCCCGGTCTGCACGGGCAAGATGTCGCAGCTTACTTTGGCCCGCTTGGTTCCGCGCCATATCTCAGCACTGACTTCCAGCGAGCCATGATGAGTAAGTTCACGTCACCTTCTCAACCTCGCAGGTTCCATGTACTAAACCACTGTTAGAAATCTGGGGCAACTACGTGACGAAATCAGATCCGTCTATCTCAAATGGGTTTGCAAATGGTTCATCCAACTCGTCAGCTTCAGCAAATGCGGCATCGGACTGGCCAGTCTTCTCGAATGCGACGCCTTATCAGCTGAACTTGAACCAGACGGGCGGAACGCTAGTACCGCAAACTGAGACGACGCAAGCGTACCTGACGGGCCCGACTCTGAAGAATGACTTCTCCCTCGCCAACGCGTACACGTGGGAGGCAGGTCGCGGGGCTAGATGCGACTTTTGGAAAAGTGTTGCTCCCTTGGTTCCGGCTTAAAAAGTATTCAATATAATTGATAGCGCAATCATGAATTGTGAACAATTGAAACTTATCATGGAGTCGCCAAAGCTACCATCACCTGTTGCATGGAAATGTATATGTACAAAGTGTTTGTATTTCCTTCGGTTCGAAAAGCGCATTCTATCGCTGAGCAAGCGGCTCATCTGTGACTTTCTGAGTCTCGTTGACCTCGGCTGCGTTGCCAGTAGGCTCAAGCGGGTAGCCTAGCTCCTCTGCTGGAAGTGACTCGAGGTGCTTCCGGTGGTGCTCGTGGGCCTGGTGTGCATTAGTATAGTCCCACCCATATCGAATGTATGTCCCTTCGCCAGAAAGCTTGGCTGTTGGATTTACGTACAAATGGCAGACCGCAGTATGTGCACCAGCAGATCTGGGGCTTGTCCACGTTGATGAAGATCCTCGGGTGTCCAAGAGGACCACCTCCTCCATCGCAGGAAACGGTGCGGTCGTGTACCCAGCGAACGGGCTGCTTGTGAATGAGCTCGATAGCGGCGTATGGGCGTGGCTAGACGTTCATTCATTAGCCAATGCCCTCTTCGTTTCTTTCACGCTTCCAGCTCCAATCTCAAAGGTTTCTCTCGAATTCCACGATCCCGATTTCCGAGATATGTACATCAACATACCTGATCCGCAATGATGCTCTGTTCAAACCTCGGTCCACTCATCGCAATCTCCCTTGGCTGCTGACTCCGGCTCCAAATGCCCTTGTAGTTCGGCGCCTGCGTTTTCCTCATAGCCTCCGCATCAGCCACATCTTCCTGTAGCACTTTGTCGAATGAGCCCTCGGAGCTTGTGGGCGTGACGTTAGTCTCGGAGACGTTGGGCTTCGCGGTGCGCTCAATCGGGTCGTTGGCGGGGACTTGGTTCGACGTCGTCTTGGTGGAGACGAAGCGCACAGGAGCGCGGATAGCGCGGGAGTTCCGGAGCGTGCGGACGAACATGGCGAAGGGTGGGGGCGTGGGCAATTGCTACTGGGGGCGGTGGTGAGGTTGGTGATGTTGAGGTTGAAGCGCCAAGATATGGTTAGGTAAGCGGGTATTGCCGCATCCTGAGTGGTTTCGTGACCGATTCGCAAGAACAACGTTATCGAAGTCCCAGATTTGGCGAGTCATCCTTATGGTGGAAATTAGAGGCAGTAATTCTCCAACTTTAGAGGTGCAAAAAACCATAGCGTGGCGCTGGCTCTTTGAGCATTCTAACAGCTGACCATTAGCAACCCTCGCGAAGAAATTCATCTCAAATTCATCCCAAGCATGGTTTCATAGTAGAGCTACATCAAACGACTGTCATTTCATCCCGCATCACGTCTAAGCAAATCTCCACTTGACACCCTCTGTAAATGTCGCGGTCATCCAGCCCGGCTCTCCAACTCCTGCCGACATCTTGAACAGAACAACCTTCCATAAAGTCAGAGCATCGAAGCCGTACCTGCACAATCCATACCGCGATCTTCTATACCTCCTCCAAGATCCCTACTCTCAAAATCATTCAAAATGACCCCCTCAATCCCCAACGACATATTCCAATTCTCCACCACCGCCGCCCTAACCGCCGGCTTCACCATCGGTCAGCCACGCACTTCCGACCTAACATCCCACGGCACCCACGGTCTAGGCGTCTACGAAGACGGCAGCCTAATTCTCCTTCTCGACCACCAAGCCTACTCCATCCGCAAAGACGGCGCCGTCGTGCCCGCGCCCATGGACGCGCAGCTGCCCTTCGCCATGGTAACCGTCTTCCAACCCACCTACCGCGTACAGCTCTCTGAACTGTCTTTCGAGGGGTTGGAGGAGTTGATTGCGTCGGAAGAACTTGGGGCGGCGAAGAGTGTGAATAGTTTGACGCCGTTTATGGTTAGGGCGAGGTTTGCGGAGGTGAGTACGGAGCAGGGGGCGACGTTGAAGGATGTTGAGGGCACGGTGTTTGGGTTTGTGGTGCCGAGGTGGATGAGGGAGATTAGTGGGCCGAGGATACATGCGCATTTTGTGGATGAGGAGGAGGGGAAGGGTGGGAAGGTTGAGGGGTTTGAGATTGAGGAGGAGGTGACGCTGGGGTTTGCGAAGTGTGGACGGTTTCATTTGGGGTTTCCGCAGGGGCCGGAGTGGGAGGATGTTAAGTTAGGGAGGAGTTGAGGAGCGATAGATTACTGGGTGCTTATGAGAGATGGGCCGACGGCATCGTAAAGACTGTTCAGTCTGAAAACTACTCTAGTAAATTGGTCCGATTGGAATGGAAGACGTTATGTAATTGTTACAGTTATGGGTGAAGCATGCTCATCAAACCATACCTTCTTAATATCCCTCGCCAACCCAATGCGAACGTACTGACCCACAGCGTCTCCTTTGAGCTGTAGTACAAGGAGAGTCGCACAAATTCTTTTTGAACTGTACTTCGTGTAACTGTATAGAGCAAAGCAAATCACCGAACTGCGGTCTGGGCTCGTCGGTGCGCTTTTATCTAGTAGATTGCCGTCCGCACCTAGATGGTTAGCCCCCAACATCTGGCCATTGTCAAGATGTACATAATTATCGTATTTCGATACCGGATTATCGAAGCATTGAGGTGTTGCATTGAAGAGATCGAGTCCGGATACCGCTTGGCCTCGAAGACAGAGTGATGCAGCACTCACATGTCCATACACGTTGCCTGTGGTGTATGTGCAATCGTGAGACACGTAATGACAGAGAGTGGCCTCTACTTCTTTTGCATAGATGATACCGAAAGACACTGGATACGAAGATGCTGTCCACGAGAATGTAGGTTCTGGAAGAGCCTCACGATTTTCCCCTCGAGATATTTGCCAGTCAAGTGAACATGCGATGTCTTTTTCCCAAAGTCCAGCAATGTATGCGCCCGGTTTGAAGTGACTCATTCGTTGAGCTAGGCCAGAAAGCGCAGGCAGGGCGTCGGTTGCATGAGTCAGTTTCAATCTTGTGTAGTCGGACAATATCCTCGCCCATAAAGCTCCAAATTTCCCCCAGTTCGTGCTATCCTCCTCTTTGGCTTGCATCGCTTTCCGGAATGGGGTGAGACCAAACTTGTGTTAGTAGGCTTTTGGCCGAAGAGGGTATGACTCACCCGAAGTATACAACTGAATTGTGATTTGCGGCAAATTGGAATCTGTATCCTCTGGCATATATCTAAACTCTAGCAATACATAACTAGGAAGGAGGTATTGCACTAAGCAGAAGTCCATCGGAGGATATTGGACAGCGAAGTGCAAGTGACAACATCGAATCGCATTGCATAGAGTACAGTTCTGGTCAAAGCTGCTGGGTATCGCGACTTTTCGCGATTTGTTGATCTGCAGATGCCTGAAAAATATCAAAGTCGGCGAACAGTTCGGGCAAGTGTACAGATAGAGATAATTGTGTTGCACGGGGAGGTTCCGCATGTTCCACCATGTTCGAAGAGCATGATGTTCGTTTCTTTGAGCATTGTATCGCCGCGCAACGGGGCTGCCAGGGTTAGCAAAATTGGCCACCAGAGTCCAATTTGAGCACTCACAAGAGCTTTGCGAGGTGTCGCAAATTTGTTTTACGATCAAGTTTATCGGTGTCCATGATTTCTGTGAGCGACGTCTATCAGATGAAAATGACTTGGTACAAAGGAAGTCGCGATGCTTCAAGCGGCAAGTTTCAATCGTGCAGCATGATACGCCGACGTGAAGTAGGGACCGAGGCAACGCGAGTGGCGGAGGATCGACCTATCTCGATGGTCTGATGTGGATGAAGGAGTCATGGTGTCCGAAGAGAATCTGAAGTCAGCACAAGTACGGCTGAGCAGTGCCATCAGGCTGAAAGCTGACATCTGGATGCGAGATGTGATGGGTTGGTGTTTCTAAGCGCGTTAGCCGCGCGGCGAGAGCTTCAGGCGCTTTGACGTTCTGACGACATCGCCCATCGTGCTCCTTCCTCACCTCACGTCTATGGCGCGAAGAAGTTGCAATTGGAGAGCGCCGCAAGAGCCAGGAGCCAGGAGGGTGAAAAACGTGTAACGAGGAGGACTGAAATAATTCAAAATGTTTCGCATGACACTGCTGCGCGTCCGGCCGCGTCCTCCGCAAATTCGTAAACCACACACACAACCGTATGCATCCGAAGTCAAGCCCACGCCGACAGCGCAATTCCGCATCGAACGCTTCAATCGCCGGCTACCGGGCTTCCTTCACAAATATACGCGTGCGCTCGGCAATGCGCCCATCTCGCACATAACGTCCTTCCTCATCCTCCACGAACTCACAGCCATAATACCCCTCTTCAGTCTCGCAGCATACTTCCACTACACGCACTGGCTTCCATCATGGTTCGCGGAAGGCGCATTCGTCTTGAATGGTGTCGAGAGGTTCGGTCGGTACTTCAAGAGGAAAGGCTGGATCAGAAGTGACGAGGCTGAAGAAGCGGCACTCGAGGTCCGCGAGTTGCAGCATGACAAGGAAGAGATTAGGGAAGATGAGAAGGGACAGAAGGAGACGAGGCTGCGAAAAGTGGACAAAGCGTGGAACGTGAGCGAGGGAGGAGTGAGGTTGGTGGTGGAGTTTGCGACGGCATATGCGATTACGAAGGCTTTGCTTGTGCCGAGGATTATGTTTAGTGTATGGGCGACGCCGGCTTTCGCCAGGTGGACTGTTGTTCCGGCTGTGGCAAAGGTAGGGAAGCTGTTTAAGAGGGGAAAGAAGAGCTTTGATGCGGGGACGGGCGCTGTGGAGGGAGGGGTGGTACCGAAAGGTAGTAGTGGAAAGTCACCATGAGGAAGTGCAGATTATAAGAGCTTGTCACATTCCAACAGTCATCACTGCAATTGAGAACCATATGTTGAGAATTTGGATTTCTCAAGTCATTGGGTAGGTACATTGACCATCGCAAAGCCTTTGGCAAAGTCGGAGACCATTTCATCTCCACGACCCTGAGTCATGAGGCAATATGGCTACAAACGCATGTTGGAGGATCGCACCTTTTTCTCACCTACGCCAACGTCATTGGTCGATTTGGGGTTCTGTATTGTCTGAACCTTTCGTACCTTCCTCTCAGAACATCAGCAACTCGACAACCACCAAGATGTGTTTCGGCGACCAGGACACCTACACGACTCGGATGCGCGTTCGAAAGGGCGAACGCTACTCGGAAGAATACTCGCAACCACGATATGGCATGTCATGGCGTCGCAGGAACGGCCTGGGAGGCTCGTACTACCCTTCGAACTACTATCGTCGTCGTCCGAGCGGTCGCTACATGAGCGGCGCTATCACGCATAACCGATACTCGAGCTATGGAGGCCAAGCTCAGCGTTATGGATACGAACATCGCGGTTACGGCTACGGCCAGCAGGGCTATGGCTACGGTCGTCAAGGATACCCTCAGCAAATTGGCTATCCTCGTGGTGTCGTTCCGGGCGGATATATTGGTCAGTCATCTGGCTATGGGAGATACTATCCCGACAATCGCGTGGCGATGCCGCATCATGGCGCCATGGTAAGTCTGCTCTCTTTCCTACTTTCTCCGATTGCACCACCTTTGCGCCTTCCCTCTTGCACACCGCCGCCTCTACCTCATTGGCTCGCGTGGCATTTCAATCGCGCTTCGGGCTTTTGATACTATTGTCCCGACATCGCTGCCTTGCCTGCCTGGCGGACCAAATCCCCGAGCTTCACCTTGCGACTCGCCCACTACGTCTGCCCCACCAACAGCCTTTCACATCTCCAACCCAATCGCTCGACACTGCAATTCACTGCGCTCGTCGAGCAATCGCTATCACAATGGAGGCATACCCAAAGCCGCGCCATCAGTACATCTACACACCTCGCTATGGCCAACGCGGCGTACTCACCTATGCTGGCCAACCACCAAACGGCGCGCCTCCGACTGGCGTCATACCTAATGGCGGCATGGGAATGGGAATGGGAATGGGCATGGGTTACGGCGGTGTCGGCATGGGAATGGGCATGGGCGTCGGTGTCGGCGTTGCAGCAGGTGGCTACTATCCCGGGGTACAAGCAGCCCGTTCCTACTATCAGCCCCAACATTCTTACTACGGCGGCGGTGCCAATTACCACAATGGCTACTCCAGCTATTACCCCTCCTACGCCCCGGCTTACAGCGGCTACTACAACTATAACATGTATGGTTCGCTGTATCCGCTTGCTAACTTCTACTCCCCCTACCAGAGGTCTTACTACAACACGGTTCCTAGCTACGGCTACGCGGCCCAGGCTTACGTCTACCCTCCCGGGCCGAGTGCGACAACTACGACTACGACGTATCATGTGCAGAATAGCCATACCGGAGGCGCGGGCTATCGACACGACTATGTCCCGACTGGCCAGGCTCCAGCGCGCGAGGACTATCAGACCGAGGCGAGGCGGGTTGCGACTGAGCGCGGTGCGTACGATCTGAGGCGCATCAAGCCGGCGGATGCGCGCAGCGACGATCCGTTTTGGTGCCGTGAGAGGAACGGCGAGTGGCATTTGAGGACGTACTACCAGATCGAGAACGAGTGTCATCCGGGTCTTTGGAAGATGGATGCTGAGCTGGGGTATTTGGTCTTTCACAGGGAGTAACTTCGCCTCCCTCCCGGCCGGATACCGACAGTACACCAGCGCCCTTCGTGGGTGATCTGACACGATTTACGACATGACGATTTCTTCGATACCCAACTACGATAGTGCTTTCTACATCCCTACATCGGTATCTTAGTGGCACTTCTGCGACACTCCATCTTCTTGGTCTCGACACAGATACCCAGTATCTCAGTATGGCGTTTGCGATTTTCGAATTTTGTTTTAGGCATTAGCATGGCCACTCGGTCCGGCTTCTCGCTACATGGCTATCGGGCGTGGAAAACTGGCGGGTGCAAGCATGGCATTTCTTGTACACTAGACCAAGACATCTTTCTTCAATCGAATTGCTCGATTTACATATCATACATCATCTCTTTCGTGATCGTATCCAACGAAGCACTTTCAAAGCTTCTCCCCTCACATCTTCTCCCCCTGAATCGTCGCCACCACCTTCCGCGTATGTTTAACGTCCCTAAACTCCAAATACCAAATCCCCTGCCACGTCCCCGTGTTCAACCTCCCATTCGTAATCGGAATCGTGATACTCGCGCCCACCAACGCACTCTTCACATGCGCAGGCATGTCATCCGCGCCCTCGGCATCATGTCTGTACAGGCCCTTCTTGCTGCCCGGGTCCTCGGGCACGATGCGGTCCAGCGCGTCGGACATATCGGCGCGCACATCCGAGTCGAAGTTCTCATTCAGACTGAGGGCGCAGGACGTGTGCTGTATGAAGAGATTGAGCAGTCCAGTCTTGTAAGATTTTATCTCGGGGAGTTCTTTGAGGATGTGTTCGGTGACGAGGTAGGAGCCGCGGGAGCGGGAGGGGAGGGTGAGGGGTTTCTGGAACCTTGATTTTGTTAGTCAGCAATCTCCTCGAGAAGTCTGAGTGGTAAATTTGGAATGTACACGTACCAAGACATGCTGTTTGCGACGCAAATATTTGGACTCGTACACACGACGCTTGCGCGCTTTTGAGGAATGGGGAACGCGTAGTCGACGAGCGAGTTGTAGGGCGCCCAGGCGATTGAGACGAATGTGCTGGGGAAGAGGGCGACGAGGAAGAAGACTGCGATCAGGAAGGCGCTGAATGGCGAGATTGTGGAGGTTGATTGTGGCATGGTGGAGGCGGAGGGCTGGGAAAAGTTGAGATGACGTCGGGCCTGGCGGGGAGGAAAGTTTAGCCGAGATGGCGTGGGTGGTGGGGCAGCTGCGGTTGGGGGCTGATGCTTCACCACACGACGCGAGATGGCTGCCTTGTTGCTGCGTTGTCAGCTCAGCCTCAGCCTTGGCCTCATATATTTAGTCTGTAGCTTGCCCATTGTGGCTCTTGCTACCACATTTCTGTGTCACGGAACTGAACAACATCGATCGCTAATACGGCGAACGAGGGTATCCCACCATGGACAACTATAGCGAGATAGATAATTATATGAGAGCGACTCAGCCCGGTACATACAATGGCTTTCCCAGCAATCAGTCCTTCAAAAATTCTCTCAAGTCACTTCTAGGACACGATCAGCCTTCAATGTGGTTTTGTTAGCAGCACTAATGTCTAGAACATTTTATATCACAGCTTGAGTAACATTTTTTTTGTAAC